>Ga0210407_10001863_pt1 | contig 18920 bp, 14 predicted proteins | sample IncBWC27MmetaG_FD_150860 | JGI IMG/M metagenome (GOLD analysis project Ga0210407, IMG submission 150860) | Forest soil microbial communities from Barre Woods Harvard Forest LTER site, Petersham, Massachusetts, United States - Inc-BW-C-27-M | ecosystem: Environmental > Terrestrial > Soil >... | reverse complement strand
CCGCCACTCTAAGGCGGAGCTGGGCCGCTTCGGCATCCACAAATTCGAGAATGGATGCGACTGCATCCTTCGGAGCACCCGTGGCAGGGAGGGCGCGGCGGAGCTCCGTAGCAAGAGCAGCAAAAACGCGCTGCTTTCGGCGCTCGCCGTCCGAGCCTGCGCCCGGCGACATGAACAAATTCGAGCCGTGGAGGCGGTAGTACGTCAGCGGCTCAGTGAGGACGGCCACGTCTGCGATGGCAGCTGCTAGGATGAAGAGATACTCGTCGGCTTCGAGGACCAGGCTATCGGGGATAGGAAGGAGCTTTCGCGCGACGTGCGCGCGAAGAGCTAGGCGGCTGGTGCCGAGGTAGCAGCGGTGCAGGCGAAAGACGTCCGCGGCATAGCCGGAATTGAGGCGGAGCCGCAAGGGACGCTCAGGAGCGATGACGCGCTCAGATCCGTCGTTAAAGGCCTCAATGAAGGCGTGCCCGACGACTCCGAGAGAAGAATCAGAGGCGAAGAGTTCTGCAACCCGGCGGAGTTTACCCGACGCCCACCAATCGTCGCCGTCGAGGAAAGCGATGATCTCGCCGCGACACTCAGGAATGCCGACATTGAACGCTGAAGCCTGGCCGCCGTTCTGCTTATTCAGGACGCGGATTTGAGACTGGAATTTGCGAAGGATTTCGGAAGTGCGATCCGTCGAGCCATCATCCACAACGATGACTTCTCGATCGGAGGCAGGAAAATCCTGTTCGAGAACACTCGTGATTGCCCTCTCAATGAAGTTCTCGTGATTGTAAGTATCAATCAGTACGCTTGAGAATGGCATCTTTTAGCGGTCTGAGCTTGCCGCCTCCCAGAGTAAGAGATGGATCAACCGCCGCTCGCAGCCGTCTGCAACCGGCTTTGCACGGCAATAATTTCTCCCAAAATAGTATCGAGCGAGCGAGTGATGCGCCAATTGGGGTAGTGAGAGCGGAATTTAGATAAGTCAGAAATGTAGCAAATGTGGTCGCCTTTGCGATTTTGCTCGACATACTTCCAATTCATTTTCTTCCCCATCCTGTGCTCAATATTGGTAATAGCCTCAAGGATGGAGGTACTGTTCTCGCGGCCGCCACCGAGGTTGTAGACCTCGCCGCATCTTGGATTGGCCGCAAACTCTTCAATGGCACGCACAACATCGTGGCTATGAATATTGTCACGGACCTGCTTGCCCTTATAGCCGAAGACGGAATAGGTGCCGCCGGAGATGGCCACCTTCACTAGATAGGAAAGGAAGCCGTGCAGTTCGACGCCGGAGTGCGAAGGGCCGGTTAGGCAACCTCCACGGAAAATGCAAACCTTCATGCCGAAGTAGCGGCCGTATTCTTGGGCCATCAGGTCCGCGGACGCTTTCGACGCACCAAAGAGCGAATGAAGGGTGCGGTCGATGCGGCAGTTCTCATTGATGCCGTTGTAGTCTTCTGGCCGGTCATATTCCCACCGAGTTTCCAGTTCCTTCAGAGGAATTTCGTTGGGAGCATCGCCGTAAACTTTGTTGGTGCTGAGAAAAATGAAAACCGCCTCAGGACAATAGAGGCGCGTGGTTTCGAGAAGATTGACGGTGCCAAGCGCGTTTACTTCAAAATCAAGAATGGGGATTTCGCGGGCCCTGTCGTGAGAAGGTTGCGCGGCACAGTGAACAATGAGATCGAAGTGATGCGCATGGAAGAGCGTTTCGAGGGCAATGCGGTCTCGGATGTCGATATTGTGGTGCGTGAAGTTCCTGGAGATTGCGCGGAGCCGATCGAGATTCCAGGTCGTGTCGCCGGGATCACCGAAAAACACCTGGCGCATATTATTGTCGACGCCGTGAACCTGATGGCCCTGGCGGTCGAAATGTTCTACTGCTTCCGAGCCGATGAGCCCGCTGGAACCGGTGACCAAAACTGTCTTTGGCTTCATTTGAAAAGTTTGCTTCTCCCCATCGAGGTTGGTCGGGCCATCAATATTATGCGTCAGATTCAGCGAATTTGTATCCATGGTCGTGCGGAGCGCCAAACCGGTGAGCCGCTCCTGCCAAGAGAGGCGAGCGACAGAGACTTCTATCAGAAAAAACTAATCCGCGTGGTGTCTTCGGGTCGAGCCGCGTGCGATTCCAGCTTTTGCACGATATTCTTGGCGACAATTTTGAGCGGAACGATGAATCTTTGCCGAAGCCAAAATCGTAGACGCCGCCATTGACGGAGCCAAGCCCCAAGCGGAACGCGGCTGTAATATATGTCCTCAAAATGCAAAAGGATTTCCGACCTTGGCATTTCTTTGAGGGCCTTGCCCCACCCCAGCCCAGCCCAATGAATCACCTGCTGTTGCCGGCCTTCGGAAGTCAAGTCCTCCAGGTGGATGTGCTCCGCGCGTGAGGCTTCACCCGGCCAGACCATGAATGGCTCGCGGTGGATAGAAAACTGGCCACGCTGCACTTTGCGAAGAACCACATAATTGGTCAAGCCCTGTTCTCCCTTTCTGAAAATATCGGGGTGATTCACGGTGCGCGACTGCCAATCCAGGAGCCCATCGAAATCATCTCTGGTGATGCGCCCCGTGGTGGCGACGATTTGACCGGTGTTGAAGCCGTAACCTGGGAATGTAAACTTCGGGTCGAGTTGGCGGAGTTTATCCAGCGAGAAGAATTGGACTTGGACGGCGGTTCCATCGAAATCTTCTTTGTCCACGATCAAGTCTTCGTCAAAACTCTCCAGCCGGTCAATTACACGTCCGGCAAAGACGATGTCGGAATCAAGGAGCAGGAGCCGCCGCGCTGGCAATTGGGTCATAACCTCGAGCTTGCCAAAACCCCAGCCTTGGGTTTTCTGGCGGCTCGGATAAACCCGGACATTCCAGTACATCTCAATTTCACGGGTACTGAAATCACCGTACTGGCGGTCTTTCATGAGCCAGATGGGTATTTCTGGATACCAAAACCTGACGCTGGTAACACAGAGGTACGTAAGGTACAGATCGAAGCGGTAACAGAAAATTACCACACCCTCAATTTTCATCCTGTTATCTCCCGGCGGGTTTACCTGGTGGTCTTGGCGCTGATACAGATTTCAGTAAGCCAGTCTATGCCATAATTGTCGGCCATGGGTCGATGGACTAGCAACTAGCTGCTAGCTCTCCGGTCCATACGGCATCTGGCTGAAACCTCGGCGGAGCAAGGGGTTGTTCCGAGTTCCGGGAAGAGAGGGTTCGGATTGCCTCAAAAACTTGCGAAATTCTCGTCTACACGTTGAGCCGGCTATCCGAAGCAGGGCAATCGGTCCCGGCGGAAATGTCGGTAGGGTTTCACATCGAAGCGTTGGCAGGAAATGGCAACGGCCTCGATGTTCATCTGGTCATTTCCCGGCGGTTGTGCGAATTAGCGCCGGCTTTACTCACGCAAGAGTTTGTCATTTGACGTAACGTTCGCGCAGTTCCTTGTCGTTTTCGCGAATCCAGTCAAAGATGTGGGCGAATCCAGCGTGCAAATCGGTTTTCGGCTTCCAGGACAATCGCTGAGCAGCTTTGCGGTAATCGGTCCAGTAGAGGACGATGTCACCCTGGCGCGCTTTGTCGCTTTGGGTGATGGGTGCGGTGCGTGAGGAAATCTCCTGCATGGCGGAGGTTGCTTCGCGGAGGGAGACCGAATTCGCAGCGCCGCCACCCAGATTGAAGACCTCGCCGCGGAACCGCTCGATCTGGTTGATCTGAAGGTCCAGCACTTCCAGCATGTCTTCCACAAACAGGACGTCGCGCACCTGCTTTCCCTGCCAGCCCAGGTAAGTCAACGGCAACTGAAACCAATGGGCGATCGCCCACCAAACGACCCAGCCCTGATCCGTGTGTCCGAACTGGCCCACACCTGAAATTACGCCGAAACGATTCACCACGATGGGTAGATCATACGCATGGGCGTATTCCTGGCAGGCCGCGTCGGCTATGAGTTTGCTGAGGCCGTAAATACTGCGCTGGCCGCCATCAATAGAAAATTCCTCGGAAACTCCATGGATGGGTTGAAAGCCCGCAGGGCGCTGCTCGAGAGGGAGGCGATTCCAGGCATCAGGATCATACTCGAAACGCGTGGGAGTTTCGCGGCGTGGGAGGGCATTCAGGCGGTCCGCACCGTACACCCGGTTCGAACTCCAGAAGATCAGGGGAATGCGGCGAGGACGAGCATACTCGAGGACGTGGATGGCGCCCAGCCCGTTGTTGGTGATGTCGAATAGCGGATTCGCATAGCCCGTGACGACCGAGGGCTGGGCGCTGGCATCGCAAATCAGCTCAATACCCGCAGGAAGATTCCCGAGGTCTTCCGGGTTGCGCACATCGCCATGGAAAAAGGAGACGCCATGGCTAGAGAGGACGGCGATATTTCGTTCACTGCCGCGGCGAACGAGATTGTCTATGACAGAAACCTTGTGTCCTGCGTCGCGGAGATGGAGCGCCACATGAGAACCGATAAAACCGCAACCGCCAGTGACAAGGACGTGCAAGAAATGATCCTCCTTCAGGACCTCTGAGGCGCAGGACTGGCTGCGTCATTTCTCCAAAGACGGAAATCCCGATAGGGCATATAACCGAGTGCCAGAAAATCCATTGCCAGCAGGTCGAGACGACCGGCGCCGAGATCCGTTTTCGCCGGCACGAGAAAGTTATACCGGAAATGCACGAAAATCGCGTGGCCGAGCCAGGAGCGCACGGTGACGCCGTTGGGATATGCCTGATTCCCGAATTTCCACCAGCGCCAGTACATGTCCAAAACGGATCTCAGGTTGTCATGACGCAGATGCGTGGAGCTAGCCGCTGGATCATAGACGAAGTCCCAGCCTCGAGCGCGGAGCCGGACAGCAAGATCCGGGTCTTCACCGCAGAGGCGCAGCGATTCCTTGTACCCGCCGGCTTCTAGGATCGCGGACTTCCGGAATAGGTTGTTGCAGCCATAGAGGAAGCGCGGATTGCGGATGTACTGTGGACCCCATTCCTGAGCCATGCGGGCGCGACGCCAGCGATCGGCTAACGTGGTCTGTACCCCTTCGATGAGGATGCCGCCGGCGCCCGCCACCTTCGCGTCGTCCAGATGTGGAAGGAGCGTGGCAATCCAGTTCGGATCGGCAACTACATCGGCATCCACGGAGGCCACGAGTTCGCTGCGAGCGGCACGCAACGCCGTGTTCCTGGCCGCGGCCAGTCCTTTGTTCACAGGATGTTTGATCAGTGTGACTTGCGGGTAGCGGGATGCAATTTCTGCAGAATTATCGCTCGAGCCGTCATCGATGACCAGAATTTCGTCGAAGGGATGCGTTTGCGCGAGAAGCCCTTCGATGGTACGAGCCAGATACTCTGAAACGTTATAGGCGGGAATATAAGCGGTAATATGCGTCACTGCAGGTTATCTCCTTGGGAATTCACGGGCGTGGGCAATTTGCGCAAAAATGAGCACAGGGTGGGCCAGCTATTCCGAATGGAGGCACAGCCTTTCATGAGGCGCATCCGGAAACCCCAGCGGGCAAGGCAATGTTCGGCGCGGATTGACCATAGGCCCGGGCGACCACCTCAACGGCAGCCTTTCCCTCAAATCCATCAACGAGAACTTTCGCTTCCCCGCGGATGGCATTCACGAGGTTGTTCAACTGCAGCACGAACGAAGCATCTTGGGGAGGGCGTCGGCTCACATATGCGTCGAGATAGGGCAATTGCTGGAAGGCTTTGCCCTTGTTGCCGCGCATGCGCAGGTTATCGCTCCAAAGACCAATGTCGAGATAGCCTTCCGAGCCTGTAATGCGAATGTGCTGCTGTAAGTCCCGCGTTCGACTGGCCAGAAGCTTACCTTCCGCCCCGTTGGCCATTCGGAAGCGAAGTTCCGCCTCACTCTCGACGGTTGTGGTCGTGCCATTCCCGGCATACTTAATCTCCCGAAATTCGCCGACCAGCCAGCGAATCAGGTCGATGGAGTGAATCCCAACGTCGATCAAGGCACCGCCCCCGGCCTGGACAGGGTCAAAGTAGGCGGGAGAACGTGGCCAATCGGCTGTGCTGCCTTCCTCCGCTTCAATGCGGATCACTTCACCGAGAATGCCTCTTTCCATGAGGCGTTTTGCCAAGTTCACGTTGTTTCGAAATCTTCGGTTGTGGCCGATACACAACTGTGCCCCACCGCGTCGGGCAGCCTCGATCATGGCCTGGCATTCCGGAACATTTCGGGCCATGGGCTTTTCACAGAGAACGTGGACGCCGTTAGAAAGAAGCTCACAGGCGACTGAGGCATGCAGGCCATTCGGCAGCGCGAGAATGGCTAGATCCACCTTCCCGAACAGATCCTGCTTTTGGGTGGTGGCGAAGTGAAAGCCCTGGCGCAGCGCAAACTGGCACGCACGCTCTTCATTGATATCAACCACAGCGACGGGTTCGACTTCCGGTACGCCGCGAACCGCGCGCAGGTGATATCTCTCGACGACCGTTCCAACGCCGACCAATCCCAGGCGAAGTCTAGCGGCCATGAAGTCGCCTCACCAGCTTGGGAACGGCTTCGGTCGCAAATTTCACCGGTTCGCGTTTGAATCGGAGGAACCGGTCAAGCCAACGATTCGTGAACCGCTCCGAGGAACGATGCAAACGTTTGTTTGCAAACTTCAGCAGAATGTCACCATGGCTAGAGGTGTTAAAAGCAAAGGAGCGGGGATGAATGTCGGCAGGCAGCTGAACTACTGGGAATTTCCGCTTCAGGTCTGCGGCTACCTTTCGTAAGTGCGGCACCGCTTCGGGCGGGATCATCATGAGTTTGCAGGCCGCCACATCGGCTGCCAAGGCATCATTCGAAAAGATGATGGAATTCATGCGCACGGGATCGCCAAGGATGGGTCCCTGCCCCTGCAAACCAATCCGCCCATCCACGATGCAAAGATCAGGAGGGCAAAGACGGTGCAGATGGCTGATCAGAAGTGAGAGATAGGGATGAAGCGAACTGATATCCGCATCCGTAAGGAGCCCAAGAGCATTCTTTAAGATCGCCGTCATCCGCTCGTAGGGGTGCACCTTCAAATTGGCAATGGAAATAAAATAGAACTCTTCGAGAAAGAGCTCCGAAATCAGAATCGGTATGGGAATGCCGCCCATGGAAATTTCGATGGACTCCGAGTTCGATAGATTGACAAGCTCAATCCCATGCTGTCGTGCGGCCTCCCGGTAGCCCAACCGGTCATAGGTTTCGTCGCAAGAGCGGTAGTTTTTGTAAGCGCTGACGGCGTCTGATTCGATGACAACGATTTGCACGTCAGGGCGGATGCCGCGTAACTCCGCGGCAAGAACCGGGAGCCAGGAGGGATCCGTCGTAACGCCGGCTTCCCAGGAAACCACGTCACAAAGATTCGGTTTAATAACTACCTTGCGTGGCAGAGAAGCAGGCAAAAGCGGGGGCGAGACGGACCGCAGGCGGGTCAAAACTCCGGCCAAGTTCCCGTGATCTTCACAGCACAGGATTGCAAGCGTGGGAGGATTTGCGGGCGGTTGCTTGCCAGCAGAGTTGTGATCAACCTTGGAGTTGGACCAGCTTGTCATATGGCTTTGCTTCGGATGTTGAACCCCTCTCAGCGATCCTCTACGCCGAGGTTAGTGGGAGAAACTACGTTATCAGAATAACAAAGTACGAAAGTCATTTGGAGGCCGCGCGATGAGCCGCGGTTTCGTTGACCGGCGCACTGGCCCCGCGCCCTAACATCTCCGTATAGACCTCCACGTAGCGCAGCGCCTGTACACTCAAGTCATACTCGGCGAGAGCGATGCGGCGGCAGCTGGCTGACATTTCTGCTCGTTTCGGATCGTTGCCCAGTATTTCGAGAATTGCGGCGCGAAGTTCAGCGGAATCACCGGTCTTCGCCAATAGCCCCGTAACTCCAGGGCGCACGCCATCCGGTATGCCACCTGTCGCGAACGCTACGACGGGAGTTCCGCACGCGAGCGCTTCCAGCATCGTATTGGGCAAATTGTCAGCCAGCGACGGAAGCACAAATACATCCGCGGCGCTGTAGACCATAGACAGCGACCGATCATCGGTCATTGAAGTAATGTGCGTGTGTGAAAACCGTTCAAACGCCGGAGAGGACCCATAACCGAGACACAACAGGAATATTCCACTGGAAGAATCCATGCCCTCCAGCGCGCCGACGAGGTGCTTAAACCCCTTCAGGTGCGTATGGAGCCCATTCGAGACAAACAGAATGACCTTGACATCCTGCGGTATCCCCAGAACCTCCCGGCTAAAACGGCGGTCTCGTGGCTTGAACACTTCAAGATCCAAGCCGTAGGGGATGACCGAACGAGGGAAACGTGACAACAGCGGACTTCGCTTTACTTCCTCTCCCAGCCACCGGCTGGGGGTGACGATATACAATTTTTTTGTATCAAGCGCAGTGTAATACTTCTGTTTGCGGTGCCACACGTCGCGAGTTAAATCACCTTCGTCGAGTGAGCCAAGTTGGGGACAAGCTCCACACTGCTCGGTGAACTTCCCGCAGCCCATGGCTTGGGAGCATCCGCCCGTGAAACTGCCCATATCATGTAGTGTCCATACGAGGGGAATGCCGCCCGGCAGCCAGCCGAAGAATGCCCCCAAATCCAGGAATTCTGCCACCCAGTGGAGATTGATGATCTCCGTTTCCGGCATTTGACGGCAAGCGTCCTGATAAAAAGGCGTGCGGTCTTCACTGAAAAATGTTCGCTCGGGAGGAGATGTTTTGGTGTAGCGGCGATGTGAGAGAGTAAGGCGCAGTCGTCGAGCGTTCCGGGCTATCCAGTCTATGCGCCCTCGCGAAGGCCGAAATTGCGTTACCGATAGATCGTTCGTATATTTATCAAGGACATACATCAATGAGTCCTGTCCGGATCGGCGCAAGCCATCGTGAAGGCGATAAGCAGAGCGTACTGCTCCACCTCCATTGTCTGCGCTACTGATGTGCAGGATCTTCACAATATTCAAGATGACGGTTTAAGCGCTCTTGGTCAACCGTTGAGCGCTGCAAAAGATTACCCAAGACGTAGCCCAAAGACATGGTCTCGGACGTAATTCCGGGGGTCGTTCGGTCGCGAAGCTAGCGTGAACCCGTGACCGGTGAGGAATTGCTCCACGAAGGCACGCGTGCGAAACTGTTGGCCCTCTCCCCTCTCAAACCGAAAATCGTGGCACGCCACGCAGATCTGACGAATATTTTGGATGACCGGCTCCACACCAAGCAGTGCATAGCGCTCCGCGCCCTCAATATTCATTTTCAGGAAAGCAATGTTCTTGAGACCCTCCTGCTCACAAACGTCGTTGAGTGTAGTAGACCGCACCGGGATCCCCAAAGAGCCTTCATCGCGGTCGATTGCATTTTCCATCCATGAAGAATCGGACTCAGCTATTCGGACGGTGCCCGGCTTGTCCATCAGCGCGAGTTGCAGCAAAGTCACGTTGGATAGCTGGTTGAGCCGACAGAAATGCTTGAGAATTTTGAAGGAAAGCGGATGCGCTTCGACAGCGATTACGCGGCCAGTCTCACCCACGGAGCGTGAAAAAGTCAGCGTATCCTCTCCGCGACCCGCTCCAACGTCGATGACAACGTCTCCCTCTTGCGGTAGGTAATGCTGAAGCCAGAAGTCTTTTGTATCGGAAACATATCGCCCCAATTCGCTTTTCCAACTAACGAAATGGGGAGGACTATAATTGAATCTCGGGCCGTCTGGAAAAAAATGTGGACCAACTCGATGAGTCCACAGCCCGGCGACATAATCAATTTGGATGTCATCGCCTGTGGCACGTCGTGCAAAGCGTGTCACGATCTTTCCTAGGAGCAGCCTTCCGCCCGGACGATCCAGAATACGAACCAGTGACCGCTTATATGACAATTCCGGAACGCCTCCCTTTGCTCTTCGATTTTTGCCGCGCCATTATGGCATGGAATGACAGCAATCGACTCACTACAAGGCTATTCCGGAATCCCATTATCGGACTAAGAAAAGGGAGTCAGCTAATTGTCACGTCATGCTCAAATCTGCAAAGGTATATGCCCGGATAAACGAGAGAATGCTGGTTAGTCTCTTCGCCTTCCGTCACCTCCAGGATAATAGCATTGTCGAGTAGATCGATCGATTCCATATTGTGCCGTCCAATCCATAGCCCAATACTATATTTTCCGGGTTTAAGCAGGACGTCGTGCATAAGAAACCGGGCCCACGCCCTCTGCCCTGCCTTCATGCTCACGACCTCTCCCCTTTGCGCCGTGTTGACGTCGATCACGCGGTAGCCATTCATATCCAGGAACATGACGGCCATATTGGTGTCAGTAATCTGCTCACGGCACTCGATTTCCAGCTGGACGCTGAGGTCACAACCCGGATAGGCAACCTCCACGCGCTCGCCGCTAGCATTCAGCGGCTGGACGGAAACGGAGGAAAAGAGTGCTTTTCCGTTGCCCTCCCGTTTGCGTTTAACAAGACTCGCTCCACTGTTGAATACGTCGAGGGATTCCACGTAATAGCGGGCGGTAACCTCGGACGGACTCCCATCCAAGGTGATCTGGCCATCTTTCATGAGCACGACCCGTGTCGACAGGGCGTTGATCGCTCCTATATTGTGGCTGACAAGGATGACGGTGCGCCCGGCGTGGGCAACGTCACCCATTTTGCCCAGGCATTTCTTCTGAAACCTGATGTCGCCAACGGCTAGGACTTCATCCACGAGAAGGATTTCAGGCTCGAGGTGGGCGGCGACGGCGAAGGCGAGGCGGACATACATGCCACTGGAGTAGTGCTTTACGGGTGTATCGATGAATTGCTCGAGCTCGGCGAAAGCGACAATTTCATCAAATTTTCGCTTGATCTCACTCTTGCCCATGCCGAGGATTGCACCGCTGAGGAAGGTGTTTTCGCGGCCGGTGAGCTCGGGATGGAAGCCGGTGCCGACTTCAAGCAGGGAGCCGACGCGGCCGTGAATCTCCGCCCAGCCGGTGGTGGGGCGAGTGATGCGCGAGAGGATTTTGAGGAGCGTGGTCTTCCCCGCGCCATTGCGGCCGATGAGGCCGAGGACTTCGCCTTCGCGGACTTCGAGAGACACGTCTTTCAAAGCCCAGAAGGTCTCTTCCTTTTTTCTGCCAAAGGAGGAGATCGGTGAGCGGACGAAATCTTCGAGAGCGTGGCGGAGACCGCCGGCCGCCTGCAAGCCGCGACGGTACTCCTTTCCGAGTCCTTGGCCATGAATGACCGCGCCGGTCATGAGCGAGCCACTTTAGGAAAGGAAAAAACCCCACCCTCCAAGACCGACGGTGGCGTACCCGCTGAAAGAGGCACACAGACCCATTCTGCAAGCTCAGGGCAGGCAGGAGTGGCTGTGATACGAAGGCCGGGATTAAACGCGGTCGGCAACGGCGGTCTCCATGCGATTGAAGAAGAAGAGGCCGCCGAGAACGACGAGGGCGACCATGACAGAAGAGGCGAGTAGGACAAGGCTTGGGGCCTGGCCGTGGCCGGTGATGGCCCAGCGGAAGCCATCAATGACGCCAGCCATGGGATTGAGACCATAGAGCCAGCGCCAGCGCTGCGGGACGAGCGAGCTGGGATAGGCGATAGGGGAGGCGAACATCCAGAATTGAACGAGGAAGGGCACGACATAGCGGACGTCGCGATAGAGCGCATTGAGCGCGGACATCCAGAGGCCGACTCCGAGTGCAGAGAGCACGGCGAGAAGCAGCAACACGGGGAGCCAAAGCACCGCGAGCGTAGGCTTAATGCCGTAGATGGCGGCGACCACCAGGAGGACGATAAAGCCGATGGCGAAGTCCACCAGACCGGAAACGACGGCGGAAAGTGGGAGGACAAGGCGCGGGAAATAAACTTTGGTGATGACCCGCTGATTGTCCACGACGACGCTGGTGCAATTCTGGAGGGCGGTGGAGAAGTAGGTCCAGGGGACGAGCGCGGAGAAATAAAAAACAGGATAGGGAAGGCCATCGGAGGGGAGCTTGGCGAGACGGCCGAAGAAAAGAGTGAAGACACCCATGGTCATTAGCGGCTGCAGAACGACCCAGGCGATGCCGATGACGGTCTGCTTGTAGCGGACCTTGACGTCACGCCAGACGAGGAAATAGAGGAGCTCGCGGTATTGCCAGACTTCGTGGATGCGCAGTTCGAGCCAGCCGTGAGGCGGTTCAATCCGGACGGTTGTAGGAGCGCCGGGCAGAGAAAGCGCTACGGTTTCCGGTGCGACCGTTGCCAGGTCGGGGCCGTCCGGCGGACGTGTAGTGACGGAAGCCATTGGTCTAAGCAAAACTCCGAGCAAAGAATAGATCGAACGCGTAATTAGAGTACCAGAGAAGAAGGCCCTGGCCGAGAGGCTGGCGATCAGACCCGTCTTGAAGTACGAGAACAATGTACACCGGCCACGGTGTAGGCTATGACCCCGTAGTGGCCGATGTCAGCGAGCAGGTGGCCTGGAAGCCGAAAACGGCGGAGAAGCTCGCCGGGACCAGCTTTCCGCATTCCGTCTGAGCCCCCTCCACTCAAACTAAATGATTCTGCATAGTTCGAGTTCTCGTCTCCACCCGCCGGCCTCACCGCTGACACTCCTCCGCCATAGATGGCCACTGAGCGCTCAATTCGCTGTCTCACTTGCTTCGCTACTCGTTCGGAGCGACAGTGCCGAGATCCTTCGCAGCATGTTGCCAAAACGTTGCCGCGTCAGATGCCCTTCGGTCAAGAGCAGCCGGTCATAGCGGGCATGTTTCACCAGCCGTCCGCCGGTCTTACCAAACGCTGCTGCAAGCTCGTCAGCGACCAATTCCGGTTCTTCTTTGGCAACACTAATCGTCGTCAGAGGTTCCCCAAGTCATACGCGATCACGTTCAACCACAAACACACTTCATTCCCCGAAACCGATGACAGGAAAGACGGATCGAATTCACTACCAGCTTACTTGCCTTGATCCATTGCTCCGCCATGTAGCGCCTATTGTAACTCCAGCGTCCGAGCAGGGAGCTCCCGGCTGGTCATGATGGAGCACACAATGGGAAACCGCTCCCCGACCTTGTCACTACTCGACGTGCCTTCGAGCAGCCGGCCGCTCGGTAGAGGAAAGGGTATTGGTCGCTTCTCTGGATCACGTAGGTCGTTGAACATTGATGTTTTCGTCTGAGGGACGGGTCCTGCTAACATAAACAGCCTGCGTTGAGGTGTCGAGAAATAAAGTGCTCAAAGGTGCTTAGACCAAGCGCGACCGAGCCAATCGCTGACATGCCCAAAGACCACCAGCGATGGGTCGCTTTGCTCGGTCGCGAGGATGAGCCGACCGACGCGCTGGAAGACTACTGTAAGCTTCTGGCACAGTCGCTTCATAAAAGAGGATGCTTGCTCCAGATATCCCGCATTGCTTGGGCTGAGCACGGCTGGCGCCGCGCCCTTAGGGATGCCGACAAGCGATTCGTGGAGCAGCGTAGCGGTTGGGTGTTGGTGCAATACACGGCGTTAGCCTGGTCGCGGCGCGGGTTCCCGCTGCGTTTTGCTCGCATGATCGATGGCCTGAAGCGCGCCGGTACACATGTCTTGATTGTATTTCACGACCCGGAGCCATTTCCCGGCCGTCGCTTTAGGGACCGTTTACGCCGGCGTGTGCAGTTGGCCGTGATGCGGCGCGCGGCCCAGCTGGCTGACAAAATTGTGAGCACCATTTCACCGGACCGCGTGGCCTGGATGCAAGATCCGGCGATTCGAGCGAAGACGCTGCTGTTGCCGGTTGGCAGCAATCTTCCTGTGATGCCACGAAAGACCCAGAGGCACGGGAATGGCATCCCCGTGATCATCGTCTTCGGATTCAGTAATCTCGCATCTGAGACCTCCATGATTGCCTGGGTGCTCTCCCGCGCCGCTGAGATAGCGGGGACGCTGCATTTGACTGTGTTCGGGCGCGGGTCGAAAGTCGCCGGTACCCTGCTGCGACCTTTGCTTGCCCACAGTTCGGTGGAGCTGGAGGATTTTGGAATACTTGAAGCCGAAAGAGCCGGCAGCCTACTCGCGAATGCAGATGTTCAGCTTTTTGTGCGCTCGGGGCTTTCGACACGGCGGGGTAGCGGGATCGCGGGGATTGCTTGCGGGCTGCCCATCATCGGATTCTCTGATGTCGAGACCGCGTTTCCCATCACTGAGGCCGGGGTGCGGCTCGTACCCATGGGCGATCGGGATGGCTTGGTTCGCGAACTCGTTCTGGTTTTGAAGCAACGAGGGCTGCGTGAAACGCTCCGCCTGCGCAATTTGGAGGCGACCGAGCGGTACTTTTCATGGGATCGCATCGCTGATGCCTACCTCTCATTTCTTCGGATGAATGAATGATCAGGGATTTTGCTGAATTCGACGACGGAGCTTCAGTTGCGGCCGATATTTGCATCGTGGGTGGCGGAGCGGCTGGAATCACCATGGCACGGGAGTTTATCGGCACTCGCTTTAGCGTGCTGATGCTAGAGGGAGGCGGCCTACAAACCGAAGCGGAAACTCAGAAACTGTACGAAAGCGAAGTGGTCGGACTGCCTCACATTGGTGTTCATGAAGGCCGTGCGCGAGTTTTTGGCGGGACGACGACGTTGTGGGGCGGTCAAGCTCTGCGGTTAGACGCTCTCGATCTTCAGAATCGAAGCTGGGTCCCGCACAGTGGCTGGCCCATTTCCCGAGAGGAACTCGAACCGTTTTATGACCGGGCGGACCGGGTGCTCCAGCTTGGCCCTCGCATCTCTTACCAAGACCTTTGCGCCGGATTCGGGCTCCAGGATCCCGGATTCGATCCCGCGAGGCTTTACATGGAATGCTCGCAATGGAGTCCCAAACCGAATTTTGGCACGACCTATCGCCAGGAACTCAAGAACGCCTCCAATATCTCGGTGCTTCTGCACGCGAACGTCACTTCGATCGTCACTAACGACTCGGCCGTGGCGGTCGAGAAAGTTGAGTTCCGAACCCTAACCGGGAAACAAGGAACGGCAAAAGCTCACGTCTACGTAATTTGCTGCGGGGGAATCGAAACGGCGCGCTTATTGCTTGCTTCGGACCGCACGGAACCGCAAGGCCTCGGAAACAAGCACGACCTGGTGGGCCGCTTCTTTCAGGAGCATATCCATATACGGTTTGGCGATCTTCTTACGACTGGGCGCAAATGCCTGCAGGATTATTTCGAGTCCTTCTATAGACATGGACTAAAGTACTTTCCCTTCATCGCACTGAGCCCCCGAGTACAGGCCGAAAAGCATCTCTTGAGCGTTCACGGATCAGCGATGTTCGATGACACACAGAATTCCGGCATTGTGGCCCTAAAACAGTTGTTTAGAATCCTCAGCCGTGGGACCAAGGGAGGGCCTGGGGAACTGCAACGTTTCCTGCGCGATGCACTGACGAGCCCGGGTGATTTGTGCCGTCTGGGATATCGCTTTTACATCAAGGGGCGTTCCGGAACTCCAAGGCATGGTCCCATATACATCGGAGCGCAGGCTGAGGTTGCTCCCAATCCGGATAGCCGGATCACATTGAGCAAAGCCCGAGACCGCCTGGGGATGCCGAAGCTCAAGCTCGATTGGCGAATCGGAGAACTTGAGCGCAGAACGCTTTACGAATACATTAGGACCCTTGCCAGTGAGTTCGAAAGGCTCGGACTGGGCTCTTTCGATCTGAACCAGGTTGCATTCCTAGACGATTCTGTTGCATGGGTCCGCATGGCGCATGATTCCGCGCACCATATGGGAACGACCCGAATGCATGAGACTCCACAACAAGGCGTCGTTGATCCTGACTGCCGAGTACACGGGGTAGACAATCTGTACATCGCAAGTAGTGCGGTATTTCCCACGAGTGCACGCTCGAATCCAACTTTGACGATACTGGCGCTCTGCCTGCGAATGGCCGACCGGCTCAAGGATGTCCTGAGTAAGCGTGCTGGTTCCTCTTTGATGTGATGTTGTATGCACGAACGACGCATGGCGAAGATAGCCTTACCGGGGATTGCCGTCAGAACCCCGGCTGTTGGCTTTGGTTGCAGCTCTCTGACCGGCACTGGCCCTAGCAATGCCAATCGGGTTCTTGAGACTGCGTTTGACGCAGGCGTGCGTCACTTCGATACCGCCCGGTATTACGGTTATGGCGAAGGGGAAAGGATTCTGGGAAGATTTCTGAAGGGCCGCCGGTCCGAGGTAACCATTACCACGAAGTTCGGTATCGAACCGCCGCAGCGGACAACAGTGCTTGGTGTTGGATTGTATGTCGGCCGTCGAGTCGTGCGACTGCTGCCTTTCGTTCGTGGGTTTCTTCAGCGCGGAACGAAGTCGCTTGTGAAGAGTGGTGCGTTCAGCGTACAGCAGGCTCAGCGAAGTCTCGAAACCAGCCTTCGCGAACTCAGCACCGATCATATCGATTTCTACCTTTTGCATGATTATATGGTACGCGAACAGCCTCCGGACGAGCTGCTCGCGTTTCTTGAAGACTGTGTCAAGGCAGGCAAGATCCATTCGTTTGGAATCGGAACCGGCTTTGAAAGCGTCTTGCAGGCACTGGAGCGGCAGCCACGGTTGTGCACCATTGTTCAATTTCAAAATAGCGTTCTCACCAGGACTTGCAACCGTATTCCCCGGGACAATTCGGATCGGCTGGTGATCACCCACGGAGCCCTGGGCGGAAGTTATCGATCGCTCTTAGCTTTCCTCGAGGCACGGATGGATGTGGCAAAAGACTGGACGGAAAAGCTCGGTTGCGATCGTTTGGACGAGGATACGCTCTCCGCGTTGATGCTCAATTATGCCGCAGACGCGAACCCGAGAGGGTTGGTGCTTTTTTCTTCGCGAGATCCAGCGAGGGTGCGCAGGAATGTGAAGGCTGTCTTGGAACCAGATTTTTCGTCCGAGCAGATTGCCATATTCGGCGAACTCGTGAACCAAGAGTCTCTGCCGATTGTGGCTCCTCGTTAATCCCGACCCGATCGCGGCGGGAACCAGTCTCGCAGCTTGAACCCACAGGGCAATTGAAATTGTCCGCTCCTAATTTCGTCGCCAGCCCTTTTCCTGACGGTCGAACTAAAACAGCTTTATGATCCCAGCCCCACTCGAAATATTCCTTGTAAGCGCTCTTCCAGCAAGAGTCTACAAGGGGCCATGGCGAAAAACGCCGAATTCTTGGTTGCATTGCACAATAGCTGTAGGAAGGCGCGCGAACTACGGTATTCCGTACCGAAGTAGAGCAACCACCTGAACATATCCTTGCCGATTCTGGATTCCAAGTAGTGGAACAGTTGAATTTTCTGCAGCGTTGTTATGCACGCGCACTTGTCCACCTAGCGTGCTGGGAGCGACATTTCGCCTAGCCAGACGAGGAGCCACCCGCGTGGGATTCGGAATCGGGTGACTATTACAGGATTTAATACTCGGCAAAGTTTTGTCGCCCAGATTTTGAACTTGCATCCGGGCGATTGACCCGGCAAAGTTCTAATCCGTGATCCTCGGACTGTCGAGCCAAACGCACCGGCTGCTCCTGGTAGCCATGGCATTCCTGTTTGCTGTGGCTCTGTCTTTCTTTGGGATTCGCGCGGCCCTGGCCGCGCATTATGTCGGCTTAAATACCCGGGCAGGTTTTGAGACTGCCATCCGACTAGAACCCAATGATCCCCGCATGTGGTATTTTCTCGGCCGCTACTGGCAATTCGACCCAGTCGAGGCAGACACAGGCAGGGCCATAAGAGCGTATAGGACTTCACTGGGCCTGAACCCTCTTTCAGCGGATACCTGGCTGAACTTGGCTTCGGCATACGAAACTGACGGTGGGATCGATGCGGCACGCAAAGCATTTCTTGAAGCCAAGCATCTCTATCCTGTCTCTGCAGAAGTTCTTTGGGGATACGGGAATTTCTTATTGCGGCAAAACGAATTGGAATCCGCGTCTGCAGAGTTTCACCTCGCTATCGAGGAAAACCCCCAGCTCGGAGCAGAAGCCGTTCGGATCTGGCGACATGTTGAGCCAGATTTCAATCAGATTCTCTACCGGGTTTTACCGCCCAAAGCCGACGCATACCTTGGTGTGCTGTGGGACTTGACGGAGGAAGCCGATACAACTGACGCGGTAAAGGTTTGGTCGAAACTTTTTCTTCTACATCCTAGGCTGCACAGTCGCGAGGTGATTCAATTTGTTGACGGGCTGCTCCGCGGTCAGCAGACAAGTGACGCAGCCAGAGTGTGGAGGCAGGCGGTCACTTTGATGGACCTGCCGAAAATGGATGATCCAGCTGGATCGTTGATATGGGATGGTGGATTCGAAACGGATGTCATCGGCGGTGCGCTGGCTTGGCGCATCGAGCAGCATCAAAGCCCCGTGATTAGCCGCGATCACAACGTAAAGCATTCCGGATTGAGGGCACTGAGACTCGATTTCAATCAGAAAAACATTTCTGGATTTGTCGACGTTTGCCAGCTGGTGGTTGTCGAACCAAAGACCGCGTATGAGTTTACAGCTTGGCTCCGCACCAAAGACATGGCCAAAGAGGGAGGCATCTTTTTTCGCCTTGCCACTCCGGGCCTTCAGGCGAGTCCAGTTTTTGAGACTAGCAAACTGCTTGGAACGAACGAATGGACTAAGGTATCGATGCCTTGGACCTCGCCAGACGAATCTCGTTTAGCTCAAGTTTGTCTTGAGCGGTCAAGGGCGTATGACCAGCACCACGGTATCACATGGGTCGACGATGTTTCGTTGCTCAAGCTCGACTCAACAACAAAGTAGTTCCAGGTAAGCGAGAAATGGGAATTTTACAACTGTAACGGGGGGCAGAAACACACAATCCTGACTTGGGTAACCCTCCCGAAAGATGCGCGCTTTCCGCTTGCACGCCGTCGTCAACAAACTCAAACTCCCACCGCGGGTCGCCGACCTCGCCCATC
>Ga0210407_10001857_pt1 | contig 18943 bp, 19 predicted proteins | sample IncBWC27MmetaG_FD_150860 | JGI IMG/M metagenome (GOLD analysis project Ga0210407, IMG submission 150860) | Forest soil microbial communities from Barre Woods Harvard Forest LTER site, Petersham, Massachusetts, United States - Inc-BW-C-27-M | ecosystem: Environmental > Terrestrial > Soil >... | reverse complement strand
ACGACAGAGCCTCTACGCCGCCTTCGGCGACAAGTGGCAGCTCTATTGCTCGGCGGCGCGTCGCTATGGGATGGGCGAATGTGCTGTGCATTTCGACGCGCTTCGAAGCGGCCCGCGTGCTATCGACGGGATACACGCGATGCTGCGTCGCGTCGTTGAGACGGCCGATCAGCCATGTCTCGGTGTCAGCTCGATTTATGAGTTCGGCGCCTCCCGTCCCGACCTCAAGGAGATCAACGCGCTGCTGGCAAGAAGCTTGCGCGGATCCATCGCCGCACGCGTTCGCGATGCGCAGCGGGAAGGTGATGTCGCCACTGGCCTCCACCCCGACGCAATCGCCGAGTTTCTGATCGCGAACATCGCCGGCATCCGCGTCGCCGGACGCGGCGGCGCCGACCGTGCGACTCTGACCAGCCTGGTCGACATGGCATTGAGGGCGCTGCGATAGCCCCTTTTTTGACCAGTTCGGGAATGATCGTTCAAGATAGGAGCAAATTGATGAGAGCTATTGTGATGAACAGCACGGGCGGCCGCGAGATGCTGGAATATGTCGAGCGCCCCGACCCGGTGGCGGGTCCAGGCGAAGCATTGGTTGAGATCGCCTTCGCGGGTGTCAACTTCATGGACATCGGCGTACGACAGGGCATGGCCTGGACCGAGGTTCCCGATCCCAAGATTGTTGGCGTCGAGGGTATGGGCCGTGTCCTGGCGGTGGGGGACGGCGTCGACGACGTCGAGCCCGGCCGGCGGGTCGCGTGGGTCTATGCGCCCGGAAGCTATGCGGAGCGGATCGCGATCCCGGCTGCGTCGCTCGTGCCGGTTCCCAACACGATCGACGACCGCACGGCGGCATCGGTGATGATGCAGGGCCTGACCGCAAGCCATTTCGCGACCGACTTCTATCCGGTGCAACCCGGCGACATTGCTTTCGTCCACGCGGCGGCGGGTGGCGTGGGGCTGCTGCTGACTCAGATCATCAAGCTGCGGGGCGGTCATGTCATCGGGCGTGTCTCGCTGGAGGAGAAGGTCGCCGCGGCCAAGGAGGCGGGCGCCGACCATGTGATCGTCGATGCCGAGGGCCGGTTCGCCGAGGGGGTGCTGCGTCTGACGCAAGGAGAAGGCGTGCATGTCGTCTATGACGGCTCCGGGCCGACGACCTTTCAGGGGTCGCTCGACGCGCTGCGCCGGTCGGGCACGTTCTGCTGGTACGGCCCCGTCCTTGGAGGACCAGGACCGCTCGACATCATGAGCCTGCCGAAGAGCATCAAGATCGGCTACGGGGTGTTCTTCGACCATATCCATACGCCCGAACTGCTTCGCGCGCATTCGGCGCAGCTATTCGACTGGATCGCGGAAGGCAAGCTCAAGGTCCGGATCGGGGGCGAGTATCGGCTGGCGGACGCGGCGAAGGCCCATGCCGACATGGAGAGCCGCAGGACCACCGGCAAGCTGCTGCTCGTCCCATAGGTTCCAGGCCCGCCATCGTCTTCGGTGCGTCGCGCGGTATCGGCGGGGCCACAGCCGCGCGTCTCGCCCGCCAATGTGGTCTTTTCCCGATCAAAGGTGCGAGCGACGCTGACGGTAGTTTTTCAACCATATCGGTAGGTGTATTCCGAAGGTGGATGCAAGAAATCGCCTGATCGACGGCGATAGTCCCTGGAAGCAAGAGATTTTCCGAGCGGCAAATTCCCCGAACCGCCCCTTGTGAGCAAAGGAACCGCCCATATTTTCCCGGCGTGCGCTAAAAAAGACAATGCTGCCGATGGGGAAAACCGCAGTGCATCTTGATCACGACGTTAGCGATCCGGCCGCCCCGACGATCTCCTTCGACCAGTTCCTCGCCGTCGAGATCCGCATCGGCACCATCGTCAAGGCAGAGCCGTTCCCGGAAGCGCGCAAGCCAGCCTACAAGCTGTCGATCGATTTCGGGCCGACGCTCGGGACAAAGCGGTCGAGCGCCCAAATTGCCGTCCACTACACCCCCGAGGAGCTGGTCGGCCGGCAAGTGGCGGCAGTCGTCAACTTTCCGCCCCGGCAGATCGGCAAGTTTATGTCGGAGGTGCTGACCGTCGGGTTTCCGGATCAGAACGGCGCAGTCGTCCTCTTCTCGCCCGACCGGCCCGTGCCAAACGGCGCACGCCTGTTCTGAGCCGCGATGAAACTGGACGCCGAGCGCGGGAGGCGTAACTACATAACCGCTCAGGTCGTCTCACTCTCCCGCAGGGTCAGTGGGCTCTCCAATGCCCAACGGGCAATCTCGTCTTTGCGTAGAATTCCGCCCCTTGTAAACGGAGGCCCCCTCCATATTTAGGCGTCCGTGCCGTCCCCGGTAGAGGATACATCGCGCGGGCGGATCATACCCAAACAGCACTCATCGGAGCCCCGCATGAGCCTGTCGATCACTCTTACCATCAACGGTATCCGACGGATTGTCGAATTGGACGACCCGAGGGTCACCCTTCTGGACCTGCTGCGCGAGCGCCTGGACCTGACCGGCACCAAGAAAGGGTGCGACCGGGGCCAGTGCGGTGCGTGCACCGTCTTGCTCGACGGACGCCGCATCAACTCCTGCCTGGCGCTGGCGGTCAGCCAGGACGGCGCCGAGGTGGTGACCATCGAAGGGTTGGCGCAGGGCGAAACCTGCCACCCGGTGCAGGGGGCGTTCATCGCCCATGACGCCTTCCAATGCGGCTTCTGCACACCCGGCCAAATCATGAGCGCGGTGGGCCTGATCCAGGAAGGCCAGGTCGGGGATGATCCCGAGCGAGTGCGCGAAGGCATGAGCGGCAATCTCTGCCGCTGCGGCGCCTATCGCGGCATCACCGAAGCGGTGTTGGAGGCACAGCGGAGCCTGAGTCAGGCCGGGCGGAAGGAGGCAGCATGAACCGCTTCGACTATGTTCGGCCGGCCACGGTGTCGGAGGCCGTCGCGGCTGCCGCGGCGCCCGGCAGCGCCTATTTGGCGGCCGGCACCAACCTCATCGACCTGATGAAGGGCGGTATCGTCAGCCCGCAGCGGCTGGTCGATGTCAGCCGCCTTCCCGGGCTCGACCGGATTGAGCCTCTGCCGGACGGCGGGGTGCGCATCGGCGCGCGCGTGCGCAACGCCGACCTCGCCCATGACCCGACCGTCAGGAAGCGCTTTCCGGCGGTCGCCGAAGCGCTGCTCTCCGGCGCCTCCGCTCAGCTGCGCAATGCCGCGACCGTCGGCGGCAACCTGCTGCAACGCACGCGCTGCGCCTATTTCTACGACCCGGCGAGTGCGTGCAACAAACGGCAGCCTGGTGCTGGCTGCGACGCGCGTGAAGGCGAGAACCGCTTGCACGCCGTCTTGGGCTGGAGCGAGTCCTGCATCGCCACGCACCCATCTGATTTCTGCGTGCCGCTCGCCGCACTCGACGCCGTGGTCGAAATCGAGGGGCAGGCGGGCCGGCGCGAGGTGGCGCTGCAAGAATTCCACCTGCTGCCCGGCGCTACGCCGGAGCGCGAGAGCGTGCTGGCGCCGGGCGAGCTGGTATTGGCCGTTCGCTTACCCAGCTCAGCAGCGCGGTTCGCCGCGCACGCCCGCTACCTCAAGCTCCGCGAGCGCACCTCCTACGCCTTCGCGGTGGTCTCCGCCGCAGCCTGTCTGCATATTGAGGACGGCGTCATTGCCGAGGCGCGGCTGGCGCTGGGCGGCCTGGCGGCCAAGCCATGGCGTGCCCGAGCCGCGGAGGCGGCGCTGGCCGGCCTCCGCCCGAATTCGGAGCACTTCCGCCGCGCCGCAGAGGCGGCGCTGGCAGAGGCGCGCCCGTCCGGCGACAACGCCTTCAAGATCGAGCTCGCTCGGCGGATCGCGGTACGCGCGCTGGCCCTCGCCGCGGCCGGAACGCCCGAGCGCCTGCCCGCCCTCCCTGGCTCTCCGTTCGCACCCATTCCCGGAGGCGCCCTCCATGGCTGAAACCCTGCGAGCAGGACTTGCTCCGCAACGCCGGCACGGCGCCAGTATCGGCCAGCCTCTCACCCGCCGTGACGGCCTCCTGAAGGTCACCGGCCAGGCGCGCTATGCGGCGGACAACCACCCGCCCGGCATGCTGCACGCCGCCCTGGCGGTGAGCAGCATCGCCCGCGGCCGCGTCACCTTCCTCGATGTGACGACGGCAAAGGCGCATCCCGGCGTGGTCGAGGTGATGACCCCGGCTAACCGCCCGCCGCTGGCGCTGGATCCGGACGCGAAGTTGGACCCGTTCATGTTCCGCCTCGACCTGCTGCAGAACGACGGGGTGCGCTACGCCGGTCAGCCGATCGCGGTGGTGATCGCCGAGACATTGGAGGCGGCGACGGAAGCCGCCACACTGTTGTCGCCGCGCTATGAGGCGGAGCCGGCACGGATCGGGCTGGACGGCGACGACAGCTTCATCCCGCCCGCAATCGGCCCCGGCTACCCACCCGAGGTACGGCGCGGCGATGTCGAGGCCGGGCTGGCAGCAGCCGAACATCGGATCGAGGCGATCTATGAGACCCCCGCCCAGTACCATAACGCTATGGAACCGCACGCCATCGTGGCCGCCTGGGACGGCGACCGCCTCTTGGTGGACACGCCGAGCCAAGGCCTGGCCTGGGCACAGGCGCGGCTTGCCGGGCTGTTCGGGATCCCGCCGGAGGACATCTTGATCCGCAGCCCGTTCCTGGGTGGCGGCTTCGGTTCCAAGGGCATGATTTCGGGGCCGCAGGTGCTGGGTATCCTCGCCGCCCGCTTGGTCGGGCGGCCGGTGAAGCTGGTGCTGCGCCGCGAACAGATGTACGGCCCGGTCGGCCATCGGGCGCCGACGCGCCAGACGCTCCGCCTGGGCGCCGACCGCCAAGGCGCGCTGACGGCGATCCACCACCATGTCCGAACGGCCTCGAGCAGCTTCGATGATTTCTTCGAGCCCTCCGGCCAGGTCAGCCACACGCTCTACGCCAGCCCTGCGATCGCGACGACCGCCGACGCAGTGCGGCTGGACACGGGAACGCCGATCTTTATGCGAGCGCCCGGAGAGGCGAGCGGCAGCATCGCACTCGAAAGCGCGATCGATGAGATGGCGCAGGCGGCCGGCATCGACCCGCTGGAATTCCGTCTGAAGAATTACGCCGAGGTCGAGCCGATCTCCGGCAAGCCGTTCTCGTCCAAGGCGTTGCGCGAGTGCTACGCGCAGGGTGCGGCGCGCTTTGGCTGGGCAGGGCGCCCCTTGGCGCCGCGACAGATGCGAGACGAGAACGGGCTGTTGGTCGGGTGGGGTCTCGGCACCGCGACCTTCCCGGCCATGATGTTTTTCCCGGGCCAAGCCAGAGCCGTCATCCGGCGCGACGGGACCGGCCTCGTCGAGCTTGGCGCTCAGGACATGGGCCAGGGCGCCTGGACGGCGCTCGCGCAGATCGCCGCCGACAGCCTCGGTCTCGAGCTCGAGCAACTGGAGTTCCGGGCCGGCAGCTCCGACCTGCCGGACGCGGGCATTGCCGGCGGCTCCTCCCACACCGCGACCGCCGGCATGGCGATCCATAATGCTGGCGCCGACGTGATCGCCAAGCTCGCGGAATTGGCGATGGGCGACCAACGCTCGCCGCTATTCGGCGCCAACAATGCCGGCGTGCTGGCGCGCGGCGGCCGGCTGATCCGACGCGACGACGAGAGCCGCGGCGAGAGCTATGCCGACATCTTGGCCCGCGCCGGCCTGGCGGAGATCGAGGGACGCGGCACCGGCGCAAGAGATCCGGCCGCGCAGAATGCGTACGCCATGCACGCGCACGGAGCCGTGTTCGCCGAGGTGAAGGTGGACCCGGAGCTGGGGCAGATCCGGGCGACGCGCCTCGTCGGCGCCTTCGCGGCCGGCACCATCATCAACCCGCGGCTCGTGCGCAGCCAGTACTACGGCGGCATGATCTGGGGCGTCTCCTTTGCATTGCACGAACAGGCCGTGCTGGATCCGCGGTCGGGCCGGGTAATGAACGCAAACCTCGCCGAGTACCATGTGCCGGTTAACGCCGACGTGCCGTCGCTCGAGGCCATCCTGGTCGAGGAGGCCGACCCCTATGTGAATGCGCTGGGTATCAAAGGCGTCGGCGAGATCGGCATTACCGGCACGGCGGGGGCGATCGCCAATGCCGTGTGGCACGCGACAGGGGTTCGCATTCGCCGCTTTCCGATCGCCATCGAGCAGTTGATCGGAGCGGGAGCGGCCTAGGAAAATGCGATCTGCCAGCCCGGGAAGCAGCCCGAAACATCGTTTGTGGGCCGAACAATTTGCCGGCCGCAAAATTGCCATAACCGCGTGATATGACACACGTCATGATCGCATTGATTTTCGACCTCGGCGTCGGGCTGGCGACATTTGCCGCCTTGGCTGCTGCATTTTTCAGGAAGCCAGGGGCGGCGTTGCGGGCTCGTAACCGGGCTTGGGGCTCGGTCGTTGCCATTCCCTGCTGCTTCCCTGCTGGACCCCGTGGCAGGGACATGTTCTTCCCTGCCGGCCGGGCCAGAGATTTGACACAAGCGATTGATTACGCTCGCGATTATCGACAAAATCGGGCCGATTTCGGCGCTGAAACAAAAATTCTCCCTGATCTCAGGGAGGCGAGAGCCCCCGCCCGGCTCGGGATCATGCCGAGCCGGGCGTGCCGAGGACGGGGTCGAGGGCCTCCCATCCTCGCCTCCCCGGGGGCGAGGTCAGTGGGACTCCGTCGCCGTCGTCGGGTCGATCATGCGGCGGACCTCGGTGACCTTGTTCGCCGGAAAGCCGCTCAGCCGGGCGTGCTCGTGAATGATCGCCTCGTCGTTGGCAAGGTAGACGCAAAAGGTCTTATCGGCAGCGACGTAGCTCTCGACCCATTGGATGTCGGGACCGAGCTCCTTCAAGGTCGCGTTCGACTTTTGCGCCGCCTCGCGCAGAGCCTGCCGTTCGGCGCTGCCGATCGCCGGCAGCTCGCGTTCGATGATGAACTTGCGCATGGCTTTTCCTTCCAGAGAAGCAGCCATGCTATCGTTGTCGCGTTGCTTGCGACAGCCAAAATCTCGGGCGGGCTAGGCGGCGTCTCGCCTCACGGCTTCGCTCGGCCGGTTGGATCCGGAACGGAGCGCCACCGCATCGACGACGCACTGCAAGTCTGCGAACCGGAAGGGCTTGTCGAGGAGGGGTGTCGGGCGTTCCCGGTCCCCTTGACCGGGTTGAAATTCGCGGCCGGTCAGAGTGATCGTCGGAACCCCGCGTGCCGCACAATCGTCGCTCAGCCGCGAGCCTTCGCCGCTGCGCAGCACCAGATCGGTCAGCACGACGTCGATCGATCCGATCGCCAGGAACGCGGTTGCTTCGGTGCTGTCTGCACACACGGTCACGTCATGACCGAAATCGTTCAGGATGCCGGCAATGAACTCGCGAATTGATCGATCCGACTCTGCGACAAGGATCTGCGCCATGGGCGGCTCTGATCTGATAGAAAACCCGGTCGAGATGCCATCGAACCGCATATGGCTTAACAACGGGTGAAGACCATCGCCGTGCGCGGAGAGGGCGGGAAGCAGGAGACCAGGATGCAGCTCTCGGTCACCAAGAGCGGTGGTGCGTGCGGTGCGGAGATCGCCTTCGATCTCGCGCGCGACATCGACGATGCGAGGTTTCGCGATATCGAGCGCGCCTTTCACGACAACATCGTCGTCGTCTTTCGCGGGCAGCAGCTGTCAAATGAGCGGCATATCGAATTCAGCCGCCGGTTCGGCGAGCTGGAGATTCACATCGTCGAGAAATACTTGCTCCCCGGCTTTCCCGAGATCCTGCTGATCTCGAACATCCGTGACGAGCGCGGCGAGCATATCGGGCTGGCCGATGCCGGCTTCACCTGGCATTCCGACACCTCCTATCGGTGCCGCCCGAGCCGCTGCTCGCTGCTTTATGCGAAGGAGGTGCCGCAGCGCGACGGCCAGCCGCTCGGCGACACCGTGTTCGCCAACACTATCGCCGCCTACCAGGCGCTCCCGGAGAGCATGAAGCGGCACCTCGCGGGCCTCAAAGCGATCCACCGCTACGCCGCGCGTCGTCGCGTCGCCGACAGCCCGCGCCCAAAGCTCACCCAGGCGCAGCTCGAAGAGACCCCCGACATTGCCCATCCGATCGTCCGCACCCACCCGTACACCGGGCGGAAGGCGCTTTACGTCACCGCCGGCGAATGTGTCGGCATCGAAGGCATGCCCGAGGACGAGGCGGTCGATCTGATCGCCGAACTCGACGCCCACTGCGTGCGCCCCGAGTTTCTCTACCGGCACAAATGGCAGGTCGGCGATCTGCTGATGTGGGACAACACTAGTGCGATGCACCTGGCGATTTGCGATTACGCCTTGCCGGAGCGGCGCCTGATGCACCGTACCACCGTCATCGGAACGGTTCCGTTCTAGGCGTGCGGTTCCTCGAGCATCGGTGCCGCTCAGAAATACGGCGCGAGATTGGCGCGGATGCGGGCGAGAACCGGGACCTCGGGCGGGGGAACGACAAAGCGTTCCCCGGTGATGGTCTCGTACACGTCGATATAGATCCGCGCGGCCTCGAGAATAACCTCTCGCGGGATCGCCGGGATCGGGTCGCGATAAGGATCGCAACGCTCGCTCACCCAGCGGCGCACGAAGTCCTTGTCGAGGCTCTCCGGCGGCCGGCCCGCGGCGAAGCGCTGCTCGTAGCTGTCGGCGAGCCAGTAGCGGCTGCTGTCCGGAGTATGGACCTCGTCGGCGAGAATAATCCGGCCCGCCGCATCGAAGCCGAATTCGTATTTTGTGTCGACCAGGATTAGACCGCGTTCCGCTGCGATCTCGCGCCCGCGTGCGAACAGCCCGAGCGCCAGCTCCGCAGTCATTCGCCATTGCTGATGGGTCAGCAGGCCCCGCCGGGTGATTTCGTCCGGCGTCAGCGGTTCGTCGTGCTCGCCGTCGAAGGCCTTGGTCGTCGGGGTGATGATCGTCACGGGCAGTTTCTGGTGTTCGCGCAGCCCTTCGGGAAAGCGGATGCCGTAGATTTCGCGGCTGCCTCCCCGGTACATCGGCCAGATCGATGTCTCGGTCGTTCCGGTCAGGTAATCGCGGACGACGATCTCGACCGGCAAGATCGCGAGCCGGCGGCAGACGAGGACATTGGGATCGGGATAATCGAGGACGTGATTGGGGCAGATATCGTTTGTCGCATCGAACCAGAACCGCGCGATCTGGGTAAGCACTTGCCCCTTGAACGGGATCGCCGTGATGATGCGGTCGAAGGCGCTCAGCCGGTCGGTGGCGATGATGACCCGGCGCCCATCCTCAAGATCGTAATTGTCGCGAACCTTACCCCGGTAGTGGTTAGGCAATTCCGGGATCGTCCCATGGGACAAGATACTATCGAGATGCGCAGCAAGCGCTTCCCGGTCCAACACCTGCAGCGCCCGTAGGTGTTAGCGGTGTCCGCCGCCGCCGTGAAAGCCCCCGCCGTGAAAGCCCCCGCCGTGAAAGCCCCCGGCGAAACCGCGTCCCCCGAAACCGCGTCCCCCGAAACCGCGACCACCCCACCAACCGCCGCCCCAGCCCCAGCCCCAATACGGGTAACCGTAGGCGTAATAGGGATAGTAATACGGGTAATACGGGTAGGCCGCAGGATAACCATAGCCCGGGTAGGCGGCCGGATAGCCATATCCATAACCGGCCCCATAGCCTGGGTAGTACTGCGCCGCAGCCAGCTGCGGCGTTGCGACTGTGGCGGCCGCAGCGGTCGCTACGACGGCCCCGGACAAGAGGGCGCGCCGGAGCCGGCTCTGCTTGGCGGGAACGGACATGGCTACCTCCAATCGGTCAGGCCGAAAACCCGACGAAACAACGTGATATATGGCGACGCCATTCCGAGGCAACAACGCCGCGGCCAGCCTTGCCGAAAGAGCTAACATGCAAAATTGGAGGGATTATGGCATCCGCGGTAGCAGGCGAATCATCGCAGAACACCTCGCCGAGACTGCCGCCGGGGATGCCGCTGATACGCATAATGGCAATGCCGGCGGACGCCAACCCGAACGGTGACATTTTCGGTGGATGGCTGCTCTCGCAAATGGATCTCGCCGGCGGCAGCCTGGCGGCCCAGCGGGCCCGCGGACGGTGCGCGACCGTGGCGGTCGACGGCATGGTGTTTCACGAGCCGGTCTTTGTCGGGGACGAGGTCAGATGTTACGGCGAACTGGTGAAGACCGGGCGCACATCGATGACCGTGCGAATCGAAGCGTGGCGGCGCCACCTGCCCTCCGACGAGGCGCGCAAGGTGACCGAGGCGATCTTCACCTATGTGGCTATCGGCAAAGCCGTCGTCCGCGCCGGCTGCCGCCGGCGGTCGCGCCGGCTGCCGGCTCGATCTGCCCGAGGGTGCATTGGCCTGGCGCTTTGTCCGGTTGCCAGCGCAAAAAAGGGTGCCGTGGCGGAGCCGTCCGCCGCTGACGTGATCGTAACGGACTTCGACCACCAATTCGGGACGCAAGGGCTGCCCACTCAGCGGAGCGTTCGGTGCTCCACCGGGGCCCTCCCGGCGCATTGCCGGTAAATCCCGGCGGCATGATCAGGCCTTCGAGCTGGCGGGTCAGCGCCTCGCGGTCGAGATCGTGTAGTGTCGCAGTAAACCCGACATGATCGAGCTTGCCTTCTTTGTTGCAGAGCCCGAGCAACAGAGACCCGACGAGGCGCGAATTCGCCGCGTGGCGGAAGCCTCCAACCACGCAATCCGCGGTCCGCCGCTTCTTAACCTTGAGCATGGCTCGCTCGCCGGGCCGATAGACGTCCTCGTCCAGTGCGCCGCAGCTCGCATCGAGCCAGCCCCGCGCCTCCACGATATTGCGCGTGTAGGGTGACAGCCTTACGGGGTATTCGCGGCGAATAGATTGGAAAAAGGCGTCGAGAGCCGATCGGCGCTGTATCAGCGGTGTCTGCAAAAGGCTTTCACCATCGGGCGCCGCGAGCAGGTCGAACAGGATCAAGACAGCCGGAATTTCGGCGGCGAGCTTCTTGATGCGGCTTTCCGCCGCGTGCAGCCGCATCTGCAACGCCTCGAACGAGAATGTCTCGCCGACCGGGATCGCGAGCTCACCGTCGAGGACAAAGCGGCTTACCTGAAATCCACGCAAGGCTGCTGACATCTCGGGGAAGTAGCGGGCCAGCGGCTTGCCCGATTTGGCGCGCAGCTCCACCTCGTTTCCGGCACGGAAGGCTAGGCAGCGGAACCTGTCCCACTTGGGTTCGAATTGCCAGCCCGGGCCCCCGGCAACTCCTCGACGAGTTGCGCCTCCATCGGCGGCAAATCCACCGGCAATGGGAATTCCGTTACCTCGGCGCCGGTGTTTGTCATTACGGCACCGAAGCAGGCTCGATCAGCGAGGGGTCTTTGTTGCTGACGTTCCCCACTCGCCTGTCGACCGGCCATACGATCATGTCATCGGCCATGTCGTCGGCGGGGTAGGGTCTGAGGAATGATTTCAGTTCCTCCAGGTCAGCCGCCCGCTCGCCGAGCCAAGCCGGCCAATGATCTGGGGCAAGAATGACGGGCATGCGGTCATGCAATTCGGCTAGGAGCTCGTTCGGCGAAGTCGTGACGATCGCGAAGCTGCGCACTCTCTCCCCGGCCGGCGAGCGCCATCAGTCGCCGACCGGCAAGCCCCACGGCATAGGGTTGCCGTTCTTTGCTGAGCTTCTTCCATTCGTAGAAGCAGTCGAAGGGAACCAGGCAGCGCCGACGGGCGAAGGCCTCGCGAAAGGCCGGCTTCGTATCGATCCCCTCCGCCTTGGCATTGATGTTGGCAAAGCCGACTTTGATGTCCTTCGCCCAGAACGGCACGAGCCCCCAGCGCGTCACATCGAGGCTACGCTGCCCCGCCCTCGCGTCGTAACGAATGACGGGCAGGTCCTCCGTCGGCGCGGCGTTCCAATTGGCGGCTATGTTGGGGGTCGGCCGCTCTGGCGGGATCGAAAAGACAAGCTTGATCTCGCTGACGTCGGAGGAGAGACGGGCGCGGCCACACATGAGACTTAAATGGCTCGCCCGCCGATGCCAGCAATGCTCCGGTGTAGGTTAACCTCCGCTTCACGATCCCAGCCGGCTTCGCTATCGTTCTTTAAGCATTCTGGGGAAGAGCGAATGACGACGGCGGACGACACCTATGACTTCATCGTCACCGGCGCCGGATCGGCGGGTTGCGCCGTGGCCGGGCGGCTTAGCGAATCGGGCCGCTGGCGCGTGCTGCTGCTCGAAGCCGGCGGGCGCGACAGCAACCCGTGGATCCACATCCCGCTCGGCTACACCAAGACCTTCACCAACCCGCGGGTCAACTGGATGTTCGAGAGCGAGCCTGAGAAGGAGCTCAACAATCGAACCCTCTACCAACCGCGCGGCAAGGTGCTAGGCGGCACCAGCTCGATCAACGGCATGGTCTATATGCGTGGCACCTCGACCGATTACGACGGCTGGCGCCAGCGCGGCTGCGAGGGTTGGGACTGGGATTCGGTGCTGCCCTTTTTCAAGAAGGCCGAGGACCAGGAGCGCGGTGCCGACGAGTTTCACGGCGTCGGCGGGCCACTGCACGTCTCCAACCCGGTGCGCTCGCCGCTCGGTGACGCCATGGTCGCCGCTTCTATCGAGGCCGGCATCCCGGCCAACCCCGACTTCAACGGAGCCCGGCAGGAGGGTGTCGGGTATTACCAGACGACGACCACCAACCGGCGGCGCTGGAGCTCGGCGCGGGCCTATCTGGGCGCGGCGCGCGGCCGTCAGAACCTGACCGTCGAGACCAATGCGCACGCCACCCGGATCCTGTTGGAGGCAGGCCGCGCGGTCGGGGTCGAATATCATACGCCGGGTGGGCGTAAGACCGCATGGGCGCGCGATGAGATCGTCGTTTCCGGCGGGGTCTACGGCTCGCCGCAATTGTTGCAGCTGTCCGGGCTCGGCCCGGCCGATCTCTTGGGCGAGTTCGGGGTTCCGGTGGTCCGCGACATGCCCGGAGTGGGCAAGAACCTCCACGACCACTTCAATACCTACCTGGTGTTCCGCTGCCCGCAGAAGGTCACCGTCAACGACATGGCGATGAGCCCGGCATTGAAGCTCAAAGCGGCGGTGCAATACGCGGTCAGCCGCTCCGGCCATCTCTCGAACGCCGGGATCTATGCCGGCGCCCTGGTCCGCACCGATCCGCGCCTCGAAGAGCCCGATCTGCAGATCAACATGTCGGGTTGGAGCGCCCTCGAGCGACTGCGCACCGGGATCAAACCGCACCCGTTTTCCGCCTTCACCTTCAGCCCGGTGCATCTGCGCCCCGATGGCCGCGGTTGGGTGCGCCTCAAGAGCCCCGACCCGCTCGCCCCGCCGGCGATCCAGTTCAACTTTCTCGCCAGCGACTACGATTTCCAGGCGCTGATCTATGGCATGAAGCTCAGCCGCAAGATCGCCGGACAGCCGGCATTGAAGCCGTTCGTCGGCGAGGAGGTGCTGCCCGGTCCCGAATGCCAGAGCGAAGACGAGATGATCGAGGAGATCCGGGTACGTGGCGTCTCCAACTTGCACCCGGTCGGCACCTGCCGGATGGGGCGCGAAGTCGACGCGGTCGTCGATCCGCGGCTGCGCGTCCACGGGGTCGAACGGCTGCGTGTCGCCGACGCCTCGATTATGCCGCAGGTTCCTGGCGGCAACACCAACGCACCCTCGATCATGATCGGCGAGAAATGCGCCGCGATGATACTGGAAGACGCCACGGTGGCTTAGAGGCCCTCTCCAAACTCGCTGCGGCTGCCAAAATCGGTGTCGCCGGTAATCACCAGCTCATGCCAGCTCGTCGAGCAGCGCCTAGCGCCCTTTCTGCCGGCCCTGCCTTGATTGGAGCGAGCGACGCACGCATTTGGCGGGAGCCGTCGGGGTCACCCTGGCGGCCCGCTGGTTCGAGTTCGGCTGGATCACCCGCCTGCGCGACACTCGCGCGGTGCTGATCACCGACAACGGAAAGTGCGGGTTCGGCGAGACGTTCGGGATCGAGCTGGCGGCCTGAGCCTTGCGCCCCGCGGGCGAATTGTGGCCCGATCGGCGAAGCGAGCGAGGAGGGGAGGCGGGGATGCGGGTATTCGGGACGTTGCCGCAGGATGATTTGCGCCAGGTCCGGGCGATGGCTCGGGCGATCGAGGCAGAGGGTTATGACGGCGTCGTCGCGATGGAAAACAAGCACGACCCGTTTCTGGCTTTGGCCGTGGCCGGGAGTGCGACCGAGCGGATCGAGTTGCATACCGGTGTCGCGATCGCCTTCGCCCGCACGCCGATGGCGGTCGCCAATGTCGGCTGGGACCTCGCCGGCGCCACCGGTGGGCGGTTCGTGATCGGCCTGGGCTCGCAGGTGCGGGCACATAACGAGCGGCGCTTCTCGGTGCCATGGACGCCGCCTGCGCCGCGCATGCGCGAATACGTCCAGGTGTTGCGCGCGATCTGGCGGTGCTGGAAGACCGGCGAGAAGCCGGCCTTCGAAGGCCAGCACTACCGGTTCACATTGATGACGCCCAACTTCGCACCCGAGCCAATCGCGGCGCCGCCGCCCGCGGTGATGATCGCCGCCGTTGGCCCGGCGATGCTCAAAGTCGCGGCCGAGGAATGCGACGGCGTCAAACTGCACGGCTTCTGCACCCGCCAATACCTGACGGACGAGATCATGCCGCGGATCGCGGCCGGTCTCGCCAAGGCCGGCCGCGGGCGGGCGCAGTACGAGATTTCGGGCGGCGGTTTTCTCGCCACCGGACCCGACGACGCCTCGGTCGCGCGCCGCTTCGAATGGGTACGCCAGCGCGTGGCTTTCTATGGCTCGACACCGGCCTATTACCCGGTGCTGGCGGCGCACGGGCTCGAGGATCTCGGCCACAAGCTCAATGCGCTGACCCGGCAGGGACGGTGGAGCGAGATGGCGCAGGAGGTGCCGGACGATGTCGCCCATCTCTTCGCTGCGGTCGGCCGTCATGATCAGATCGTCTCGGCGATCGACCGGCGTTTCGGCGGTCTCGTCGACGCCCTCACTTTGCGCGGCGATGGCGTCGGCGAGGTCCCGCCCGACCTCGTCCAGGATATCCGCCGACTGCCGCACGCCTTCCGCACCTTCGGGCAGGCGGCTTGATCAGCCGAACAATTGGATCGAGCCGTCGAGCGCCATAAGGCCGGTTTCGATCGTCAGTCCGGGTTGGCGCTTGCCGACCTCGCTGCGGAGCTCGGCGAGCACTTTGCGGTGGGTCTCGGTCTCAATCTGCGGATCGGCGATGCTCGCCGCCCCATAGGCGATCTCGGCGGCACCGCAATCGCGGTGATCGATCGCGATGAGCCGTTTGATGTGGTGCAATTGCACGGTTGTGGCGAGGTTGTCCCAGAATGCCGGCCGCCACACCTCGAACTTGGGTGCGACGACCGCGATCGCCGCACCGGCAATGACGAGCTGGCTGTATTGCCCGGTCAAGCCGCGCTGGTCCATGTATTTGTAGACTGGCGTGACCATGCGCGGATCGATGCAGGAGAGCAGCATCGCATCGTAATCGCCTTCGGCCGCCAAACTCAGGGAGGGCGACAGGGCCAGAAGCCCAGCACTCCCCGCCAGCTGGAAGAAATGCCGCCGGTCGAGCCGCCGAGTGCTGCAGCACGCGCCGCCCCCGCCAGGGAGCTCAGGGAGCGCTCCGCCCCCTCGAACCTCCCTGTTATGCAGGGAGACTGAGGGAGAAAAATCGCCTCGATCTCCGAAATTGATCGCGTCCATGGTTATTATCCCCGTGATATCATATGCTTACGAAAGTGATCCGGCGCCGGCCGCCAAGCTTGGCAGGGAGGCAGCAGGGAGGGAGCAGGGAGAGGGATGAAGCGAGGCGCCGCTCCGCCATCCTGACCCCATTCATACACCGCGATCTTGACCTCAAGAAGGCGAAGTGATCGGCGCCCAACCAACTCCGTCGCGAGCCACCCCATCATTTCACGGTCACGGCGACTTCGGCACGTGGCCCTTTATCGCGTTGGCGCAAGCGCCAAATGTGATCGACCCCTGGCGGTCGGCCGGGAGACGCCCGCGAACCCGCTCCTTTAATTCTGCAATAGCATCCGCTTCCATCAGGTCGAGCGTCGGCCGCACGCCCGCCGTAGCTGTGCTCACTTTCCAGAAATTGTCGAAACTGTCGAAGCTGCGTCGCACCGGGATCGCGCGGGTCTCGATCCCCTCCAGTCCCGCATCCGTCCACAGGCCGTGCAGCGCCTCCATGCGGGAAGCGTGGACGCTGGGCGGAAGCGCTGGCGTGAGGCCCAGGGCGCGCATTTCGCTGCGGATCGGCTCCATGGGATCTCCGCCGCCGAGCGTGTCCCACACATAGGCCGCGACGAGACCGCAGGGACGAACCACCCGTGTCATTTCCCCGACGCCTTTGGCTGGGTCGGGCACGAAGTGGATCACCAGCGCCATGACAGCGGCATCGAACCGGTCGGCTTCGAAGGGCAACACCATGGCGTCCCCCTGCAGAAATACCGCGCCTGCTGCCCCTGGCCGGGTGCGCGCGAAGGCGAGCTGCGCCTCGGACGGATCGATGCCTCGCGCTTCGACCGGCGCGCAGCGCTGGATGAGCTGCTCGGTGAAAGCCCCGCTGCCGCAGCCCACGTCGATCCACCGCTGGCCCGTGGCGGGCGACAGCCAATCGAGGAAGACCGGCCCGACGAGCTGGCTCCAGGCGCCCATCATGCGTTCGTAGGCTGCGCCATCATCGAACCGGATGGGTTGCTGGATCATTGGCATCGCCCTCCGTTGATCACAGGCTTTTACTGCCGTGAGAAATTGATCCGAAAGATGGCGGGGCGCCAGGAACTTCACGCCGCCTGGGCGGTAGGGGCGGCTTCGGGTTGTCGCCGGACTTTCGGGCGAGGACGTGAAACGTAGAAGTGTTCCGAAGTTCAAGACTTTGGGTTCAAAACCAAGGCGCTGATATGATTGTGCTTTTTACGCGCCTGCGGGTGCTGATCGATATCGCTGACGGGCGGCTGTCAGTCGCCGCTGCGACGGCGCTGATCCGGGTTGGACGAAGACAGATCCACCGGCTGCTGGATGCGTTCCGAGCTGGTGGTCCAGAGGGTCTGATCTCCCGGAAACGCGGCAGGCCGAGCAACCGGGCTCCGGGTACGGGGTTTCGCGAGACCGTGCTGTCGATTGTGCGCGAGCGCTACGCCGATTTTGGTCCGAGATGGATGGCCATGACAGACGTAACGGCAGAAATGCCATTGTCGCAATTGTATGCCACATCAACCCGGATTTGTCAATCTGGAACGCCGATTTCAAACCGAGAGAGTGCCGCGAAGCTGATGGGCTCTTCGATCTCAGCTCATGGAAGTAGTCAGTCGAGGCGGCGGCGGTAAGCGGCAAGCGCGACCGCTGCGGCCACGAGCCCGAAAAATCCGATCGGCCATATCTCGTGGACGACGATGGAACCATCTTGGCCCTTCAATCAGGCCGCGCATGCGGCGCGAACAAAGTGCGTCAACGGCAGCACCTCGCCAAGCACCTGCGCCCGACTCGGCATCCCCTGGAACGGGAACATGAAGCCCGACAACAGCATCGAAGGGAGACAGAAGAACAAGCCCCCTGCATCGCCTGCACCTGGCTTTCGGCAATCGCCGGCGAGAAGGCCGGCTTCCATTCGCTCGGCGATGCATCGGCCGACACGATAACCGCACACGGCGTTTGATGCTGACCCTGCTCGGCGGGCTGGCCGAGTTCGAGCCCGATGCGATCCGCGCCCGCACCGGCGAGGGACGGGAGCGAGCGAAGGCGAGCGGGCAAAGTCTCGGCCGCAAGCCCAAGCTCACCTCATGCCGGCAGCACGAGCCGATCCAGCGCCGTGAGCGGGGCGAGCCATTGGGCAGCATCGCCCGCAGCTGCAACGTCAGCCCGAGCACGATTTCCCGCCTCGCAGCCTAGATTTCGTGTCCGCGCCTGCTAAGCAATCACGCGGCCGGTGAAGTATTCCGCACCACCAGCCGACCCACAATGAAATCAAATCCCGCCCCGCCCGGTTTTCTTTTATACGGGCATAACGAACGTTTAGCAGCAACTTTGCCGGGCTTTCCAGAACGCGCGTTATGCGTCGGCGACCGCGAGGCGCGCGCCGATTGTCAGTGCGGCGAGCTGATAGACCGCATTGCGGCCGGCGCGCCAATCCGCGAGCTCGTCTTCGTCGAGGCGCTCGGGCATACGCGGGTGCCATTCGCCGGGTACCGGCCGGATGACCGCACCGGAGTCGAGCTGGCTACAATCGACGCGCATCGTGCAGCGGAAGCGGCGGCCGACCTCGAACGTCGACTCGATGATGGTGTTGCGCGCGAGGCGCGGTGGGACCGGTTCGAAATAGGTGACTTTGCGGGGCGGGGTGCGGCGGGCCATTCCGTTCCTCCTCGTTCGGTCAGGTGGGTGCACAAGGTCCTCAATTCTATGCGGACAAACGGCAAAACGGTCCTGCCCGCATGCGTATTGCCTGGCGGCCAAGGGAAGCGGCCGCCCCCTCGACTCGCCATCCAACAGGAAAGAGAAAGCGCCACGTGGGGGGACGTGGCGCTTTCGGGGTTGAGAGCACAGCGTGGCGCGGTTCTGCGGCCACACTTCCGCAGGGGGGCGCGGAAACTGCTCTCTTGATTGTGAAAACACCGGCCACATCGCCGGGTTCCGCAGTCCGGATGGGCGGCGGCGCTCTACGAGAAAATCCGGTATCGAGGAAAGGCGGTCTCCCACGGTTGAGCAAAAAATTTAAGTAGACCCGCTCCCCCCGGTAGTTTTTGGAAGAATCTGATTCAAGGCAGATTTTCCTGTATAACCCGTCATTGCACCTATAAATAAGCCTCCCCAAAAATCCTCGATCGACAATATTGGTTGTGTATCTCGTTTTCTTGCAAATACAACCACCACAA
>Ga0210407_10001854_pt1 | contig 18961 bp, 16 predicted proteins | sample IncBWC27MmetaG_FD_150860 | JGI IMG/M metagenome (GOLD analysis project Ga0210407, IMG submission 150860) | Forest soil microbial communities from Barre Woods Harvard Forest LTER site, Petersham, Massachusetts, United States - Inc-BW-C-27-M | ecosystem: Environmental > Terrestrial > Soil >... | reverse complement strand
AGCCGGCGGATCGTCATGTCTTCGATCAGTCGCCGGCGTAACGGACTGATGGCCTTGTCGGTCATTGGGGGCTCCTGTCTTGGGTGAGGCTCAAGGCCCCTCAATCTCAAGACAGGACGCCTGCTTCCGGCTACCGCGTCGGTGTTGCGCCGTCGACGGTCCGGTTGACCTTGAAGCGACTGGCCAGTGCAGGGTTGAGCTGGCCATTGCGTCGGGTAGCTAACAAACCGGCTGGGGTCGGCCCCGAAGGGAGGTTCGACGTACCGCTGCTTAGTGCCAAGCGCGGACACATGCATTTGCAACAAAGGGCATCGTCATTCGATCCCGACGCAAGCCGCGTGCAGCGTCGGCGGAGTGGTGAGGCCGAGTGCGCGGGCGGGTCTTGAGGTCGATGACGGCAGATCCACCGGCTTTTCGCCTTCGAGCACATGGCCCCGGCCGGGCTCGGTCCACTAGCGTTTCAAGGCTCGATGAGCACCTTCGAATGTGCATGGATCGCGCACCCGTGAACCGACACGCCGCTGGCCTCGAACATGACTGACCTAGTCGCGGCGAGGGCGGCGCAGCGTGAAAGTTTCGAACGGCGTCAGCTGACCGTTGATCCCCACCACGTCATAGTAGGTGACTTCGATCGTTGTGAAGTCGCCGGGATGTGATCCCGGATCGACTGTGAATGCCGCAAAGCCGTAGGAATGCGCCGCGTTTCGCACGGCCGACCAGGCCGCTTGCTCCTTGACGTAGACCGGCGGACGCTTGCCTGTCTTCGGGTCCGGTTCGCCGACGGCGGTGATCACCCGACACTGCGGCGGGTCGAAGAACAGCGTGTTCGACGGGAAGGACGTGCCGCCGCCGCCGATGACCATATGCACCGTTCCCTTCGTGGTATCGATCACGTCCGTGGCGGTTGCCGCGGGGACCGGGGTCAGAGTGGCGTTCTGTTCGCGGCCGCGGATCGGGTGTGAGCGTTCGTAGTGGTGCTCGTGTCCACACACCACGAGGTCGACGCCGTATTTGTCGAATAATGGCACCCATTCCTCGCGGATCCCGAGGTCTGCGCCATTGAACTTGTCAACCGTCGAGATGGCGACCTGGTGCATGCACACCACGATCCAATCGACATCATGATCGCCGCGGGCGGCGGACAACTCCTTTTCCAGCCAGGCCTTCTGAGCGCCCTCCGAATAGCCCCAGACATACGAGTTGCCCCCGTCCTGGTATGTGACGTCGTCGTTGGCAAGGCTGATCACGCGCATCGAGCCGACGGAGAAGGCGTACCATAGCCCACGGGTGACATCCGTGTGGCCGGCGGCCTCCGGCAGCGAGAAGTAGGTCTGATAAGCCTGATACCCGATCGGTCCGTTGCCGAGCTCGTTCTCGTGGTTGCCGGCCGCGGGCATCCAGGGACGCTTGCCGGCGCTGCGGCTGTTGTTCTCCCAGAAATCCCACCAGGTTCGCACCCGATCCTCGGCCATATTGGCGTAGCAGAGATCGCCGTTGAGTAGGTGAAACAAGGGCTGCAGCCGCTCCACGCCGAGAACCGTATCGGCAGCCGCCGGCGAGCCGAGATTGTCGTTCACATACGGCGGGTTCGCAATCGTTACCCCCTCGGGCGGCTTGTACTTCCTGCCCAAGGTCGGCGTGGCCTGATCCCCGAAGCTGGTGAACGTGAACCGCGCGCGGCCCCGCGGGGCGGTTCGGAACGTGCCGAACTCCGGCGCAGCGCCTTCGTGCGATGCCCCGTACAGATAAGCGGAGTTGGCCCGCAGTTGGCCGATTTTCGCATGATAGGCGTAGATAACCTGGCCCGACTTTGCGTCGGTGTAGCTGGTCTCTTTCGCCGCGACGACGCGGTCGAGCGTGCCATCGAGAGCTCCAAGCATGACGCGGGGATTGCGCACGGATTGCAGCGTGTGCCACGACACCACCATCTCCGACGCTGCATCCACGCCGAACTGCAGATGCAGTCCGGCGACCGGAGGTGTGGTCAGCGGATCTGGCGATGGGGTCGCGGCGGGTGCGGCCAGATCGGCTCCGGTTCCGATGAGGGACGCGGCGATCGCGGCCCTTCCTGCGATACCCGCAGCGGCGAGCAGCTTGCGACGGCTGAGCTCAAGATTGAATGCGGCGCCCTGTGTGGTCATGGCCCCGAGGTTGCTCCGCGGTAGCCGAGGAAGCCTATCGCGTCGCCGATGCGTACCAGCGCAACGCTCGCAGCACCGCCGAGGTCTGAGAGCATTTGCCCCATGAACTGATGCAATTTGGCGTCGTCGACCGTTTCAAAGCCTCCCCTGCGCAGAACTGTTGTGACTTGACGTACTCCCCCACAGCGCGGTGCCGGCAACGCTTAGCACCTCAAGCGCCGATTTGGACGGCCAAGCCGCCTACTCGCGGCAGAATCGTTTGCTGATCGACCGAGGAGTGTGAACTAGTTCACACTTGGACAAAAAAGTTCGCCTACCGAACCATCCCACGCCGCCCTGAAACATTCATGGGCGCCGTTTGGCTCCCAGCATGCTACCTCTGCAGGCCGCCGCCCCCCTTTGAGATTGCCGACGTGGCGATTGGGTAGCGTTCCTTTGGACCGGTTTGGATCCGGCTTAACCCGGTCGCTACAGGACAGCCGAACGGCAGCTTACGGCGCGACTCCGTCGTTGCGGGGCGCTCCGGCGAAGGTCCCCTGCCCAAACCGACAGCGGACGCTCAGGCACCCATTTGAGACCCTCAAGCCCGCGCCAGCGGCTGGTCGTGTCGCCCAGGAAGCGGTCATTCGCGTCAGACTTCTGGTCATGCTGGCAGACCGGCTCACGTCAATTCGTCTAGCAGCGCTTTTGCTTCTTTTAGGTCGGCGGTCTCGAAGCCCTCGGTAAACCAACTGTAGACTGGCGCGAGCAGTTCGCGCGCTTCGGCCTCGCTGCCCTGGTCACGGCGCAGCTGGGCGAGACTCACAGCGGCACGCAATTGCCAGAGCTTGGCCCCTTGCTCCTCGGCGATGCTCAGCGCCTTGCGAAGCGGTTGCTCGGCGGCCTCGGTATGCCCCCGCCGCAGCAATAACTGGGCTTTGTGCCGATTGAGCTCCGCCTCCATCCAGCGCTCGCCTGTCCTTTCGACTATCTGCAAGGCATCGTCCAATAGGGTCAAACCCTCTTCAATTCGCCTTGCGATCTCACATGCCGCGGCTAGAAGCATGATATGATGGGGCATCCACGCCTCCGCACCGGTGGTGCGGTAATCGGCGGAACCGCTGCGCAGGAGGGATAATCCTTGCACAGCATTACCATTCTTGACCTTGGCCCAGCCGCGATAGATCCCTCCCTGGTCACGGTAGAAGGGAAAACCCTGGTCGGTCGTCAGCGCAACCAGCTGGTCTGCGGCCAGCCACCAGGGGGCTGTCATGACCCGGATGCCTGCCGCGCTGCGAACGCTGCCTCCCAATTGCGTCCGTCAAAAAAGCGGCTCGACTTCAGCGCGGCGACGTCGATCTCGTCCAGACAGCGCGCGTTGACGCTCATCTGATCGGGGTCGGAGCGCGGCACGTAAAAGGCGTGTATGCCGCAATGGCGGCAGAAGGTGTGCTGTGCCGTTCCGGTATTGAACCGATAGGTCGTCAGCTCCCCCTCTCCGCAGAGCAGCTCGAAGCGGTCGAGCGGCACGGGAAGATGCAGGATGCCCTTTTTCGTGCAGATCGAGCAGTTGCATTCGCCGATCGTGCCGAGATCGGCCCGGATGCGGAACCGAACTCGACCGCAATGGCAGCCACCATGATAGGTTTCGAGCATCGGTCTTCCTCCGTAAATGAATGAAAGAAATTGAATGGCCACTTTACACCTACGCGCGCCGTCGAGAAGCTCGGAGGTTGCCTATGAGTCAGGCCCGGCCGAACGCCGACCAAGCGCGTAGACGGTTCAGCGCGTCAGCGCGGTCGCGTCCGCGCTGGTGGTGGAAATTCGGCGGGTGCGGGGGTCTGCTTAGGGGCATGAAGACCCGTTCCCGCGGCCAAGACCGAGCGGCCGTTATCGGTTTTGAAAGCGGTCGCTCTGCTGCTGACGAATAGGCCATGTAGGCTTTTGGGTCAGGTTCTTAAGCATTCCGAGCACTTCCGCCCATTCGGGTGTGCCTGCCCCCAATTACTGATGAGCGCGATGATCCAGGGGCATTATGTCAGCAGCTAATGTCTTCTGCTCGGAAGTGGCGTCGAAAGGAGTATAAAAACTTAGAAACTGTTCCGGGTTGATTTCAGCCAGGGGCAGTTCGATTGTTGCGGCGGTCTCAGGCGGCGTCGTTTCGCTCATGATTTGCAACGGGTGAAAAGGTGGACGTCGAAAATGAATGTCGCAAAGTTAAGTATCGAGCCAACAGAACGCGGTTCGTTCATCCGATCATCGGCCTCCCAGCCGAAATAGTAGGGCTTGGCGTAGAGGTCGACCCAGTCCTCCTTGCGGGTGATCTTGCAGGCCGAGAAATTCGTCGACATCCTCGACCTCGCTCGCTCGCCATATCCACGCTCTATTTCGCCGCCGCAATCTGCGACAATGGCGATGGCACAGTCATCGGTTCCGAGCTGGTACCCGAGAGGGTCGCAAATGCCCGCCGCAATTTCGCCGAAGCGGGCATCGCCGATTTCGTCGATATGCGCCAGGGCGACGCGCGGGAGACGCTGCGTGATCTCGGCGGGCCGGTCGATTCTGGCCCGGCGGCAGAGGCCCTTCGCTCGCGCGCCAGGTGATCGAAATCGCGGCGCCCAGAAGCGAGCTCGGATTGGCGCGATCGGGGTGGAATTCCCGCATGAATTTCAAAACTGCTTTGCCAGCTCGGCTGCTTGCTTCTTCCCCTCGTCGATCATGTCTAACGCTCGCCCATCCCACGTGTGCTCAACGGTCATTGCCGTGATACTGTGCACGCCGATAAAGTGGAGCCAGAATTCTATGTACTTGGTTACATATTCAAAGCCAGGCGGAGGGACTGTCTGAAAGCCGGCTTCCTCGCTTTGCCCCCGTACATACGCGACGAATGCCTTGTCGATATTCAACGCTGGTCCATATTCTTTCCCGTCAAATATGAAAAGCATATTCCGCTGACAAACAAGATCGATCAGCTGCTTTAGTTTATAAGGAAAGGAAAAATTCCACATCGGAATACCAAGCACGATGCGATCCGCCTTTTCAAAGCGTGACGCCAGTTCTCTAATCTTTTCCCATGTAGCTTTCTCCGATGGCGTCATCGGCTCTCCGGAGACACCTTTGTATTTAGCGCCTATCGCTTCCGCACCAAATTCCGGAAGCGACTCGGTCCAAACGTCCAATGTGTCGACCACAAGTCCTTTGATCTTCTTTTTATACTCGAAAAGAAATGAATCGACGATAGCAATGGATGCGGATCGCTCTCCTCTTGGTGAGGTAATAATATTCAAGATACGCATTTCCAGTTCCTTTCTACGATAAGTGGGACAAGCCTTCTCTCAGCCTCTCGGCGGATGGCGCGCTGGTGAAAGCCGATAAAACGCGACCACTGGGGTGGAGTCTCGGCGCCACCCTGCAACATCGTCGTCTATACTCGGGGGTTACACCGCCGCCCCGGATAACTGGCTCGGAAGTTCCGCTTCCAAGCGATACGGGCTCGCCTTTCTCACCCTTCGGCAGTCCACCTGCTAGGCGGGCTGGCCGGCTGCTTCCAGGATCAGCCCCGTGATTTCGTCGGGATGAGAGATCAGCGAGAGATGGCTTGCCTTCACTTCGATGGTCTTGGCGCCCATTCGCTTGGCCATGAAGCGTTCGAGATCGGGATTGATCGTCCGGTCCTCCGTGGAAACGGCGTAGAAGCTGGGCTTCGATCGCCAGGCCGCCTGCGTGGTCGTGCCTGTGAGCAGTGCCTTTTGGAACGGCTCCTGCACCGCATAGAGAACCTTCGCTTTCGCTTCCGGCAGGTCGCCCGCGAAATCGCGCAGGAACGCCGCCTCGCTGAGACGCCCTTCATCGCCGTCGAAGACGATCCCCGCGGATGCGGGTGGCGTCGGAAATGTCTTGGCCAATGCTGTGTAATCCTCGCCCGCATCCGGCGCCCGCGCCGCCACATAGACAAGAGCCGACACGTTCGGATGCATACCGGCCTCTGTCACGATCATTCCGGAGAAGGAATGCCCAACCAGGACGGTCGGACCATCCTGCCGCGCCAGCACGCGCTGGGCCGAGGCTACCGCGTCAGGCAGAGTCGTCAGAGGGTTTTGCACGGCCGTGACATTGAGCCCCGCTGCCTGCAATCGTGCAATCACCTCGGACCAGGATGACCCGTCGGCGAACAGCCCGTGCACGAGGACGACGTTGCGCGCCTCCGGCGCGGGCTGCGCAGCGGCGGCGTTGCCCTGGAAAAGACTGCTTGCCGCCCCCGCAGCCACCATGCTCACGAATGTGCGTCGATCCATTGGATACCTCTGCCGAAGATCGTCTTGGCTATTCATGGAAGTTCTCCTTTGCGTAAAGTTGGAGTTGGCTACTAGTAGTACAAACCCGACAGTTGGTGCCGGGTCTGCGATCACCGACATTGCTTCGCTTCGCTCGCAATGACACCCCAAATGGCCGTCATTGCGAGGAGCGAAGCGACGAAGCAATCTCGATGTGAGGCTCGATGGCGGGAGTCATCGGTCTGGTTCTGACCACTGGGAGAGTTTGAGTTCGTGAGATTCGACAGCAGACCCTCCTGTTGCCTCTTGTGTTTCTGGCTGCCCTGAGTTCATGAAGCGGTGCATGAGATCCACGGGTGGGATGATCTGAGGCGTCGGCTCGCACTGCTTTTGGTTGTCACCTTCGATCACGACCCGGTCGCCGGGCTCGATGATCGCCTCGAGCAATTCGGTGGCTCGCTCAGGTGGACAGATTTTTGAGCCGGGGCCGCACATCAATGCGGCTCTGGCCAGCCGGACACCGCGGTTTGCTGCCTGCTGGTTTGATCTTGCCTTCATCATCAATGCCTTTGGTTTCGCCGTATGACGTCTGGTCATGCGAAAAATAAGCCCTCTGTATTGATCACATAAGCGATATTTTATAATATGATTGATCGTTAAACAGGATTAATCGCCATGATGGAATTCGAATTGCTGCGTTCGTTTGTTGCCGTCGCTGAATGCGGGGGCTTCCACCGCGCGGCCGAACAGCTGAACCTCACGCAGTCAACCGTGAGCCAACAGATCAAACGTCTTGAGCTCGAGACCAAGAGACCGCTTTTTCGTCGCACCACCCGAACGGTGGCCCTGACCGATGACGGCGAGATGCTCCTGGGTGACGCGCGCCGCCTGCTGCAACTGGAAGAAGCGGCTCGCCGCCGCCTTACAGCGCCGCCACTTTCCGGCACCGTGCGCCTTGGAGCAGTCGAAGAAGTTGCTGGTGGTTCTTTGCCGCCGGCACTCGGTCGGTTTGCAAGCTCGCATCCGAATGTGAAGCTTGAGGTCCAGATCGGTGTCAGTTCGCCGCTGATCGAGCAGCTCGACGCTGGAAGACTGGACGTGGTGTTTGCAAAGCGTCCTCTGGGGACATCGAGGGGACGCCTGGTGTGGCGCGAGCCATTGGTATGGGCAGCCGCGGAAATGTTCGATCTTGTTGCAGGCGCGGCGTTGCCGCTGGCCTTGTACCGCGAGCATTCGGTTTCGCGCGACTCAGCGCTCATTGCGCTTCGCGAAAGCGAATTGGTCTGGCAGATCGTCTACACGAGCCCCAGTCTTACGGGTGTCCGCGCCGCAGCCCTGGCTGGTCTCGCGATCACGCCGCTTCCAGCGAGCGCGATTGTCGCCGGACTTCGCATTCTCGGCGTGGAAAGCGGTCTGCCGCTTTTACCGGATCTTGAGTTTGCGATCTTCGAGAGGGAGCGGCCTGACGCAGCGGCGGCAGCGCTCACCGCGGTGCTTGTCTCGCTCGGTCAAACCGCGGTCCGACCGACCGCCGGCTAAAGGCGCCATCCCATTAGCCCGGGACGCCTCTGATCTGCGACCGATTGGGTGACGCCGGGTGATCAGAGCGGCCGGCGAACATCGATCTCTTGGTGGCCGGCCCCGTTTCTTCGCGCCGCGGACCAACTACCATTTCGAAGGTGACGGCCGCAAAGCCAACCTCCGACGCATGCATGCCGACCGGGCAATTCCATCTGGATCCCGACATGCATGCTCATCTGAATAAACATCGCGGGCGAGATCGCCGACAACGGGAACATCGTCGAACTCTGACGTGATCCCAGGTAGTCTGATTACCGACCGCAAGGGAGGGCATTCCAATGGGCTATCAATCCATCAACTTAGCCCGGAAGTTCGATCTATTCAAAGAACAATGGCAGCCGAAAGTCGTTGCCGAGATAAACGACTATCAGTTCAAGATTGTAAAATTGGAGGGGGATTTCGTTTGGCACGATCATAAAAGCACGGACGAGACATTCATCGTTATAGAAGGAACGCTGCGGATCGATTTTCGTGACGGCGCAGTCCACCTCTCGGCTGGGGAAATGTTCGTTGTCCCGAAAGGAGTTGAGCACAAGCCCTACGCAGAACGCGAGCTCAAATTGCTCCTCATCGAGCCGCGCGGTGTGCCCAATACGGGGGACGCCGGGGGCGAGCGGACGGCCGAGCAAAATGTTTGGATCTGAACGGCGGCATGTTGTGGTATAGTACTGGGCATGCCTGAAGCGGAGGATGGGCGGGGTGAGACGGATGTACTTGTCGTCCGACCTGTTCCGAACTAGATAACCGGTTAGGGGAAAAGGCAGACCCCCCTTTAGGCGACACCCGCCCAAGCTCTGCGCCGCTCGCCAAGCGAGAGTGCGCGCGCATGGACGGGGCCAAAGCAAACTCCACTTCCGCTTCCGAACCTTGCGACAGAAGCCGGCGTCGCGTAGCGCTCCGGCATCGCCTAGTAGGGTCAGTATTTCGGACGGTGCGAGACCGCCCAGTTGCGGGCGTGCTCGATCGGAGCGCGCGGGGGCAGGGCGGCGCGAAAGCGCTGAACGGTCGGCAGCGCCTCCATCCGCGTCCGCCACCCCTGGACCGCCGGGAAGTCGGCGTACATCGCCTTTCCTTCGGGAGCGAGGCCGAAGGCGTAGGTGCTCGGCAGCAGGTAATAATCCGCGAGGCACACCTCACTGCCCAGCAGGAAACCCTGCCCGTGCGCCAGTTGGCGCTCCAGCACCTGCAACGCGACCTCGATCTTTGGCAAGGCGTGGGCGACAACCTTCTCGTCGGACGGGATGCCGAGCTGCGGGAAGACGTTACGCTCGTGCGAGACGTGGTAGATCATGTACGGGTAGTAGTAGGAATTGACCGCGCCGATCCACTGGTTCATCCGCGCGCGGCCCTGGGCCGTCTCAGGTCGCAGCGACGGCGTCGGAAACACCTCTTCCAGATAGGCGACGATCGCGCTCGTCTCGTAGAGCGTGAAGTCGCCGTGTTGCAGGATCGGCACCCGGTCGAACGGGTGCAGCGCCAGGTGTGCCGGCGAACCCATGTCGGGTTCGAGGTCGCGGAATGTGCAGGGCACGTCTTTGTGCGTCAGAACCAGACCCACGATCTGGACGAAAGTGCTGCGGGGGAACCCGAGCAAAGCCAGGTCGGACATGGGTTTCTCTCCAATCGTTTATGTCCCCAATTGACTGCCGAAACCGGCTCGGGACGTGAGAACGCATCCCGGACGGGAAGTCGGACGTGCTAGAGCCGCCAGAAGGCCTTGTCGGCTTCTCGAAGCGCCTCTTCCTGCGAGACGCCGATGTCCTTCAGGAGGTGAAGGTCGTTGCGCTCGGCAATTTCGCGTAGCGCCCGGCGCTGGCGGGAACGCGCGAACCATCGGGCAACTGTCAGGTGCGCGTTCGCGATGAGCCTCCAAACCGCCGCGCTCGAATGAAACCGGGCGCTTGGAGCGATATCGCGGGAGGACGACCTGCGGTCGATTGGGATGGACATGGCCGGGCTCCGAAATTTGGTGCCGGGTCGGGCCGCAGCCCGACCGGACGGAGCCGGATCAATGGGAGCAGGCAAGGCCTGCCGGCAAAGCATGGTTTCTCGGGACTGCCCGAATTTTATTCATGGAGGCGAAGTTGCGTCGCTCTCTCCCACCGCTGAATGCCCTGCGGTCGTTCGAGGCTGCCGCGCGGCATCAAAGCTTCACCCGAGCCGCCGACGAGCTGTGCGTCACCCAAGGTGCGGTCAGCCACCAGGTGAAGGCGCTGGAGGCCGAACTCGGTCTCAAGCTGTTTAACCGCGAGCGTCAGGGCCTCGCCATCACCGAGGCGGGCCGCGATTATTCGGCCGTGGTGCGCGATGCCTTCGACAGCATCGCGCTCGGCACTGATCGGCTGCTGCAGCGCTTGCGCTCGGGGGTGATCACGGTGAGCACGTCGCCGGATTTTGCCGCCAAGTGGTTGGTCAGCCGGCTCGGGCGGTTTGCCGAGACCCATCCGGAAACCGAGCTGAAGATCTCGGCAACGATGCACCACGTCGACTTTACGCGAGAGGACGTCGATCTGGCGATCCGTCATGGCGCCGGCGATTGGGCCGGGCTCGATGCCGTAAATTTGTGCTTCGAGGAGTTGTTTCCAGTATGCAGCCCGGCTCTCCTGCGCACCCGACGCGGCATTCACAATCCGGAAGACGTACTGCAGTTTCCGTTATTGCATTTGGACGATCGCAGAGACTGGTCGCGATGGCTCGAAGCCGCGGGCGCATCGGGAGAAGGGCTCTTGCATGGCCCGATCCTCAACCACGCCAGCATGCTGATCGATGCCGCCATCGATGGTCAGGGCATCGCACTGGCGCGTACCGCTCTCGCCGCGGCCGACTTGATCTATGGTCGCCTAGTGAAGCCGTTCCAGGCCGCCCTACCATTGAAAAATAGGTATTGGATCGTGTGCCCGAGGGCGACCTCGAGCATGCCGAAGATTACAATTTTCCGGAAGTGGTTGTTGGCCGAGGCAGCGGAAGACGCGCGCCGTCTCGGTGCCCGATGTGATGAGCGGAAATCGCGCCACATACGGCCACGGCCCAACGGGCAAGCCGGCGGCTAAGGCAGCGCCGCCGGGGGGCGGCGCTGCGGGACCGGAGCTATTCGGCGGCGGCGAGGGTCGGGGTTTGCGCCGCGGCGAGGACGGCGGCGGCTTCTTTGGCGACGCGGGTGCCCTCGAAGAAGCGCGGGTTCTGCGTGCCCCAGAGCTTCACCGCGTTGGCGAAGGTGAAGGCGCGGAAATCGTCGGCGGTGATGTGGCCGTCCTCGACCAACTCGTAGGCCTCGGGCAAGGGATCGCGCATGTCGATCACGTCGAAATGCCCGATATCCGAGCTGAAGATCGCGTTGAGCTTCGACCCGAACGGGTTGGTGCGGCCGAACGCGGTGGCGTTCATCCGATCGTCGGCCTCGCAGCCGAAATAGTAGGGCTTGGCGTAGAGGTCGACCCAGTCCTCCTTGCGGGTGATCTTGCAGGCCGAGAAATCGTCGATGTTCTCGATCCCGCCGGTCAGGTATGCCTGTTCGGGATCGGGCAGGCCGCCGCGCTCGCGCAGGGCCGCGGCGATGTCGTCATAGCCGTATTTCTCGACGAGGCTCAGCAATTTGGCGCGGTCGAGCTTGTCCGGGTGCATGCGTTCCAGCGCCTTGGCGCTGCGCCGCTCCCAATGCTCGATCAGATCGACGAAGAGCTGGCTGGCCCAGCCGACACCGCCTTCGAGGAAAGCAAAGCGCAATTCCGGGAAGCGCCTGGTGACGCCGCCGAGGAAGATCGCCTTGGCGGTCGCATGCCCGGCTGCGGCGAAATGGCCGATGTGGCTGTAGCAGAAATTGGTCGGCGACAGGCGCAGACCCTGGTTGAGGCTGGCGCTGTGGAAGGTGGGTGCGATGCCTAATTCCACGCATTTCGCCCAGACCGGGTCGTAGTCGTAGTCGCTGTCGATGCCGAGCACGTCGTACCACACCGCAAAGCGCGCGGTGTCGGGGTCGTTGGCCGCGGCCGCCGGCACCTTGCGGGCCATGTTGCTGCCGAACATGCCGACCTTGGAGCCCAGCTGCTTGGTGACGAATTCGAGCTCGGCGATCGCCTCGTCGGGGGTGTGCATCGGGATGATCGCGGCCGGCGTCAGCCGGTCGCTGAGGCCGCTGAAATAATCGGCCGAGACGATGTTGTAGGCGCGGATCACGGCGCGGCGGGTGGCGTCGTCCTGGATGCGCGGGAAGCGCAGCCCGGCAGTCGGATAAACGACGGCAAAGTCGAGGCCGATCTCGTCCAGCCGGTCGTAGAGCAGCTTCGGCATCATCGCGGTGGCGCGATCGAGCGTGTTTTCGGCCTGGCGGCTCCAAAAGGCCGACTGACCGATGCGCTTGTCCCGCCGTTCGGCGACCGTCATCGAGAGCGCCTCGCGCGTCGCCCCCATCGCCTTCAAAAAGCCGTCTGCGGCGAGGTCGCCGCCGACCTTGCGCATCTTTTCGCTGAACACCGGATCGTACTCGACCCAATGGCCGTCGCCATCGACGATCGGGTGGTCGATTTTCGACCGGACCTGCTCAGGGGTCATGTGCGCGCTCATGATCTGCTCCGGAAAAGTGGCGGCTCAACATCGGCGATTGTGCGGGCAGCGCAGGTCCTGCGCCACAAGCAATCGGCGCCGAGCATTGCACCCAGCGCAAGGCCGCCCGTCATCTGCGCGAGGTGGCCGCCTCAATCGCCCACGTTGCGGGCGGCAGCCCGTGGGATCCGCCGCAGATGAGTGACTTCCCCGGCGATCCGCGCGCTCCTGTGGTGAGAAGCGCCGGTGAACCACGCATTAACTCGGTCGAGGTAGAGAAAGACGATCGGCGTCGTGTAAAGCGTCAGCGCCTGGCTGACGATCAGCCCGCCGACGATGGCGTAGCCGAGCGGCTGGCGGATCTCGGCCCCGGTGCCCGCGCCGAGCATCAACGGAACACCGCCGAGGAGTGCCGCCATCGTGGTCATCATGATCGGCCGGAAGCGCAAGAGACACGCCTCGCGGATTGCCTCGACGGGTGCTAGACCGCGGCTGCGCTGCGCCTCGATCGCAAAGTCGACGAGCATGATGCCGTTCTTCTTGACGATGCCGATCAGCAGGATGATGCCGATCAGCGCGATCAGGCTGAAATCAAAGCCGAACGCCATCAATGTCACGAGCGCGCCGAGGCCGGCGGACGGCAGGGTCGAGAGTATCGTCAGGGGATGGACGTAGCTCTCATAGAGCACGCCCAGGATGATGTAGATGACAATGATCGCCGCGGCGACGAGATAAGGCTCACTGGCCAGCGAGGCCTGGAAGGCCTGCGCATTGCCCTGGAAATTGCCGATCAGAGTGGCGGGCGCGCCGATCTGCGCCTCGGCAGTTTGGATCGCCGTGGTGGCCTGACCCAGCGCGACACCCGCTGCGAGGTTGAAGGACAGGGTGACCGACGGGTACATGCTCTGGTGATTGATCGAAAGGAAATTCGTCGGCTCCCTCGTCCATTTGACAAAGGTGCTGAGCGGGACCGCTTCACCGGTGCTCGGTGAGTTCACATAGATGCTGTCGAGCCCCGTCCCCGGGCGCTGCATGTCGGGCAGAACCTCCATCACCACGTGATAGCTGTTGAGCTGAGTGAAGTACTGCGTCACTTGCCGCTGCCCGAACGCGTCGTAGAGCGTGTCGTCGATCAGCTGCGGCTGGATGCCGAAGCGTGCCGCCCGATCGCGGTCGATGGTCAGGGTCAGGGTCGCGCCGCCGGTCTGCTGATCGCTCGCAACGTCGCGCAGCTCCGGCAGTGTCTTCAGCTTGTCGAAGATCTTCGACGACCATTGGTTCAGCTCGTCGAGATTGGCGTCCTGCAAGGTGTATTGATATTGCGTCCGCGTCGGGCGGCCGCCGATATTGATGTCCTGCGCCGCCTGCAAAAACAACGCGGCACCCTCCACCTTAGCGAGCTGCGGACGCAGCCGCCGGATGACCTCGTCGGCCGAAACGTCGCGCTGATTGCGCGGCTTCAGGGTGATGAAGAGCCGGCCGTTGTTTTGCGTCTGCGTGCCGTTGGCGCCGAGGCTCATGCCGACTGTGGCAACGGCGGGGTCTTTCAAGACAATGTCCGCGAGCGCGCGTTGGCGCCGCACCGCGTCGGCGAAGGAGATGTCCTGAGCCGCCTCCGAGGTGCCGATGATGAGCCCGGTGTCCTGTTGTGGGAAGAAGCCCTTCGGGATGACGGTGAAGAGATAGCCGGTCGCCACCAATGTCGCGACGAACACGGCAAAGGTCGTCCGGTGGTGGCGGAGTGCCAAATCCAAGGTCTTGCGGTAGCCGGCGAGGAGAAGGTCGAAGCCCCGCTCCGACAGCGCATAAAGCCGGCCGTGCCGCACCTGGTGCTTGCTGCGCATGAAGCGCGAACACATCATCGGCGTCAGGGTCAGCGAGACCAGCATCGAGACGAGAATTGTCACCGACACGGTGATCCCGAACTCGCGGAACAGCCGGCCGACGATCCCGCCCATCAGGAAGAGCGGAATAAAGACGGCGACGAGCGAGAGGCTGATCGACACGATCGTAAAGCCGATCTCACCCGCACCCTTGATCGCCGCCTCCATGGGGCTGAGGCCCTCCTCGAGATGGCGGTCAATGTTCTCGAGCATGACGATCGCGTCGTCGACGACAAACCCGACAGCGATCGTCAGCGCCATCAGTGACAGATTGTCGAGGCTGTAGCCCAGCACGTACATGATCGCGAAGGTGCCGACCAGCGCCAACGGCACGGCGACGCTCGGGATTATCGTCGCCCACAGATTGCGCAGAAAAACGAAGATGACCATCACAACGAGAGCGATGGTGAGCAGCAACGTGAACTGGACGTCGGCGACCGAGGCGCGGATCGTCTGCGTGCGGTCGCTCAGCACTTGGACCTTGACCGTCGGCGGGATTGCCGCCTGCAGCTGCGGCAAAGCGGCCTTGATGCTATCCACGGTCTGGATGACGTTGGCGCCCGGCAATTTGAAAATCGGCAGTAGAATGGCCTGTTTGCCGTTGGCAAAGGCCGCGAGGCGGACATTTTCCGGTGCGTCTATGGCACGACCGATGTCGCGGACCCGCACCGGAGCGCCGTTCTTGTAGGCGACGATGACATCGTTCCAGGGTGCCGCCTTGAGCATCTGGCCGTTGTCATAAATTGTGAAAGTCCGGGTCTTTCCGTCGATGGTTCCCTTCGGGCTCACCGTGGTCGCGTTGACGATGACCCCGCGCAGATCCTCTAGCGAAAGGCCGAAGGAAGCGACCTTTACGGGGTCGACCTGGATGCGCACCGCCGGCTTTTGCTGGCCGCCGATCTCCACATTGGCGACGCCCGAGATCTGGCTGATGTGCTGGTCGAGGATATTCTCGGCGTAATCGTCGACCTCGGTCAGCGGCACCGTGTCCGAGGTCAGAGCGAGGACAAGGATCGGCGAGTCCGCCGGATTGACCTTACGGTAGGTCGGCGGTGACGGGAGGTTTTTCGGCAGCTGGCCGCTCGCCGCGTTGATCGCCGTCTGGATGTCCTGCGCGGCACCGTCGATGTTGCGCGCGAGATCGAACTGGACCGTGATTGCGCTGTTGCCGAGCGCGCTGCTCGACGTCATCTGCGTAACGCCGGGGATCTGCCCAAACTGCCGCTCCAGCGGCTGGGTGACCGAGGATGCCATGATCTCGGGGCTGGCGCCGGGCAGCTGCGTGCTGACCAGGATCGTCGGAAAATCGACTTGCGGCAGTGGCGCTACCGGAATGAGCGGGTAAGCCGCCGCACCGACCAGCAGAATCCCGGCCATTAGCAGCGAGGTCGCAATCGGCCGCGCGATGAAGGCGCTCGAAATGCTCATTTCGTGTTCCTTTTGCGCGCGCTAGGGACGAGTGCGGCGGTCAGCCCTTGGCGGCGGGGCTACTCGCTGCGACGCGAGCGCCAGGCTGCAAGCGGTATTGCCCGGCCGTGACCACCTGTTCGCCGGCTGCCATTCCGTCGTCGACGATAGCGGCGCCGTCGCTGATCTGACCCACTTTAAGGGGGCGCGTTTCCACCGTGCTGTCCGGTTTGACGACATAGGCGTAATAGCCGTTCGGCCCGCGTTGCAGCGCGCTCGACGGCACGGTCACCACATTCGGCGCCGTGCGCGCGAGCAGGCGGATATTGAGGAACTCACCAGGCCATAGCGCGCCATCTTTATTGGGGAACGTACCTTTGATACGGATCGTGCCCGTGGTCTGATTGATCTGGTTGTCGAGGACCGCGAGCGTCCCTTCAGCCAACTGCCGATCGCTGTCGCGGTCCATGGCAAAAATGCGGACAGGACCGGACGTCAATGCCGATTGGACGGAGGCGAGATCACTCTCGGGCAAGGTGAAGATGACGGAAATCGGCTGCAGCTGGGTGACGACGACGAGGCCGGTCGCATCGGTCGCATGCACGATGTTGCCCTGATCGACGAGCCGGATGCCTGTCCGGCCGGTGAGCGGCGATTTTATCGTTGTGTAGTCGAGCTGGGTTTGCGCGCTGTCGATTGCCGCCTGATCGCCGCGGATTTGCGCCTCGAGCTGCGTCACCGTGGCGCGTTGCGTATCGACTTGCTGTTTTGGGGCGAAGTTGCGTGTCGCGAGATCGCTAAAGCGTTGCAGGTCGAGCTTTGCGTTGGCGAGGTTCGCCTCGTCCTGCACCTTTTTTGCGGCCGCTTGGTCGAGCGTGGCTTGAAAGGGGCGCGGATCGATCTGCGCCAGGAGATCGCCTGCCTTGACGTTCTGACCCTCGGTGAACGCGACCTTTACCAGCTCGCCATCGACCCGCGTCTTGACCGTGACCGTGTTGAACGCCTGCACCGTGCCGAGACCGGTCAGGTAGATCGGCACGTCCCGCCGCTGCGCCGTAGCGACCGATACAGGGATCGCCGGCGAGGGTGCCGCCACCGTCGCCGCGGCAGCGTGGGCTGTCATACGATGCTGCCAGCCGATGTAACCGGCCGACACGGCGATAACCATCGCGAGGCCGGCAAGCAGATACCGCCGGTGCCTGCGGGCGTGCGTTTGGAATGATGCCAATGTATCGGTCATGACAGCAATATGGGACCCTCTTCGACAACTCATCCGCAGGGTGCGACGGTTGGGCGCAACCGTCGCCGACCGGCCCTCACCTCTAGGGCTCCGCTTTGCGCCGGCTTTCGGAGGACGAAAAGTGAAGGCACAGCACGCGCTTTTATCGATTGCGGCGGCCATGTTCGCCGCCACGCTGGGCGTAGATGCGCCGGGCGCGGAGGAGGCCAGCGTAATCCTCTCGCCTCAGGCGCTGGAGGAGATCACGCAAGTCGAGGCTGAGATTGACCGCATCGAGGCGCAGACGATCGAGCGGCTGGCCGTACCGCCGGACAACCAGGTCCAGCAGGTCGAGTTGCTCGGTAAGCTGATGCTGTACGACAAGCAGCTCTCGGTGAACCGCAACGAGGCTTGTGCTTTCTGCCACATGCCCGAGGCGGGCTTTACTGGTCCCGTGTCAGAGCTGAACCGCACCACCGGCTCCTATCCCGGGTCGGTGCGCACGCGGTTCAGCAATCGCAAGCCGCAATCGCACGCCTACGCGCCGCTCTCGCCCGTTCTGCACTACAATCGCGGCCAGGGCGACCTCGTCGGCGGCAATTTCTGGGACATGCGCGCGACCGGCCGCCGGCTCGGCAATCCGGCCGCCGAGCAAGCCCAGGGACCGCCGACCAACCCGGTAGAAATGGGCCTGCCGGATATCGCCTGTGCGGTCTACCGCGCCTCGCAGCGGCCCTATCGCGCCCTGCTCGAAAGCGTATGGGGAGCGCAGGCCTTCGTGATCGCCTGGCCCGGCGACGTCGAGCAGGTGTGCGCCCGGCCGGGGCCGCCGCCCGCCGGCGACCCGATGCCGGTCCATCTCGGCCCGATTGATCGCGGCCGCGCCGGCACGACGTTCGATCAGATGGCGCAATCGATCGCCGGCTACGAAGCCTCTGCGGAGGTGACGGCGTTCAGCTCGAAGTTCGACGCGGTGCTCGCCGGCAAGGCCAAGTTCACGCCGCAGGAGCAGTCCGGCTACGATCTGTTCCGCGGCAAGGCGCAATGCAACGCCTGTCACCGCGACGGCGGGCCGGGCGAGGACCCGCTGTTCACCGACTTCACCGCCAGCAACATCGGAACCCCTGCCAATCCGCGCCTTCCCTATTATTCGGAAAATAGGCCCGACGCACTGGGCTATGTCGCCAATCCGGCAGGATCGTCATACGTCGATGGCGGCGTTGGCAATTTTCTCGCCAATGGGCATCTGCTCAGCCAGCCCTCCGCGGTGGATCAGCGATGGCTCGGGCTGGCGCCAGCAAACCAGGGGCGGTTTCAGGTGCCGACATTGCGCGACGTCGACAAGCGGCCCGATCCAGGGTTCGTCAAGGCCTACGGACACAACGGATATTTCACGAGTCTGAAGGCGATCGTCCATTTCTACAACACGCGCGACGTCCTGCCGCGCTGCCAACCCCACGACGCCAATGAAGGTACGGCGTGCTGGCCGGCGCCGGAATCGACCGACAACATGAACACGAGCCGAGTTGGGCGCCTGGGCCTGACGGACGCAGAGGAGGATGCGATCGTCAGCTTCATGCAGACGCTGACCGACGGGTTCATGCTTATCAACCAGCAGTAAGTCGCGCCACGCCATTAAAGGCCCTGCGGGCGGCCCGCGGGAGGACCCGGGCGTCAGTTAGCCGGAACCGTCTGCCAGCCGGTATTGCACTGCGTCACGTAAGGGTAATAGCCAGCAGGATCGGAACAGTAGTACCAGTTCTGCGCGGAGTAGGGTTGGCTGTAGCCAGAATAGCCATAGTCTGGTGAATAATCCCATCCATAGGGATATCCGTAGTATCCGAACCCTAGGCCGCCGATGAAAACCCCGCGCCGATCGCGAAAACCCTCGTGCCGCTCGCCGAAACCATTGTGCCGCTCGCCGAAACCATTGTGCAT
>Ga0210407_10001853_pt1 | contig 18962 bp, 16 predicted proteins | sample IncBWC27MmetaG_FD_150860 | JGI IMG/M metagenome (GOLD analysis project Ga0210407, IMG submission 150860) | Forest soil microbial communities from Barre Woods Harvard Forest LTER site, Petersham, Massachusetts, United States - Inc-BW-C-27-M | ecosystem: Environmental > Terrestrial > Soil >... | reverse complement strand
AAGAGCCTCGGCAACCTGGATGGCGTACTTGAGTGCCAGATCCGATGCCAGACCTCCGGGAGGAACCAATTTGTCCAGCGTCTGCCCGGCCACATATTCCATGACCATGAAGTCAATGCCATCCTGACAACCGATGTCGTGAACAACGCAAATATTGGGATGCTGGAGCGCCGAGATAGACTTCGCTTCTTGCTCGAAGCGGGCATGCAGTTCCGGGTCAGAAGACAGATGAGAGGGCAGGATCTTAATCGCTACCGTGCGCTGCAGCCTTGTGTCGCGGGCGCGATACACCTCGCCCATGCCGCCGGCTCCAATGAGAGCGGAGATCTCGTAGGGGCCCAGATTTGTGCCAGAGAGCAGAGCCATAGAACCATGGCGATTATACCTCTGGAGTCCCACTGTTCCGAGGTACCGGACTGATACGGAATTCCCTCGCGCTGCGCGGCAGATTGTTCGCTCACCGTGTCAGGGAGATATCCGGGAGCGCAACTGCTTGGACAGCTTTTCGATTCTCTTGAGTTTCTTATCTAGATCCTTAGGCAGTATTCCCTTTGTCGTCTGGTCCACGTCGGGCGGTATGGATTGTGCGAGGCTGGCCAGTTCATCGGCATCTTGTCTGAGCCTTGCCACATCAATCCTCGACGCTTGTTGGGGCGGAGGAAGCGTGCGTTTGTCAGACTGAGTCCTGGCAACCTCGAGTTGGGGAGAGGGCGTGGGGCTTGCCGGTTGCTGGGGGCCAATGGAAGGGCTATAACCTGCGCGTTGTGCCCAAGCGGACGAGGCTAGCAGGACAAGTACGAGAACCGATGACTTCATCGCGAAACCTCCTCAGCGCGACGAAACGATTGCTCCATTCTACGCGCGGCCTTGACTAATTCAAGCTAATTGGGAGATTCGCGACTGTCGAGATTACTTGTGGACGTCCGCCATATGGAGGTAGAAAATCCGTGGCCCCGACCGACACAGGCGAAAACTATGTGCCCGAGGATCCGGCGCCACGACTCCGGACTTGCCTGCCAGATCATTTTTGACGTGAGTTCAGCTTTTCGATTGCGCGCTTCAACTCTTCGAGCTTCTGTCCAGCCTCGCCGAGTTTGCCTTCCGCAGTCAGGCGCTGGTAGTCGGCGAGGTCTTTGGCGGCTTCCGCGATCAGAGCGTCGAGATCGGCTGCGGGTTGGGGCGACGTGGCTGATCCGGGTGCACGGCGAACCGCCTCCGCCGGCGCTGCAACGGCGTTCTGCGACGGAGCAGTTAATGACGAAACCGCTCCGCCAAAAAGAGACGCCATCGCCGACTCGAAGGTTGGGCCGTACGCCAGTCGATCCTGGAGCGCCAGCACGACCAGACGCAACTCCGGCATCGGGCTTCGCTCAGCCTGCAAGTAAATCGGCTCCGCATATAAGAGCGCCCGCCCGGTCGGAATCACCAGCAGAGCCCCGCGCCGCACGTGCGAGCCTTGTTGATTCCAAAGAGTGAGCTGTCCGGAAAGCTGCGCGTTCTGATCGATCCGCGCCTCGATCTGTAATGGTCCGTCGACCAGTTTGGTTTTGGGAAAGTTGTAGACCACCGACGTACCGTAATGAGCGCCGTCGCTGCGCCCGGCAATCCAGCCAATCAGATTATTCCGGTTGGCCGGTGTGAATGGCAGGATCTCCACGAATTCCTCGCCGGTTTCGCCCGGCAGTTTCATCAGCACAAAATTCGGCTGCATCATCTGAGTTTTTTGTTCACCACCTTCGCTCATGCCGACTTCGCTGGCGACTGTCCACAGATCCTCGCGGTTGTAGAACGCTTCCGGATCAGTCATGTGATACAGGCCGTAAACCTCCGCCTGCAATTTGAGCAACAACTCCGGATAGCGCACATGCTTTCGCAACCCAGGAGGCATCAAGGCGGCATCTTTGAACAGACTCGGAAAGATGCGGCGGTAAGCCGCGACGATCGGATCCTCCTTATCGAACACGTAAAAAGTCGTCGTCCCATCGTAGGCGTCGATGACCACCTTAACGCTGTTCCGCATGTAATTAATGACGTTGCCGTCGAGACGGTAATGGCTCGAGTACGGATAGCTGTCTGAAACCGTGAACCCATCCATGATCCAGGACAGCCGGCCATCGTCCCCGAGAACGATGTAGGGATCGGGATCGTAGGTGAGAAACGGCGCTAGAGCGGTTACGCGATCGCGCAGGTTGCGCCGCATCAGCAGCCGGCTATCCTTGTTAACGTCATCGCTGAACGGCAGCTTCGCCAGGTCGCCGCGATCGAGCGCGATAATGATGCGCCGCAGGAAACCGCCGAGAACGATTCCACCGTTGCCTTCGTACGAAGTCAGATTGTTGGTCTGGCCCTGCGGGTAGTTGAATTCCTTCTGCCGTGTTTTCACGTAGACGTCGGTATTCGTCAACTCGCCGAAATACACCTCTGGCCGTGTCACCGCCAGACCGCGCACCGTACTCTGGACGGGCATGTTGCTCAAGATCAGGGTGGGCAACCCTTCCGGCGTGAACCCGTTGACCGGATTCATCGTGATGCCGTAGCCATGGGTGTAGATTAGTTTCTCGTTGATCCAGTTGCGGCTGCTCTCCGGGAGCTTTTCGACGTTCAGTTCGCGCGTGGCGAGCATTACCTGGCGCGTCGTGCCGTCGATTTCATAGCGATCAATGTCGATGTCCGGGAAATCGTAGTAGGTGCGGATTTCCTGGATCTGACGCAGTGTGTCCTGGAGTGCGCGCCAGTCCCACAGCCGGATGTTCTGCAATGTAGCCTGATTGTTCGCCGGGTCGGCCGCCTCGACGGTAGTCTCCGCGGGAAACTCGCGCTGCGAGACCCGGTCCAACCCGTAGGCCTGCCGCGTCAACTCGATGTTGTGCGCGATATACGGCTGCTCGCGAACCAGTTCGTTGGGCTTAACGATAAAGCTGCTGACGTACCACACAACCACCTGCAGGCTGATATAACAGAGCGCGGCGGGGACAATCGCCGCGACGATCCAGCGCCCGCGTTGCATGGCTACGGCATTCACCAATGCGATCACCGCTCCAAGAACCAGCGCCGCACAGACGATGAGCATCCCCGTCAGACTGACATGCGCATCGCTGTAGGTCACACCTCCGAAGATCGTATGATCATCGAACACTCGTTCGAAGCGGCCAAGATAGGCAAGGATCGCGAGGATCAGCAACAGAAACGCAAATGCGATGGAGAACCCGCGCCAAGGCAAGGTGACGGAGCGGCTGCGAGCGAGCACGCCGGCTCCGCCCGTAATGAGAAGGAAGAAGACGGCCAGCGCACAGGTAATCACCGCCAGCGTGAGGAGCCAGCCGCCGATGAGTTGCCACGCCGGCAGCGTGAACAGAAAGAAGTTCAGCGGTTTGCCGAAAATTGGGTCCACGACGCCGCCCACGACGGGCGCGTACCAGAAGAGCGCGAGAGTGGGCCACTCCGCCATCATTCCGGCACCGGTTGCAGCGGCGATGGCGAGCGAAACGACGACCGCGATGAGGCGCAAGACAGGCTCAACCGGCAACTTCACGGGCTGTCTGCCGATAAAAATCGTGTGGCCGCTCGGCAAATCTGGGAGATGCGCATGCTTCAGCGCAAGAAACGATCCGTAAAGAATGACGAATGTGGCTGCCGCAAAAGCCGTGAAGATTCCCCACTGAAGGCTCAGTGTTTTCCAGAACACGTCTCCGTAACCGAGCGAGCCAAACCAGAGCACGTCTACGCAATACGACAGTGCGGCCCGCCCGAAAAAAAAGATTGCGGCAAGCACGACGAGAATGAGGAGGAAGCCACGGCGGCTCTGCGGCGGACGCGTCCTCGGCCAATCGATCGACTCAGGCATTGCTCGACCCTGCTTTCATGAACTCTATTAGTTATCCGAATATTACTCTCTCGCAAGTTTCTACATAACTCGACCCCTCCGGCACCGTCGTACTGCTGATTCTATTGGCTTTAATAGTTGTTGCAACGATTATCGGTGTAACGCATCAAATCCTTTAGAAAGGAGCTTAGATATGAGCACACTCGCTACGCCGCAAACCGCAACCACCACCTGGAACATCGACCCCGTCCACTCGGTGGCCGAGTTCAAAGTCAAGCACATGATGATTTCCAACGTGAAGGGGCAGTTCACAACTGTGAAGGGCGTCCTGGCGCTGGACGAAGACTCACCAACCAATTCTCGCATAGAGGCCTCGATCGACGCGGCCTCGATTAACACTCGCGAACCCGATCGCGATACGCACCTCAAGAGCCCTGACTTTTTCCACGCGGAGAAGTTTCCTGCACTATCTTTCAAATCGACGAGCATAAGCCACGTCCGCGATGGGGAACTGGCCGTAGCCGGTGACCTGACCATTCGCGGCGTCACCCGCAATGTCGTATTCGCCGTGGAGGGACCAACCTCGCCGGCCAAAGATCCGTGGGGCAACACCCGCATAGGGCTGTCCGCGACCACCAAGATCAACCGTAAAGACTTCGGCCTGACGTGGAACGCCGCGTTGGAGACCGGTGGCATCCTGGTCGGTGATGAGGTCACCATTACGCTCGATGTTCAGTTTATGAAAGCCTGATATGGTTCGGTAGCGCGCACTGAAACGCAGGCTGCCGATGAGGAAGGAGAAAGTTATGTCGCTGCGCCCAATTAAACAAATTATTCAAACCAAGCCGACGATCGAAGGCGCCGGTGTGAAGTTGCAACGCGCCTTTGGTTTCGGCAAAACCAAGGACTTCGATCCGTTTTTATTGCTGGATGATTTCCGTAATGACAAGCCGGAAGATTATCTGGCGGGATTTCCCTGGCATCCGCACCGGGGGATCGAAACCATCACGTATGTACTTGCTGGCTCGGTCGAGCATGGCGATAGCCTGGGCAACAAGGGCAAAATGACCGCGGGCGACGTGCAGTGGATGACGGCCGGCAGTGGCATTCTTCACCAGGAGATGCCGAAGGGTGATAACCACGGCCGAATGCACGGTTTTCAGTTGTGGTCGAACCTGCCCTCATCGCTGAAGATGACCGATCCGCGTTATCAGGATATTCCGTCGAGCGCCATTCCAGAGGTTACTGACGATGACGGTACGCGCGCGAGGGTGGTCTGCGGAGAATTCTGGGGCAAAAAGGGTCCAGTTGAAGGCGTCGCTGCGAATCCAAACTACTTGGATGTTTCCGTTCCGCCCGGCCAGCGAAAGCGGCTTAAAGTAGAGACCACGAGCAATGCCTTCGCCTACGTGTTCGCAGGCTCCGGCACATTTCGCGACGCGTCGGATCCTCGGGCTGTTCTGACCGAGCAGGTCGCAAAGCCCGATGCGCCGCCCGTCTACGATGTCAGCAATCACTCGCTGGTGTTGTTCGACCGTGGGGATGAGATCGTAGTGCAGGCGGGCGACGAGGGCATCCGCTTCTTGTTAGTGTCGGGCAAGCCAATCGAGGAACCCGTGGCCTGGTACGGACCGATCGTCATGAACACACAAGAGCAGCTGCGAGAAGCTATGGCAGAACTGCAGAACGGCAGCTTCATAAAGCACCGCTAAGTCCGCGCGAGTGGACTAACGGAGAGCAGTTCAGGACGATCCGCTCCGAGACCTGCGAGCCGCTGGCTTGCGGGTTTCCGTAACCGCGGCGTCTAACCGGGCCGCGAGCACGTCGAAACCTGGCGTGGGACCATTCCAGCGCAGTTGGTCTACGTCGTCGAAGAGTGGAATGTCCGTCCGGAGCGTGGCGAGCGTGCGAAACAGCAGCGCGCGCTCCCGCTCGCGGGAGAGAGTGGCGGCGAGCGCGCTTGCGTTGGCAGCGTTCACTCGCCACTCTCGGCTGTCCGTAGGAATCGATTCGAGATGGACAAACTTGGCCAGCACCGCAGCGGATGACTTCGCGCCCCACCCTGGCAAACCCGGATAGCCATCCGCCGCGTCACCCACTAGCGCCAGATAGTCGGGGATCGATTCCGGCGAAACCCCGAACTTCTGAACCACGCCCGCTTCGTCTAAGGTGACACGCGTCCGCCGATTCAGTTGGACAATGCGCGTTCCGCGCACACACTGGGCGAGATCCTTGTCCGGGGTGCAGACGATCACGCGTTCCACGCGCGTGTCTCGAACAGCCGCGGCTGCGGCCGCCGAAAGCGCATCGTCTGCTTCGAACTCCACCATCGGCCAAACCACAAGGCCGGCCGCCGAGAGGACTTCTTCGAGCAGGGAAAATTGTGCCCACAGATCGGGTTCGATGCCTTCGCCGGTTTTATAACCTGGCCACAAATCGTTGCGAAACGATTCGATCACGTGATCGGTCGCAACCGCGATGTGCGTGGCGCCGCCTTTGATCATGCCCAGGACCGACGCGAGCACACCCCGTACTGCGGCAACCTCCCGCCCGTTTTTGTCCTTCGCCGACGGCAGCGCATAGTAATGCCGAAACAGCTCGTAAGTGCCGTCGACCAGATAGACGTCCAAAGCGCGGCTCCCAACAACTTAGGTTTGATTGACATACACAGCCTACAATATTTCTCTCGCTGAATCGTCTACACAGGTAGATGGACCAGGCGCTGAGAAAGCAGTGGATGATGGCGCGGCAGGACCAGCAGATCTCGGAAGCGATCGAGCGGGAGAGGCCCCGGCTTCGCAACTTCATCCGTAAGCGAGTGGCCGACCAGAGTGACGCCGAAGACATTCTGCAGGAAGTTTTCTACGAACTTGTGGAGGCGTACCGGATGATGAAGCCGGTGGAGCAAGTCACCGCCTGGCTGTTCCGAGTGGCTCGCAACCGGATCACGGACCTGTTCCGCAGCCGAAAGCGGCAGGTGTCGACGGAACCAGTGGTTCGCACGGAGGACGGTGAGGAGTTCCAGTGGGAAGACGTGCTGCCCTCGCCCGATGCCGGGCCTGAGGCGGTGTACGCACGCAGCGTGTTAGTGGAGGAGATGGACGATGCTCTGGACGAACTGCCTGAAGAGCAACGCGAAGTGTTCATCGCTCACGAGTTCCTGGGCTACAGCTTTAAAGAGATTTCCGAGCAGACCGGAGTCAGCGTGAACACCCTGCTCTCGCGCAAGCACTATGCGGTCGTGCACTTGCGCCAGCGGTTGCAGGCTATCTATGACGATTTTAGGAAAGTATGAGGTGAACAAACATGAAGAGACATCGGATTGTGCGGGGACTGAAGTTCTTGCCGTTTGCACTGCTGTTCCTGGCCCTGTTTGGTTTTGTGGTGATGAGACTGTGGAATTGGCTGATGCCGGCTCTTTTTGGCTGGCATTTGATTACGTTCTGGCAAGCGCTTGGGATCTTGATTCTTAGCAAGATACTGTTTGGCGGATTCAGGGGTCACGCCGGCCGTCATATGTACTGGCGACGCCGGATGATGGAGCGGTGGGAGCAGATGACCCCCGAAGAACGGGAGAAGTTTCGTCAAGGCATGCGCGGACGCTGCGGCACATTTGGATCGTCGGTCGCGGAGCCGAAGGCTTGATCCAGGAATTTATCTCGGACGGTGTTGATATTCGCCTTCCGTTCGCCTATAATGGTGGGCCAACGCGCGCCGCGAGTCGAGGAGAACTAACGATGCTGAAAGTAACTGTCGAAAACCTTGGTGAGATCGTGATTCTGCGCTGCGCAGGCAGAATTGTGCGTGGACACGAGACCGCTCTCTTGTGCTCCGCTTTGCAGCAGGAGGGGCGGAACATCATTCTTGACCTGGCACAGGTAGATGCAATCGACGCTGCGGGGATCGGAGCTTTGGTTCTGCTCCAAGCTGCCGGCATTTATCTCAAACTCATAAACCCGACCGAGCGGGTGCGGGAAATACTGAAGATCACACAACTGGATTCCGTGTTCGAGATCGTCGAACCTCAGTCGATTGACCTGCGGCCGGAATTCGGAAAGCGTCCTGCGGCCGCTGAAGTATTCGGCGAAGCTGTGCAACTCGGCGACCTTGGTGGGTGTGCGTCCCAGGAGGCGTAGATTCATAATCCGCAGAGCGAAACAGCAAAGGTTAGATGAGTCGTTAGAGGATCGAATTTATGTTCACGCCGCAGCCGATCGGGGTTGTGAGAAGTCCCTATACAAATACCAAACAGGTTCCGAAAGGATTGGGCGCAAAACATGAGGTTGACGAAGTGCTCGAGATTTTGCCGGAGTTCGAGCTGGGATTGACAGACGTCGAAGGCTTCTCGCACCTCATCGTCTTGTGGACCTTCGACCGCTCCCAGGGATTTGAACTGCTCGGCACACCCCCTTGCGACAATCAGCCGCACGGAGTGTTCGCGACACGATCACCAAGGCGTCCGAACCCGATAGGCCTTACGGTTGTCGAGCTTCTCCGCCGCGACGGCCGGTCGCTGCACGTTCGGGGCGTCGATATGCTCGACGGAACGCCGATTCTCGATATCAAGCCCTACTTGTCCAGCGTTCCTTCTGAAAAGTTGAAGCGTGGCTGGCTTGCAGAAGCTGAATCTCGGAAACCAAATAGTTGATCGGTGACCGGCCACAAGGCTTCTGGTAGTAGAATGAACACGGCAGATTTGGTCGGGGAAGCCGCGAGGCGAACTGACGGCCCTTTCGTTGACTTGCCTACGCAACACTCCTGACATTGCAACCCTGAACTCCTGTGCCGCCAATGATCCCCCAGATCTTCTTGATTCTTAAGGAGACTGCAACAAGGAGACTGCAATGAAGATGCAAAAACGACTCGTCCCTCTGACTGCTACTGTAATCATGTTGCTCGCCTGCGCCTTTCCCACCCTGGCTCAGGACGGCAAACTCAAGATCCACATAACCCCCAAACAGGCGTACGCGTTCGTTGATGGCCAGGCTTACGGCGAAGCGACTCTTCATGCCCTTTATCTCAGCCCGGGCGACCACAAGATCGATCTGTACAACTACGGATATGCGCCGGCAAGCACCAATGTCTCGATCGTCGCCGGAAAAACCACAAAGCTGGAAGTCACCATGACTCCGGTTAACACGCCGGTGCCAGGGCCAGTGGGTGCAATAACGATCGAGGGAGCGAACCGCGATGCGATATTGCTCAATGGAAAGACACCTGACTTCTTCGTCGGCCACGGCGATGAGTTCGACCACGAATGGTGGTGGAAGCAAGAACTGGTTGTTCCCCCAGGCACCTACCAGGTTACAGTTCTGGCGCCGGTCACGGGCAGCGAGGTATGGTCGGGGCCGGTCGAGGTTCCTGCCAACCAGCGCGTCGTTCTTAACATTCCCAAAGGAGTTCGAAAAACAGTCGCCTGGCCACGCGGAGAGAAGATGAATGGTCTCGCTCGTTTTACAGCGGGAACCGCAAGCGCGACGGTCGCGGTGGCCAAACCCACCGCGCAGTTGTCGACCACCACGGCGCAGGTCAACTGCGGCGATGGTACGCAACTCAAGTGGACGGCGTCGGACGCGCCGCAGGTTGAAATCACCCCGGTTGGGAAGGTTGCGCCTGCTGGAGAACAAAACGTTCAGCCCAAACAGACCACCGTCTATCAACTCACCGCATTGGGCCCGGGCGGCACCGCAACTGCCAGTACTACCGTCAATGTGAATACCGCGATCCAGGCAGATTTGGGGCTGACGCCGACGGAGGTGCGGTACAAGCGAGTCGGAGACCAGATTGTCGATCAAGGTGGTACCGCGCTGAATTGGACAGCTGCGAACGCGGAGTCGGTCTCGATTGATCCGCTGGGTTCGGTCAGTCCCACTGGCAGCCGCGATGTGCAAGTGACACCGCGGAAGACCGACGCTGGGCCGGTCGACGAAACCGTGACTTACACTCTTACTGCGACCAATGACTGCGGCGGCACCGAAACCAAGACGGCAACGCTGCACATTGTGGGCTCGATTGAGCAGCCAGAGGTCAAGCTTTCCATGCGCAGCGTTTACTTCCCAACCGACAGGCCGAGAACCGCCAAAACCACCGCTGCGTTGCTCCCGAGTGAACAGGAGACGCTCAAATCCATCGCGGGAGTTTTCCAGAAACTTGTCGCGACCACGCCAGATGCCCGTTTGGTACTGTCTGGTCACGCCGATAAACGCGGCGCGAGTGGATACAACAAGGCTCTCTCGGAACGGCGCGCTGAGGTTGCCAAGCGCTTCATGGTGGAACAAGGGGTTCCCGAGGCGAACATCGAAACTCAAGCGTACGGCGACCAGCAGAACCTGAGCGCCGACGAGGTGAAACAACTGCTGGATCAGAATCCCAATCTGAGTGCCGAGGAGCGGCAGAAGGCTCTTCAGAAGCTGCCCACCATCGTATTGGCGAACAACCGCCGCGTCGACCTGACTCTGAAGCCGATAGGGCAAGAGTCAGCTCGCCTGTATCCGTTCAATACAGAAGATTACGCGGCCTTGATTGATCGGAACGGTCCTGCGAAGGGCGGTGTGGAACTGGCGGCGGGGAGGAAGAAGATTGGGAACTAAACCCGCACAACCTAAATAAAGCATGAATCTCAACCGGGTGACGGACGGGGACTTCTAGAGTGTCCGCCAGAACCGTTGGTACTTTTCTGTTCTTTGTGGTTCATGAAGTCAAATGCCAGAACCACAAAGGACACAAACCTACACACACGAGTGGGGCCACAGTGCATCGAGTGGTCGGCAAGGTTCGTGCCCTGCGTCCGCGCCTTCCTCATGTCGGGATCTGACTGTAAGTTTTGTCAGTAGTGCCTCTCCTCTTCAAATGCTACATATGGTGCGAGGCGGTCTGCGCGCAGTGGATCCAGCGTGCTGGACTGCGTGCGCAATCGGCACGGAGGCACTGAGGCGACCATGAAATCAAAAGTGTTGGTTTTCTGTGCGATTTGCATCAGTCTGGCGTGTGCGGCCTTTGCCGACACACTCCACCTTAAGAACGGCCAAGTCATCACCGGAATTTTTCTCGGTCGAAGTTCCTCGGGAGTTCAGTTCCAGGGGCCCGATGGAACCAGCCGGATTTATCCTCCCGGGGAAGTCGACTCTCTGAATTTTGGTCCCGTGCCGGCTCTGCAGCCGCTACCGCCGCCTGCACCGCCACAGGTCATGGTGCCAGCGGGAACCGTCCTTTTCGTTCGCATGGTTGACGGTCTGGATACAAGCTCGGCCTACACCGGTCAGATGTTCTCGGCTACGTTGTCCTCAAATCTCGCTGCCAACGGCTCCGTGGTCGCTTACGCGGGGACGACGGTTTACGGCCAAGTGGTCGAGGCGGACTCAGCGGGACGTGCTGCCGGCAAGTCAAAACTGAAACTCCAGCTGACCCAGATCATAATCAACGGAACTGCGATTCCGATCATCACCGACGTTTTTGACTCCGAAGGCAAGAATTCAGGAAAACGTTCGGCCAAAAGGCTGATCGGCGGAGCTGGACTGGGCGCGGCCATTGGCGCCATTGCAGGGAACGCGGGCATGGGGGCGGCGATTGGTGCGGTAGCGGGCGGTGTGGGCTCCGTCGTGCAGAAAGGCGACCAGGTGCAGATTCCCAGCGAGGCGCAGTTGTCATTCACGTTGCAGCAACCAGTCATGCTTCCGGCCGTGCATTAGAAGACACGTACGGGCTCACCTGAAGAAATTTTGGAGGACTCATGAATACTCGATTGACGGTCGCAATTTTGGCCCTGACGGTTACGACGGGACTTTGGGCTCAGGAGAAAAAGGTTCAGGATCCAGCCGAGAGCAGGGAACTCAATGATCAAGCATACATTCGGTTGCTTCGCACGGATTTGAAAGCCAAGAGGGAGCAGATTGTCCGGGAAGCGATGCAGCTGAACGATCAGCAAGCCGGCGCCTTCTGGCCCATCTACCGGGACTACGCCGCCGAGCAGACCAAGCTCGGGGACGCGAAGTTGGGGATCGTCAACGACTACGCCCAGGATTTTCTGACTATGAACGACGAGAAAGCAGATCAGCTCGCGCAGAGGGTAATGGCTTTAGAAGATCAGCGGATGGCCCTCCGAAGGAAATACTACGAGCTCATGAAGAAAGCGCTCCCAACGGTCCTGGTGGTTCGCTTCTTTCAGGTCGAGAACCAGATCCAGTTGATTGTGGACCTGCAGATCGCATCGAATCTGCCGATTATTGAAGAGGCCCAATGAATAGCAGAGTGGAGGATGGATTCGCCAATTTGGATAGCCGTCAGCGTTGGGATGGCCCACCCTTCGCAACAGGACGGTTCTCAGCGCTTGGCGGCAACTGCGGCTTTCTGTCTTCGCCGGTCGCGCTCAGCTTGCATCTGCTGAATGCTGTGCGTGACTAGAGGTGAGTACAGCGCTCTGACCCAGTTCGGATTGTTCCACTCCGGCTGGCCCTGTAGAGCGATTTCGAAGTAACGTAGCGCGTCCTCGGGTTCCTGCGCCTGCCAGCGCGCCACGGCTCGGGCCATCGCCCGCGCAGGTTGCATCTGTTGGTTGTAGACAAAATCGTCCAGCTCTTGCAGCGCATCAGCGTATCGCCGGACCTCAATCTGCGCCCAGGCCAGTCTCAGGAACATCTGCAGATCTCCCGGGCGCTGCTGCACTGCCTGTGACAATAAATCGACTGCCTGCTGATAGTCGCCCTGCAAATAGTGCCACCAGGCCAATTCACCGATCCATACGGGTGCGTGCACGTCACCGCTCAACTTGAATTCGACTTCCAACTTGTGCGCGTCGTCCGCGTCTCCGGCCAACAATGCGAGCCCAGCCTGCGTCACTTCGACTTCCCGAGGCTTCTCGCCGCGGATGCTCTCTGCCCAGCGGCGAAATTCTGCGGACGCACTCTGCCGGCCCGATGCCGCCAAAGCCTGAGCGTATGAAGCGACAATCTCCGAATTCGAAGAGTCAGCCTCAAGAATCTTTCGGAAGGTTGTTGCCGCGCCGGAAAAATTCGCCTGGGCGAACTGCGCCCTTGCCAATACTTCCAAAGCTTTTGGCTGATCGGGCCGCAGCCGCAGAGACTGATTCGCCAATTGCTCCGCCTGCGCGTACTTTCCCGCGTACAGAGCATTCTGTGCTCTTGCCGTCCAGAAGATATACGCCACCGCCAGGTCGCGCTCCGGCCGTGCAGTCCAGCCTTCGCTGGCGATCATTTTCTGCACCTGGGCGATCCGCTCCGATGGCAGCGGATGCGAGCGGAAATATCCCTCCAGTGTTTGCAGGGCGAGTTGCGACAGTTCGTCTTGTGGCGTCTTGGCCTTGCTTTGATATTCCTTGTACAACTGCTCGAAGGCTTCGAACATGCGGATGGCTCCAGTAGCCGAGTATCCCGCTTGCACTGCCAGACGCGTGCCCTCACGGTCTGCCTCGAGTTCCTGATCCTTGCTGTATCCCGCTTCAAACAATTCGATGGGCAGAGCCACCAGCCCTCCCAACGGAATCTTTCGCAGCGCTTGTTCCTGCTGCACGCGCTCGGCGCAGTGGTAGTGGTCTATGTGTTCGATCTCGTGCCCGAGTACTGCTGCCAACTCATCTTCGCTGTCCATAAGCGATAGCAGCCCGCCGCCGACGTAAACATGCCCGCCCGGCAACGCAAAGGCATTGATGAAGGACGAATTCGCAATGTAGTGAAACTTGTACGGCAGTTTGCGATGCGCGCGGCTGGCTAACTGCGAACCCACCCGCGCCAGGTAATGCTCCACAACGGAGGCTTCCGGTGTGTTGTTTTGTTCTTGGTCGCTGGCATAAGATCGTGCCAGTTCGTTTCCGATGCGGATCTCCTCTTCGTCCGTCATCCGCGTGAAGCTTACCGGCATTCGCGTGAGTTCCTGCTCGGTGTCGGCAATCAGATACAACAACGCCGCTGGACTGGCAGGTACGTCCACTTTCCGCCGTTCGCTCACTACGACGGACGCGATGCCCAGAAGTACAACCCCGGCTAGTGTGATCCAGCGCTTCATAAGTATTGCCGCAATGATTCCCGATTTCGCGTGTACAGGAATGACACCAGCAGGAGTGCCGCGCCCAGCACGATGAACGTCAGATAGCGGTCCCGAGGGTCCAGTCCCCACACATCCACGAGCAGAATCTTTCCCACACACAGGAGCAGCAGTCCCAGCCCGGTCAAGCGGAAGCTGCGTTCACCCAGCCACAAAGCCAGCACAAAAACCGCGACGCCCTCCACACCCCACGATAGCGTGACCATGCCGTGCCGCATCTCAATCGCCAGCAGCGCCGTAAGCAGTCCAACTGCGGTGAAGAAGAAGACTTGCTCAGGACGACGGCCCACCAACTGCACCAGACGGACGATTCCGGTCTTGGCGCTTTCCCCATTCTGCTTGCGAAGTTGAAACGCGAAAGGCAACGACGCCAGCAATAGCGCGACGGCCGTGCCCGCAGTGATCCATCGGCTTTCCCACCCTGTGGCCGGAAAGTAACTGCGTTCGTAGAAATTGTGCAGTACGGTTCGAAACAACACTCCAACTGCAATCAGTAATCCTTGGTGTAGAAAAACTGTTCTCTCGCTCCGCCACGCGACCGCCAGCAAGGCAAAGGCTAGAGCGGCCCAAGCGCCGGCTACCCAGTCCGGTGCCAATTCAAAACGGATGAGTGAGGCGAATGAGAGCGTCCCCAGCCAGCAACAGACGTTTGCTGCCTTAAGCTTGCGCTCGGACTCAAGCAGATACTGGCTGCTCTCATGCAGCCTCCAATATGCGTAGAAGAAACCCAGCGCCAGCGGCACCACGCTATAGAAACGCGGGCTGATCTCCCCGGGATTGCCCGCGGCATTGAGATTGACAAAAAAGATCCGCAGGAAGCTGGCCACCAACAAACCGTATCCTTGCAATCGCAGGCTCAGCTTCTTCCTGGTTAGCCCGAACTCAAACAGAACCAATCCGCCAACCATCCAGGCATCCGCCACGCTGACCGGCCGCAGTTCGTACCACGCAACCAGCGCCAGCAAGGAAGACGCCGCCCAGGTGTAGGCTGCGCTGCCCAGTTGCGCGGAAGAAAAGAAACGTCCCCCAATCGGGATGCCGCGGGCGCGATCTGAATCGCCACTCCAATTCGAAGTGATATACAGCAACACGGAAACCAGCGTGATAGTCAGCAGCCGCAGACTCAGGCCGTGGTATCTGTCGATCGCCTCCAGGTTGATTGCGAGAACCCGAATCACAGAAATCACCGCCAGGAAGTTGGCCTGGTATCCGAGTTCTGAAAAACCAAAACGGCGTCCGGCCAGTGCCAGCCCCAGCCCGAGGGTGCACCACGCGACTGCCGTCCATGCTTCGGGAAACGCAATCCACGCGGCGATCAAAAGCATCCCAGCCCCGACATAAGACAACCGCTGCATTACTCGCCGGTCAAACTCGCCGCTAAACAGATCCGGCCACCGGCGCGCCACCCAATGCGCGTTGGCATAAAACACCGCGGAAGCCACAACGAAAACAATCGCCATGCGAAAGTCCGCGCTCAGGTCAGCGCCGTCCATACGCCTGCCGAAGATTTGCGCCGCCTCCACGCTGATCATTTGGCCCGAAACGACGAGCGCGGCCAGCATTCCGAGTCGTCGAAAAACAATTTCCTTCGTCCACACTCCGATCAGCAGCAACGCCTCCGCTTCGAGCAACCACAGCACCGACAATCGCGTACCCGAGTAGCGGAAGGGGAACGCCGCAATCAACAGCACCACTCCCAAGGTGCTTAGCACAATGACCGCGCTGCGCCGCCGCCGCGTGACTGGCAGTTGTCCTGCCAAGGTTTCGATAGCTCCAATCGCGAGTAATGCCAAGAATGCCCACTCCGGGTGGGTCGACTGATACTTGAACAGAGCCAGCAGCAGAGTGGTATTCAGCAACGCCGCGACGCTGGAGATCCGCTCCTGCGGTTCGTCGCTGGGCAGACGGAATATGTAGGAAACGCGGAAGATCAGCCAGTACAAAATCAGGATTCCGCCACTCGCGACAAACTCCGGAAACGGATGCCGTTTCCCGTGCATCGGCTCGATGATCGGCCGCAGCCACAAATAATGATTCAGATAACTGGCAAGGATCCCGAATACTTCCAACTCAAACCATTGCATGCGGCCAACGATGACCACCAACCCTGCCGCTAGAACTGCTCCTGCTGACAGGCTGTACACGTTGGAGTGGCTGATGCTGACCGTTAAGAACGCAAGTAGAAACGCCAATCCGGTTACCACCTGCGAGCGGTAGCGAAGTGTGTGCGCGACCATCGCCGCAGCCACCGCCAGCATGAGAACCAGATCGGTGGCCTGCGACGAAAGCACGTGCGCGGCCGGCACGTGGTACATCGCGTAGACCGTGAAAAATAAGAGTGCCCACCCGCCTCCGATTGCTGCGCGCGCCAGGATCCGGTAGAGTTCCTTCCGCTCAAACCAGATCCCCGCGCCCAGCATCACGCTGCCGGTCGCGAGTCCGACCAGAACTTTGCCCGCGGCACCAAGCGTTTTGAGTTGATAGGCAAGAAAGAACGCGACGCCAAGAACCAGAATCACGATTCCCAGCTTATTCAGCCAGTTCGTGCCCAGCATCTCTTCCACGTCGAGCGATGATTTGAGGCGGTCGGTGAGGGAGGGAAAGGCCTGGGCCGTGAAAGCCGGTTCACGTGGCGGCGTGATCGGCATGGGAGCAGGGGGAATCGCGCGATCCGTTGTGGAAGGCGATTTTGGGGGTGCGGACACCTCTGCCTGTCGCGGCACCCAGGGTTCCGCGGTTCGCACGGAGGCGGTTGGTTCAACGACGGGAGGCGCCGGCGGTGGTGAGACGAGGTGTGCCGAGGGCGGGGATTGCGAGTATGAAGCCGTAACGGGACGCTCGGATTTCTCCGGCATCACCCCTTGCGTCGTCGGGCTGGGTGGTTGGGCTTGCAGTTTTTGTACGGTGTGTTCGAGTGCAGAAATGCGGGCCGCCAACTCCTGCCATAGCCCCTGATTTTCCTCGTGTTCGCGCTTGCGCCTGGCGTTCAGGCGCGAGACCAGCACCCAGGGACCAAACAGCACCAAGAGCACGAATCCGGCGATAAGTATTTCGATAATGCCGTCCCTCGAGTTCAGTCTTGAAACAGGAGACTACATTAGTGCGCCGCATTCTACTATAGAATTCGCGGGTGCGTAGGCTTCGATGGGGTGGACGATGGTTGATTTAAAACTCGGCGCTGGATTACAACTCCGCGGATGCCGTAGACCGCACCCAAGACATACATAAGGCGCGGAACCTGATGCGTGATAGCCTTCTTTCAGATGGTAATTATTCGCTCCGGCGACACCGCAGTCGGTGATCCCGATCACATGAACATAGTTGCAGCGAGCGCAGCCGTTCCGCCTCGGTTGCCTGACTCGGTTTGGCACGTTCGGTCGATCCGAAGAATGCGGGCGAGTGTTGGAGTTATGTCCTAATGTCTCCCTTTGCCCGAGCTGCCAGCAACACGATAGCGAGGCTGCCGCCCTTCCGAACGTTTGTGCTTCTCTTCGCGGCCTCGCTTGTGATCGCGTGGCGTCCGGTACTCAGCACTTTTACGCTCGCACTGCGTTCGGGTGAGTACACCCACCTGCTTTTGATCGTGCCGATTAGTGCGTCGTTGATCTTCTCCGAGCGGGACGTGCTGAAGCGCGGGTCTGAGCCGGCAATTGGATTTGGTTCCGCTCTGTTGGCGCTCGCGATTCTAATCGGTGGTTCCTATCGTTGGATCGCTGGCTTGCCGAGCGACATCCTGCTTTCCTTGGGGATGCTCGCGGTTGTGACCTGGTGGATCGGATCGTTTGTGTTCTGTTTCGGCGCCCCTACGGCTCGGCGGTTCGTGTTTCCTCTGTGCTTCTTGTTCTGGCTGGTTCCTATTCCTGCGCTGGCGTTAGACAAGATTGTGGCGTTCTGGCAACACGGCTCGGCTACGTCGGCCAGCCTTCTGTTCTCGGCGTTCGGCGTCCCGGTTGCGCAAGACGGCATCTTCCTGTCGATCCCCGGATTGACCCTCGAGGTCGCGCAGGAATGCAGCAGCGTACGGTCGAGCCTGATGTTGATCATTACCAGCATGGTTCTCGCTCATCTGTTTCTGCGCTCCTTTTGGCGGAAAACGTCAGTTGTCGTGGTGGCCATTCCGCTTTCGATTGTCAAGAATGGACTGCGCATCTTCACCATCGCCATGCTTGGAACCCGCGTCGATCCTGGATTCTTGCACGGGAACCTGCACCATCACGGCGGCATTATCTTTTTCCTGCTGGCGTTATTCGCTTTGGTGCTGTTGCTGTGGCTCTTGAGCAGAGGTGAGAATGATATGCTGGGAGGACCGAAAGCGGCGCAAGCAATCCGCTAGAAAAAGGTGAGCTAAATTATTCTCCGCCGCGGGATAGCGCTACCACGGTGTCCATCTGGTCCCTTGCCCCATTGTCCAAGACTTTAATGGTGAAGTTCACCGCGATCGTGGCTTGGGTCTCGACCGGTTTTCCGTTCTGCAGATAGGGCTTGAATTGCCAGCGGCGGGCAGCTTCGCGGGCCGCCGAAGCCAGGATGGCGGGACCGCTGAGCACGCGCAGATCGCGGATAACGCCGTCGGCTCCGATCATCGCTTGCAGCAGCACAGACCCCTGTACCTTCATTTGCCTGCCCAGTAAAGGATAGGTATACGACGCTTCCTGGGGCTGCGGATGTGACTGAACTTTGTCTTTATCCTGGGTCCGCTCGATCGGCATCGGCGCTCGCTCGGTCGCAATCGTTGCGGGGCGGCGCTCTTCCGTTGCAGCTTCAGATGTCTCAACTTTCACCGGGTTGTTGCCCAGGCGGAAAGTTCCTTGCGTGTTGCCAGCCACAACTTCGATTTCGAGCGGCGGAAGCACATTGCGGGTTATTGCGACAGCGGCCGGCCCCGCGACTGCCGGCTTGATTAAACTCTTGACAGCGACGACATGCGGCTTCGCTTGGGCAGCGGTAACGGGCGCGGCCGGTGGTTGGATTACGCGGTTCGGAATCCAATCGGGCGTCGTCTCGTCCGCGACAGGGGTTTCGGCGCCGCCAAACCAGAATTCGCGGTCTTTCACTACGAGGACGGCAAGGGCTACGAGCAGGG
>Ga0210407_10001850_pt1 | contig 18986 bp, 16 predicted proteins | sample IncBWC27MmetaG_FD_150860 | JGI IMG/M metagenome (GOLD analysis project Ga0210407, IMG submission 150860) | Forest soil microbial communities from Barre Woods Harvard Forest LTER site, Petersham, Massachusetts, United States - Inc-BW-C-27-M | ecosystem: Environmental > Terrestrial > Soil >... | reverse complement strand
GTGCTGCTGCGCCGCATCGTGACCGCTCTGAATGTGTCGTTAGCCGACCTGTTTGCCGCAGAGGCCCCCGATTCCGACGCCAAGCGCTCGATACAGAAACTACTGGATCGCCTTCCCGCCCAGCAACTCCGTGCGGTCGTGGCGCGCCTCGTGCAGGAATTCGGCGCAGCGCCACAGGACCGGCATTCGCGCATTGCGTTGATCGGCCTGCGCGGCGCGGGGAAATCAACTCTCGGCGTGAAGCTGGCGCATGCGGTGAAGGCGCCGTTCATCGAACTGGACCGCGAGATTGCCAAAGAAGCTGGGATGGATCTCTCGGAGATTTTTTCGCTTTACGGGCAAAGCGGGTACCGCAGAATCGAGCAGCGAGTGCTGGAGCGCATCCTGCGCGAATGCCCGCGCGCCGTACTCTCCGTCGGTGGAGGCGTAGTCTCCGAAAAAGAAACCTACGACCGGCTTCTCGGAAGCTGCTTCACGGTTTGGGTGAAAGCGAATCCGGAAGACTACATGGCGCGGGTGATGGCGCAGGGTGATTTTCGCGCCATGGCCGAAAACGATGAAGCGATGGAGGACTTGCGCCGGATTCTGGAGGCGAGAGAACCTTTTTACCGCAAGGCGGATTTGCATCTGGACACCTCGGGCGAATCCGCGGAGCAAAGTTTCCTGAAACTCAAGCAAGCATTGCAATCCGAAATCGGGTAGGAGGGGCGCGTGGACGTCGCAGCAACGCAAGATTCACAAATTAAGGTGGCGCCGGTGGATTATCAGACCGAGCCGGCGAAATACAAGCATTGGCGCGTGGCCTACGAAGGGCCGGTGGCGACGCTGACGATGGACGTGAACGAGGATGGCGGCTTGCGTCCGGGCTACAAGCTCAAGCTGAATTCCTACGATCTGGGCGTGGACATCGAACTCCACGACGTGCTGCAAAGAATCCGCTTCGAACATCCGGAAATTCACTGCGTGATGCTCACCAGCGCGAAGAATCGCGTGTTCTGCTCGGGAGCCAACATTTATATGCTGGGACTTTCCTCGCACGCGTGGAAAGTGAATTTCTGCAAGTTCACGAATGAGACGCGCAATGGTATCGAGGACTCCAGCGCGCATTCGGGCTTGAAATTTCTGGCAGCGCTGAACGGAACTACTGCCGGTGGCGGATACGAGCTGGCTCTTGCTTGCGATGAAATTATTCTGGTCGACGATCGGTCTTCTGCAGTGAGTTTGCCGGAAGTTCCTTTGCTGGGAGTCCTTCCTGGAACCGGCGGGCTGACGCGCGTGACTGATAAGCGCCGGGTGCGCCGGGACCACGCGGATATTTTCTGCACCACGGCGGATGGAGTGAAGGGCCAGCGCGCGAAGGATTGGGGCTTGGTGGACGATGTGGTGAAAACGCAGCAATTCGCGGAGCATGTGAAGCAGCGCGCGCTCACGCTGGCGAAGCGAAGCGATCGTCCTGCAAACGCGCAGGGCGTGGCGCTCACGCCGTTGCAAAGAACTATCGACGACGCCGGGCGGCATTACGAATTTGTTGACGCGCAGGTGAATCGCGAATCCCGGACCGTGACATTGACCGTGCGCGCGCCGGAATCCGCAGTGGCGCCGACGTTGGAAAGCGCGCTGGCTGCTGGCGCTCGCTGGTGGCCGCTGCAAATGGCTCGTGAATTGGACGACGCCATTCTCGGCCTGCGCACGAGCGAGGCCGAACTTGGACTGTGGATTGTAAAAACCACGGGAAATCCGAATGCTGTGCTGGCGCTCGATAATTTTATTTTGAAGTATCAGGACGACTGGTTCGTGCGCGAAGTTCTGGGCATGATGCGACGCACCTTCGCGCGGCTGGATGTTTCTTCGCGTTCGATTTACGCGCTGGTGGAGCCGAATTCCTGTTTCGCCGGAACTTTGCTGGAGCTGGCGCTCGCGGCGGATCGGGTTTACATGCTGGACACTCAGGAAGGCGAGGCGCGGGCGGCGATGATGCTATCGGAAATGAATTTCGGGCCGCTGCCAATGGTGAATCATCTTTCGCGTTTGGCGGCGCGCTTTTACCAGGACGCCGCGCGAATGGAAGCGCTGCGAAAAGAGGTTGGGCGCGTGATGGAAGTGAAGGATGCCGTGGAGTTGGGCCTGGTGACCGCCGCGCCAGACGATCTTGATTGGCAGGATGAAGTGCGGCAGGCGATCGAATCCAGAATCGCGCTTTCGCCAGACGCGCTCACCGGGCTGGAAGCGAATCTGCGCTTTGGCGCCACGGAAACGACGGAGACGCGGATTTTCGGCAGGCTTTCGGCTTGGCAGAATTGGATCTTCATTCGTCCGAACGCCGTCGGCGAGAGCGGTGCGCTGAAGATTTACGGCACGGGCGCACCTGTGAAATTTAATTGGGAGCGCGTCTGAAGCTCGTTCGCGGCCGCGCGAGTTTTGTGCCATTTTACATTCTTAGGAGATCGCCATGATCGATTACACGGAAAAAATCCCGAATAACGTGGATCTGGGCAGGGACCGCGTGCTGCAGCGTGCGTTGGAACACTGGCAGCCTGCTTACATGAATTGGTGGTACGACATGGGCCCGAGCGAAAGCCACGCGCTGGAAGTGTATCTGCGCACGGCGACGAGCGTGGAGCCCGACGGCTGGGCGCAGTTTGGTTACGTACGCATGCCCGAATATCGCTGGGGAATTTTTCTGCAGCCGCGCGATGACGCGCGCCAGGTAAATTTCGGAGCGCACAAGGGACAGCCGGCATGGCAGGAAGTTCCCGGCGAATACCGCTCGACTTTGCGACGCGTGATCGTAACGCAGGGCGACACGGAGCCGGCATCCGTCGAGCAACAGCGGTTGCTGGGCATGTGCTGCCCATCTTTATACGATCTGCGGAATATTTTTCAAGTGAACGTGGAAGAGGGGCGGCACCTCTGGGCCATGGTGTATCTGCTGCATCGCTATTTCGGCCGCGATGGACGCGAAGAAGCCGAAGCGCTGCTGGAACGGCGCTCGGGCGATGCGGATAATCCGCGAATTCTGGGCGCGTTCAATGAGCCGACGCCCGATTGGCTGGCGTTTTACATGTTTACTTTTTTTACCGACCGCGATGGAAAATTCCAGCTGTGCGCGCTGGCTGAATCCGGTTTCGATCCTCTGGCGCGCACTTGCCGGTTCATGCTCACCGAGGAAGCGCATCACATGTTCGTCGGTGAGACGGGCATCAGCCGCATTTTGCAGCGCACCTGCGAGGTGATGAAGGAACACAAAGTGGAAAACGCGAGCGACGTGCGCGCGCTGGGCGTAATTGACCTGCAAACGATGCAGAAATATTTGAACTTTCATTTCAGCGTCACGATTGACCTTTTTGGCTCGGACGCTTCCTCGAACGCCGCCAGCTACTACACGACCGGGCTGAAAGGACGCTACGAGGAAACGAAAATTGAGGATGACCACGTGCTGCAAAATGCCGAATATCCCGTCCTGGAAGTTTCCGGCAACAAAATAATCACGCGGCGCGTTTCCGCATTAACGGCGCTGAATGAGCGGCTGCGCGACGACTACATCGCGGAAATTCAGGGTGGCGTGGATCGCTGGAACAAAATCATAGAGCAGGCCGGCATTTCGTTCCGCTTGACGCTGCCGCACAAAGGATTTCACCGCGCGATCGGCAATTTCGCCGGACAATCCATCAGCCCCGAAGGCGAAGTGCTGACGAAGGAAGCGTGGGAAAACAATCGAGACAAGTGGATGCCCAGCGCGGCGGATCAGAAGTTCGTGCAATCGCTGATGACGGGGCGCGTGATCGAGCCCGGCAAATTCGCAAATTGGATCGCGCCGCCGATTCGCGGCGTGAATCGGCAGCCATTGAATTTCGAATACGTGCGATTCAACTAAGCCACTGGCGGCGTATTGCGCGCGATTCGCCGGTTGCGCGGGCGCTTGGGGGCATGTCACGACACGGCACTACGCAGTGTGTTCAGCGAACATCCTCTGCCGTTTTCCATGTACTCTTTCCGGGACGGAGAAATTAAGGACCTAACCGGACCATGCCCAAGTTGACCTGCCTCCTCTCGCTGCCTACCGACGACAACGATTTTCAGCAGGAACAAGCCTCCGCAGCGAAGGAAACGGCGCTGCGACTAGGCTTGGAGTTGCAAGTGGTATACGCGGGTAACGACGCAATCAAGCAGAGCGATCAAATTTTGAAAGAGATCCAATCGCCGGCAGGCGCGAGGCCCGATGCCATACTTTTCGAACCGCTCGGAGCTACGGCGTTGCCGCAAGTGGCTCGCGCGGCATCCGCGGCAGGAATTGCATGGGTCGTACTGAATCGCAACGCGGAATATTTACCGGAACTGCGGCGCTCCGGGCGCGCAGCGGCTTTCGCTGTTAGCTCGGATCATCTGGAGATCGGGCGGATTCAGGGCCAGCAATTCGCTGCGCTGCTTCCGAATGGCGGATCGGTGCTCTACATTCAAGGCCCCTCGGAAAATTCCGCCGCCAAAGAACGCACCACCGGAATGCAGCAGACCAAGCCTGCCGATATCAAAATTAATATGTTAAAGGGCCAGTGGACTGAAGAGAGTGCTTACAAGGCGGTGAGCTCGTGGATGCGTTTGTCCACCTCCGTGAAGCAGTTTGTGGATCTGGTGGGCGCGCAAGACGATTCTATGGCCATTGGCGCGCGCAAGGCGATGCGGGAAAGTGCCGATGCGGCTACGCGAGAAAAGTGGCTGGGTGTTCCGTTCACCGGTTGCGACGGGTTGATCGCTACCGGACAACAATATGTGCGCAGTGGTTTGCTTGCGGCCACCGTCGTGGTGCCGCCGAACACGAAGCTCGCGCTGGAAATGCTGGTGGCTGCGATACAGCAGGGCAAGAACCCGCCGGAGTTGGCGCTGACGGCTCCCACCTCGTTTCCTTCCGTGGAAGATTTGAGGCGTGCATCGAAAGATAGGAAGCCGCGATCTTCGTAACGACCAATCCTGCCGAGCTGGAAACTTCTGCCGTGGATTTGCGATGCAGCCACAAATTCAAGATGGTGGGGCTGGTCGGAATTGAACCGACGACCTACGCGTTAGGAGTGCGTCGCTCTATCCAACTGAGCTACAGCCCCACGGGCGCATTTTAACACGACAGATGCTGTTCCTAAATCGTCAGGCGTTTTGTTTGTGCGTTGCCAGGACTTCACGTTCAATCGCCCCTCCCATATCGCTGGAGGTGGATTTCCCGCCGAGATCCGGAGTACGCACTTTCGAACTCGCCAGTACCTTCGCGATAGCCTGCTCGATGGCTGTCGCCGCGTCCTCTTCGCCCAGGTGACGCAACATCATCGCGCCGGACCAGATTTGGCCAATCGGATTCGCGATGCCTTGCCCGGCGATATCGGGCGCGGAACCGTGCACCGGCTCGAACATCGATGGAAATTCGCGTTCGGGATTCAGATTCGCCGAGGGTGCGATGCCGATGGAACCTACCACCGCGGGACCGAGGTCGGAAAGAATATCACCGAAGAGATTCGAACCGACCACGACGTCGAACCAATCCGGATGGCGGACGAAGTGGGCTGTCAAAATGTCGATGTGATATTGATCGGTGCGGACGTCGGGAAATTCCTGAGCGATGACGTGAAAGCGCTCGTCCCAGTAAGGCATGGTGTGAATGATGCCGTTCGATTTCGTGGCGGAAGTTACGTGCGATTTGCGCGTTCTAGCCAAGCGAAAGGCATAGCGCAGGATGCGGTCCACGCCGCGTCGAGTGAAGATGGACTGTTGCATCGCGAGCTCGTCGTCGGTGCCCGCGTATAATCTGCCGCCGATTTCCGAATACTCGCCTTCGTTATTTTCGCGGACGATCACCATATCAATCTGGCCGGGCCGGATATTTTTCAGCGGCGAATCCAGGCCCTCGAGCAACAGGACGGGGCGCAAATTTGCGTACTGGCGAAAACGGCGGCGAATGGGAATCAGCAGCCCCCACAGCGAGATGTGGTCGGGAACGTCGGGATGGCCGACCGCGCCGAGGAAAATTGCGTCGAAGGGGCGCAACTGTTCGAGCCCGTCTTCGGGCATCATGCGGCCCGTACGGCGATAAATCTCGCAACTCCAATCGAAATTCTGCCACGTGCAGGAAAATCCGAAACGCTTTCCGGCAGCTTCGAGCACGCGCATTCCCTGCGGCACGACTTCAAGGCCGATCCCGTCACCGGGGATCACTGCAATTCTGTAGTTCCTGGTTCCTGGCACTGGCAATTCTCCTCTAAATTTGAATTAGCGAAGCGCACGGCCCACCGCACTCGCCCCGTGAAAGGGGACGGCGACGGGTATGATGCGACACGGGCGCTGCGTGAATCCATCCACTTCCAGCGAATATTGCGTTGGGCTTTGCTGCACGTTCAAGACGCTTGCGCAGCGGCGCGCTCGCGCACTGCGTGCACGCGATCCAACGCGCTCGAGTTTACCAGCCCGGTGGAGAAGTAGCACCGCGCGTATACCGAGGGTTTACCGACGCTCAGGTCACGAATTGGGCTTCCGAGCGAGGTAGAGAGATTCAGATCCGTGAGCATCCACCGGCATGGGCCATTCAGTTGAGTCTTTGAGAGACATTGCCAACGCACTTCACTGCAACCTCTGAATTTACTCTCGCATCCGATTGTAGTTCAATCGATCAAGATAATTACAGGCCGAATATAGGAGGGAGAATGCAAAAGGCGATCATAGCAGTGGCAGTATCCGTGGGCCTCGCGGTGGTGCCGCTATATGTGGCTGTTGCGCAAAGCCCCACAAACCAAAATCAGGCACCGAAAATCATCGAAGTATCGGCTAAGAAGTACGAATTTACTCCCAATGAAATTCGCGTCAAGCAAGGCACGAGGGTTGAATTGAAAGTGCATTCTGAAGATGAAACACACGGAATAAAGCTAAGCGTCTACGCGGAAGGTACCAAGGACAAGGGTAAGCCGGGTTTGCTATTTGATCAGCCCGGCGAGAACGGGAAAGTTACGAAAGGCGTGGACCAGGTTTTAGATTTCGTCGCTCAAGAATCAGGCACGTACGACTTCAAATGCGCAAAGGTATGTGGACTTGGCCACGACCGCATGAAAGGCAAATTAGTCGTAGAACCGTAGCGTACTTTGTTGAGTGCCTGCGGCCACGTGCGTGAGAGTGAGTATGATTATCCGGCCACAACCCTGAGGCATTCCAGTAGCGAAAAATCGTGTTGAGTCAGCCGAAGCACGTGATTGCCACGTCGCACTTCATGGCGTCCGAGATCGAGCTGCAAACCCGCAATTCCCTGGCATCCCGAGTAATTGTGTACCAGCGATGCAACGGATTAACCCTGCGAGCCGCGACCAGACGCTGGAAAGAAATATTGCGTTGCGGACGAACCACGCCCGCGCCGCAAATTGCACAGCCGTCCCGCGCGCTCAGTTCTGCTTGGGGACGACGGACGCTACGAGTTCTGATGGAAGTGGTCGCGCTTGCTATAGGCCAGGTAAACGACGCCGGCGGTGATCAGCAGCGGAGGAAACATCAGAATCAATATGCCGACTTTCAGGGCGTGAATCGAACGCTGGCCGGAGGCCGCCGCGCTTTGGTAACACATCGCGCAGCTCTGCGCATAGAGAGTCGCGGGACTAGCAATCACTGTTAACGCAGCTGCCGCGCGCCTTAGGATTCCTGGGATCGCCCGTTTCTTTCCGCTCATGGTCGCCAAGCCCCCCCTATAAACGCATCATCGTCTACGAATGATACTTCGCTTCGAACCGCCGCGCCAACGCGGTGCAGCGGCAACGGTGAACTACTGAATCGGCACGCGTAAATTTAGCATGCGATACGCATCGGGCCAGATGTGATTCATCATGAATAGCACAAAGATCACCGCCGGCACCAGCGACCAGAACAGGTTCGGCTTCTCGTATTTCAGGTGCATGAAATACAGCAGCCCGATTCCAGCCTCGATAAAGGCCAGCACCAGCAGCGAGACTAGCAGTGCATGGGTGGACAAATTCATCGACGTGAGAAATGCTTCGATGCCGACGATGCACAGCAAGCCAACCCAGATGGCGATGTACTCCTTCATACCGGGTTCGCGATTCATTTCCGTCACGGCAGCGCCTCCCTGTTTTTCAGCGGACCCGATTCAGCGGGCCACGTTCATCAGATACAGCAGCGGAAACACAAACATCCACACCAAATCCACAAAGTGCCAGTAGAGGCCGGTGGTTTCGACGTGTCCGGCGTCCAGCCAGTCTGTGTTGTAGCCGATGGCGATCACAATCAGCGCGATGATTCCGGAAATCACGTGCATCAGATGCAGGCCGGTGATGCTGAAAAAAGTTGCGCCAAACTGAACCGATCCACCCAGCGGATTCGTGGACAGGCTCCATCCCTCCTCGAACATGTGGGACCATTCGCGAAGGTGGAGCGTCGCAAAAACGATTCCCAGGACGACCGTGGCTCCCAGCCATTTCAGGCAGGACGATTTGCGTCCTTGTTTCGCGGCAGCGTCAGCAGCCAGCATTGTCAAGCTACTGCTGAGCAACACAAACGTCATGATCAAGCCATTGACGATGTTCGGCGAAAAGTGAAACGGAGTGGACCAGTTCGGCGTTCCGATTCGCAAGTAGGCGTAACCGAAAAGGATCGCTCCAAAGGTGACCGCGTCTGAGATGATGAACAGCCACATCGTCAGTTTTTTCGACTGAAGGGCGTAAGGCGAGGGCTCCAGCGCCGCCGCGTGCCCCGCATCTAATGTAATTTCCGTTTCGCTCACAGCTCCTCCTCCCATTGCCAACTACATGCGCATCGCGAGAAGCAACAGCAGGTACACCCACAACAAATCCATGAAGTGCCAGTAAATGGAAAATGCGCTCAGCCCGCTGGTTTCGACGGCACCGCCGCTGCGCACCAGTTTCCGCAGCACATAGAACAAGCCGCCCATTCCGCCCAGCAAATGCACTGCGTGTAGAGCGGTGAAGAGATAGAAGAACGAAGAACTGGGATTCGTTGCGAGGAACAATCCCTGCGCCGCCAGATTTCGCCAGGCCAAAAGCTGGCCGAGAACGAAGATCAGCCCCAGAGCCGCGGTAAGGTACAGCCAATAGATCCCATTGGCCAACAAAGCCTTCGCGGACCCCGCTGCGTGCCGCGCAGCATCCGGCATCGCGGCGATGCGCTGGCGCGACAACTCGAGCGTCACGCTGCTCGCGAGCAGAATCAAAGTATTGAGGTATAGAACGTGCGGCAACTGAAAGCGCTGCCAATCCGTGGACGCATCCTGCCGCACGATCATCGCACTGGTGAACGCCGCGAAGGACATTCCGATGGCCGAAACCGCCACCCACATGCCGGTCTCGGATTTCTGGGCTTGCGAGCCCGGCATCGTCACTTGTCGCTGACGAGGAGTTCGCTCCGGCGGTTTGCCGGAGCCGTGATCATCAAGGGTAATTTCGGCGCCCGGAGGCAGTATTGTAGTGGCCATTGTAAATCGCGCTCGTTAGCTCGCCGGAGCTTTTTCAGGTGACGTTTGCATGATGAAGTCTTTGCCGTCGCTGCTCTGCACTCCGTATTCGTTCGGGCCGTTGTACACCACCATGTGCTTGCCGCCAAAATTGTCAAACGGAGGTGGCGTGGTGGTTGACCATTCCAGCGACGTCGCTTCCCAGGGATTCTCGGAGGCGATGGGGCCCTTGAAGCGGCTCCAAATCAGGTTGAACAAGAAGATGAACTGGGCGGCGCCAGTCAGAAGAGCCGCAATCGTGATGAATTTGTGCACGGGAATCAGCGGGATCAGATAGTCATCCACAAACGCGGAGTAGCGGCGCACGTTGCCCGCCAGCCCCAGATAATGCATCGGCATGAATATCGCGTAGACGCCGACAAACGTAAGCCAGAAGTGCAATTTTCCGAGGGCTTCGTTCATCATGCGTCCCGTCATTTTTGGGAACCAGAAATACGTTCCGGCGAACACTCCGAAGAGCGAGGCCACCGCCATCACAAAGTGGAAGTGCGCCACGACGAAATAGGTGGCATGCAGATAAATGTCAATCGAGGGCTGCGCCAGGAAGAAACCGCTTATGCCGCCGCTGATAAACACGGAAATGAAGCCCAAGCAAAAGAGCGAAGCCGAAGTGAAGCGCATCTTTGCGCCGTACACCGAACCAAGCAGCAGCAGAGTCAGGATCGTCGCCGGAACGGTGATGAACAGGGTGGGCACCGAAAAGAGCGTGGCGGAGAAAGGATTCATTCCGCTCACGAACATGTGATGGCCCCAGACCATGTAGCTCAAGAAGCCGATGGCGATCATGCAACCGACGGTGGCACGCGGGCCCAGCAGAGGTTTGCGCGCGAACACAGGCAGGATGTGGCAGACGATTCCGATCGAAGGCAGAATCGCGATGTACACCTCCGGATGGCCAAAGAACCAGAAGAGGTGCTGCCACAACAGCGGGGAACCGCCGGAATGTGGCTGCAGCTTATCGCTGAGCACCAATCCCGCAGGAATGAAGAAACTCGTTCCAGCGGTGCGATCCAGAATCAAGAGAATACAAGCCGGCAGCAAAACCGCGAACGCCAGCAGCGCGATCACTGAAGTTACGAACCAGGCCCACGAGCAATACGGCATGCGCGCCAGTGACATGCCCTTGGTGCGCAAATCCAGCGTCGTTGCGATGAAGTTCAGCGCGCCCAGCAGCGACCCGATGCAAAAGATCGCAATCGATATCGCCCACAACGTCTGGCCTACCTTCAAACCGGGGCCGGCGTCGCCACCCACCGCGCTCAGCGGAGCATATGCCGTCCATCCGGAAATCGGCGGCCCGTCGGTAACGAAAAATGCGGCCATCATTACCAGAAAGGCCATGAACGTGGTCCAAAACGACATCATGTTGAATCGTGGGAAGGCCATGTCCTCTGCGCCGATTTGAATCGGCAGGAAGTAATTTCCAAACGCGGCGAAAGGAGCGTTGGTCAGCACGAAAAACACCATGATCGTGCCGTGCATGGTCATCAGTGAGAGGTAATACTCCGGAGTCATCACGCCACTCGGCGCGCCGACGGCTGAAAGTTTATCTAGCAGCGGAATCGGCCAAGCTGGCCAGCCGAGGTGCAGACGCATGAGCCAGGAAAGGCCCATGCCGATAAAAACTGCGAGCAGCGCCAGCCCGTAGTATTGCTTGCCGATCACTTTGTGATCGAGACTGAAGACATGCTTGCGAATAAAGCTGGTCGGCGCGGCGTGCTGGTGAGCAGCGTGCGATGCAGATGTCTCATGCATATGTGGACCTCGAAGAGAGCAACTTGACTCCACGCGCGAGACGCGCGCGAACAGATGAACCGTATACCCGGCTTACTGCCCTTCTTGAGACTTCAACCACTGCTCGTAATCCGGCTCCGACATCACTTGTAGATACGCTTTCATGTTGTAGTGGCCCAGTCCGCACAGCTGCGTGCACACGATTTCAAATTTTCCGGTTTGCGTGGCGGTGAAGTGCACGGGAATTTCGATCCCGGGGACAAAGTCCTGTTGAATTCGCAGTTCCGGGACATAGAAAGAGTGCCCTACGTCCTTGGAATGCAGACTGAGCAGGATTGGGCGATTCACAGGTATCACCAGCGAACCCACCACCACATCGTCGCGGGCCGCTACATCGTTCGCTGGATCCAAACCAAAGTAGTTGCCGCTGCCGTCATCAATCTTATCGGGATGGAGGCCGCCAAATTGGCCGTCTGGGCCCGCGTAGCGAAAATAAAATGCGAACTGCTCGGCCTGCACGTCAATGTGGAGCGAATCCGCAGCGGCGGGCGCCAGATTGACAGCGCCCCAAGCCTTGGTGCCGACGAAAGTGAGCGTCAAAATCTCGATGCCCACCAGAATGATCGCTGCCGCGACCAGAGGGCTGGCGCCACCGGGAAACAGCTTAATCTTTCGCGCGGGGTTCTTATCGCTGGCCTGCCACACGAACAGACCCAGAACCAGCTGCCCTGCCAAAAATAGCAGCCCTGAGCCGGTCATGGTCTCTTCCAGCTGGTGGTCGATTGCCGGGCCGGTAGTGGAGATGTCGATCGGCATCCACCAGGTGTGCATCACGAAGAACGACACCGAAATGAGCGTGATCGCTATTACGGCCACCGCAAACAATTTGCCCATAATTTATCCGCCTCGCTACGCTGTGCTCAAACCCAACAGGTCCTCGAATATACGCACCCCTCTGTTAATGCGAGAGGTGCGGCTGCCCGAAATACCGGCACTTTTAGCTCAATACGGTGTGGCGGTGAAAACGAAGTTCGCAGTGGCGGCTCCTGCCCCAACCGTCACGTCCTGCGTTTTTGTGCCGTACTGCTCCTGCCAAGCGGTTACGGTGTATTTCCCGGGAGCAAGTCCCTTAATATCGAAGGTGCCGTCCTCGCCTGTAACCGAAACGTGAGTAGTCTTCAACACCGCGAAGTAACCGTGCATCCACGGATGGATATTGCACTTCACCGCGATGAATTCCGGCTTGTCCCACTTCGTGTCTATGGGAGGCGATCCGGGAGGCTGCGATTTGTTCCATTCTTGGTTCACCTTGGCCAAAGGATGGATGTTGTGGGAAGTTTGATCGTCGTTATAAATCTGCAGTTGCTGGCCGGCCAGCATCGTTAGGACGTGCGGCAAATACTGGCAGCCTTTCTGGTCATAGCGCACGCCCTGGGAGGGCGTCGTCGTGCCTTCATCACCCGCCGAAATGTAAACCACCACCCATTCCAGCGTGTTTCCCGGCCCGGTCGCTACGTTCTCCGTCGTTACAGGCGTCGCATGCTGCTTGGCGCAGGATGGCTCTTTGGACATATCAATCGGTTTCATTTTCATCGGCGTTCCGGTGTATGTCACCTTGCCAGTGATAGACCCGGAGCCCGCCGGTGGAGGCGTTGCGAAAACCATCAGTGCGCTGCCCATCGCTACGGTAAATCCCAAAGCTGCAAAAAATTTCATTCGCATCGAATCAGTCCCTCCTTCTTAACTGGAATTACTGTGCGCCGCCCGCGGAATCCGGACCGATCGGTTTCAGATCCTTTCCGTGAGCTGCCTTATAACTTTGCCAGAGCGTCAATTCCTGGTTGTTTGGGAGCGCCACTTGCAGAGTGCGCAAGAAATGTACCAAGTCCCACGCGTCGTTCGGCTGGATCACGTCCGCGAAGGAAGGCATCGGCGAACCATCGAGGCCGGTCATGAAGATGCGATACAGGTCGCGGTTTGTATCGCCGCACATGAATCGCTCGCCCGTGGAAAAATTAAAGGGCTTGATGGGAACGCCCTTGCTGTCCGTCAGCGTTGATGCCGACGGGCCGTCTGCGTGACCTTCGGAACCGTGGCACTTCCAGCATTCCAACTTCTGGAAAAGTTCGCGGCCGTGCAGGATGCTTTCGATTGTTATGGCCGTCTCCGGCGGGATGTTTAGCACAGCACCGGGCTTTTCCTTGGCCCACCGCGGTGACCAGGTCTTGATGAAGGCGACCAAATCAGCACGCTGCTGCGGATTTAGCGGTCGCCAAGACGGCATGTTGGTGGTGACGAAGCCGCGCGTGATGGCGTTATAGAGATCCTCGTCCGTCGGCAGCGTGCCGGTGGGAGTCGAGCGGCACTTGAACGTAGCTTCGGTAAAATCTCGCGGTTGCGGATCGATCCATTGCGCGTTCATGCCTTGGCCGTTGCCGTCGGGTCCGTGGCATCCGATGCAGAAGCGCCGGTACTGATGCTTCCCTTCTTCGGCATGACCGGTTAGACCGTTAACTTGGCTCGTCTCCGAGGCCACGCTGGGCGTGCCAAGCAGAGGATCGGGTGAATTGACGTGTGATTGCGCTGTGCTAACCGTTGCGCCGGCCGTAAGCAGAGCGATGGAGCCCAGCGCGAATGTCACTGCGAATTTTTTGAGTGTCATTGCTGGTCTCTCCCTTAAAAGTCGAAATCAATTCCGAAAAAGATGCTGTTGCTCCACACTGCAGCGGTCGGATTTCCGATGAAGCCGCTGCCGTTGCCGCTTTCCGGCTCCTGTCCGATCGTTCTTACGCGTGAGAATTCGCCGTCCAGCGCTACGCCCGCGCGGCTGAACATGATTGGATACCAGCGATATCCGAACGACACCGCAGTGATGTTGCCATTGCTCCCCGAAACGCCTGAAACCGACGGTGCGATCGCCTGTTGCCCTACGTTGATCTGTTCAAAGCGGGCCAGGGCCACGTTCTGCGGATTGAAGTAGTAGTGCGCCTCCAGAAATCCACCGTAGAAAGTCGGGGCCTGCGCGCCTGGTGGAAGCGTCGAACCCGCAGGCACGCCAAATTGACCCAAATATGGGTTATCGTGCCCGTACATAAATAAGGGCATGAGTTCCAGGTTTTTGTACGACAAGTCACCGGCGAAGCCGATGCGATAGAACGGCTTGTTATTAATGCCCACTAACTGCGTACCGAGTTCTGTCTCGAAGTTGGTCGGACGCTGGCCGATGTAGGCAAACGCGCCGACGCGCTCCAGACCAAATCCGCTTTCACCCGGCGGCCCAGGAGCATTAAAGGCCTGACTGAACGCCAAGTTGACGTCGTACGTCCGATTGGAAGGGCTCCCCCCTGGCACCACGTCGGTCGTAAAGTTAACGCCGCCTTCGTTGCTGCTCAACACCGAGACGGAATATCTCGTGTAGCTGTTCGCCGAGTGGCCGGCCAATTCAACGCCAATCTGATTGTCTCCGTAGCCGAAGTTGTTGATACTGCCCGGGACATTGAAGTGATAAATCTGGTAGAGCCCGCCGTTAGCCGACAGGAAGAGAAATCGCTTTTCAGAGATCAAATTGTCGAGTTCGAATCGCCCGAACTTCACGTTCAGCCACGGCGAGTGCCACAGGTTATCGAACCGAATGAAGGCGCTCTCAAAGTGCCACACTGCCGTTGAATCGGATGAAGGAAGCAGGATGAACGAAATGTTCTTGTAGAGTGTTCCGCCCGACCACAGGTCCATTCCGGAAAGGTCAAATCCGGCTTGGGTCAAGGTGCCGACTCCGTCTCCCAGTCCGCTGCCCGGAACTGCGTCAAGCTGCTGATTGGTGGTGGTTTCACGATGCCAGGTTGGAGTGATGCGGAACGATATCGGAAAGTAGGAGGGATTCTGCCAGATCGGAGAGTCGCGATCATTCATCAATTGATAGCCGTTGTCGCGGAACACTTGCCCGAAGTTATTCAGCTCGGGCCACGCGGTATGACACGCAGAACAGGGCAGGCCATACTTGCGCGCGAACATCGGGAGCGCCATCACCTTGCCCGTGGGCAGAGCGCTGGCTGCGCGCGCGTCGCACAGCACGATCACTATCAGTAGAAATCCGCACGTCCAAATCGTCTTCCACCGCGACCATTTCGTATTCATGGGATTTGCACCCTCGCGAAACTTCGTTGACATACACCCTCCTGTTGCAATTGGCGGGATAGCTTCGGTGTGACCGGTAACCGTGCTGCGTGCGGTAGTGGGAGCGACTCGCGCGGCAAGCCAGCTGGCGCAATGAAGGCCGAGTTGATCATTGTATGCGCGCATTCCAGGAACCTGGGCTTCCCCCGTTAGCGCGTGCCGCAACGCTGCGCACACGCCAAACGTCCAGGAAATTACCCCGGGGGAATTAAGAATGCAAGATAAAAATTAACAAAACTTAACAATTTGTTCTCCACATCCCTTTTAGTGTATTTTGCCCTGTACGCTGCTCGGCCTTCCGGTAGGCTGGCGCAGGCGACTTCGGCGCACCTTCATAGGTCTGCGGAGGCGGTGCTCGCGCGGCCATCGCGACGAACGCACGAATAACGGGGGAAATGGATGGGTCGTAGGCCTGCGGACAAACTTGAGGCGGTGCGGCTGACGGACGCTACCAAGGTAGAGTTCATCAGCCCGTGGTGGCTCGGCGGTCTCGCCCGCTCAGTTTGCGGGCTATTCCGCTGCGGTTTCGCGCTTGTTGCAGTCGCGTTGGTTTTGGGCGCGGCTACGGAGGCGTTCCCTACGTGGGTCCCCCAGCAAAAAACAACAGACGTGCCTGAGGGCTTCGCGATTGACCTGAAGGCCTCCGAAGCAGATGTTCTAAAAGCAGTAGAGATGGTGACGCAAGACACAATCCTGCACGGCACGCAGGTCTATGCCCGGGAAGACGAATTGACTGAAGCCGAAGCGGCGACGTCCTCCGCATACTATGGACCATGGACGGGACCTGGCCATGCCTTCTATAAGGTTCGCAAACAAGCCCTCTCGCCGCAGCACTTCAAGAACAGCACGGACGTTGGAACAATCACAGTCCGCTACATCGTATTGGGGGTTGCCCCTAATCGCACTCACGTACAGATTGACGCGATATTTGTGGAGGACGGATCGAAGAGAGTCCATACATCGGACACCACTGTGGAAACCAGCGAATTCGCGGAGATTCAAAGCCACATCGTGCGCATCCAGCGCGAGGAACGCCAGACCGCAGACATGCTGCAGCGCCGGCAACTTCAACTTGCGGCGCAATCCAACGTGAAAGAACGCGATGCGGAGGCGGCGCGGCTGAAGGACGCCGAAAGCTCTGTGCAGAGCCTGGAATTGCGGTTGCACGAGCTGCAGCACCAAGCCGAATTGCGCGTAAAAGCTCAGGCCAACCTGAAATCAGCGCCCTTCCAGCACGCCGCAACGCTGCAGTCCGTGCCGGCGAATTCAGACGTGCTCATTGAGATCATCACGCCCTACTGGTACGGAGTCGAGACCGTGGACGGACGTCGCGGATGGCTGCGGCACGACCAGGTGGAACCCATACCGTGAAGAAAACCCTTCGGCCCGCGGTCCATTTTGGAACTCTGTTGCTGGCATTAACATTCCTGGCCGCGCACATGCCTGCGCAAGCAGTTCCCGCAGTTCCCTACGAACGCACGTTTACCAGCCCTGTCGTAGATGTTGAGCGCGTAGTGCGCAATCTGCGCCCCAGTTCCAGCGGACGCCTGCCGATCGTTGACGGCTTCGTGCAAGCGAACGATCTGCCGATTGACCACTTCGAGCGCGGCTACTATGAGTGCGCATTTCAGGTGGTGGCGACGCCTTCAGGCGGCGCTACTGTCCGCGCCAGTGCCAAGATCACGGCTTGGTACAACGATCCCACGCCCGGACGCTCTGGCTATCACGTCCTCGTTTCGAACGGCCACATCGAGAATGATTTCCTCGACCAAATTCAGGAGGCACTCGGTCCCAGTTCCGTTCCAAAGCCCGCCGGTTCGTCCGCGGTTGCGCCTGTGCCGAAATCCAGCACCGCGCCTGCGCCTTCGGTGAGCAGCGGAGGCTTGCGCCCGCAATCCCGGCTCGATCCCGCGGCTTCGGACCTGGGCGAGTCGTCTTCAAATAAAAGCGGAGTAGCCGGAGCTTTCTCGAATGCCCCGCGCGCGCCGGCGGAGCCTGTCGCGCCGCCTCTCTCCTCAAGCGAAAGCCTGGAAACTTTGAAGCTGCAGCGGGCGGCGGTGGATAAGCGGGCGCAGGAAATTTCGGCTGATATTAAGAATTTTGAAGACATTCTTCACAATCAGGTGCGGCCAGCTGATCTCGCAACCGTGAAGAAGGCTGGCACGCACGTCTTCTCCAAACCCGCTGAGGGCTCGCCGGTGCTATTTTCCGCCGATGCCGAAGACGAATTCCAAGTTCTCGAATTGGAGGGCGCCTGGGTGCACGTGCAGATCTCCGGCTCCTCTCGAGGTTGGATTCGCCGCGCGCAGCTGGATTTGCCTGCGGAATTCAAGGACAGTGCCGCCGCGACCGGCGACCCGGCACCCGCCGCCGCGACGCTTTTCAACATCAGCAAGGACGAGACAACTACTTTCGGCGGCAAGTGGCCACCGCTCGCCACCAAGAAAGTTCGCGTGATCTGGCTCGAGCCGGCTTCCCCTGCGGCGACTTCGACGGCCAGGGAGAAACTCACGTTTGCCAGAGCGCTCTTCGAAAAAACGTACCGCGAACTAAAATCGCCCGCGCCGTCGGTCGATGGCGTGGTGCTCGTATTTGATTCGGCCGACGGCGGACAAATCGCCGCCACGCTCTCCAGCCTGAAGCAACTGGCCGACGGAGCCATATCCGAAACCGTATTCTGGAAGCAGTCCTCGCTCGATCCGCCGGAATCGTTCCAATCTTCAGCGAAGCCGTAGCGACGCCCCGATTCGTTGTATAACAGTCACGAGGAGCTCAAATGAAATATCGCAAGCTGGGGCGCACAGGTTTCGATGTGAGCGACATCGCGCACGGACTTTGGGGCATGAGCGGCTGGAGCGGTTCGGAGGATCAGGAATCGCTGCAAGCGATGCAATTGGCGATTGACCAGGGCTGCAATTTCTTCGATACGGCATGGGCCTATGGCGAAGGCAAGAGCGACGGACTGCTCGGTGAAATATTGTCGCGGAACAAGACCAAGCGGTTGTATGCCGCGTCGAAAGTTCCGCCGATGAATGACCAATGGCCTGCCATTCCGGAATACAAGTATCGTGATGTCTTTCCCGCCAAGCATGTGCTGAGCTATGCGAAAAAAATCCGGGAGAAACTCGGCGCGGAATCCATTGACATCCTGCAATTCCACGTTTGGGACGACAGCTGGGCAAACCAACCGGAATTTCGCGAAACTGTCGAGAAGCTGAAGAGCGACAAGCTGATTCGATTTTTCGGTCTGAGCCTCAATCGCTGGCAGCCGGAGAACGGAATCGCGGCTCTACGCACCGGCCTGGTGGACACCGTGCAGGTGATTTACAACATTTTCGATCAATCCCCGGAGGACAAGCTTTTTCCAGTTTGCCGCGAATTGAATGTCGGCGTGATCGCGCGCGTTCCACTCGATGAAGGAAGCCTGGGCGGAAGAATGACGCGCGATACAAAATTCCCGCCCAACGACTGGCGCGCGAAATATTTTGGCCCGGCGAATCTGGCGCAAACTGTGGCGCGCGTGGATGAATTGAAAAAGATACTGCCGGCTGGAATGACTCTGCCAGAGATGTCGCTG
>Ga0210407_10001849_pt1 | contig 18992 bp, 16 predicted proteins | sample IncBWC27MmetaG_FD_150860 | JGI IMG/M metagenome (GOLD analysis project Ga0210407, IMG submission 150860) | Forest soil microbial communities from Barre Woods Harvard Forest LTER site, Petersham, Massachusetts, United States - Inc-BW-C-27-M | ecosystem: Environmental > Terrestrial > Soil >... | reverse complement strand
AATCCGGCGACCTCGTATGGATAAATATTCCCCAACTTCCCGCGCAAAAATCCGGCAAAGACCTGCCCATCCTCACACCCACGCCGCAACCAATCCTCCGCGGCATCGCCATTCGCGAGTTCAATATTTCGCCCGACGGCCGCTTCCTGGCCGTAGTCCTCCCCGGCAAACGTAATCTGGTGGTCTTCCCTCTCCCGCGGTGATTCTTCCTATCGGCACGGCACGCCGTGCCCCCTGGCGATGCGCGTCGCTGCGCTAGATCTTCTTTCACCAGAATAGAAATCCCGCGCAACACCGGCGCGGGTCACGCGTTCATCGGAAGATGCGGCTCACCTCATCCCAACTGCTTCGCCCGCCTCCGATGCTCCACCAAAACACAGGCATCCTCAACAACGATCAATCCCGCCGCCCGAGCGCGTTCCGCCGCAGCAGCATTCTCAATCCCCAACTGCATCCACAGCACCCGAGCGCCAATCTTTATTGCACCCTCGACCACCGGCGGCACATCTTCCGAACGCCGAAACACATTCACAATCTCAATCTTTTCCGGAACATCCTCGAGCCGCGCGTAACTCTTCTCGCCGAGCACTTCCGTCTCGTTCGGGTTCACGGGAACTGTTTTATATTCCGCTCTCTGCATGTACTGCGTCACTTCATAGCTCGCCCGCGCCGGGTTCGAAGACAATCCCACGACAGCAATGGTCCTGTATTTTTTCAGGATTTCCAGAATCGGATCAGAGGCGGCGTTTACGCCATCCGGCAGCAGCACTCTCATAGCGCAGCAAACTCGCCTTTCCCCGCGCGCTTCGTCAATATCTCCGCCATCGCCGCCAGGCACTTGTCATTTTCTTCCGCTGTGCCAACCGAAATACGAATGGCCTCGGGAAATCCCATCCATCCCAGAGGTCGCACAATCACCCCGAGTTGCAGCAGCTCATCGCAGATCTCTTTCGCTTCCGGCCCTACGTCCATAAAAATAAAATTCGCCTCGCTAGGCACCGGCCGCAGTCCCAGCCGGCTCAATCCGTCGCTCAATCTTTTCCTCTCGATCGCATTTGTCGCGATGCACCGCGTGACGTGCTCTCTGTCATCCAGCGCCGCCAAGGCCCCCGCCTGCGCCACGCCCGAAGTGTTAAACGGCGTCTTCAGCCTGTTCATCGCCGATAGCAGCTCCGCCCGCCCGATCGCGAAGCCGATGCGCATTCCTGCCAGCCCGTAGACCTTGGAAAAAGTCCTCAGGATCAACAAATTCTTCCGGCGGCGATAAATTTCTTCCGAGGTACGCCGGTCGAGGCGCGGCGCATAATGAATGTACGCTTCGTCCAGCACCACCAGCACTCCGTCCGGCATGCCCTCCAGAAACTCGTCCAACTCTTCCGCGCCAAACGCTGTCCCCGTTGGATTGTTCGGATTCGCCAGATAAATCACGCCCGTCTTCGGCGTAATCGCTTTGGCCATCGCTTGGAGATCAAACGCAAAGTGCCGCTGCGGCACCAGCACCAGCTCCGCCCCGCTCGCGCGAATCGCCACCGAAAATGGCGGATAGCTTCCCTGCGAGGTCATCCCCTCTAACCCGGCCCGCAAAAGCACGCGCGACGCAAGATCAATAATCTCGCTCGATCCCAACCCGACAAAAATCTCCTCCGTTGAAACACCCGTCCGTCGAGCCAGCGCCTCGCGCAGCAAATGCGTTCCGCCGTCGGGATACCGGTGCGCATTCCCGAGCGCCAACTTTGCCGCTTCCACGGCGCGCGGCGAAGGCCCCAGCGGATTCTCGTTCGAAGCAAGCTTCACCGCATGAATCTTCAGCTCGCGCTCCACTTCCTCAATCGGCCGCCCCGGCACATACACCGGAAGCCCCCGAATGTAGTCCGGTATCAACTCTTCCATCGTCCGCTTCATCGAACCTCATCCGCCACTCCAGACCATTGTCGCATCTTCAAAAATTCCCTGCCCGAACCGGAGCGTGCGCAGGTGTCGCAGCTCCCACTATCCGGCTCCGCCGTTTTTCTCTCGGGACTCTGTAGCCTCCGTGCCGTAGGGTGAAGAATCCTCTTTTCTTCTTTTTCGCGTCATTCGCCACTCGCCGCTTTCTTCAGCTGCTCAATCTCTTTTCCCGTCAACGAGCGGAACCTGCCGGGCTCCAAGTCCAAAACCAAAGGCCCCATACGCACCCGCCGAATTTTCTCCACCAAATGTCCCACGCGCTCAAACATTCTCCGAATCTGCCGATTCCGTCCTTCCATCAAAACCACTTCATACCAAGGATTATCCGCATCCTCGAAGAGCCGGATCTTCGCCGGAGAAGTCTTCACCCGCCGCCCATCTTCCAGCTCAATCACAATCCCCGCCCGCAACCGCTCCATCCTCTTCTCATCCGGTTTCCCGCTCACCTTCACCAAATACGTCTTCGGCATGTGCGATCCAGCCTTCATTATTCGCTCGGCCAATGCCCCGTCATTTGTCATCAGCAGCAATCCCTCGCTCGCGTAATCCAGGCGCCCCACGGGATAGACCCGCCCTGCGCTCTTGCCCAAAATATCCACCACGGTCGGCCGCCCCTCGGGATCGCTAACGGTCGTCACATACCCTTTCGGCTTGTTCAACATAAAATAAAGCAGCCTCTCAGGCCTCTCAATCGCCTTTCCGTCAACGCATATGGCATCTTTTTCCGGATCGGCCTTGGTCCCCAGCTCACGCACAACCTCGCCGTTGAGCGTCACCCGCCCCGCCAAGATAATCTCTTCCGCCTTGCGCCGCGACGCCACCCCGCAAGCCGCCATTATTTTCTGCAATCTCTCCAGAGCCATCAGCGCGAATGCCCCTCGAAGTCGAAGCTAGTTGCTCGGCAGGACCGGCCTCGACCCCGGCGCCTTGTCCACTCTTCCTTTCTCGGAACTCTGTTTCCTCGGTGTTGAAATCCGCTTCGATGCTTCGCGAAGCCGATCCTCTTTCTTCCCTGCCAGCGCCTCCTGCCGCAAAGCCCCCACTTCCTTCGGCCCCAGCAACCGATATCTCCCCCGCGGCAATCCCTCTACCGACAATGTCCCCAAGCCAATCCGCATCAACTTCTCCACCGGATGCATCTCCTTCATCAGCAACCGCCGCAGCTCATCCTTCTTAGAATCCCGCATCCGCACTTCGTACCAAAAATTCGCCGCCCGCCCGCGCGTAGCGTCCGGTTGCCGCACCGTTTTCATCTTCAACCCAGCTTCCTTTCCGATCCGGTCCAAATCCGCCAAAGTCAGCATCCCCTTCACCTTGACGTGATACACCTGCTCGATCTGCGCCCAGTTCTTCAACATGGCCGCCGCCAAGTCGCCGTCATTGGTCAAAAACACCAGGCCCGATGCCGCATACTCCAGATTCCCCACCGGAAACACCCGCTCAGGCAGTCCCCGCAAACAATTTCGCAATGTCTTCCGCCCCTCCGGATCAGCCATAGCCGAAACCACTTCCGGAGGCTTGTGCAAAGCCAGGTAAATATTCCTCTGCGCCGCCGCTCCAACAGTCCGCCCCGCCGCCACAATCTTGTCCGTAGCAGGATCCGCCTTCGTCCCCAACTCCCGCACCACCACGCCGTTCACGCGCACCTGGCCGCTCAAAATCAACTGCTCTGCATGCCGCCGCGAAGCGATGCCCGCCCGCCCAATAATCTTCTGCAGCCTCTCTTGCATATTGTGTGCTGTCTTTTCCCGGCTTGTCTTTCTTTGTCGGGGCCGGACTTGCCCGGCCCATCTTCGCGGCGGGGAATTACTCTCCAGCTGCTGTCGATTTCACGACAGGCGGCGGCGGGTCTTCATCCAATTGCCCCGAGGGCATCCCCTCGGCCGTCGCCAGGGCTTCATGCTCGCGAAAAGCTTCGGCCTCGGCAAGTTCCTCTTGCACGTGTGCCATGGCCTCGGACGCGCTGCTAGCCGTGTGGTCCTGTGACCTCACTTCATCGCTACTGCCGGACACCACGTTCTCCCGAACGACACCTTCCCGATAAACCTCCGCCGAAGGCGCCACTCCCTCATCACTCCCCAGCGCTTCCCGCGCCAGGGCCTCAAACTCCTTCAAACTCGGCAGCTCCTCCAAATCACTCAACCCAAACCGCATCAAAAACTCCTTGGATGTCCTGTAAAGGATCGGGCGCCCAATCACTTCTTTCCTACCCGCGGTGGTAATCAACCGCTTGTCCAAAAGCGTGTTAATCACGCCCGCAGTATTCACCCCGCGAATCTCCGAAATCTCCGGCGAAGTCACCGGCTGCTTGTAAGCAATCACCGCCAAGGTCTCAAGCGCCGGCATCGTCAACCGCAAGGGCGGCCGCAAACTTTTAATAAATCTCCGCACCACATCGTGCTGCTGCGGCTTCGTATACAACTTGTACCCACCCGCCACGGCCCGAATCTCAATCCCGCGCTCCTCAGAGCCATAGCTCCCCACCAACTCGTCCAGCGAAGCCTGCACCACAAGCTTCTCTTCTCCCAATGCTTTAGCAAGCTGCTCAATCGTCGCTGGCTCGTCCGCCGCATAAATGATCGCTTCCAAAGCCGCTTTTCTCTCTTCATTGGTCATGCTTAACTCTCTCCCGGTGGTTCCTGAATCTCGTCCTTCAACTCTTCTCCGCGTAACCCCTCTGAATTGTGCCTGTCCGGGTTATCTCTATCTCTCGACGTTTTGACCTTTGACTTTGACCTTCAACAGTCAACAGTCAACTGTCAACCTCTACTACTTGTACTCCTCATCAATCCGCCGGATTCCGCCCGCCTCATCAAAAATCACATCAAACGCCTTTCCCTTCTTGACCACAATCTCCCCAAACTGCCTCTCCTGCGACAATCCCACCGCCTGCAATTTCACCATTTCCAAAACCGCCAGAAACGCCACAATCATCGCGTGCCGCGAAGGACAAGCCTCAAAAAACTGAATTAGCTTCACCATGCTGTCCGCGCTGGCCAAAATCTGCGCTCGCAGCGCCGCAATCATCTGCGCCACGGTAAACTGCTCGTGCTGCAATTCAATCCGCGAAACTTCCTTCCGCCGCTCCAAGACTTGCTGAAACACTTTCACCAAATCCACGAGCGAAACCACCAGCTCGCCCTCGGTCCCCTCGTCGTTGTAAAGCGACTTGTCCGGCTTGGACCACACATTTTCTTCGATCTGCTGCTTCTGGTACAAAAGCTGCGCCGCGTTCTTAAACTTCTCGTGCTCCACAAGCCGCTGCACCAATTCCGCCCGCGGATCACCCTCCGCCCCGTCCTCGGCAGCCAAAGGATCCGGCGGCAAAAGCATTTTCGACTTGATGTAAATCAAAGTCGCCGCCATATAAATAAAATCCGCCGACACATCCACATTCAACTCTTCCAATTTGTGCAAATATTCGAGGTATTGCGCGGTGATCAACGAAATCTGAATATCATGAATATTCATCTCCTGCTTCTTGATCAAATCAAGCAAGAGGTCGAGCGGCCCCTCATACAGAGGTATCTGCACTCTGTAGGCCGCATTCCCGGACATCTTGTTCCCCGGCGTAGCCATTCTTTTTCTTCTTTGTATCCGCTGTGCTTCCGTGACCTCGGCGTTTAAACCCAACTTCTGCTTCACCTCGTCACGCCGAATCGCCACCAATCTCCCGCCGCTTGTCCTTCCAATGAAACACTGCTTCCCTCACCCTCTCCATCGTCTTCTTCGCCTCCACGCGCGCCCGCTTCGAGCCGTCGTCAATCATTTCCAACACGCCCTTCTGATTGTTCTCCCACTTCACACGGCGCTCCCGCACCGGCGCGATCCACTTAATCAAATTCTCCGCCATCGCGGCCTTACACTCAATGCACCCAATCCCCGCCGTTGTACATCCCTGCCGCACCCATTCCAACCGCCCTGGCTCCCCCGCCGAGAACAGTTTATGCCAGTCGTACACTGGACACACGTCGGGATTTCCCGGATCCGTCCGCCTTTTCCGCGCCGGGTCCGTCACCATCACTTTCGTCTTCTTCCGTATCTCCTCATCCGTCTCACTCAACGTAATGGCATTCCCGTAACTCTTCGACATCTTCCGTCCATCCAGCCCAGGTATCTTCGGCGTCTTCGTCAGCATCACTCCCGGCTCGGTCAAGACTTCGTGAAAGCGTACATATCCAGCTGCAGACTCTAGTCTTTTGAGCGCATTCGCACGGCCGATCTCAAGCACTCGAGCTCTTATAGCAGAGGTCGCACGGTCCCACGTTTCACCGGCTAACGGGAAATCTCGAATGTCTGGGGTAGAGCCGCGTATTTCGAGGCGCTGATAAATTTCACCCATCAGTCCGGTGTTACTCTTCAATTGCTCGTCCGGCTGAGTCCCGTAAAGCAAATCGAACCGTCTAACAATCTCCCGGCTCAACTCCACATGCGAAACCTGATCCTCCCCCACCGGAACAAACAACGCTGTTCCCTCTTTACCCGCGATAGCGCGCTCGCTGTAAATCACAATATCCGCCGTCTGCAAACACGGATACCCCAAAAACCCATAATTGTGCAGGTCCCGATCCTTCACATTTTCCAAAGCCTCTTTGTACGTCGGCACCCGCTCCAACCAGCTCAAAGGCGTCACCATGGACAACAACAAATGCAACTCCGCATGCTCGGGCACCAAAGACTGCTGAAAAATCACCGACTTGGCGGGATCCAACCCCGCCGCCAAATAGTCCGTCATAATCTCCATCGTGTTCTGCGCCACCCCCGACGTATCCGCATAGTCGCTCGTTAAAGCGTGCCAGTCCGCAATAAAGTAAAAGCATTCATACCCCGGGTCATTTTGTAACCGCACCCAATTCTCCAGTGCCCCAAAATAATGCCCAATATGCAGCCTACCCGTAGGCCGCATCCCGCTAACCACCCGACTCCTGCTCTTCCGCTCAGCCCCTGTCGTCAATCCCAACTCCTCTTCCTTCTTCTCTCGGCGCGCTGCGTCCTCAGAGCCCCTAGCGATAAACTCTTTCTTTTCTCGGTAGCGCAGCCACTCCTGGCTGTGCTCTTCCCTCCCCACCTTCTCTATTTCAGAATCTCCCGCGCAATGATGGTCCTCTGGATCTCGCTAGTCCCCTCGTAAATCGTAATCACCCGCGCATCCCGATACATCCGCTCCACATCTGTCTCCCGCGAATACCCCACGCTCCCATGAATCTGCACCGCCTTGGCCACCACCCGGTTCACCATCTCGCTGGCGTACAGCTTGGCCTTCGACGACGCCGCTCCCAGATTCCCCGGGTGCGTATCCTTGAGCCACGCCGCATGATAGACCAGCCCGCGCGCGGCCTCGATCTCCGTCTGCATGTCCGCCAGCATCCACTGAATCGCTTGAAACTCCCCAATCGTCTTCCCAAACGCCCGCCTCTGCTTGGCGTACTTCACCGACTCGTCCAAGGCTCCCTGCGCGAGTCCAACGGCCAGCGCGCCAATCCCGATCCGCCCGCCGTCCAGCGCACTGAGCGCAATCTTCAGCCCCTGTCCCTCTTCACCCAATCGGTTCTCGCGCGGGACTTCGCAGTCGTTCAGCAAAACCTCCACCGTCGGCGAGCTCCGCTGCCCCATCTTGTCTTCGTGCCGCCCAACCTTGAATCCTGTAAACCCCGGCTCAACCAAAAAGGCTGTAATGCCCTTGCCACCCGCCTCAGGGTCGGTCTTTGCGAACACAACCAACAGCCCTGCCACGCTCCCGTTCGACACCCACGTCTTCGTCCCGTTCAAGCGGTACACATCCCCGCTCGGCGTCCCCAGCGGCGCGCCGCCCCAGCTCGCGGGAGCCAGTCCCGGTCCCGTCGACAATCTTGCCCCAAGACCCGAGCCTACGCGGCTCACCGCCACCGCGCGCGCCTGAATGCCCGCCGCGTCGGAACCTGCCCCTGGCTCCGTCAAACAGAAGGCACCAAGAGTTTCTCCCGTCGCCAAGCGCCGCAAATACTTTTTCTTCTGCTCCTCCGTGCCAAATTTTATCAGCGGCACCTGTACCGCCGAATTCGTCACCCCCAGCGAGGTAGCCATCCCCGCATCCACACGCGCCACTTCTTCCAGCATCAGCACATAGGAAAGTGTATCGAGGCCCGGCCCGCCCCACTCTTCGGGAATCATCATCCCGCAACAGCCCAGCTCCGCCAGTTTCTTAATTTCCGCGGTAGGAAAACGCTCTTCACGGTCGCGCTGCTTCACCGAAGGCCGCACCTCCGCCTCCATGAATTGGCGAACCGTATCCCGTATCAGTTTTTGGTGGTCGTTAAGCGAAAAATCCATCGTGTCAGATGTACGCGAGGTACGCACGATGCTAACACACGATGACTCTCGTTATGTAGCACTCGGCTTCGGCGCGGCATTCGAGTCCGATGCTAGCGCACAACATGTACGCGATGCCTTCGACTGCAACAACAGAGTTACACAATCGATCCTCCAGCCGTTGGAGCCGCTACAGTTTGAAGAGTTCGCGCAGGCGCTTCGCCTGGACGCGGCTCACGGGCACTTCGGTGGATTTTTTGTCATTCATTTTCAGGATAAACGTGGAGTTGAACCACGGCACGACTTCCTTGATGTGTTGCGTGTTGACGAGAAACGAGCGGTGCGGCCTCCAGAACGACTCCGAATCGAGCGTGGCGTTCAACTCCTCCAGTGTGCGGTAATTCGACGAGCCTTCCACGTCTTTCGTCACCACCATAATGGCGCTGCCCTCCGTCGTCGCAAATATGATGTCTTCCCCGTTCACCAGCAACAGCCGCTGCTGCGATTGCACCAGCACTTTCACCTTTTGCGGCGTACTCTTCGCGGCGCCGAGCTGGCTCACGAGCTGTTCCAATCGATCCGTGGCCGACGTTTGCGTGTCCAGCATTTTTCGCGCGCGCTGAATAGCCTTAGCGATGCGCGCCTTGTCGAACGGTTTCAATACGTAGTCCACGGCGTTCACGTCAAATGCCTGCACCGCGTATTGATCGAACGCCGTCGCAAACACCACGTGCGGCATTTTCATTCTTCGTTCAACTATCTTCTTCAGCACGCCAAACCCGTCGAGCCCGGGCATCTGCACATCCAGAAAAACAAGGTCAGGCGAGTGCTCCTTGATCAGCGCCACGGCTTCCACGCCGTTTTTCCCTTGCCCGATGATGTTGATTTCGGGAAACGCCTTCAGCAAAAAGGCGAGTTCGTCCCGCGCGGGCTTCTCGTCATCCACGATGATGGTGTTAATCGGCATGCAGTGGCGATTTCCTCACGCCGGGCTAAAGCCCGGCCTCTCCAGTGTATGATATCGCCGGAGAAAGCGTACGAAACTATGCCGCCCAAAGCAGCCAGCCGCACCACCGCCAAAATCCTTCGCAGCAAAATGATCTACCAGGGCCCGGTCTTCGGCATTCGCCGCGATGAAATCATCGAGCCCAGCGGCTTGCGCCTTACGCGCGAACTCATCACGCACCCCGGCTCCGTGGTGGTTCTCCCCGCGCTGCCCGATGGCCGCATTCTCCTGATTCGCCAGTATCGCCACGCGGCGCGACAATTTCTCTGGGAGCTCGTCGCCGGCCGCATCGACCATGGCGAAAACCCCCGCCGCGCCGCGGCCCGCGAGCTGATCGAAGAAACCGGTTACCGTGCTAAACGTTTCCACGTTTTCCTGGATATTTTTCCTACGCCCGGTTTCCTCGAGGAACGCATGTACATTCTTCTGGCCGAGGACTTAACACCGGGTGAAGCCGAGCCGGAAGAAGACGAAAAAATCACCTCAAAGGCGTTCACCCACGGGGAAATCGAACTGATGATTCGGCGCAACAAAATCCGCGACGGCAAATCCATCGCTGGAATCCTGTATTATCTGCGCTTCCTGGTAAGATCCTGATTCTACGGTTGACAGAATCTCATCAATCTTCTACACAGTTAATGCATGACTCGACCCAGGATCCCCTTCTTAGTTACCCTGGGTCTCCTCCTTGTTCTGGGAATCCCAAGCCGAGCGAGCGACCGCAATCAGAATTGGATTGAAATTCGATCCCCGCACTTCATCGTGCTGAGCAACGCCGGCGAAAAAGAAGGCCGCCACGTAGCGGCCCAGTTTGAAAACATCCGAGCGCTCTTTCATGCCGTGTTTCGAAAGGCGCGCGTCGATCCGGGAAAGCCGACGATCATCTTCGCCTTGCGCAACGAAGACTCCCTGAAGATTTTCCTGCCGAGCTATGGCACGAACGCGAACGCCATAAAACTCGCCGGCCTCTTTTTGGCTCGCCCGGATATGAACTTTGCGCTCGTGCGGACGGACGCATCGAGTACCGCGTCGAATCAGTACCATACGCTCTACCATGAGTACACTCATTCGATCCTGCGGATGAATTTTCGCGGTCTTCCCCTCTGGCTGGATGAAGGCTTCGCGGAGTTCTACGGAAGCACGCAGTTCGACAGCCGCGCTGCCAGTTTCGGCATGCCTGCCGCGAACCTCCTTCGCTTGCTCCAGCGCGAACCACTTATCCCTGTGGCCACGCTTGTCAGCACGGACTCTTCGTCTCCGCTGTACAACGCGCGCGAACACTCTGGGATGTTCTATGCCGAATCGTGGGCCATCGTTCACTACTTTATGCTGTCTCCGGACGTAAAAAAGGGCGCGCTGCTGGATAAGTTTCTGGCCGCGCTCCAATCGACCGACGACCCCATAGAAGCAGCACATCAGTCTTTCGGAGACTTGCGAAAGCTAGCCGACAAGCTGGAAACTTACGCGCGTCAACCCACTTTCTACTACGCGCACGTTCCTCTCGAGAGCGGCCTTTCGGAGAAGGACTTTTCGGCACGCGCGCTCCCTCTTGCGGAAGCCCTGACACAGGAAGCAAACTTTCTTCTTCGGAACGGCAGCCAGAGCGAGGCGCTGAATCTTTTGCACCAAGCGGCAGATGCCGACCACCAACTCCCCGCTCTACACGAGGCTTTGGGCTACTATCATTTTGTTCGTTCGGATAACGAAAACGCGGGAAAGGAATTCGACGAGACACTTTCGCGCGATCCCAAAAATGCCGCATCGTATTATTACAGGGCGTTGATTCTCTACCGCAAGAGTGGCTATACCCGAGACGCGACTCCTCTCATTCGCGCTGATCTTGAGAAGGCGGTTGAATTCGATCCTAACTTCGCGCCCGCGCACGCCTTCCTATGCATTGCGTACACCGCAGCGGATGAGACCAAGCCCAAATCCATCGCCGAAGCCAGGCGAGCCATTGAACTTGAACCCGGCAACCTGGCGTATTACGTCGATCTGGGCCGAGCCGCCCTCGCGAACGGAAAGACAGTGGACGCGCAGACGATCGCCGAACGGGCGCAGAAGGCAGCTTCGACAGCCCGCGACCGAGCACTGGCCGCGAGTTTTGCAAAACGAGTGGCCAACTATAATGGCGCAACGGCGGCCAAAATCGTCGATGCCGATGCTCCCGGTCCTCCGGCTGCCTCCGACGATTCTCCGAGCGGGCCCAGCGGGTCGAGCAGCGCAAATGCCGAGGGGCGAATCACGGAATTGATCTGCGGAAAACCGCCCGAAGTCTTGCTGACCCTCGCCACAGAGAAAGATCAAATGCTGCTTCACGTCGCGGACATCTCCAAAATCGAGATACAGGCCGCAGGCCAGGTTTCCAACTCCAGCGCCACACCTTGCGCGCAGTGGAAGGACCGGAAAGCCAGGGTTACGTTCGATCTAACGCCGGACGGAACGGCCTACGGCGAGTTGCGAAGCATTGCATTCCTTTAGCATCATGCGAGTTTCGATTTGAGCCTTCCGAAACGTTCACTGTGGCCACTGATTCAGGCAATCTCAAATTGAGCGAAATCGACGCACAAATCCCGTGCAAAAACGGCGCTCCACCCGGTTCGTGGCGTGGGCTCTTTGGCGGAACGGTTTTTCTCGGAGCGTTTCTTCTTTTTCTGATCGAGCCGCTCTTCGCCAAATCAATTCTTCCGTGGTTCGGAGGCGCGGCGTCGGTTTGGGCCACCTGCCTGGTCTTTTTTCAAACCGCGCTTCTGCTCGGCTATCTCTACGCGGACTTAAGCACTCGCCGCCTCACGCCAAAACGCCAATCCGCTACCCACCTGGGGCTTCTTCTCGTCAGCCTTCTGTGGTTGCCCATCGCTCCGCAAATTTCCTGGCGTTCGCACGCGCAAGTCGACCCCGCCTGGCGCATCCTCGGACTGCTCACGTTTTCCATCGGCCTGCCTTTCGCGCTGCTCAGCGCCACCAGTCCCCTGCTGCAAACCTGGTACGCACGCCGGGCTTCCGGCCGCTCGCCGTACCATCTTTTCGCTCTCTCCAATCTCGCTTCCCTGCTCGCACTTCTGAGTTTTCCGTTGCTGATCGAACCGCGTCTTTCTTCCCGCCAACAATCCATACTGTGGTCTTCGGCATACGCCCTTTTCGCATTGTGCTGCTCTCTCTCCACGTGGTTCAACGGCATCAACGCAACAGCTCTGTTCGCTCGACACCCAGCGGCAGTTGCAGAAGAAAAAGGGCTTCCGACATTCCGCACAAAGCTTCTGTGGCTTGGCCTTTCCTCCTGCAGCTCGATGATGCTTCTCGCCGTAACGAACCACCTCTCGCAAAATGTCGCCCCCGTGCCGCTCTTGTGGGTGGTTCCGCTCGCGCTCTATTTGCTTTCCTTTGCCATGGTGTTTGCCAAACGCCAGTTTTATTCGCGCTGGTTTGTTGCCAGACTGCTGGCCGTTGCACTGGGTACAGCGGGCTATGCCATCTATGATTCGTCGATCACCCACGCAATTCAAATCAGCGTGCCGCTCTTCTGTTGCGTGCTCTTTGTTGGCTGTCTTTTTTGTCACGGCGAACTCCTCGAGCGAAAACCGGCCGCGCGCTACCTGACGTCGTTTTATCTGCGCATTGCTCTCGGAGGCGCGCTGGGCGCGGTTTGCGTGGGATTGCTTGCTCCTCACATTCTTTCCGGCGTTTACGAACTGCCGATGGTCCTGCTGCTGGCGGCTTTTTTAGGGCTCGTCGTGCTCTGGCTCGAAGGGTGGTCGGCGCGGTTCTTTTGGGCCGGTATGACCGTTGCCATGTGTGCGGTGGTTGTTTTCAACATTCGCACGACGCGACAGGGTACGGTCGCGATGATGCGCAATTTTTACGGAGCGCTTCGCATTCAGGAATTCAAAGCGGGCCGCCTCCTACCTTACCGGACTTTGCTGCACGGAACGATACAGCATGGCGCGCAATATCTTTCTTTCCCGGAAAACCGTAACCCCACGACTTATTACGGAAGAACATCAGGGGTCGGTCTGGCTCTCGAGTATTGCTGTGACCGGCCGAAACGCATCGGGGTGATCGGCTTGGGAGCGGGAACGCTCGCCGCGTACGGAAAACCGGGCGATTCGTTCCGCTTTTACGAGATCAATCCGCAGGTTATGGATGTCGCGAACAGCTGGTTTACCTTTCTCAGGCAGAGTCCGGCAGAGACCGAGATTATTCTGGGAGACGCGCGGCTTTCGCTGGAAAGCGAGCCGCCGCAGCAATTTGATGTGCTGGCTGTCGATGCCTTCTCCGGCGACGCCATTCCCGTGCACCTGCTCACCAAAGAGGCCTTTGCCGTTTATTTCAGGCACCTGAAGCCGGGCGGCATCCTCGCCGTGCATACCTCGAACACCTATCTCAACCTGTCCCCGGTTGTGAAACTGCTGGCCGAAGACGCCGATTATCCAGTACGGCTCATTGCGAGCGACGAAGATGCGCCAAGGATGATTTCCTCGGCAGATTGGGTGCTGGTAACGCGAAATCAGGGATTCTTGAATAAGCCGGAGACGCTCGCGGGCAGCGAAACCATCGAGGTTCCTGCGCATCTGCGCCTTTGGACCGATGGGTACAACAATCTTTTTGAGATTCTTCGCCCGGTGAGCTATTCGACGCGGCAAACCGGTGGTTCGTAATCTCGATTTTCCTGCCTATGCACCCGCGAAACAAATGATTCACGATATGAAACGAGAACAGGCAAACCCTGCGTTCGCTTGAAGTTGCAGGACTGTCGCGACCTGTGTCGCCCCTGGAAAAACCGGCGTTTGTTGAACTTAAAACGTTTTAGTAGACGAATATGCACGTATTTTCGCACTCCAAGAACTACGAATGTTCTCTTGACTGAATGCCTCATTCTGGTACACTCCGCGCAATTTATTGCAAGAGGCGGCTGCGTCTGTCTCAATCTTGTCCGCCAGGAGAAACATCCGGGTATCTGTCAGGAGGAGAGAATAGGTGCAAGGAACCGTCAAATGGTTTAACAACTCAAAAGGGTATGGCTTCATAGGGCGCGACGATGGTCCAGACGTATTTGTTCATTATTCCGCTATCGTGGGGGATGGCTACCGCACCTTGCAGGAAGGAGATGCGGTAGAGTTCGAGATTGTCCAGGGACCGAAAGGCCCCCAGGCGGCGAACGTGCAAAAGCCAGCGTAAAATAAACCAATCATTACATTCTTTGGCCGGCAGAGTGCGCCCCTCTGCCGGCCCTTTTTTTAGAATCCAGTCGGCCAAGTCGCTTAGTGTCAGTGGGGCGAACTGGATTTCGCTGGCGGTGCTCGATAAATTGTGGGATGGCTGGCACGCGAATACGGGCGGCTACGGCGCGACTAGGCGGCCAATTTGGAGGCGGAAGAAGGCATCAGCATCCGAACGCATGCAGACTTGGGCATTGGGAGAGCCAGGCTCAGCGCGAGTGAATCCCTTGTCGTCCACGCGGATGTGCATGGGTTGGACGGGACAGATCATGGGATTGAGGATGAAAGCCACCGTCACGGGATCGAAGAGCGTAGGTGTTTGCTGGCCCCATTGGTGATAAAGAAGCGTCAAAGCATCGGTGAGCGGAGTTCCCTGCTTGAATAGGAATGCGCGCTTGACCTCGTCGAGCTTCAATTGCGTGGAATCGAGCGGCATCACGTAGAGCGGCACTCCGGAAACAAAGAGTTTTTTGGCGGAGGGGATGTCGTTGAGGATGTTCCACTCGGCATCCGGCCCGTGCGCGGTGCAAAACCAAAGATCGCCATAGCCGCATTCGATGGAGCCGCCCATCATCACCACGCGTTTGAGTTTGAGGAAGGTCTCAGGGTCCTTGTCGATGAGCGCGCCGACGTTCATCAGCGGCCCGATGGCGATCAACGTGATTTGGCCGGGATAGCGGCGGATATGCTCGAGGATGAAGTCCACGGCGTTCGGATGGGCGGCCCTTCTGAAATGGCCGCCTTCCCCGTAGCGGCGCTGATTCATTACATTGGTGGTATGCGTGGGAGCGCCATCGACGGCTGGAATATCGCTTCGTCCCGCTTCACCAAGCAGGCGGTCCACTATTTTGGCTCGGGCCTCGGTGTCGCCGAAAGTCGTGGAAATACCTAAGATTTCAAGCTCAGGACTACGGAGCGCCAAGGCGATCGCGAAGGCGTCGTCGATATCATCGCCAATGTCGGTGTCAATGATGACCTTTTCCCTCGTGCCTGGGGCTTGCGTCGGATTCGACGTCTGCGCGGAGGAAACTGGGCCAATGACCAATGAGAATAGAATGGCCAAGATCGAAAGCCGCACGGCGCCCTCCAAGGAATGAATTTGGACAACCCTGATTGCGATGCAAAGCAACTTCTACGCCGCCCCCCAACCAGAAGTCAGGGATCGGGTGCGTTCGTCGCCGTTAGTTCGGTCACTGCTTCAAGCTCATCAGGAACTCGCCGAGCAGAGTGTTGAACTTGTCGGCGTCATCGACAAAGAGCGCGTGCCCGGCATCGTCGAAAAATTCCAGTTTCGCGTGCGGAATGCTCTTCTGCATATCTTGAAACTGCGGCAGCAATCGCCTGGTAGCGCCGACTATGAGAGTCGGCTTATCGATCTTGGCGAGTGCGGGACGGTTATCGGCGTTGAAGTCGGCGAGTCCGATCGCGATAGCCGCATAGGTGGGCGTGGCCATGGAGGCTTTGATCAGTTTTTGCAGGTATTGCTCGGACTGCGGCTTGCGAAACATAGAACGGACGAAGTCGGAGGTCTGTTGGGAGCGATTCGTTTGCATCGCATTGAGGAAGTCGATGCTGCCATTGACGAACTCCGGTGTGAGATCGAGGCCGGCAATGCCATCGACGAGAACGAATCCCGCAACGCGGCCGGTTCCGAACTGGTCGACGTAGGAGGCGATTTCGGTGACCGCCATCGAACAGCCGACCAGCACGGCGGGCGCGAGATGCAACTCGTCAATCACGGCTTTGACATCGCGCGCGTGCGAGGCCGGGTCACCAGACTTGGAAGATTCGCCCTGCGAACGCAAATCCATCGCCACGACGCGATATTCGGCAGAGAAATGCACGATCTGGTTTTCCCAAATCCATGCGGGCATCGTAAAACCTGGCACAAATAATATGGAAAGGGACCGGTGAGGCCCCGAAACGGAGATATTGGCATTGGTCGCATGACCGGCCTCGCTATAATGAATTTGAGCGCCGTCCCAAGAGGTAACGAATCCGCTTGTCGGATTCTGCCTCTTGTCCTTCGCCGCCGCCGGACGCAAGGCCGCCAGAATAATCAAGAATGCGGATATCCATTTCATGATGTAGGCACGTCTCGTTCCCGGTTGTTGGTCAGGGAGTGCTCTATGGCTTGATTCCCTATCCTCAACCAACGCGTAAGTTTCGACCTTCCGGCTGAACCACAACGTACACCTGGGTCGGCAAGAGTGCAATGTTCCGACCGGTTTTTGAGTGGAGAGCCTTTTCCCACGGCCTGTTGCAGCAGGCTAGAGTTGAGCAAGTGCCAGCAGCAGTAATCGGAAACTAAGGATGGGCGGCCTGGACGCCACGCGCATGTTTTTCGCTGGACTCTGGCCTTATAATCCCTCCCATGGACAACAAACAGATCGCCCGCATCCTCCGCGAAACCGCGCAACTTCTGGAAATCGATGGCGCCATTATTGGCAGGTATCGCAGCTACGAAAAAGCCGCCGAGCTGATCGATGCGCTTCCGGAATCAATCGAGCAGCTTGTTAGAGAGCCGGAAAAACTGGAAGAGCTTCCGGGAATTGGCGAGCGCATGGCCGAACATCTACAAGAAATCGTTAAGACCGGCGATTATGCGCTTAGGAAAAAGCTGCTGAAGAAATATCCAGCGACGATTCTGGATTTGCTTCAACTGCAATCGCTCGGGCCCAAGAAGGTGGCGTTTCTGTGGTCCAACTTCAAGGCGGGTACCGTTGCCGATGTGGAGAAGATTGCAAAGGAGGGCAGACTTCGCGACCTTCCTGGTTTTGGCGAAAAGACCGAACAAAACATCCTGAAGGCCATCGAGGTGTTCAAAAAATCTTCGGGCCGGTTTCAAATTGATAAGGCGGAGGCCGCGGCCGCGGAACTCATTGCGCATATCAAGAAAGCTGGAAAGTCTGTCGAGGACGTCACTCCGGCGGGGTCACTGCGGCGCGGCAGGGAGACGGTGGGAGATTTGGATTTGCTGCTGACGCTTGGTGCGGGCCACACGTCGCAAAAACAGGTTGATGCGCTGGCCAAGCATATATTGGAGTTTTCTGGGATTGACCAGACATTGGCGCATGGAGAGAACAAGGTCAGCTTTACGCTCGAGAACGGCTTGCAGGTGGACGTGCGACTGCTGGAAAAGGAAAGCTTTGGCGCGGCGCTGCTCTATTTTACTGGATCGAAGGAACACAACGTTTCGCTGCGCGGCCGCGCCAACGACATGGGCCTAACGCTGAACGAGTACGCCCTTGCGACTCTCAAGGGGGAGAAGCCCGTCGCGCAGCGCACGGAGGAAGAGATTTACGCGAAGCTGAAGTTGGACTACATCCCGCCTGAGCTTCGCGAAAACACTGGCGAAATTGCGGCTGCCGAGGCGCACAAGTTGCCGCACCTGATTGAACTGAAGGACATGAAAGGCGATTTGCAGATGCACACCACGGCTAGCGATGGAAAGAACACCATCGAAGAAATGGCCGAGGCCGCGCGCAAGCTTGGACACCAATATATTGCGATCACTGATCATTCGAAAGCCGTTACGGTGGCCAACGGTCTGGATGAAAAGCGCATGGCTGCGCATGTCGAGACGATTCATGAGACGAGCAACAAGGGGTTGGGGGTTCGCGTGTTGGCCGGCGCCGAAGTGGACATCCTCAAGGATGGCTCCCTGGACTACTCCGACGAGTTGCTTGCGCAATTGGATGTGGTGGTGTGCTCGATTCACTCGTATTTCAATCTGGATCGGGCGGCTATGACCGAGCGGATGCTCGCGGCAATCGAGAATCCTTACACGCAGATCATCGGGCATCCGACCGGAAGGCTGCTTCTGCGGCGAGACCCGCTCGAATACGACATGGGAAAAATCCTGGAGGCTTGCGCCAAACACGGCGTGGCCATGGAGTGCAATTCCTTTCCTGACCGGCTGGATTTGAAGGACGTTTATTTGCGCATGTGCAAAGAACGCGGTGTAAAAGTAGTCATTTCGACGGACTCGCATAGCGCGGCCAATCTGTCGTTTATCGGGTACGGGGTGACGATGGCGAGGCGGGGCTGGCTGGAAAAGCACGATGTGATCAATACCCTGCCGACAGTGCAGTTCCTGGCGGCGCTGCGTGCCAAGCCGGGTGTGGGCCGGAAGAAACGAGCCGCTAAATAACATGGAACGCGTTCAGATGGCCTCGAACTGGGGCGCGATTGGGTCAGACGACAAGGGCTCCAAGGTCGTCTGAAGGTGCGAGTTTGGGATTGGGGTGGCTGTTACGCGAGGAATGGAACATTTTGACTCCGGTTGTCGTACCTACTCTAGAACGCCCTGTTACGGAGGCTCCTAGCCATGAATTTGCCTGCTTGCCGCAATACCGCCGCTCGGTTTGGAATGATCTGTGCTTCCCTGGTTGCCGTCGCAGCCTTGGCGCCTCGGGCCAGCGCCACGGAGTGGACCAGAAATTATACCGTCAACGGGCGGGCCAATGTTCGGATCGACACCAACGATGGCGGCGTGCGGGTGAGCACAAGCGACTCCAAGAACGTCGAGT
>Ga0210407_10001848_pt1 | contig 19008 bp, 19 predicted proteins | sample IncBWC27MmetaG_FD_150860 | JGI IMG/M metagenome (GOLD analysis project Ga0210407, IMG submission 150860) | Forest soil microbial communities from Barre Woods Harvard Forest LTER site, Petersham, Massachusetts, United States - Inc-BW-C-27-M | ecosystem: Environmental > Terrestrial > Soil >... | reverse complement strand
CCGGCGCGCTCTGGATGCCACGGCGCTGCTGGAGTGGTTCAGCGGGAACCGCAAACTGCTGCGCACTATCGTGAAAACGTTTCACGACGACTGCCCGCGGATGATGGCGCGCATTCGCAGCGCGCTGGCGGCGAACGATGCCAACTTGCTGGCGGACGGCGCGCACGCCCTGAAGGGTTCGGTGGGAAACTTCGGGCCCACGGCGGCGCTGGACACCATTCGAGAGATGGAAAAAATCGCGCGACAGGGTAAACTCGACGGCGCCTGGGAGCTTTACGCAACGCTGGAGGACGAGATCGCGTTGCTGCTGCCGGCGCTGCACGCTATCGGCGCGCAAAAAAGACCTCTGCGGCGGACGGGCCGCTCGCATCACGCACCGGGGAGGAAACGATGACGCGCATCCTAGTCGCTGATGATGACCGCACTACCCGCTTGCTCCTGACCGAAACCCTCCGGGCACAGAAGTTCACGGTGGTCGCAGTCGCCGACGGCGCGGAGACGCTGAAAAAATTGAAGACAGGGAAATTCGACCTGGTGTTGCTGGACATATGGATGCCCAAAATGAACGGGCTGGAAGTGCTGGCAAAATTCCGCAAGGCGAAAAAACGGCCGAAAATTATCGTGATGACGTCCGATGACACGCCGCAAACATTGCTCAGCGCGATCCGCGAAGAGGCGTACACGTACGTTGCCAAGCCGATTGACCCGCACGCATTGGTGGTTTTGGTGAAGGAAACGCTATCGAAAAAACCGGGCCAACGGCCAATTGAAGTGATTTCCGCGAGTCCCAACTGGGTGGAACTTTCGGTTTCATGCTCGCTGGACGAGGCTGAGCGGATTGAAACGTTCATGGCGCATCTGAAGACCGGGCTTTCCGACGAAGTGCGCCGCGCGGTGGGGCAGGCGTTTCATGAGCTGTTGCTGAACGCGGTGGAATGGGGCGGCAAGCTCGATCCCGACCGCAAAGTGCGCATTTCGTACCTGCGGGCGCGGCGAATGCTGATGTATCGCATAGCGGATCCCGGGCAGGGGTTCAAGTTTGCGGGACTCGATCACGCGGCGATCTCCCACACGCCGGATGAGCCCACCGCGCACGACCAGATCCGTCAGAGCAAAGGGTTACGGCCCGGCGGATTCGGGCTGTTGATGACGCAGGCGAACGTGGACGAGCTGGTCTACAACGAAAAACAGAACGAAGTGGTGTTCGTGAAATACCTCGCGGAATAGCCTCTGGCAGCCGGCTGCGGCGTGCAATTTGCGTACTCTGGACTCTTGACATGCTTTTGCGCCGAATCCTGCCCGATGTGGTAAATTCGACTCGAATAACAATGCGATGAAAAACCTGCTTATTTTCGTGATGTTCGCGGGAGTTCTGGCGATCGTGATCTTGTTCGGGCTGCCACGATTCCCACGGCAAGAAAACGCGGTGCAGCGGCCGCAGCCGTCGCCATGGAATTCCGGCGCGATTCAGAGCACGTTCGCGGGCGCACAAGTGCAGGAAGCAGACGGCACGCATGCGACCCTGATGTTTTTCTTCGATCTGGACAACAACACGGATGCGGATTACCGGTTCGCCAAAGGCGCCGCTACGGTGGTGATGACGCGGCTGAAGTCCAACGGCAGCTTGAGCTCGGAAGAACCGATCGAATTGAACAACTCCGTGTTTCTGCCGGCGCGAAATCGTACACGCATCGCGGTGCAGGTGACGCGACCTTTCAATTGGCCTACCGGTTTGCCCGCAGGACAGATCGGTCCAGTGAATCAAGTGAAATTCCGGCAGTTGGTGGCCGACGAAGTGGGGAACTTGAGCGGATTTGTAATGTTTGATACAGCCACGCATTTCCAGATTGAACTTCCCGGCGGCTGGCAGGAGTTGCAACCGTCCGCAAGCGCGGCGGGTCTGAATTAGAAACATGAACTGAGGGTTGTTGCGAGCGCCTCTGGCGCGACGAGCACGCTGCATGACTGACGAAGCAGAACAAAATTCAGAGTCGAGACCCATCTCGGTTCCGGCGAACGACCGGCGCGCGCATCCGCGCCAACGCATCCGTTCGCTCGCTTATGTGCACTTGGGCGAATCCAACGGGGGAATTGTGCTCAATATCAGTGAAAGCGGACTCGCGCTTCAGGCGGCCGAGGCCTTGGATGCCGGCGAGAGTCCGTTGGCCATGCGCATCGAAATTCCGCGTTCCCGCAAGCCACTGGAGGTGAGCGGAGAAATTGTGTGGGTCGGCGAATCGCGAAAAGAGGCGGGCTTGCGGTTCGTGGATCTGAAAGAGGGCGCGCTGAAGCGGATTCGCGCGTGGATGGCGCGCGAGGAATCGCCGGGAACGGCTCACGAAGAGAGCGAGGAGGAAGTCGAGCAGCCAGTTGCTCGCGACGTGGAGGTTCGCGCCGAATCGATCGCGACCGAAGAAGCTCTCGCGGGCCGGGAACATCACGCCGCAGAAACTGAGGAACTGGCGGCGCAGAACGATGAAGAGCCAGTCGAGTTCGACGAAGAATCTGCAGATGGCCCTGCCGAAGCGCTTGAAGAAGAGCCGCTGGAAGTGACCGAAGATGCCGCCGTTGCGATGGAAGCCTCGTCCGGTGTGGCGGAAGAACCATCTGCCGCCGCGCCAGTAACTCGCAAGGAAGAAGACCGCGCGCGAATGATTGCGCCGCCGGTTCTTACGTTTGAGAAGCAACCACACGCTGCGAACTTGCCGCAGACCCTGATCAGCGGCACGCACGGAGCGCCGGCTCTTGCGGTGGCCGCCGCGCAGGCGACATCGGCGCGTTATTCCACAGGCGATGCCGCGTCGTCGTTGTTCCCGCGAGCGCGCGTCTCGGCCGCGCCGGCCGCCGCGGATGATGGCTGGAAGAGTTTTCGCGTGCAGCTGCGCAGCGGATGGTTTCTTGCCGCGCTGGTGTTGCTGCTTGCGACGATTTCGTTCATCGCCGGCATGGCGGTTCGCCGGGGAGCATTGAATCGCGTGATGGGTGATGTAGACGATGCAGCGCAACCCAAGAGCGCGCCTGCGTCTGGAAATCTGCCGGGAAATCTGCCGGCGAGTCCCAACGGCAATGGTCCCGGCGCGGCGGCTTCGACTGCGCCCGCCAAACCTCTGCAAATCGAGATCGTGGATTTGGAAAATCGCCGATGGACGATTCCGGCGGCAACCGGCTCGAACCATGACGATGCGAGCACCACGCGGCAGACGCAAGCGAACGGGGCTATGTCGTCAGACGGCAGCGCGCCGGCCGCTTCTGCATCCAAATTGCCAAGTCAAGATTCCGCGCAGGGCGCGGCAGCGGCCGCAAAACCGGGCGCGCCGCTGATGCTGAGTTTGCCGGAAACGCCGATCAGCGCTTCGGGTTCTGTTGCGATTCGCGCGACGGGCATCGTCCCGATGCCGGCGGGCGAGACGCAGCCTGGGCAACGCGCGCGCAATCTGCAGATCGGCGAACTCATCAATTTGGTGGAGCCTGTTTATCCGCCCGATGCGCGACAGGCGCGACTGGAAGGAACCGTGAAATTGCATATCGTAGTCGGCACGAATGGCGAAGTGGAGAGCTTCCATCCTGTCAGCGGGCCTGATTCCTTGGCGCATGCCGCAATGATTGCGGTTCGCGAGTGGCGCTACAGACCCACCTTGTTGAACGGAAAAGCGGTGCAGACGCAGGAAGACGTCACCTTCGTTTTTCGCTTGCCGAATTAAACGCACACCAGCCGTGTCGCCAGTTTCCTTTTCATTGGGTTGGACGGAATGCGCTGCAACGTTTGTTTCAACCGCCGCGTTGACGTTACTCATCGCATCATTGCGGTGATCCTGTATTGACGATGACATAGGCGGCGTATACGATTGCTGCGTTTTCATCCGGAGGAAAAGATGGCCAAGAGCAGACTCACCAAAGTCGCGGAAAGCATCGGCGGCGCAATCGGCAAGGCCGATCGCACGGCGCACAAAGTTGCCAAGGCGGGCGTGCTGGCGAAGAAAGAGTTGGAGGCGCTTTCCAAGGAAGTGGATTCGCTGAAGAAGCGGCTGCAGAAAACCACTAAGCGGCTGAGAAACGCTCTGTCGTAAATTTTTTCCAGGCTGGCTCTGATCGGCGTTACGGCCGTCCTCGTTTGTCGCGCATTCACTCCGCGCGCAGTTACGAGTTAGACGGAGCGCTCGATTTGGCCGCCGCGGGGGTGGTTTCGAGGCGGCGGAGTGCTTCGTCTGTCGTAATTGTTGTCGCTCCCAGTGCGGAAAGCTCCGCCACGGTGCGGCGCGCTTCCTCCGGATTCAGCGTTTCGATTGCATCGCTCACCACGGCCACGCGCCGCCCGCGTTCCAGCAAGCCCTTTGCCGCAAGGCGCACGCAGTATTCGGTTACCACTCCAAAGACAATAAATTCGGCGTCGCGTGGCAGTTGGTCGAGCAGCGCTTCGGCGTGCTGGCTTTCGAAAATGTCCAGCGTCTGCTTTTCCAACACGACTTGCTGGATTTGCGACAGATCGGAGGGCAGCTTCGCCGCGGAGTCGTTTGGGACGGTGACGAATTTTTCGGCCAACGCTTCGGAGACCAGCTTCGCGCCCGCCGTTTCGCGGATGCAATGTGGCGGGAACTGCGCGAATTCCGGATCGTTTATTGTGTGAATGCAGCCGTGCGAAACCAGAAAGACGCGGCCCTGGCGCGCTGCGTCGGTGAGCCGCCGGATATTAGGCAGGAGCTTTTCCGCGCCGGGAACGTAGAGCTTGCCGCCCGGCTTCATGAAGTCTTCCTGCGCGTCCACTAACCAGAAAATTATTTTATTCGAGGTCATTTCGTTCCAGTAGTCGCGCGAGCGAATCGCCAGTGTGCCTTGCGGCCTTCGCAAATATTTCTTGCGCCAAATTCATTTATAGCCCCGTTCGTGACAGCGTCACAAGGCCGCGATGCCGGGTCATTTGCGCGAGCGTTGACTAAACCGGATCGCCTTCCTTTGCCCGCGGATTGGTGTTAATTTTCAGATGAAATTCGCACGATGTTTAATTTGATGTGCCACTATGCCCGAACGTTTCGCGTTTTCCGATCTCCGTGAGCTTTTTGCCAAGGCGAACGAGGTGAAGTCCGGCGATCAATTGGCCGGAATTGCCGCTGCTTCGGAACGCGAGCGAGTTGCCGCGAAACACCAGCTTGCGGATTTGCCGCTCGATGAAATTGTGCGCAATCCGCTGATCGATCCGGATCAGGACGACGTCAGCCGCCTGATTCTGGAATCCTACGACCGCGAAAACTTCCAACCCCTGAAAAGCATGACCGTCGGCGAATTCCGCGAACGGCTTCTCGACGACGCCACCACCGAAAGTGAACTGCGGACAATTCAACGCGCCATCACTCCGGAAATCGCCGCAGCCGTGGCGAAAATTATGAGCAACAAGGATCTGGTGCTGGCCTCGGCCCGGATTCGCAACGTCACGAAGTGCCGCAACACCATGGGCGAGCGCGGCGTGCTGGGAATTCGTGTGCAGCCCAATCATCCGGTGGACGATATCGGCGGCATCTTGCTTGCCGCGTTTGAAGGCTTGCTCTATGGCTGCGGCGACGCGGTGATCGGCGTGAATCCCGCTTCGGATTCGGTGGAAACAGTGGGCGCGATTCTGCATGCGCTCGATCGCCTGGTGACTGCTTCCAAAGCACCGACGCAAACCTGCTGCCTCGCGCATATCTCGACGCAACTCGCGGCGCTGGGCCGTGGCGCGCCCGTGGATCTGCTGTTCCAATCCATCAGCGGCACAGAAGCGGCCAACAAAAGCTTCGGCGTCACGCTCGCGATGCTACGCGAAGGCCGCGAACAAGTGCTCGAACATCACGGCCAGCGCAAAGACGTCGCCTGGCAAGGGACGAACGTGATGTATTTCGAGACGGGGCAGGGCAGCGCCCTTTCGGCCGAGGCACACTGCGGCGTGGACCAACTCACTTTGGAAGCTCGCGCGTATGGCGTGGCGCGCGTTTTCGATCCGTTTCTGGTGAATAGCGTGGTGGGATTTATCGGTCCGGAATATCTTTACGACGAGCGGCAAATTATTCGCGCGGGACTCGAAGATCATTTCACGGGCAAGCTGCTGGGGCTGCCGATGGGCTGCGATGTTTGTTATACGAATCACGCGGAGGCAGATCAGAATTCCGCGGACAATCTTCTGCTGTTACTCGGTGCGGCCGGTTGCAATTATTTCATGGGCGTGCCGTGCGGCGACGATGTGATGCTGAACTATCAATCCACCAGCTATCACGATGCGATCGGGGTGCGAAAGATTTTCGGGCTGCGACCAGCTCCGGAATTTTTGGCGTGGCTGGAGCGCGCCGGAATTTATCGGGACGGAGAGCCGGTGCGGTTAGCTGCGCCGGCGCGAAGGCAATTGCTGCAGGGATTGGAATCATCGCTGGAAGGCATGGCTTGAATGGCTGACGATCCCGGCAAACTCGCCGCCGATAAATTGGCTGCTGGCTCGGACTGGCCGGAGCTGGTGCGCAAGATTCGCGCGCGCACGCCGGCGCGGATTCTCGTCGGGCGTGCAGGGCCGGCATATCGCACGGAAACGCAGCTGCAATTGCGCGAAGATCATGCAGCAGCGCGCGACGCCGTGCGCGCTGAGCTCGACGTGAAGGCGGCGTTCGGTGTGGAATTCGTGGAACGATGGAAGCTCTTCGAAGTGCGCACCCGCGCTGCGTCGAAAGACGAATATCTGCAGCATCCGTCGCTCGGCCGCGCATTCAGCGATGAGTCGCGCGCGGAAATCGTTCGACGCTATGCCGCGGGGCGCGATGTACAGTTCGCCATTGGCGATGGCCTGTCCGTTCCAGCGATTGGCGCGCAGGTTCCGCGGCTGCTGCCGTTGTTAGTGGAAGGAGCACAGGCGCGAGGCTGGAGTGTCGGCCAGACCTTCATCATTCATCATTGCCGCGTGGGGATCATGAATGAAATTGGCGAGTTGCTGGGGCCGCGGATTGTGTTGCTGCTGATCGGCGAGCGGCCGGGCTTGGCGACCGCCGAGAGCTTGTCGGCGTACATGGCGTACCAACCTGACCGCACGCATTCGGACGCGAATCGCAATCTCATTTCAAATATCCACCGCCGGGGATTGAGCGCCGAGGAAGCCGCGGCGCGCATTTTGAATTTGTGCGGGCAGATGATGAAGCTGCACGTGAGCGGAGTGACGCTGAAAGAAATCTCAGGTCATGAACCGGAGAGCTTGCCCAAATAAAGGGCCATGCCGACGGCCGCGTGCATGCCCAGCTTTTCGAGCGCGCGAACCTCGCGGAGGCTGCGAATTCCGCCGGCTGCCGTGATGGGTTTTTTTGTGACGCGCCGCAATTTTCGGAACCAGGCCAAGTCAGTGCCTTTCATCGTTCCTTCATTGTCGACGAAAGTGCAGAGAAATCCGTAGCAATATGGTTCGAGCTGCGGAATTACGTCCTCGGGGCGAACTTTCAGTCGCTCGCGCCAGCCGCGCACGACGATTTGGCCGCGTTCGGTGTCCAGCGCCAGAATCACATTCTTTCGCCCCACGCGCGCGCGCAGTTGCCGCAGAAAAGTGTACGCAATTTTTCCGTCGCGGAACGCGGCGCTGCCCACAATGATTTTCTCCGCGCCCCAGGAGAGAATTCTCCGGGCGCGAGCCACGCTGCGGATTCCGCCTCCGACGCGTATCTTCATCTCAGCGCGGTTGGATAATATTTTGATCCAGCGGCCGTTCGAGCCGGTGCCGATCGCGGCGTCCAGGTCAATTACGTGCAAAATAGGATAATCGCGAAAGCGTTCGAGCAGGCCGAGGACATCGTCAACCGAAAGCGCTAGCTTCCGGCCGCGAACCAGTTGCACGGCTTTGCCGCCTTGCAGATCAATACAGGGAACAATCATCGGCTGAGGCTCATTGACTTAGGCGAACGGGCACGCCGCGTCCCGCCAGATATTTTTTTAGCGCGTCAATCGAGTGTTCCGCGGTGTGGAAAATCGAAGCGGCCAGCGCCGCGTCCGCTTGGCCTTCGCCGAAGACCGCTAGAAAATCCTCGAACGTCTTCGCGCCGCCGGAAGCAATCACGGGAACCGAAACTTGCGCCGCGATCGTTGCTGTCAGGCCGCAATCGAATCCGCTGCAGGTGCCGTCGCGATCCATCGAAGTCAGCAGGATTTCGCCTGCGCCGCGCGCGACGCCCTCGCGCGCCCAAGCAGCGGCGTCGCGTCCGCTGGATTCGGCGCCTCCGCGAATGAAAACTTCCCAACCGGCGTGCGTTTTCTTCACGTCCATCGAAAGCACAACGGCTTGCGAGCCAAATTGCGCGGCGAGCTCCGAAATTAGTTCCGGGCGCTCGACGGCCGCGGTGTTCACGGTCACTTTATCGGCTCCGGCTCGGAGCACCGCGTGTCCATCTTCCATGCGGCGGATTCCACCCCCGGCCGTGAATGGAATATTCAATTGTTGTGCCACACGGCGAACGGTTTCAAGAAACGTGGCGCGGCCATCGCGCGACGCCGCAATGTCCAGCAGGATCAGTTCGTCCGCACCCTCGCGATTGTAGCGAGCGGCGAGCTCCTCGGGATCGCCCATGTCGCGCAGGCCCGCGAATTCCAGGCCCTTCACCACGCGGCCGGCGTCCACGTCGAGGCAGGGAATGATGCGGCGAGCGAGCGTCATCGCACCCACTCCAGGAAATTGCGCAGCACGTGCGAGCCAGCCTCACCGGATTTTTCCGGGTGAAACTGTACCGCCATCAGATTGTTGTGTTCCAAGACGGCGGCAAACGGAAAGCCGTGATCGCACGCGGCGGCGGTGTGCGGTTCACCGGCGGCCGCCGCGTAGGAATGAGCGAAATAAAAATAGGCATCATCCGGAACGTCGCGGAGCAAAATGCTCTTGCGCAGCCGACGTAATTGATTCCATCCGATGTGCGGCGATTTCACATTGGTGGGCAGCGCTTGCACATTTTCGTGAATCAGGTCGAGGCCGCACTCGCCGGGAGCTTCCGCGCTGGACGCGAACATCGCTTGTAGTCCCAGGCAGATCCCAAGGATCGGCGCGCCGCCGGCAAGCGCTTGGCGCAGCGCAGCGGTGAGATTTCTTTCGCGCAGGCCTGTGACAAAAGCGGAGAAATGTCCGACACCGGGGAGAATCAGCGCGCGGGCTGCGGCGATTTGCTCCGGCTTCGTCACGCATTCTGTTTCGGCGCCCAGGCTGCGCAGCGCGCGTTCCACCGACGGCAGGTTCCCGGCGCCGTAGTCAATAATGGAAACCCTCACAACAGCCCCTTCGTGGTTGGCAGAACGCGGCGCAGCTGGCGATCGCGCGTCACCGCGAAGCGCAACGCGCGCGCGAAGGCTTTGAACATCACTTCAATCTGATGGTGCGACGAGCGGCCGTACACGTGGCGCAGATGCACGTTGGCTGCGGCCGCCTGCGCGAACGCCTGAAAAAAATCTTCGAGCAGCTCGGTTTGAAAATCCCCGACGCGGCGGGCCAGCGGGCGCCATTTGCAGACGAAATGCGCGCGGCCGGAAAAATCGAGCGCGCAGGCCGCGAGCGATTCGTCCATGGGCATCAAGAAGTAGCCCGCGCGCAGAATCCCGCGTTTCGAGCCGAGCGCTTGTTTCACCGCTTCGCCCAGCGCGATGCCCACGTCTTCGACGGTGTGATGTTGGTCCACGTCCAGATCGCCGCGAACGACTAAATCCAGATCGAGCGCGCCGTGCCGCGCGATCTGCTCGAGCATGTGATCGAAAAAGCGGATGCCGGTATCAATACGGGCCTTTCCGCGGCCATCGAGATTCAGCTTCAGCTTGATGCTGGTTTCGTTCGTGGTTCGGTGCACCGCTGCTTTTCTCATAGGATCTCTTTCAATTGCCGCAGCACGCGGCGGGCTTGCGAAAGCGTTCCGAAAGTGATGCGTACGTAGCCGGCGCCACCGAAATCGTTGGAGCGATCGCGGATCAGCGTCCCCTGGCGGGCGAGGGCGGCGACGACATCCTTTGCGCGGTCGCCGAGAAATAGCAGCACGAAATTCGCGGCGCTGGGAAAGAATGGAATGCCCAGTTTCGCAAGCCCGCGCTTGAGTTCCTTGCGGCTGCGACGGAATTCGCGCAAGGTGTGGCGCAGAAAGTTTCGATCGCGCATCGTGGCGCGTGCTGCCACCAAAGCGGCGACGTTCACCGGATAGGGCGATTGCGCCTTTCGAAAATGATGAGCGATGGAACGATGCGCAAAAATGCAACCCAGGCGCAGACCGGCCAGTCCGGCGGCCTTTGAAAACGTGCGCGTCACCACCAGATTGTTGCAGCGGCGAATCCAGGGAAGGATGGTGATCCCCGAAAACTCGAAATAGGCTTCGTCCACAACTACGAGCGTCTTTTTTGCGGCGGATAAGATGCGGCGCAACTCCGCAGGTCGCAGCACACCGCCGGTGGGATTATTTGGATTGGCGAGAAAGAAGACACGCGGCGCGCCGCGCAGCGTGGCTAGCAAGGCCTTCATCGGAAATTTCATCGCGGCGTCGTAGCGCAGCGCCTGGATGCGCGCTCCCGCGAGCTCGGAATAAAAACGGTACATCGCGAATGTCGGTTCGACCAGCAGGACCGCGTCGTCCGGCTCGACAAACGTATCCACGATCAGGTGCAGCGCTTCGTCGGTTCCGTTGGTCAGCAGTAGTTCATCGGCATGCACACCGAAAAACTTGGCCAGCTCGCGGCGCACGCTTTCCTGCTCCGGATACATGGAGACGGCGGCGGAAGTAAGATTGCGAATTGCCCGGCGCGCCAGAGGCGAGCAGCCGATGGTGTTTTCGTTGAAATCCAAGCGCAGCTTTCCATCGCGGCCTTCGAGCGGCGGATGATAAGCACGCATGCGCGAAACTGCGCCGCGCACTGGAATCACGGGCTTCATTCGCGCACCTCGACCGCGCGCGCGTGCGCTAGCAATCCTTCGGCTTTCGCGAATTGCTTGACGACCGGAGCAAGGCGCGCGAGGCCCGCACGGCTCACTTCCTGCAGGCTGACGCATTTCACAAAGTCGGCGGTGGATAAACCGCCGCGCGCGCGACCCACGCCCCCCGTGGGCAAGACGTGATTTGTGCCACTGGCATAATCGCCGAACGATTGCGCGCTCCAATCGCCCAGAAAAATACTTCCCGCGGAATCGAAGCGATCGGCGAGACGGCTGGCGGTGCCGGGCAGACTCAGATGCTCCGGCGCGAAGCAATTGACGAAGCGCGCCGCGGCCGCAAGATTGGGCGCGACAAGCACGGCGCCATTTTTCGCGAGCGAAGGCCGCGCGGGATTCGATTTCGGGAGTCGCGCGAGCTGTTTTTCGATTTCACCAGCCACGCTGCGGCCGACTTTCAGCGAGGTCGTCACGAAAATCGCGACGGCGTCCGGATCGTGTTCCGCCTGCGCGAGCAAATCGGCCGCGATGAAGGCGGGGTTGCCGCCCGTGGCAAAGACCACCGCCTCCGTCGGCCCGGCGAGCAGATCAATCGCGCAATCCGCGCTGACCAGCCGCTTAGCAGCGGTGACGTAGCGATTGCCGGGCCCAAATATTTTGTCCATGCGCGGAATTGATTGCGTTCCGTACGCCAAGGCGGCGATCGCTTGCGCGCCGCCCACGCGCGCGATTTTCCGCAGCCCGAGCCGCTCCGCCGCGGCCAGAAGTTCGTCGCCGGGTTGCGGGCTAACAATCACGATGTTGCGCACGCCGGCTTCCTGCGCGGGAATCGCCGTCATCAAGAGCGTGGAGACCAGCGAAAATCTTCCACCCGGGACATAACATCCCACCGTTTCGATGGGGCGCACGCGTTGGCTGGCGCGCACGCCCGGTTCCACTTGGAAATTCCACTCCCGCGGTTTTTGGCGGCGCGCGACGGCGCGAATGTTGCGCGCGGCGTGATCCACGGAGTCGAGATACGCAGCGGAAACTCGGCGCGACGCGCTGCGCAATTCATCGCGCGTAACCCACACATTGTTTCGTTGCAACTTCAGGCGGTCGAAGCGCGTGGTCCAGTGAAATAATGCGGCATCGCCGCGCCGTTGTACGTCACGCACAATTCGGGCGGCCGCGCGTTCTGCCACGCGATCGCGTCCGCGCCGCTGCGCCAGAATGTTTTCTTCGATTGCACCAGTGAGCCGGAGTACGCGCATCAATACACAATCTTGTTGAGCGGATACTCAACAATTCCTTCCGCGCGCGCCGATTTGAGTTTCGGTATCAATTGCCGCACGGTACGTTCCTCGACGATGGTGTTGATCGCTACCCAGTCCCGATCGCTCAGTTGCGCCACAGTCGGATTGCGCAAAGCGGGCAGCGCCGCCAGCACATTCGGAAGATCTTCGCGGCGCACATTCAGCATCAGGCCCACGCGGTTGTACGCCTTGATGGCACCTTCCAGCAGCAAGACCATGTTCTGGATTTTTTCGCGCTTCCATTGATCCAGCCAGGACGCGCGATGAGCGATAAACCACGGCGCGGATTCCAGCAGCGTGTCCACAATCCGCAAATGGTTCGCGCGCAGCGAAGCGCCAGTCTCGGTGACTTCCACGATGGCGTCGGCCAGTTGTGGGACCTTCACTTCTGTAGCGCCCCAGGAAAATTCCACACGCGCGCGCACGCCATGTCGCTGCAAATATTGCTCCGTCAGATGCACCGCTTCAGTGGCGATCACTTTTCCTTCGAGGTCGCTCACGTTTTTCACCGGCGAATCTTCGGCCACGGCCAGCACCCAGCGAACGCGGCCCAGACTAGTCTTCGCGTACACCAACTCGGCGACTTCCTCCACCGCGCCGCCGGTCTCGAGGATCCAATCCTTGCCGGTAATACCGGCGTCCAGCGCGCCGCTGCCGACGTAACGCGCCATTTCCTGCGCGCGCACCAGCATGCATTCGACCTCGGGGTCGTCAATCGCCGGATAATAGCTGCGGGAATTCACGGAAATGCGCCATCCGGCGCGCGCGAAAAGCTCGACGGTGGAATCCTGCAAGCTGCCTTTGGGAATGCCCAGCTTCAAGCTGCTCATGATTTTTTCGCCTCGCCGTAAAGTTTCGCGGGAGAGATCACGCGCTCGGCGATCGCCGTGGCTTCGCCGTTTTTTTCGAGCTTGCGGAAAAAACAGCTGCGATAACCTTCGTGACAGACCGCAGAGCCGGAAAGTTTCACGCGCACCAGCAGCGCGTCCTGATCGCAATCCACGCGTAATTCGCGCAACAGCAATTTTTGTCCGCTGCTTTCGCCTTTGGTCCACAGTTTCCGGCGCGAGCGGCTGTAGAACGTGACGAACCCCGTCGCGCGCGTAAGCTCCAGCGCCTCGCGATTCATGAATCCCAGCATCAGCACCTCGCCGCTGACGTCGTCCTGGACGATGGCCGGGATCAGGCCACCGTCTTTTGCAAAGTCGAGCTCCATTTTTTCTCCCCTAAAAACAAAAAACCCGCTGGCGGGTTAAGCGCCAGCGGGTTGATGAGTCCAGCTTAATTTCAGGTCAGCTAGTCACACCACCGCGGGCACGGGATGGCGTGATGATGGTGCTGCCGAAGACTGTGTGCCCGAAGTTTCATGACTGGTTAGAAATTATCGCAGGCCTTCGGCAATGTCAAGAATTCTGAGCCTCTCCGAGTCTCTTAGCTGTCTGAGGAGGCGCATCGTTGCCGGTCGCTTGTGCGTCATCACGCCAGAGATCAGACCGCCTCCCTGCGCGTCTCGCGATCTGATGGTGAGCGCACGAAATCGCAATAATGGAAAAATACTAGAGACACAGGCTGCTGCGCCGGGCTACTGTCTTGCGCGGCGGAAAACGCGAAGTACCGGAAAGATCGAGATACCCTCCACTCAAATAAAAGGAATGCGCCAGTTTTGAAAGCTCAACTGATTTCGGTCACCACAAAACTGCTGAAAATCGCGGGTGCATTGGTAGCGGTCTACGCCGTCATCACGGCCGCGCTCTTCGCGATCATGCTGCAATCGCCGGACAAATTCGCCGGCACCATGAAATACGTCCCGTGGCCGGCATTCGTGGTGCTGCCTTTCAAGCCGCTTTGGAACGTGGCGCGCAAAGGCCATCTCGACGTCGGCGACATGGCCCCGGATTTTTCGCTTGAGAGTCCGGACCACAAGAGCACTTTCCAGTTGTCGTCCATGCGCGGCCAGAAGCCGGTGGTGCTGGTTTTCGGCAGCTACACGTGACCACCTTTCCGGCGGGAGGTTCCCGCTCTCAACAAGCTCTACGAACAATATAAAGATCAGGTCGCGTTTTACGTGGTGTACATCCGCGAAGCGCACACCACTGACGTGTGGCAAGATCCCGACAATCTGGACGATCACGTTATTTTCGCGAGTCCGAAAAATATCGCGGAGCGCAGCGAGATGGGACAGTTGTGCGTGGTGAAGCTGGGGATTCACTTTCCCGCGGTAGTGGACGGCTTCGACAACGCAACGGAACGCAATTACACGGGCTGGCCCGACCGTCTCTACGTGATCGATCGCGAAGGGCGCGTGGCGTACAAAGCGCGGCCCGGCCCTTTTGGCTTCAAACCGCAGGGCGTCGCGGACACGCTGCAAAGGCTGCTACCAACGGCGGCGAATCGCTGAGTCTTGCGTCCATGCTGAAATCAAACGTCGCATCGTGCGCTACCACGCGCTAGTTCGCTTCGATCGTAGATACGCTCACTACCGATAGCGTGAGCGTGGGAAAGGTTCCCGTGGATTGCAGGGGCACCTCGCGGTTTGCCACGTTATTTTCACGGTCCGCTATTTACCACCTTGGCGCACTCCCCGGCCCTGCGCGTTGACACTCCCTCAACCTCTGTCAAACTCATTCCACTGGACGCCGATAAATCAATCGAAGGAGTCGCGGATGAATTCATTTAGGCGCATTACTGTAATAGTGCTGAGCTCACTGCTCGCGGCTTTGCCCGCCATGCCGCAAGCCCAGACGGGCAATCAGCCGGCGGGCCAGATCAATGCCATGATCCCCGCGGCCACGCGCAACTCTCAACCCGCTACGGTGAAAGAGGAGCTGAATTGGAACGATCTGCTGAAGACCGAACATAGCGGTCGCGTCCGCGCGGGGTTGAAGGACGGCTCCATTCTCAGCCTCGGTGCGGACAGCGAGCTGCGCATAGTGCAGCACGACAGCGCTTCGCAGCAGACATCGCTCGAAATGGATTTCGGCAAAATTCGCAGCCAGGTGGTGAAGATCACGAAACCCGCAGGGAAGTTCGAAGTGAAGACGCCCAACGCGGTGATCGGCGTCATCGGCACGGATTTCTACGCCGCGTTCGAATCCAACACCACCACGGTGATTTGCTACAAGGGCAAAGTTTCGGTGACGCCGCTCAACGGAGCGCACGCCGCCAACAATGCGGGGCAGTCCGACGCCGCCTCGAATTCCATCACCGTCAGCGCCGGACAAATGGTGGAAATTACATCGGAAATTCCGCCTTCAGGATTTCATGCCACCGACACGCCGCCCGCGGCCTTGCAAGCCAGCCTCACCGACACGGACATTCCCACGAACGCCGGGGTCGTCCACCACGGCCATACGCTTCGTTGGGTTATTATCGGCACGGCAGTGGCGGTGGGATTGGGTGTCGGCCTCGGCGTTGGTCTAACGCGCGGCGGGGGCACCAAGCCAGTGACCGGAGCTCCGTGAGGCGGAGTTGTGCACGCCGTCATTTCATAAAGCGTAGCCCGTTTGCGCCCAGGTCAAATGGCACCGGGATTTGATCGCCGATTGCAATTTCTATGAGCTCGCCGGAACAGCGATGGCCCCGCTGGAGGGATCGGTTCAGAGGATTCGCGCGCGACCACGTTGATCTGGTTCTGGGCGTGCTGGTCACCCTGCTAGGGCTCGTATTGTTCGGATTTTCCGGGATCGGCAAGATTGACTCGCGCGCCGGTTTCGCTTTCCTGCAAAGTGTGGAACAAAGCTCGCTGGACTTGCGCTTCGAAATGCGCGGCGCGCGTCCGCATGACGGCCGCATCGTTATCGTCGGAATTGACGAACAGACCCTGCAGAAAATTGGCTCGTTTCCTCTTCCCAGAAAAAACTACGCAACGCTGATAAATAAATTGAGCGCGGGCGGAGCTCGCGTGATTGCGTTCGACGTTACGTTTCCTACGCCGGAGAGTAATTCCGCCGGCGATGCACTGCGGAAATTACAGACGGAACTCGGAGCATCGGCATCACCCGCTCTGCACAAGCAGATCCAGGAGCTGGAACTGGCCAGCGATGAGGACGCCGCGCTGGCCGCCGCCATGAAGAACAGCGGCAACATCGTTTTGGGCCACATATTTCTGGACTCCCAACCTGATCCGAAGCTGGCGGAGGAATATTTCAATATCGCGTGGGCCCACGTGTTTCCTCAAGTGCTGCCGGCGGGATTCAAAAGCGGCCAGACCGTGGACCTGGGCCAGGTGTGGAAAGACAAAGGCGGATTGGTAAAGCAGGGCGTTGAAGCGAACATCCCCAAACTTGCGGATGCCGCCGCGTCCTTCGGGTTCATTAATATCGTGCCCGATTCCGACGGCACGCTGCGCCACGCCCTGCTGATGATCCGCTATCAGGAGCTGGACTTTTTCCCTTCGCTCGATTTGGAAGTGGTGCGCGCCTACGAAAAAATCCCGGATCAGCAAGTGGCGGCCTACATCGGGCCGAACGGACTCGAACGGATTCAGCTCGGCCGTCACACGTTGCGGCACGCGAGCGATGGCAGCGCCCTATTGAACTACACGGGTCCGTACCGTACCTACGCGCAGTATTCGATGTGGGACGTTATCAGCGGAACGGTGCCGCCGGAAACTTTTCGCGACAAGATTGTTCTGGTGGGCGCCACGGCACTGGCCATCGGTGATATTCGGAACACGCCGTTCCCAGGTGAGGACGCTGTTTATATGGGAGTGGAAGTTCACGCCAACATCATAGACAACCTGCTGCACAGCGAAGACCAGGGGCGCGGGTTCCTGAAGCGCGGACTCAACGAAATGGCCGTGGATACGGGTTTCATTCTCTTGTTCGGGTTGGTTTTCGGTTTCTTGTTCAGCCGCGTGACGCCGCTCTATTCAACGATCACGGTGCTGCTGACCGTCACGGCCTATGCCTGGTTCGTGTATTTCAGTTTCGTGCACAAAGGCCAGTGGCTCAGCTTTGTGATACCGGCGGGCACGCTGGCTGCGAACTATGCCGCCATCACCAGCATGCGCATGATCAGCGAGGAACGCGCCAAGCGCAATATCCGCAAGAGCTTTTCGCAGTACCTTGCCCCCGGTGTGATCGAGCTGATGGAAAAGGATCCGGAGAAATACCTTCGTCCCGGCGGCGAGGAGAAGGAACTCACTGTATTCTTCAGCGACATTCGCGGATTCACCACAATTTCTGAAAGTCTGACGCCAGACCAGTTGGTGCACCTGCTCAATGAATACTTTGAGCAAATGACCGAGATTCTTTTTGCCACCGACGGCACGCTCGATAAATTTATCGGCGACGCCATCATGGCTTTCTGGGGCTGGCCGTCTCCGCAGGAAGATCACGCTTCGCGCAGTTGCGCCTGCGCGTTGCGCATGGCGGGTGGCCTCGCGAAACTCAACTCCAAATGGCAAGCAGCAGGTCGCCCGCCGATTTCGATTGGAATCGGCTTGAATACGGGTCTGGTGAATGTGGGAACTATGGGCTCGGCACGCCGATTGTCGTGGACCGTGATGGGCGACAACGTGAACCTCGCCTCGCGGCTGGAAGGCATCACCAAGCAGTATCACGTGCAAATTGTCATCAGCGAGGCCACCTATCGCCAGGTTTCCAGCCAGTTCGTGTGCCGCGAGCTGGATAAGATTCGCGTGAAGGGCAAAAACCTACCGGTGAATATTTACGAGCTGATGGATGTGGCCGCCGCAAAATCCAAGCACGAAAAACTGCTGGAGCAATTCGACCGGGCCATGGCGGCCTACAGATCGCAAAATTGGCGTGAGGCGGCCGCGCTGTTTACCGATGTGCTTCTGAAATTTCCGGATGACGGGCCCAGCCAGGTCTTTCTCGAACGCGCCATCGAGTTTTCGCAAAGCGCGCCGGAAGGCGAATGGGACGGCGTGTACGTGATGAAGTCGAAGTAGAGCGCGAGCGGTGAGCTTTTCACGTCGGCTTCTACCTGCCACGTGTCACTGGCATCGTACCGCGCAAACCTCGAGTGAGAAACGTAGGGGCGGGTCTCAGACCCGCCCCACGACTAAGCATCGACCAAGCCACCACCCAGCGCCGTAGGCGCGAAATAAGTTAGCCCAGGCCGGAAGGGCGGGGCTTCAGCCCCGCCGTAAAGCGCGGCCAAAGAGGGGCTTTAGCCCCTGAAGCCACGCCTTTTGATCGCGGCAAATTATTCACGTGATGGGTTCTGGCGGGATTCTCCGATCAGTTGCTACGCAGCGACGCCGACAGCGTAAAAGTTCCCTTTACGCTCTTCTCGCGTTTCCAGTCGTGGTAAGTGTGGCACTCGAAGCATCGCGACTCCGCCGCTTCGCGTCCGCCGCGATGGCATTTCTCGCAAGTCTGAATCCCCGGCAGCAGGACGTCCGCGGTTTCCTGGCTAGTCGGCGCGCCGGAATGGCACTCCACGCATTTCAAAAGTTTGTGCGTATCGTGATTGAATACGGCGTGCTGAAACCAGCGCTGCGTAATATTGGACTTCGCGACGATTGGCAGCGGCGTACTGGCCACAAACTTTAGCGCGTGGCACTGCGCGCACGTCTTCCGCCAAAGCAGTTCTTCCGATTCCGCCACTCGCAGCGCCACCCACTGCTGCTCGGTGAGCACGTGAACCGTTGACGGTATCGGCTGGTGCGGCAGATTGTGGTTCGGAGCAGTCACGCGCAGGTCCGCCGGATGATTCGGAATATATTGCTGAAACTTTTGCATCAGGAACGCGTGGATCACATCGGGCGTGTCGTGCGGCACGCCTTCCTGGAAACGCGCATCGAACTGCAACCCGTGGCACGCGGCGCAATGTTTTGCGTAGGTGACCGGGGACATGTACGCGCGG
>Ga0210407_10001847_pt1 | contig 19011 bp, 16 predicted proteins | sample IncBWC27MmetaG_FD_150860 | JGI IMG/M metagenome (GOLD analysis project Ga0210407, IMG submission 150860) | Forest soil microbial communities from Barre Woods Harvard Forest LTER site, Petersham, Massachusetts, United States - Inc-BW-C-27-M | ecosystem: Environmental > Terrestrial > Soil >... | reverse complement strand
GGCCGGCGTTCATCGAGGTCTTCCTCGAAGCCAACAAGCTGTACTACCGTCCAGTGGACGCGGAGAAGACCGAAGGCGTGCTGCTGTACGAAAGCTAGCGCTTAGCCATCAGCATTCAGCCGTCAGCCGTCAGCGAAAGTGGCGGCTTTCGTTTTTGGTTGTGCTTGTGTGGGGACGGCTCCTCGCCCGTCCAAGCCGAGCGAAGCTCGGCAGGGTGTTTTGGAGGTCGAGGCGAAGTGTCGCGGATTATTCCTTTGCTACTTCAGGATACCGAGGGCCTGGTCATCCTCGCGAACAATGGACGCCTCGGGTTCTCCCGGTTTGACCCGCACGATGACGTCACCGCCTGCTCGAAATCTCGCAACGTACTCCTCTGCTGAACTAAGCAAGATGAAGGGCTCCCGGTTCATCCCAGAAAAGTATTCCCCTTTGTGAGTGTAGGTGTACGTGATTTCAGCGACCGGACCTCCATACGGCGCAGCGTCGCAGCTTGATCCTGTTACGGTTCCCTTCTCCACCGGCCACGTGCTGCTGCCGCGTGCCTTCAACACCCGGATCATAATTCGGATTAGATAGCCGATGAGAACATCCAAGTACCAGCCCACCATCATTCATTGTCTCCGTGAGGTATTCGGTGTCGGTTTTTCTGTCCAAAAACGTGGCCGGGTGCGTCCAAGATAGCGCCTGACTATTTGCTCCAGTCCTCCACCTTCAGCCCCTTCACCCGCCGAAAAACGTGATCATGCGTGACCAGCACCACCTCCGCCGCCACCGCGTGCGCCGCGATCATCAAATCCAGGTTGCCCATCGGCTCCCCTTCGCTTTCCAGACTAGCCCGGATGCGAGCATAGTGCCGCGCGGCCGCCGAGTTCCACGGTAGCGCCTCGACCCGCAGCAGAAATTCTTCAACAACCCTTTTCAGTGTCGTTGCTTCCGGACGCCGCTCGACCCCAAAGCGCAATTCCGCCTCGGTGACGACCGATATACCAACATCGGCCATGGGAACTTTCAGCAGCCGCGCTCGCACGCGAGGAAAGTTCCCCTTGATAACGTAGCTGGCGGTGTTGGTGTCGAGAAGATAGCGGACAGCCACCTAAAACAGCTCGCGTTTTTGCGGTGGCGCGTCCTTGCGATCGGAGAGAAAGTCCTCGGGCACGTCGACGGTCTTCAGAAACGCAAAAAAGTCTTCCCAAGATTCCGGACGCCGCGACAGGATCACGTCGCCGGTAGAAGGGTCCCGCCGGACAAAGACCTCTGACCCCTCAAATCGATACTCGGAGGGCAAGCGGACGGCTTGGCTGCGGCCGTTGCGAAACAGTTTGGCGGTTCGTGGCATGGTATATATTATGATATATACCAACACATTTGTCAAGGGAATGCTGTTACCTGTCAGTGTGACAGAATGGTTCCCGCCGCTATGACTACTCCCCGCACCTTGATCGACCTCAGCCACACCGTCGAGCACGGCCTTGTAACCTACAAAGGCCTTCCCGCACCCATCATCTGCGATTACCTGAGCCGCGAAGCCTCGCGGAAACTCTATGCGCCCGGAACCGAGTTTCAGATCGGCAAGATCGAGATGGTGGCGAATACGGGGACATACCTCGACTCCCCGTTTCACCGCTATGCGGATGGCAAGGACTTGTCGGAACTCGTATTGGAGAAGCTTGCAAACCTGCCAGCGATCAAAATAGCGGCCCAGCATAAGCAGGCTATCGATGTCTCGTGCCTCCCGCGTCAAGAGGATCTAGCGGGCAAAGCCGTCTTGGTCGAAACGGGATGGTCCAGGCACTGGAACACATCTCAGTATTTTGAAGGCCATCCGTTCCTGACCGAAGATGCGGCGCGCTTTCTGGGCGACTCTGGCGTGGTCCTGGTCGGAATCGATTCGCACAACATCGATGATGTCCAGGATTTGCGGCGCCCGGTTCACACCATTCTTCTGAAAAATGAAATTCCCATCGTCGAGCACATGACGAACTTAGCCGCGCTCCCGCCCGTGGATTTCAGGTTCTTTGCCGTACCCGTGAAGGTGAAAGGGTTCGGAACATTCCCGGTGCGGGCTTTTGCGATTGTTTAGTGTTATGTTCCGCAAGTTCACGGCATCGAAAGTTATTCTCCCTTGAAGCCGCGAAGTGGCGGCTCGGGAAAACTAGACGCGTGAGTGCCTGCCTTTTTTCGTCACATTTTTCTTGTACGCCCAGCACAGACACCAAATCGCAGTCGCGCAATAATCCCCCGACAGTGCAGCATCGAAAACTGCGCCCGTCTCCAGAGACGGACCGATCATCCGCCGCAAAAACTATTTTCGGCGGCTCTTTGACAACATGAAGACAAGCACTAAAAGCGGCGATCCCGCGCTCCAAAAAGTGCACGCCAAATCGCAGTGACCACAGCTAAGTCCTTATTCATGTAGATGATGGAGTTAAGTACTTTAATTAGAATAGCTTAGCGCGAATGGGGGGGGGGTACAACACCTATTTGAAATCTCGTCAAATTGAAATCTCCTCAAAGCGCTCGCACCTCAGTCTGCAGCCGCAAAGATATATCTTTTTTTCCACTTCGATTGACGCCCGCGCCAACTTATGTAAGACTCCGTTCAATCTGGGGCGGGCTCACCGCTGTAGTTTTGGAATGGACCAAAAATTCCGGGGCGTGAGACCGAGGTTCGTCATGAAGTCCAGCTCGTATGCAGTTCTGGTGGTATCCCTTCTAGCTTTGACCCTGAGTGCCAGTGCGCGGGAGATGGTCCTGCCCGCCGGTACTCTTCTGAAGTGCACACTGAATGAACCGAACCTTTCTTCCGCCACCGTCGCGGTCGGCGATCCCGTGCTCTGTCATCTGCATTCGGTAACTGAATTCGGCCAGCAGGCATTTCCGCGCGGAAGCTACCTTGTTGGGCATCTGGAATCGGCCCAGGACCCAGGACATTTCTGGGGCAAGGGCAATATGAAGCTGATGTTCGATCGCATCGGAATGCCGAACGGCGACATGCCGATGGACGCCAAAGTGATCGCCACGCGCGGCTACAAGGTCGACAAAGAAGGCGATATCCGCGGCAAGGGCCATGCCAAGCGCGACATCGTCGAATGGATGCTGCCGCCGCTGTGGCCGTGGAAGATCATCATGCTGCCGGCACGCGGGCCGCGTCCCACACTCAAGGGCGAAAGCCAACTGACACTGCGCCTGATGGATGATGTACAGATCCCGCAAGTCGCGGCGACCAACGGGCCGGACTGGCATTTCTTTGGACGTCCCGAGCCGACAAGCGACTCGTACTATCGCGGTTCGGCCTACGAGTCCGCGAACACAAATGCCGTACCTCAGTTGGCAATGCGCGAGGTAAGACCTACAGCCAGTGAACAGCCGATGGCTGAGGAAATCCCACAGGTCACCTACGCGAGCTACGTCGCCAAGGGCGAAGCAGTGCGTGGCACAACTGCACCGGGCGTTCCGGTGTTTGTGCTGAAAACAGGTACAGTTCTCCCGGTGGGCAATTACACCTATCAGGACGGCCGCATCAGCTACGAACTGGCCAGTGGCGGGAACGGCGTGATCAGCACCGATGAAGTGGACTGGAGCACGACCACTCGGGTAAATAGCCAACGCGGCGTGCGAGTAACGCTGCGCGGAGGACACCCAAGCGCCGGTGTGACGGGATTCTAAGAAACCGTCAGCATTCAGCATTCAGCCGTCAGCTCCAGCTGGCGGCTTTTGCTTTTGCTTGTATGGCTTTGCTCGCGTGGGGACGGGCGCATTCGCGAGCCTGCCCTGAGCGAAGTCGAAGGGTCCAAGCCGAGCGAAGCTCGGCAACTTCTCAGCCGCCAGCAAATTTTCCTGCGACGCCCGAGCGATATCCGCCATCCATTAAGCAACACAGCAGCAGACCAACCTGAGGATTCCATGTCCAAAATCAACATCGCGGAGAAGTTCGCCAACATTACTGAATACTACAAACCCCGCATCGCGGCGGAGCTCAACGGACAGCACGTCAAGTTCGTCAAGCTAAACAGTGAGTTCGTTTTTCATCATCACGAGCACGAGGACGAGATGTTCCTGGTAGTGAAAGGCCGCTTCCGCATGGATTTCCGCGACCGTCATGAATGGATCGAAGAGGGCGAGTTTATCGTAGTGCCGCGCGGGGTGGAACACCGTCCAGTGGGAGAGGAAGAATGCTGGGTAGTCCTCTTTGAACCTGCCACGACGCTGAACACCGGCAATGTCGAGAACGAGTTGACATTGCACGAACTGGAGCGAGCGTAGTCTCAGGACAGAGCTGCCCGTCGCCCTACCCTGCTACTTCAACGTAAGAAAAGCGACGCCGTAGCCATTGAGACTTACGGAAATCTGCGGCGCGGGCGTAACTGCGGAAGGTACCGGACCGCTGGCTACGTTGGTGTTGGCATCGATCGTCAGAAGACTGCCCGAGCCGAAGTTTCCCAGAGCTGTCGTGTCGATCAGAATGGTGCGCGGCGCGCCGGGCCCATTATTGTCGCCGGATGATTTGACCGCATAGTTCGCGATCATCACGACAACGCTGCCATCGCCGTTGACGACCGGAAGCACCTCGATGTCGGAAGTGTCCGTCGTCGTATAGTTCAACAGTTCCGCGCCTGGTGGTGAGGGGAAGATCCGCGCCAGCCAGTAGTCCACCCAGTAGCTCAATTGCACGTCTCCGGTGGAGTAGTCGACCTCGCCGAACTGTTTGTCGGCGTCAAAGTCCCAGTGATACAGGGCCTGCACCCGAGCCTTGCCCAGCTGCGAAAAAACATAAGGACGCCACGCGGCAAAGAACGCGCTGGAGCCGCGCAGGTCGGTGACAAAAGTGCCGCCATTGCAGGCGCTGATGCCGCCGCCCTTATCGAAGTCGGCATTGACGTTATTCTCCGTGACCCATACCGGAACCGAGATGAGCGCTGGGTTCGTCTGCATTTGCGAGTAGATGTCTCCCACCTCGCTTACGAAGTCCGGGATCGTCAAGAATAGCTGGGCGTCGCTGTCTTTCTGGTTGCAGGTCGAGTAGAAGTGCGTCGCCAGCACATCCACATGAGCGGTCACGCCGGTGACGAAGGCGGGCATAAACGTGTTCGCCAGTCCGGTATAGTCACCGAGTTCCACAGCTGCAAATTTCAAAGACGGATCCACGGCCTGCATCGCTGGTACTACGACGTTGTAAAGCTCCGTGTATTGAGTGGAATCGAGGTTATTGAAGTTAGGCTCGTTGTAGATGCCCCACCATGTAATCGGATAGGAACTCGCCGAGACGTGGAACGAACCATCACCCGAAGTAAAGCCGCCCGTGTTGTAGTAGCGCACCAGATTCTGGGCGTAGGCCGCGAAGGTCATATAAGAGGGATCGAGAAAATTATGATTTGCGTCGTACATGAATGCCGGCGCTACCGCTATCTGAAACTCCGGGCTATGGTCGCCGACGCTCAGCACCGGCTGCGTGATGTCGTCCAGAACGGTGAAATCCCACGTGTTCGCTGTCGTCTGCGGCACTCCCTGCGAAATACCCTGCAAGCGGATGTGTGCCGGCTGCAGGTTCCCTAGAGGCGTAGTCGCCGTTGGATTCAGAGTGAAGAACTGGTTGTCCCACTCTGCCGGCTGGAATGACGTGGACATGGCAACTTGGAAGCCGCCGTTCTTCGTGATGCCGATCTGCGCAACCGCTCCGACCACCAGCGACAGCGCCGCCGAACCGCTCACGGTGCCATCGCTCGCGGTCACGGTCAGAGGATAGGTTGCCGCCGCAGCCGTCGACACAGACAGGGTGATACTGCCGCTATTCGAAGAGCCGGGCGACTGGAGGGTCGCCGCCGCGCCTGTTGGTAATCCCTGCACGCTGAGCGCTACGCTCCCGGTCGTGCCTTGACGGGCCAGCGTGACATTGACCGTAGTAGAGGGTTGCCCAGAGAACACCAGCGCAGAAGCGGGTGAAAACGACAGCGACAGGCTGCCCCCGGGATTGGAGCTAGCTCCTCCACTGCCACAGGCGGCGAGCCCGAGCAGGGAAAGGCAAGCGAGAAGCGAAGTAAGAAGTCGCATACGGCGGTCATTGTATCGTTCGGCTTGGGAAACTGCCGAAGGAAAAAATCAGATTGCGGGAATGAATCGCGGGATCTGATTCCAGGGAAACATGCGATATCGCTGAAGCGACAAACCCAGACGCGAACCGGGGCTTTTGCGCAGCCTGTTATTCTAAATATCGAAGATACCTGACCTCATGGAAATCACCGTCTACTCCGCCCTTTGGTGTCCCGATTGCCGGGAAGCTAAGCGCTTTCTCGACCGCCACCAGGTTCCGTACACCGACATCAACATCGAGACCACTCCGGGAGCCGCCGATGAGGTCGTCAAGCGAACCGGAAAACGGGCCATCCCGCAGTTTGTGATTGATGGGGAGTGGATCCAGCCCTACCGTCCGGGCGAAGGGTTTCTCTACGAGGAGATGGCAAAGCGGCTGGGGGTTGAGCAATAGCCCTGTGTAGAGACGGGGCTTGCCCCGTCTCCGCCAGCGAGGGTGCTGCGCGAGACGCGGCAAGCCCGCGCCCCGGCGGGTTGGCTTCAGTTACCTTTGGCCTTCTGCCACCCGACTTCTGTACCCTACACGCCTTGGCCCGAATACGTCAGGATAGTAGCTACCCGGACATGTCCTTCTTTCCGGGCCCTGACAGCTCATGTTCAATTCCGACAGTGGGGAAAGCGAAGTGGTTGAAACCTGGCAGCGGTTTGTACAGGGGCTGCTGGGCGTGCTGGCGCTGGTGGGCGCCGGAGTAATGGCGCACTACTACGCTCCTCCGGACACTAGCGGGCTGGAGCGGCAGGTACACCAGCTCTCGCGCCAAGTCGCTGAGCTGGAACGGGAGCAATCGGTGTCGGCGGCGGCGGTGGACGATGCGCGCGATTCGGTCGCTTATATCTACGGGATTTATCATGTGGCCGGCCATGGGCAAGATTTTCGCGCGCGCGTGGCGGGGACCGGGTTTGTGGTGGCGCCGGGTCTGCTGGCCACCAATCGCCATGTAGCCGAGCCCTGGTATGGCGACCGCGAAGTCGCCGTGGCATTGCGTCAGGGCGGAACGCCGGTGCTGGAAACGCTGGTCGCGTACTTCCCAGGCTCGCCGCTTCCGGTCAACCTGGAGACGGCCGTATTGGCCAAGCATGGCGATCTGGCCGTGCTGCGCATTGAAGCAACCGCATTCACGAAGAAACTACGTCCCTTAACCCTGTCCCAGGCCCTGCCCCATGTGGGCGAATCGGTGAGCGTGCTAGCGTATCCGATGGGAGTGACCGGGATGGTGGCGAAGTCGCCGGCGGTGGTGTATGAGCGGCTTTCGGCGCATCCGGATAATGCCGAAACGGCGGGGGAGCTGGCGGCACTGTCGCTGATCAGGCCTTCGGCGACGTTTGGGCACATAGGCGACGTAACCGGCGACAAGCTGATCTATGACGCGCCCACCGCGCGTGGAGGCAGCGGCGGACCGGTGCTGAACCTGAGCGGCGAAGTCGTGGGCATCAACTCTGCCTACATCGACGGGTTCTCCGGAGGCACGCTGGGGATCACCGCCGCTGAGCTGCGTCCGCTGCTGGAAACCGCCAAGCGCGCGGCTTTGGAGACGGCCGCCGTGGAGCCAGGTGTCAGGTCTCAGGTCCCAGGCGTCAGGTAGGCCTATCAGCTCTCTCTGAGAACTGAGAACGTTGAACTGAGAGCGTTGAACTGAGAGCTTGCTTGAAAGTGCGGTAGAAGTCCCTCCCCGAAAGCTGCAATTCTTTGCGCAGGTAGCTCTCCTGCCCTCGGTTCTAAAGCTCGTCCCGCACAGACAAAGTACCTTGGATTCAGGTACATTTGTAACCTGCTGATTTGAAAAACAAATTGGCCTTATGGCTGCTTGGAAATTGGGGTGAGTCCCAGATGGAGGCCGTGTTTTCGGACAATGACTTCCGGCCGAAGTTTTCGGGCAACGAATTCCCTCCCGGCGGGTTTAGAAAGTCTGATACGGCGACACTGGTTCACCGAGGCTAAGTTCAAATAGACTTAGCTCCAAGAGATCCGATCATCATGATAAAAAAATGTCTGTTTGCGGTGGGTTTGCTGAGTCTGGCGCTGGCCGGCGGTTGCGCGAAAGGCGGCAACGGAGCGCCTCCTCCTCCACCGACCATTGACGTTAGCATTACCTCGCCCAAAAGAGTTAACGCTGGCGCGATCTACCCGACACAGACTGTGACGCTTCAGGCGGCGGTATCGCACGCGACGACTTCGGCCGTTACCTGGAGCCTGAGCGGCCCGGGGACGCTCACACCAGTTACACCGCCGACAACCCCTGCAACGGCTACCTACGTGGCCCCGGCAACGGCCGGTTCAACCGCGACGGTCACAGCGACATTGACGGCCGATACGACAGTAAAGGGTTCGCTGGCGTTGAACATCGTTGACATCACCACCGAGGTAGCGCCGCTGACATTGAGCGTGGGCAAGGGGCTGACCCAGCAATTTACCGTCGTAGCCATCCCTGACGATGCTCCTCAAACTTTCACGTGGTCTTGCACGGCGAACGGAGTGCCGTGTGTGAACTTCGTTCAGGATTCAAATGTGTCCGGATTGGCGTACTACACGGCGCAGGACAACTGCGGAAACAATTGTGTTCAGATCTCGGCGGCTGCGCCACTCGATCCTACAGGCTGCTCGACCAGTCCCCAGAACTGCACAATCGCCAAGGCTTCGCTGGTCACATCCCGTGTTAGCGGCACGTACGCATTCCGGTTTTCCGGATATGACAGCAGCAACCACGCCACAGCCGTGGTCGGAACCTTCACAGTGGCATCGAACGGCACCATCTCGGGCGTGGAAGACGAAATCACTTCGAGCGGCCCGGCACAATACTCGATTAGCGGAGGTTCCTATGCACCCATCACTGCGTCCGATCCAAACGCGAATAACGCGGGCACGCTTAAGTTGCCCACCGGGTTCTTCCCCAATCAATACCAGGTAGTCCTCGACGGCGCCGGCGACATCGAGATGATCGAATCCGACGGTCATGGCACCGGCTCGGGCATCGCTCAGAAATCAGCCTCCTCCAACGTTTTCACCGGCAACCAGACTTACGCTTTCGGCTTCACCGGTGTGGACTCCAGCGGCAACCGTGTTGGATATGTCGGAGTACTGCCGATGAATGGCAGTGGATTGGTAGTCAGCGGCCAGATGGATGCGAACGATAACGGCAACAGCAGCAACAGCGTTTGCAGTGCCCCGCCCTGCACGGTTACGGGCTCCTATGTGCCAAATGGCAATGGCTCGTGGCATTTGGCGCTAACCGCGCCAGTAACCATGGGCTTCGATTTCTTCATTTCATCCGGAACGGCCAATAAGGGGAATCCGCTGACTTTCTATGCCATTTCCACGGATCCCGTCGACGCGACGCACCCGGCGGTTTCCGGAACCATGGTGCTCCAGGATTCTTCGCTGACATATGACAAGACTCACTTCAAAGGCACGTCCGTCTCCGCTCTGACCGGGATCAATGGGGCGAATACCAATGTCTCGTTAACGCTGGGCACCACTGATGGCAACGGGAACTTCTCGGGTCAATTTGATCAGAATAACGCTGGTTTAATCCTCTCTGCCGCCCAATTCCCTCCCACGGGCTCGACCAGTTACACCTATGCGGCCACTGGCACCAATGGACGTTACACCTTCAACATGCTGGGCGATCCGACTGCGAAAACGGTCGTGCCGCCGATTCCATTCGTTCTTTATGCCAGTGGGGCAAACCGCGGATTCCTGCTTGATCAATCCAGTTCGTCCGTGATGACGGGAACGATGAATCCGCAGGGAAAGGGCGGGCCTTTCGCTGGTTCGGAGTTACCGGGCACGTTTGGCGCGGCGACCACCAGCAGCGGAAGCTTCAACGTCAGCCCGAGTGCGGCCAACCTGCTTCTGACATTCCCAGGAGGCGGAGTCTTCAACGTCTCCGGAACGCAGTACCCGGGCAGTCAAACCGTGACCGGGACGTTAGACTTGAACAGCGCCAACGGCAGCCTCGGTGCGTTTTCGATCACACTGACCGCTCCGTCAGCCCAGAATTATGTGATGTACGTTCTTGACACTGCAGGACCTTGCAACCTCCAGCAAGGACCGGTTTGCGCGATGCAAAGTTTCCTGATGATGGATGTGGACAAGACGAATCCGAATGCGTCCATCCTTTTTGCGCAGGAATAAGAGAAAGTAGAAGGTTAGAAGTTAGGTTGCAGAAGTAACACCCGCCCTGCGCGCTGCCTGCGCTCGTATATGTATACGCCACTAGGCCTTCCTGTGCACGAGTAAGTCAAAACCTTAACCACAGGGGACACAGGGGAAATGATCACAGTTTCCCCTTTGCCTCCCTGTGTCCCCTGTGGTTAAGGTTTTCTATTTCCCGCGAATCACCGTCTTCGCCGTGGCCAGATTGTCGAAACGATCATAGGCGCGGACCACAACGACGTGGTCACTCGCCGTGCTCCCTGCCATCAGCGCAGGCGCGGCATCGAGTTGCGGCTCGGCCACGCGAAAGTCGTAGTCTTCCGTTTTCGAATCGGACAACTGCCCGACGGGCTCGACGAATTGCCAGTCGCCACCATCCAGAGAATACTCCGCCCGCTTGATTGGCGAAAACGAATCGCTGGCCCGGAAATGCACGTGAATCTGCTTGCCGATCTCCCTAACTTCGACAGCGGCCGCCAGGTTGTCAATTACAGGAGGGGTGGTGTCGACCTCGAAGCGGGTGCCGACACGTTCAGCGTAGAGGGCGTCTCCGGGCGAATGCGACGGCGCGTCGGAGGCGATGACCTTCACCGTGTAGCCGCCGTCGGGTAAAAGACTGGCGTCGAAAGAATAATAGCGATCGGGGAGATTGTTTTTCAGCAGCAGCCAGCGCGATTCGCCGTCGCCGCGGTAATAGACGCTGTAGACAAGCTGGTCGTCGTTATCGTCATGCGCCGACCAGCGGATGCCAATCGAATCGCGGTCGCGCACGGCGGGAGGTGGAGGATCGAAGCGCGGCTGACCGGGAGTGGGCGGCTCGCTGCCGGTCACATGGGAGATCGGCTGATAACGATAGCCGGGCTGCACCGTGATTTCGTCAATTTCCGGAGCAACATTCTTGGGCAGGTAGTTCAGCAGGACGGCGTCAACGCGAGGAGCGGCATTACCTGCGTGGAGCACGGACTTCCATTGCACGAAGCGCGCCGGCGGAATCTTGAGTTCGGAACCGGCGGCGAGGGCGAAATTAATACGCGTCCAGGGACTCCAGTTGCGGTCGGGATTGTCGACATTGCCGCTGCGCGCATAAAGCTCGACGTTGGAATTACCAGCGCTGCGGATGCTGACGCGTCCCCAGAGGGAAAAGACGCGCGCGTCGAAAACATCGCTTTCGTACGTGCCTTCCGACTCGGGACCGGGGCCGAGGACGAAAATCTTTCCCAGGTTGCTACCCGAGGCGTAGAGGCCTCCGCCAGGCGCAGCGGCGAAGGCGGTGATTTGTGTGGCACTGGCTTTGATCAAATCAGTGAAATCGTCGACGCCGTTGATGGCAAAAATGTGACCGCGATTACCGGTGCCGGCGACGAGGCGTCCGTGCTGATCGAAGGCTAATGCGTACACGAGGTCTTCGTGCGAACTCCACAGGCGTGACGGCGCGCCGTCGGGCGCAATGCGATAAATCTCGGAGCCGCCGGTAGCGCCGAGTCCGGGAGCGGGGAAGGGCGACGTGGGCGCGGCGGAAGGCGCGGGGGCGTTGAGAGTGCCGCCGGGTGCGGGAGAGGTCTGGGCTGGAGTTGAGAGAGCGATGCCCATTCCCGGATTCGTGCCTCCGGGGCGCTTCTCTCCGGCAGCGGCGGCGTAGATATTGCCGGTGGCGTCAATCGCGAGCGCGGTAATTTCTTTCTTGGGCGCGCTGTAGAGTACGAACGCTTCGCCATTCGGCGCGATGCGATACACGAGCCCGCTGCCATCGGAACCAGCAATGAGGTTCCCTTTGGGATCGAGTGCGAGAACGCGAATGTGGACTTCATCGCTCTTGAAGAAGAGCGAGTGCTGACCGTTGGCGCTGACTTTGTAGATTTCGCCGTGATCGCCGGTGGCGACATAGAGTGCGCCGGAGTTATCGAGAACAATGTCCCAGATGTACTTCGAACCGGGATCGAAGTAGGGTGTTGCGCTCCAGGAAGATTTCGCTCCGGCCTGGGCGGATGCGGCTCTCGTTTCTTCGAGACGATACACCTTGCCGTCAGGCGCCGTGGCGGCGTAGACGATGCCCTTCCTGTCGACGACGAGAGCTTGCACCTGTAATTCCTGCGGCTCGAAAATGGCCATGCTTTCACCATCCGGAGTGATGCGATAGACACGTGCAGGAGATCCCGCGGCGGCGTAGATATTGCCCCTGGAATCGGATGCGATCGACCAGATGTAGGTCGAAGGCGTGGTCGCGAGCGCTTTGAACGCCGGGGCGAGTTCCAGGCCACCCTCACTGCGCAGCGCGATGCCTTTGGCAGTGCCCTTGGTCAGTTCTTCGAACTTGGATTGTTCCCAGGTGCGGGTGCCCTCGGCGAGGGCAAATACGGAAACGGCGAAAGTGGAAAGAAGAACTGCTGATATTAGGGCGAGGGTCTTACGAGCCAAAGTCATACCTCATTTTAAGGGAGTGGAGGGCCGGGCGTCCCCGCCCGGCGGACGGGCGAGACGCCCGTCGCTCCACCTAAGCGCCAGGCTACTTGATGCTAATCGTCAGCATCTGCGCGCCGGAGACGACATAGTCGAGCGGATCGGTGGAAGCTTCGCTCACCGACGATTCACCGAGCACGACCATGTCCTGTGTACCGCGCATGTTGTCCATGACGTTCATGACGGAAAGCGGCAGCGTCGGCATCACTTTGTCGGCGATCATGGCTTCGGGACCGGAATCGAGAAGCGAAACATATACGCGGTCGTTGGCGCGCTCCTTGTTCAGCAACGCGATCGTCGGCGCCAGCCCCAGACCGTGGTTCATCATCGGCGTACCGCGGTGCATGCGGTCAAGCGTGTCTCCATCGCTGACCAGGATACGCAGCGTTCCCTTCGAAGTGGAGGTCGGAATCCGTATGGCAATCTGGCGGACCAATCGCTCGCCACGGTATGGACGAATCACGGTTTCAACCATAAACTCGTCGCCGGGACGGGCTTCCGTCATGTCGGTGCGCGCAGCTTCCAGGCGAGCGGAGCGACGCTCGCGGACAAGATCGAAATCGAGTTTCACGCCCTGAACGTCGGGAACGTCGAAGGCATTGGTATAGATGCGTCCAAACCGATCGCCGATGGTGGCAGCGGCCAAAGCCGCCGCGGGCTGTCCGTTGTCTTGCGGGGCAAACATATTCCGCAGCGTGACGTCGGGATATCCCTTCACGCTGAGCACGCCATTCATGCGGTAAGTAATGTCCTCGCCGTATTCGTTAGTGCCATGCAGCGCGTTGAAGACGGTGGCCATCATGGCCAGTGGGCTGAGCCGCGCGTTGTTGAGAACTTCGTAATGGAATTCTTTGGTCGCCGTCCCACGTCCACTATGCATGGCGATGGTCACGGGAATCATCTTCGAAGCCCGCCCCGGAACGCCCATAATGCCCATCTGGCGATCCTGCACAAACGCGCCGACTGTCTCAGTCGTGTTGACGATCTTGAAGGCATTCAGTGGCGAAGGCAGCGTGGCCAGCACGGTAGCCTTCGTCATGGGCAGGTCGACTTCTCCAAACTGCAAAAGAGGATGTCCGCAGGCGAGGAGGCGCTCCGGATCGACATAGGTCACAGTACAGGTGGCGGCAATATCCATGTCGCCACGAACCAGCACGGCGCTGACGGCGGATCCGGCCTCGATGGGCTCTGGCTGTTTGCGATCGCTCGCCGAGCCAATGCCCATCACCGGAACAATGCCCGCCGCGGCGAATTGCGACGCATAGCGCTGCAGGGTCTCGTTAGAAAAACCGTTGAACACCAGAGGAGTTTCGATGGGCTTCAGATAGTCACTGTAGTTCTGAGCCGGGAGCGCAGAGCCTTCGCCGGGGCTTGCGGTTTGCGTCGTTCCGCTGTGATTCGGAGAATTGGCAGGAGGATTCGCGGCCGGAGCGCTGACGCGCGCGGGGGCCGGACGATGGTCCAGCGCATTGATCTCCAGCATCTCCTCGATCGGCGTCACGCCCGCAATCGGTTCCTTCGAGAACTCGCCGATGCGGAAGGCAAGCGCGCCCGCCAGCTTGCCGTCGAAATAAACCGGACTTCCGCTCATACCGGCAACAACGCCGGTATATTCCGGTTTGGTGCCATGCAGCCGGACTAGGATAATGTCGCCCTTGGGACCGTTCACGTTGTGCATCACGCCCAGAACTTCCACGTCCATGGATTCGGGTTTCACGCCCTGGAACACCGTGAGCGCGGTGCCTTTCATGCCTTCATGGATCTGATCGAGAGGCATGATGGCAGGAGGAATGGTCGCAGGCGCTGGCCTATCCTCTGCAGCAACGAAGATGGAGTGTGAGAGACACAAAAGGACGGCGAGTGAGACTGCAGCTTTACCCATGAATAGCCCCGGAGGTCACAAAATGACCTTGTTGCTTGTCAAGACTCCGCTTACCTTCAGAAGGGTTTTTGCCAGGGGAGGCGGCGTTTTTTAAGGCGCGCAAATTATCCCAACCGCAGAGTTCTGCATCTATACTAGCATAGGAGTTTCGAGGATTTTCCAATGTTTTCTGGCAAATTTACCATGCAGGACCCGGTGCTGTCGGCTTCCCGTAAGCGAGTTATCCGGCTGGCGTTTGTTGTTCTCTGGATGGTGGCCACGACTTTCTCGGCGCAGGCTCAGGACACGTCGCAGCAGCCCCCGGCCAATCCAAACCAGCAGGAGGCTCCCCCCGCAGCGGGAGGACCACAAAACGACGTGGGACCGTATGTTGTCCCCAAGAAAAAGGAAGAACCACCGCCTCCGGCCCCCGAAAAACCGAAAAGGATCGAGAACATGCCCGACTACTCGATCAAGGTAGACGTCCCGCTTGTGAATCTGGATGTGCTGGTCACCACCAAGGACGGCCAGACCATCCCGAACCTCAAGAAGGAAAACTTCAAGATCATTGAAGATGGCACGCCGCAACAGATTTCGACCTTCAATCAGACCGAGGCTCCGATCACGGCCGTGCTGCTGGTGGAGTTTGCGTCCACTAATTATTACTTCATTGTCGACGCCTTAAATGCATCGTACTCGTTCGCCAACACCCTGAAGAAGGATGACTGGGTGGCGGTGATCTCTTACGACATGAAACCCCAAATTCTCGCGGATTTTACACAGGACAAGCGCGCCGTGCAGGCCGCGTTAAACCAGTTGCGCATGCCGGGTTTCGCGGAAACCAACTTGTTTGACGCCTTGTTCGACACACTGGACCGGGTGGATCGCATCGAGGGAAAGAAATACATCATTCTTGTCTCCACTGGAGTCGACACTTTCAGCAAGCTCACGCTGGACAAGATCCTTAAGAAAGTCAAGACTACGAAAGACGTCACGATCTATCCGATCAGCGTTGGCTGGGCTGAACGGGAATGGTGGGAGTCCCACGGACGCGCCGCGCCGCACGGTATGGGAATACCGGTCGGCAACATGGACTACCTGCAAGCGGATAACGAGATGAAGACGTTCGCGAGCCTGACCGGTGGGCGCGCCTACTTTCCCCGCTTCGAGGGCGAACTGCCCGAGATTTTTCACGACATCGCGGCCGACATCCGCAACCAGTACAGCATCAGTTACCACCCCAGCAATACCAAGCTTGATGGCACCTACCGCAAGCTGAAAGTCGAACTCCATGCGCCTGACGGTGGTCCTCTCAAGATTCGCGACCAGAAGGGCAAGGACGTGAAGTACGTCGTCTACGCGCGGGAAGGGTACACGGCGAAGCACACGGTGGAGTAGAGAAATTGTACGGTGGAGTGACGGGCGCCCTCGCCCGTCCCAGTTCGCAACCCTGGGTCCGTGCTGGCCGGGCGCGGACGCCCGGTGCTCCACCGACAAACTGCAAGCAGTCGCCCGCCTGATTTACAATCCCCAGTTCCCCCTTTGGAGAGCCCCGTGATCCCACGCTACACCCGGCCCGAGATGGCTCGCATCTGGAGCGACGAGAACCGCTTCCGCACCTGGCTGGCGGTTGAAGTCGCCGCGACCGAAACTTTAGCCGCCGCCGGCATCGTGCCGAAAGAAGCCGCCAAGGCGATCCATGCGCGGGCCGATTTCAGCGTTGACCGCATCTTCCAGATCGAGGCCGAGGTCAAGCACGATGTCATCGCCTTTACGACGGCCGTGGCCGAGATCGTGGGTCCGCACGCCCGCTGGTTCCACTATGGCCTCACCTCGAACGATGTGGTCGATACGGCGCAGGCGTTGCTCATTCAGCAAGCCTCGTCGCTGATCGCAGGCGACCTGGAGCTTCTCGCCGAGGTGCTCGAACGCCGGGCCTGGGAGTTCAAAGACACCCCGATGATCGGGCGTACCCATGGTATCCACGCCGAACCCATCACCTTTGGCTTCAAGATCGCCAACTGGTATTCGGAGACACGGCGCAACATTGCACGCTTCAAGGCCGCCGCCGAAGATCTGCGTGTAGGCAAGTTCTCGGGCGCGGTCGGAACGTTTGCCCACCTCACGCCGGAGCTCGAAGAGAACATATGCGCCCGCCTGGGACTAAAGGCTGCCGCGGTGTCGTCGCAGGTGATTCAGCGCGACCGCCATGCCCACTATCTGGCAACGCTGGCCACGATCGCCTCGACGCTCGACAAAATAGCAACCGAGATTCGCCACCTGCAGCGCACCGAGGTCCGCGAGGCCGAAGAATATTTCAGCGAAAAGCAGAAGGGCTCGTCGGCCATGCCGCACAAGCGCAATCCCGTCACCAGCGAACAGATCTCTGGATTGGCGCGCGTGGTGCGAGCGAACGCGCAGGCCGGATTCGAGAACGTCGCGCTGTGGCACGAGCGCGATATTTCGCACTCATCGGCCGAGCGCATCATCATTCCGGACTCGACTACGCTCGCCAATTACCTGTTGAACAAGACGGCGAAGCTGATCGAGACCATGTTCGTTTATCCGGAACGGATGCTGGCGAACCTCGAGAGCACGCGTGGTCTGGTCTTCAGCGGGCAATTGCTGCTGGACCTGGTCGAGAGCGGCGTTTCCCGCGAAGACGCATACCGCCTGGTGCAAAATCACGCCATGCACGCGTGGCGAGAAGGCCTCGACTTCCATGATTTAGTCGTAAACGATCCCGCAATTCGCGGACGAGTGCCGCGAGCGAAGATCGAACGCGCGTTCGATTTGAAGCGCCAGCTTAAAAACATCGACAAGATTTTTGCGCGCGTGTTTCCGAACAAGACTGCCATGAAGAAGGTTGCTGCATCGTCAAAGAAGAGAGCTACGAAGCGAAAGAGATAGCAGCTGAAGGTTTTTACTCGGCGCTCTCGCCATCCTGGCGGTGAAGAGTTCTTCCCCTACGCACCAGTTCCAACAACCCAATCAACTGCTTTAATTTTTCCTGCCCCACGTGGCGGAGCATTTCCCGGCCAAACTTTTCGAGCGGCCCATCCATTTCGCGCAGAAGCTTCAGCCCGGCAGCGGCGATCTTCCCATAGATGACGCGGCGATCGTCCCGGGCACGCGTGCGCTGAACGAAGCCGCGATCTTCCAGGCGATCGAGCAGGCGCGTAACGTCGGGATCGCGCGTGATCATGCGCTCGCCAATCTCGCGGCACGGCAGCCCTTCCGGCCCAGCTCCGCGCAAGATGCGCAGTGCGTTGTATTGCGTGCCGGTGAGTCCAAACTCTTTGAGTTGGGCCTCGACCTGCGTCTCGAGCGCATCGGTCGTACGCAACAGAGAAAGATAGGCTTCTGCTTCTCGACTGGCGAATGGAATATTTTGCTTGAGTTCAGCCTGCAAACCACGGGGCATGGAGCCAGATTAGTCGTTATGACAAGTATTTGTCAAATTGACGATGAGCTTGCTACAGTTCAGCTTTGGTGGCCTTCCAAACGCTCGATCCGGCGTTCGTGCCCCGACGCAATTCTCGCCAGGTCGCCAATGAGATCGGCGTGCCCCCGAAGGATTCGGTCGTGTTCTTTCACTGAGTTCGCCAGGCTCTGTACGTCCGCCGTGAGCAGTTGAAGGCTCTCAGCCAAAGCCTCGTGTTTTTCAGTCAGGCGATTCAGGCGTTCGTCAGTGGTCATGTTCAGATTTTACCTCTTTTTCCTCCCCCCGAAATAATGGCAACGCAACTCATTGCCTTGTAATGATTTGTAAAAGCACCCTCCGGCAACAATCCTGGACGACCCGCCGCGCATCTATTTAACTAACCGGTTAATACCGCGAGAAGGCGGATTCCGGTAGGGATGGTAACCATGAAGAAGCAAAGACAAGTATTTGTTGTGACTCTAGTGTCGCTCGTACTGCTGAGTATGACTGCAGTGGCCTCAACCGGCCGCTACGATTTGCAGATTGAGCAGACGGCCAGCCATAAGCTGCATGACGCGAAGCAACTGCAAAGCGTGAACTCGAGCGTCGAAGATGGCATCGTGACCCTGACCGGAACGGTCAACCTCTATCAGGACAAACTCGATGCCGCGAAGAAAGTTAAGAAGCTCGCAAACGTCACCGGCGTTCGAAACGACATCGCGGTCGCGGGAGAAACCGTGCCCGATGACCAGCTCCAGCAGAAACTGGCAAAGAAGCTGGCCTATGACCGCGTCGGATATTACGACAACACGTTCAACTACCTTGCGCTCAGCGTGAAAGACGGTGTGGTTACGTTGAGCGGCGACACGCTGTGGGATCCGCCGAAAGACTCGGCGCTGGCCATTGTGGCCCGCACGCCCGGTGTCAAAGATGTTGTGAACGACATCACGGTGCTGCCGGTTTCGAGTTTTGACGATTCGATCCGGGTGCGCACGGCTCGCGCGATCTATCGCGACTCGGTGCTTGGCC
>Ga0210407_10001846_pt1 | contig 19015 bp, 13 predicted proteins | sample IncBWC27MmetaG_FD_150860 | JGI IMG/M metagenome (GOLD analysis project Ga0210407, IMG submission 150860) | Forest soil microbial communities from Barre Woods Harvard Forest LTER site, Petersham, Massachusetts, United States - Inc-BW-C-27-M | ecosystem: Environmental > Terrestrial > Soil >... | reverse complement strand
GGATAAAACCGTATCCTTTAGCCCCGTTGAACCACTTTACTGTTCCCTTCTCTCTCACAATGAACTCCTTTCGCCTCTGCCGAGATTAGAATTCCCCATGCTTGGTGAAGCGCGCGCGTTACTTTCTCCCCTCAAAGCATGTGGACGAACTGGTCGTGTCCTGCGTGCAGTCAAGAACTTGTTTCAACAAGAAAGGCTCCTGAGTTTGGCGCCGTGGTGGGAGAAAACGGCGCAAAGCTCCGGAGCCTGTCGTGGTGGCGCGAGTTTCGACTGCAATGCACAAAACATCAACCCAAACGAACGAACATCACTGCCGACATTTCGGCAACGAGGAGGAATAATATTCAGGATTTTCCGTTCTGGCAAGAGAAGAATTTTGTGGAAGTAAAACGGTTAAATGTGACCTGCGGTTTTTTCTGGACCAACCGGAGGAATTCGGGGGTCGCGAACTGAACTTGTTCAGTTCCGTGGAACATCTGCAACTCTCTGATAATATTGAGACAAGTTGAATGATCGCCTCCCATCGTCGGCCACTGCGCTGCCCCCGGCAGCCCTCCCTAACGTTTCGGTTAAAGGCTGGATCCTTCGTTTCGGATTATTTTCTTCCACGCTGAAATATGTCCTGCGCACCGAGGTTCACACCTTTGCGTTCTCGGTCGCGGCCAATGCATTCTTTCGTTTTTCTCTTTCGTACTTTTGCTGCTGACAGTGATTCGCCGCGTATTTCACTCGCCGCGATGTACGAACTCGTAGCGCAATTGCTGCGCGACTATCTGCCTGCGGGACTGACGAGGGCGAGAATGTAGGCACACGCGTCCGCGCCCGGGCGGGTCCTATCGCGTATTTGGAAAAATGGAGAGTGAGAAGAGGCCCTCGCCTTGTTCGTCAATGGTGGTCGTGCTGAGCAGTTTCAACGAGCCGTTCTTCTGGATGCGGAATACCCCAATCTGGTCGGGGGGCTGAGCGACTACCATCACATTGCCGGTTACGGCGATATTGGCCACCTCTGGATCCACGACGGTTGCGTTGGTAACTGTGAAGCTGAGTGGGCTCTCGGTGAAGTGGGTTGTCAGCACGCCCGGTGGCCCGCCGGACGCCCAAACTCCGAAATATAGATCTCCCGATCCGGCGTAAGCGGCAGCACCGAAAAACGGGAAGATGGCAGAAACCAGGTTGGCGGAGTTCTTGAGGACCCACACGTGCGGATTGACGAGGCCGGTGGAAGTAATCCGGGCGGTCAGGGCGACGGGGAGAGAGTGCTGGCGTCTGATGTCCACCGCATTGCTGCCGAACACGACGAATTTGCTGTCCTTGGTGATGTCAAAACCGTGCGGTTCGCAATAGGTTATTCTCGCGCAAGCGCCTCCAGTAAACGCAACTCCACCGATAGCGGTGAGAACCCCGGTGGCCTTGTCAATCGCGAACAGATATGCGTAGTCCGCTACGTTGCTGCTTGCGACCAGGAATTTGCCGTTTGGGGTTACCTTGATCGGGCCGAAATCATAGCTCACAACGTAAGTGGACACGAATGCAAGCGTGCAGTCCGAATTCACTCTCCACGCACCGATGTTGCTGGTGAAGCCGTAGCTACCGTATAAGAAGTTGCCATCGGGAGTTAGGGCGAGGGTGCCGCCGACTTGGCCAGCAATCAGGTTCTGGTCGAAGTAATCGCCTACTCGTTTATATCCAGTCGCTTTCGAGAATGCGGCAATATCGCTCGATCCGTCGTCGAAAACAAAAATACAGCCGGCATCGTGGGTTATCGCCTGCTCAACATGGGCAAGGTAATTTTCGTACATGTCGGCTTGGCCACCTGTGCGAAGTACCGCCATTTTAGAAAGCTTACCCGTCTTTGTGTTTAGCTTGTACAGGATCGCACTGTTCGAGATGTAATTGCCATTGTTGACGATCACGTATTCGGTTGCGGCGAAGCTTGATGAGCAAAGCCACACTAGCGAGGCGAACTCAAGAATCATGAGAAGTTTCTTCATGGGTTGTCATCGCGTGTTCGGGAATATGGAGAGTGAGAATAAGCCTTCGCCCTGCTCGTCGATGGTGGCCGTGCTCAACAATTTTAGCGAGCCGTCTTTCTGGATGCGGAACACTCCAATCTGGTTCGGATATTGCGCGACGACCATTGTGTTGCCGGTCACGGCAACGTTGCCGACCTGTCCCGGATTGACGATGGTTGCGTTGGTGACGGTGAACTTCATCGGTTTCTCTTGAAAACTCACTGTCAACACCCCAGTGGGCCCGGAACCCGACACCCCGAGGTACAAGGCGCCTGACCCGGCGTAACCGGCAGCGCTGAAGAACGGGAATTCGGCTTCGTAAAGACCGGGGGAGTTTTTGAGAACCCAGACTCGCGGGTTGACTGGGCCAGCGGGAGTGATCCGCAAAGTCAACGCAACCGCTATCGTGTGTTGGCGCGTAATGTCTACCGCGCTGCTGGCGAACACGGCGAACTTGCTGTCCTTGGTAATGTCAATGCCAAGCGGAGTGCACGAACCTATCCTGAGGCATGGGCCTTTGTCAAAAATGACCGCGCCAATGTTTGTAAGGCTGCCGTCGGCTTTACTAATTGCATACAGACGCGCTCCAGTACCACTGAGCACCAGATACTTGCCGTTGGGGGTTACTTTGATCGGGCCGAATACGGTGCCGGTTCCGTACTCGGCAACAAAAGTAAGCGTGCAATCGGAGTTTACCGACCACAGGCCCATGTTCCCCGTCTCTCCGTAGTTGGCATATAAGAATTTGCCGTTCGGGGCCAAGGCCAAGCTGCCGCCATTCGCCCCGGCAATCAGCTCCGCCCGGAAATAGCGGCCTACCCGCTTATACCGGCTGGACTTCGAGAAGGCGGCAATGTCGCTCGATCCGGTATCGAGTGCAAACATGCAACCGGCCTGGGGCGTAACCGCCTGTTGAACCTGAAAGAAATAAAGGTCATATGCACTTGCCTGTCCACCGGTATGAAGAACGCCAGCCTTCGCGAGCTTGCCCGTCTTGGTGTTTAGCTTATACAGGATGGCGCTGTTGGAAACAGTATTGCTGTCGTTGACGATGACGTACTCGGATGATGCTGAGGCCAATGCGCACAACCACAGCAGCGAAACCGCCAATTTGAGAACTGTATCGACTTTTTTCATTTCACACCTCCTGCGAACTTGCACGACGACGCAAAACTCGCCATTTCACTCCCCAGACTCCCAACTTAGCCCTAGTTTCCGATGCACACATAGCTGATTACGTCAGAAACGTTGCCTTTGAAGTTGATGGTGTTGCCACCTGTCGTGCTCACCTGTACGGCAGCAGCATTCATGGTGTCGCTGGCGGTGCACAGGAATGCATTGGCGAACACGGCAGAACCGGTCAATGTAACCGACCCCGTACCTCCGCTGAGTACGACAGTGTCGACAACTATATGCGCGTTGGCTTGCTGCGTGCCGGCATGATTGTAGGTTGTCGGAACCGTGGTCAGATTGGCAACCGGCGTGCGGCTGGCGATGATCAGCGGCGGTACGCCCTGCTGGCTGAAAGTGGACCTGATCTGCGAGTTGGTAGTTACCGCGACCTGGAACGATTTCAGGGATACCTTTGTGATTGGATCGGTGCGAAGCTGTTCCAGCCAGCTCGTGCCATCCCCGATGTTGCCGATGTAGCTGGAGATGGACACCGGGGCGCCGAAGGCCAGCTGAAAGCCCGATGGAGCCGCATTTATATTATCCAAGCCAATCCAGGTGTCGTTGGCGTCGTTCGGGGGCCGGTGGCCGGGGGTGGCCAGGGTCTTGGCTGGGTTGGAATCTCCCAGAGTGATCAGGTGGGTGGCGGGCAGCGCTGGCCCTGGGTTCAGGAAATTCAGCCGCCCCTTGAACCCTCCGGCGCCGTCGTTCCCCGTGGGGCCTGCCTGCAAAAGCAACGCCCCCACCGCAGGAAAGTCAGTAGAGATTGAGTCCCCTGCTGGGCAACTCATCCAGATCGACGACCACGCCCCCGGAACGCTACATTGATCGGCGAACACGGTGGGAACGTTCGCGCCATAGGAATTGACGTAGCCGCCGACGCTGATCCCGGTTTGCCCGGCCATGTCGGTATACAGTCGGGGCTCGCCTCCGTTGTTGATCGGCGAGTTGGTAGCGGCGGTCAGAACCACGCTCCCCGGCCAGAAGGTCAGGGCGGGAGCGTAGGTCGACGGGTATATGACCGGGTAGTTATTGGTTCCGCCAGAGCCAGTGTCGACGAAGGAGCACACCTTATTCGAGCAATTTGCGCTTTGTTGTATCCCTGTCTTAACCGCGAAGTTGTTCGATCCGTAGGGCGCATTCTGATTGTTAATCATGTGCGCGGTGTCAAGCACGGTGGTCCGCACCAGATCATAGGTGATCGTTCCGGTGGTTCCCACCTGCGGCCACTTCACCGTGATCGGGAAAACCGGGCCTGACAAGAAGGAAGCATACCCGGCCAGGTATGGAGCCGAGACAGTCGTGCCGACAGAGCTGTTGGCGACAATGTAGTAGGCGTAAATCGTGTTAATTGTGCCCGTTCCCGTATTGAAAAATTGCGGAAGCTCTCCGCCGGGACCAGTACCATGCAGGACAGAGAAAAAACCTTCGGAAATGAATCCAGCAGTGCCAACTCCCAAGGGGTTGTTAGTGCACCCCGGCTCCAGATGCACATTGTCAAGGATGGCGGCTACGTTGTTGTTGCTTCCCGCAGCCCTGATCCCAAACTGGGGGTATGCCTGGACAATCGTATCTGAGACGTGGAGTGCGTTCGCGTCCTGGTTGTCGATGCCGTTGAAGAAACACTGTGCGCTGATCACCGAGTCCTTCACCCAGAGTACGCCTGCGTTGGTGCCAAACGGTCCGGGGCCGTAGATCGCGACGGAGCACCAGTCCGTGCCGCAATGCGCCCAATCCCTGGCTAATGACGGATCGAATTTTTCGATGACGGCGGACTGATCGTTATCAACTTTAATAATAGAGAAGAACGTGCCACTGTTCAACGAGCTTCGCGTTCCGATACTGCGTAGGGTGGTGTGCTGGCCATTATCTTAAATCGCAGTTTGCTGGCTTCCACTCAATCCAGCGCGCACAGCTAGGCCGTCGATGGTTACGTCGAAGGTCGCATTTGGGTTGGCAGAGTCTCCCACGAAGACACACGAGTCTGCCATCGTACACGTCAGCACTGCGCCGCTTGCCTGAATTTCCTGCTTATGCCCCAAAATAGAAATGCGGGCTAGCGCCGTGTACTCACCGGGAGGAATAATTACCTTGCCGAGCTGCGGTACCGTAATATTAAGCGACGTAATGTTTGCCGCGTTGATTGCCTCTTGAATTCCCTGGGACGCTGAACCCAAGGTGTACGCCAAGGCGGTATGGTTGTTCAACGACGAGAAGCTGATGTTCCCTGTTACTCCTCCCTGCAGCGGGCAGGTTGTGGAGGAAATCGTAACTGCCTCAGACTTACTTTGATTGTTGTCCGCAATCCAGATACGCGTAAACGGCAGCGTCCCGGAAAGCACCAACAGGCCGGCGGGACAGGGACTCAGTGTCACGGTATTCACGGAAACATTGGTGAGGTTTGTGTTGGGCGACTGCGTGGGCCAATTGTAGCTGCTCACGACGTAGCGAATCCCGGCCTCATTGTTGACGCTGAAGCTGCTGGGGTTGTGCATTGTCGTATCAGGAAGCTGAACGATGTTCTGGCTAGCCCCGGCGGCGGGGTTCTGCACAACATTCACCGGCACGCCCTGAGCCGCCGCTTGGATGGACAGAAGTAGCACAACAGCAAAGGTCTCTTTTCCTGACATTCCGCCTCCCAGCATTCCAGTTTGACTATGGCCAGGAGCATCATCATGTTTTGTCTTAGCTCTGACAATGACTAGGCTGGTGCGGCGACGCACTGCCGCTTTTCCACCGTGCAAAAGCGCTCATTCGGCGTAGCTTCGTGACCGCCGTCACAGCTATCTTTCTGCGATTGCGCTAGCATGAGTCCACTTCCCGTCAAAGGCTGGCCTCGATTCAGAAGCGAGGCTCGCTCATGTTGTCGACATTTTCGAAGTTCTTTGTGGTTGCGCTACTCCTGACCCTGATTCCTCGGCAGGTGTTCGCCGAGGAAATCGTCCGGCCGGGAACACCGGTACCCAACCCGCGCGGATTTCCCCACCCGCATCCTCCCCACCCGTTGATTCGAAGCTCGGGTTACATCTTCGCGGGCACGGTGAAGTCGGTTGAGCGAATTGCTCCCAAGGAAAACGGCGTAGCCACGGTACTGGTCAACTTCCATGTCGACGATGGCATACGGGGCGTTCTAACTGGGCAGATGCTGGCGATCCGCGAGTGGGCCGGCCTGTGGGAGTCCGGCGAACGTTATCGCCCCGGAGAACGGGTATTGCTATTTCTCTATCCTCCCAGCAAGTTAGGGCTGACCAGCCCGGTCGGAGGGCCAACGGGCCGCTTCAAGATTGGACCGGATGGCCGACTCATCGTCGATCCTGGCGGCCCTGTCTTCCCCGCACCACCTCCGAGTGTCAGAGGACGGTTGCGAGGGCCAACGCGCATCAGCCCTCGCGAGTTTGTCCGTTCCATTCGATCGCCGGAAGAAGAGTAAGCGTATGTCGAGAATTCACTATTCTGGGATAGTCCTGCTCCTGCTCGCGGTGATGCAAACTGCGCGAGCGGGTGGCCCTCGCTACATCGCCGGAATCAGCTACTTCAACCAAGGAACCGCCGGCACGCCGTTGACCTGGGCCCAAGGAGCGGTCAACTACTATACCGACCAGGGCAACTTGAGTGCGACGGTTTCCGGACCGCAGGGTGACGCGTTGGTCGCCGACGCGTTTAGCCAGTGGACTTCCATCTCGACCGCCGCAGTCACCGCCACGCGCGCCGGGCAACTCGCCGAAGACGTAAACGGCACGAATGTCTACCGTAACAGTGATGGCTCGATCACGATGCCAGCCGACATTAGGCCGACAGCCACGGGCACGCCTGTAGGTATCGTGTACGACGTGGATGGCACGGTCACGGACGCTTTACTTGGGCAGGGTGCAGGCGATTCCTCCCAGTGCTTCGGCAACGCGGTTTTCGGTGGGCTCGACAATTTTGGAATCGATGCCCACCTTCTTCACGCGCTTGTAGTTCTGAACGGAAACTGTGTGGTCCAGTTGCCCGACCCCGATGTGGAGTATCGGCTGGTGCGCGTGTTGGGGCAAGTGCTGGGTCTTGGCTGGTCGCAGATGAACCTTAACATCCAGACGGGTACGCCCCCACCGACCGCCGACGACTACGTCGGTTTTACCATCATGCATGGCGTTGATCTTCCCAATTGCGTTCCGATTTCCTTGTGCTATTCCAATGGCGGCCAGGTGAACCCCTACCAGCCCAAGCAAGACGATCAGGCGGCGCTGTCGCGTTTATATCCAGGGCCGACGTTCTCTGCCAGCACGGTTCGTATCCACGGCAATGTATATTTCGCCAGTGCGAGCGGACAACCGGGTCAACCGATGCAAGGTGTGAATGTCGTGGCCCGCTGGATCGATCCCAAAACCAATCAACCCTCACGTGCGTTTGGGGCCGCATCGGTTTCCGGTTTCCTGTTTGCCGGAAATGTGGGAACCACCGTCACCGGATTCAATGACGGCACAGGACAGCCCTTCAACCGTTACGGCTCGAGTGATCCCGCGCTCGAAGGATTCTTCGATCTGGCCGGATTGCAGATTCCGAACGGCGGGACCAGTGCGCAATACCAACTCACGGTCGAGCCGGTCGAGCCTCTCTGGTCGGCTACGGTGGGCCCTTACCAGCCCTGGCAAGTAAAACCGTCCGGCTCGTCGCAGCCCATCATCGTAAGCGTGACTCTGGGCGGGGACACTCAACAGGACATCGTGATGCAGAACGGAAGCATCCAAAAGCCCGATTGGTTTGGACCTACGACGTACAATTCTCCCGCGTCTTTGCCGGTGGCTGGAGACTGGGCAGCCTCCCTCGGTCCTTACGGCAGTCTCGACTACTTCTGGTTTTCCGGCCAGGCAAATCGCAGTCTTTCAGTGTTGGTAACGGCACTCGACGAGTTGAGCGCCGCATCGGAAAACAAAGCTCAGCCGGTGATCGGCATGTGGGCGCTGTCGGATCCGGGAACCTACCCAGCGCCGGCGAACACACCATCTGCTTTTAACTCCTCATTCTTTGGGACGACCATCCTCAATGCGCAATTGCTACAGGCGATGAACTTCCGTATCGGGATTGCCGACATCCGGGGCGATGGCCGCCCGGACTATCGATACCACGCCCGCGTGCTCTACGGCGACCACGTCAGCCCGACGCGGGCCAGCGTGGCCGGCGGTACAGCGCTCGCGATTACAGGCTACGGATTTCAGGCGAATACTGCCGTTGGGCTCGGGAGCGCGAATGCCCGGACATTGGCGGCATCCGCGACCCAGCTATTCGTTACGGCACCTGCGAAAGCCGATGGCGTGCAGGACATCGCCCTTGTCGATCCACCAACGCAAGCCAGCTCGATTCTGAGTGGCGTTGTCACCTACGGAGCCGGACCGAACGACATTCTCCATCTTATTGCCGGGGCAAATCCTCCGACGCCTGTGGGAGGGCAGGCGCCAAATCCAATCCAGGTGCAAGCGCTCGCACCTGACGGGGTCACTCCAATCGCTGGAGCCAGCGTCTTCTTTACCGCGACTCCAGCGGTAGCCTTCTCAGCGTGCTCGGGTGGAGGCAGTTGTACCGTGTTCACCGATCAATCCGGACAAGCCTCCACTCTGGTTAGCGTGCTTACGATCGGGGGCATGACCATCACGGCGCAACTCGCGCCGGCCTCCTATAAGAGCCCACAACAGGTGCAGACGACCCTGCTGGGAGTAGAGTCCGCGCTCGACATTGCTCTGGCTCCGCAAAATGAGTGGGTCGCACAAAGTGCGACGGTCACACTTGCTCTGACCACGCGAGTGCTCGCGAACGGTGTGCCGCTGGTTGGTCAGGTGGTGAACTTTTCCCTGTACCGCGGAAGTGGAACGCTGAACCCTGCTTCCGCAAACACGGACAAAAACGGTTACGCCAGGACAAGCCTCCAACTCTCGGACCTAACCTCAGAGGTGGATGGAAACGCCTGCGTGGGAGCAAATAACAATCCTTGCTCTGGGTTTCATGTGTTCCCGGTCCCGCCTTCGTCGCTGCGATTGCAGGCTGTGGGGGGCGATCTCCAACTCATCTCGGTTGGACCGGCCTTTCAACCGGTCACAGTTCGAGTGACAGACACGTCGGTGCCTCCGAACCCCGTGCTTGGCGTCAGTGTGCTGTTCCAGTCGCTGCTTGGACGAACCAATAACGGTGCGCCGATTGTGGTGGGTGGAGATACGATCGTCACAAGGAATTCAATGCCGATTATTCTGGGGACAGCGCAGGTCTCAATAGCCTCCGACGACAACGGCCTCGCAAGCATGCAGCCAGCTACCGGCGGATTTCAGGGAGCATTGGCAATTCTGGGCACGGTCACGGCAGGGCCTGCGAGTATGCCGTTTCAGTTGCAGTCGCTGTGGCCGATGACTCAGTAGGAACAAACCAGCAAACTATTTTTTCGTCCACTGATCGACCCAGTCGCCGACCGTCTTGTACCAAAGCTGGCTGTTCTGCGGCTTGAGCACCCAGTGCCCTTCATCCGGGAAGTAAAGCATCTTCGAAGGCACTTTCATGCGCTGCAATGTCGTGAAGAGTTGAAATCCTTCCGACACATCCACCCGGTAGTCGAACTGGCCGTGGACCACGAGCGTTGGCGTCTTGAAATTCAGCGCTGATAAATGCGGCGACCATTTTCGATAGAGCTCGCGATTGTTAAACAGCGTCCCTTTGAACTCCCATTCCGGAAGCCAAAGCTCCTCGGTTGTGCCGTATGCCGACTCGTTGTTGAAGGGCCCATCGTGCGAGACGATGCACTTGAACCGGTTCGAGTGCCCGAGAATCCAATCGACCATATAGCCGCCATAGCTTCCGCCCAAAGCACACTCGCGGTCCTTGTCGATAAACGGGTAGGTATGCTCGGCCTCGTCCAGGCCTTTCATCAGATCCTCAAACGGTGCCCCACCCCAATCGCCGTTGATCGCGTCCACAAATTTCTGGCCGTAGCCGGGCGAACCGTGGAAATTGATCATGATTACCACGTAGCCGTTGGCTGCGAAGAGTTCGGGATTCCAGCGGAAGCTCCATTCGTCGCCTTCCGGAACCTGGGGACCACCATGAACCATGAATTTCAGCGGATACTTCTTTTTGGGATCGAAGTTCGGCGGCTTGAGCAGGAAGCCTTCAACTTTGTCGCCAGCCGCGCCCGTGAACCAGTAAGGCTCAAGCGGAGGCATCACGACCCGAGACAGGACCGCATGGTTGAGGTCGGTGAGTTGCACCTCACTCTTTTCCTTTTCTACAGTTGCAGCCTTGCATCCCTCAGGCTTAATCTTCCCGCTCGAATCCGTACAAACCTCCTGCGCTTCGAAGGCCGTGGCTCCTGTAGTAGCCGCAGGCTGTGCCAACGCAGCGCGAAAGATTTCATTCGGAAACCGGACGGACATGCGGGTAAATAGCAAGTACTTCCCGTCGTGAGTCACGGCGAGATCGTCGTTAAAGCCCGGCACAATCATCTTGACATTGTTTTTTGTGAGCTTAACGGCGGTTTCATTTCCGGCGTCGCCCCCGATGACCGCAGTGTCCAGTGAAATGGAGTACACCGGCGACTCCCCTTTATCCTCCGCAACAAAATAAATTTTGGAGGAATCGGGATCCCAAATGAACGTTCCCACCCACCGGTCGAAACTCTCCGTCAGGTTCCTGATGTGCCCGGTCTTCCGGTTGTACAGCATCAAGCGGAAGCGGTCGCTCTCGTATCCCGGGCGAACCTGGGCGCGATACGCGATATACTTCCCATCCGGCGAATACAGCGGCGACGAATCACTCGCGGGATTGTCGGTGATCTTCTTCGCCGCTCCGCCGTTCACCGAAACGATAAACAAGTCGTTGTTAGTGCTGATGGCCTCGACTTCATCGTGATTCGAGGTGTAGCAAACCTCCTGCCCATCCGGCGAAAAGGCGTAGTCATCCTGGCCGCCCAAGCTGAATGGCGGCACATCGTAGTCTCCGGGCGTGAGATCGCGGCTGGCTCCGCCCTCAGCGGCGATGATTAAAAGATGATTCCGTTTGCCATCCTTGTACGCGTTCCAATGGCGGTAAAGAAGATGAGTAAAAACCAGCGCTTTGACCTTCGACTTCTCCGCATCCTCTAGCCGTTTCGCGTTACAGGCTTCGTCAACGCAGTCCGGATAGACATTCGAAATGAAAAGAATGTTCTTGCCGTCCGGCGACCAGATTGGACCATCAGCTTCGGTAGCAATCGAGGTCAGCCGGTGGGTTCCGGTGACCGTGCCTTTGACCTCGTCAAAATCGGCGATCCAGATCTGCGAACCACCTTCTTTCGTTGACAAAAACAAGAAGCGCTTTCCATCCGGCGCCCATCGCGGACGGTCCGATTCCTGCACCAGAATGATCTCCCGCGCCTCCCCGCCAGCGGTCGGAACCACCCACACATGTGGCGTCTTCGTGTTGGCCTCAAGGCTCACATCGACAGCGCTGAACAACACCCATTTTCCGTCGGGCGAAACAATAGGCTCGCTCACGCGCTTGAGCGCCATCATGTCTTCGAAAGTGAATGGATGCTTAGCCTGACCAACCAGAGAAATCGCACTGCACACCAACGCAATCAGGAAAATCAAATGGCGCATGTTCGGAGCTCCCTGGAACGGCTCAGTTTAAACCCACGCGTACGTCGCGGAGAATATCCATCTGGGAACCGTCTGTGCTCGCGGCAATCTGCCCGACGATGCAACTCGGTTTCTTGTATATCTGAAGTGTAGCCTCCAAGGTTAGGAGGCGTGACACAAGCTGTTCAAATTACTAAAGTGAGAGTAGGCGATAGGTTCTATGGAGGTCATAGTCCTCCCTGCCGGACTAGTCCTTAGGGGTCGTACGCGGATACTCAACGGGCTTCTGCCCGCTCCACGCATTCCAAAATCTCCGCCTCGCTGAGGGTGTGGTCCGACGCCTTGGCCCGCCGGTAGATGCTCTCCACCACGTCATCGGAGGCCGGAATACCGCGCCGGTCCAGCCAAAATAAAACGTTCGATTTACCGCTCATGGGGCCAATATCAATTACCTGTTCCAGGCCAAACACATGTGACGGCACTCCCGAATAAACCGTGTTCGCCAGTTCGATGTCGTTCTTCTTGTAGGCCTTGATGACTGCAGCGGCATGTACGCCGGTGGCAGTGCGAAAGGCATCTTCGCCGACCACTGGATAGTTTGCCGGAATCGGCACGCCCGTAGCCCGCGACACGGCCTGGCAATACTCTTTCAGCTTGGTGAGATCCTGGTCCGCCCACGGGGGAATACCCATGAGTTTGAGGTTCAACAGCATTTGATCCATTTGCGTGTTGCCGACCCGTTCCCCGATTCCCAGCCCGGTAGCATGCACGCATCCGGCGCCCGCGAACAACGCCGCCATGGAGTTGGCGATGGCGAATCCACGATCGCAATGTCCGTGCCAGTCCACCCGAATCTTCTCGCCCGAGGGTTGCACCACCTCTTTGAGGATGAACTGCACCAGCGCAAATGCGCCCATGGGCGTGGCGTGACCTGCCGTGTCACAAATGCAAATGGCCCGTGCCCCGTAATTGATCGCCGCCGAGTAGAGCCGTTTCACCATTTCCGGATCGCACCGGGTCGTGTCTTCGGTGACGTACATGACCTCAAGCCCAAGGGAAACCGCAAATTTGACTGCGGTCTCCGTTGTCTGCAACAGAAAGTCGTCGGTCCAGTTTTCGGTGTATCGACGGATGGGACTCGATCCAATAAACGCCGCGGCTTCAATCTTCAGCCCGGTACGCTGGACAATTTCTGCGATGGGGCGAATGTCGTTCTCGTGAGTACGGCACGCGCAGTTGGCGCGAATCTTCATTCGGTGGCCAACGATCTCGCGGGCCAAGGCTTCCACATGTTCCACCGCACGCGGCCCCGCCCCGGGCAGGCCGAGATCGGCCGAGTTGATGCCCAGAGTTTCCATGAGGTGGAGTGTGGCAAGTTTTTCAGTGATCGAGGGATCCCGCACCGAAGGCGACTGCAAACCGTCGCGCAAGGTTTCGTCGTTGAGCAAAACATGCCCCATCGGCCGCAGTGACGCGGGATGGATCCGGTTCCAGTCGTAAATGAGTTCAGAAGATTTCATTTTGTCAGAAACAAACCATCAGCCACAAAGGACACAAAGTATCACAAAGGAATTCATTCAACTTCCCAAAGCAAACGAATTGGCTCGACTCGGATTTCCTTTGTGTACCTTCGTGTCCTCTGTGGTTAAATGCCTTTGCCATATCTACTTACTTCTTCGGCGGCACTGTAAGCCCGAAGATCGAGTTCTGCCCCGACCCAGCCACGTTCAAACCACCTGCCTCCTCGGGATTCGGCAAATAAAGTGTCTTGCAATGTTCACAGCGATAGACTTCCGCGTCGCGCCCCCACGCCTTCTCCACATCGCCACAAGCCTGCTCCAGCACATCCGTGGTGTAGAACCAGCGCTTCAGGTGCCCGCCGCAGAACTTGCCCTTTTCGTTCTTCTGATTGCAGGCCCGTTGTCCCGGCTTCTTGATCTTAACCTTGTGGTTGGGAAGTTGCGGAGGAGTCTGTATGCCAGAGCTTGCGGTTGTGGCCAAAAGGTTCACCCTTGTTCGAGCGGCTCATGCCGCGGGATTCTGCTGCGCAAGTCCCATTCTACTCGAAGCGTTTTGACGGATGCTAGATTTGCGGGTTCAGAAGAGAACAGGACCCTCGTCGCCTAAGTGAAAACCAACCCCGTCCTGTCTCTTCCAGAACCAGAGGGACGGGACGGGGCGTCCTCGCGAGTAAAACCGCGCATGGGACCGTGTCGTCGCCAACGACGAGATATTAACCACACACGACCCTCAGTGAAAGCGTTTCCCATCTACTTGCCCGAAGATGCTACGGTCGAACCAGCCTCGATGCTTGCAATCTTGAGCTGGTTGTTTTCGAGTGTACCGACGACACGCACCTCGAGACCGGCGAACGAAGCGGCTTTCCCTTGGTCGTCCAGCTTGTAAACCGCATTTTTGGCCGCATCGAATAAGACGTACTTCCCGCCGATCTGGGCGCACTTTTGCGTGCACGTCTGTTTCTCGCGCCCCATGCTGCTCATTTCCTTCATCATTTCTTCGTGCGATTTGTTCTTGGCGCAAAACGTGTCGGTGATCTCTCCGGTAAATACCTGCTGACCACTTTGGTTGACTTCTCCGGCCCACAGTTGCAACCCAACCAGGCCAATGGACAGGAGGAGTGGAATACGGCTGAAACGGCTCTTCATATTTATGTCTCCAGAATTAGGATTTAACTGCCTTCCTGAAAACTAAAAGAACCAGAAATGCCGTTTGTCATGTGATCGTCAAGAGTTTGCACTTTCCAGCCAACAGACTTGGCCTTTGCCCAAGTCAGACGTGCTTTGTATAGAGGAGCAAGTGGTGGGGGGCCCACTCTTAACTTATCGCGCGAGCGTCACAACGGGATTTGGTTCTGATGCGTGCCGTTCTTAACTGAGGGCCGCCGTAGTTGTTTGGATCACGTGAAGCAACGGTGTGGGATAGACGCCAAACCAGATCAGAATCGCCAGTACGGTCAGCATGAAGAACCCTAGACCAACCTGCTCGTCGACCGATAGAGACAACCTGATCGGCGGCGTGCACCGGCGGGACCGAGTATAGAGTTACGACAACGCGCAGGTCAGAAATAATTGTGGGGTTGCCAATACTGGTCGCTGGAGATCGGCGGCAATAAAATTGACGCAGGTCTATCAAGGCTAGGGCAAGGTGTGACCTGCATCCTGCAGAGCCTGCAGAGTCGCTCCCGTATACTCCTCACCGACGAGCACATAGTCCGTATCGAAGGTGGAGATTGCAAAGATGGGCACTCCTTTCTCCGCCAGAGGCCCGATAACCGAAGCTAGAATCCCAACCTCCGAAAAGGAAAATGGCCCCTCGATCTTGAGACACACCCAGGGAGTTCTCGGCATATCTTCCCTGGGAACATTGGCCGCAGCGCAGACGATTGAGAGCTCATCGGTGGTTCGAGTAACCGAGCTAAACAGACCTTTGCCAGCCCATTCGGGCACCGGCGCGTCTGACGGCAAGCGGCAGACTGCAAACTGTCCGGGGACCCAGGAAAACTTCAAGGCACGGCCAGTCATTCTTTTCGACTCCGCCTTCACTCTACAGGACGACATCAGGCTAAGACCTGGCCGCAGCCGCGTCAAACAAATTCAAGAAGCCAAGCTTTTTTTCTGCTGGAAGAAACGAAGCCTCGAACGAATTTCGCGCCAACTCGCGCAAGTGCTCATCGGTAAAACCGAAAGTCTGTTGAGCCAACTGATATTCCCGACTCAAAGAAGTTGCGAACATGGCTGGATCGTCGGTATTGAGCGTGACCATCACGCCTTGATCAAAATAATTCCGTACCGGATGCTCGGCTATGGTCGGGCAGACGCCGGTGCGCAGATTGCTCGTAATGCAGATCTCCACCGGAACCTGCCGCTTGGACAACGCTTCTACCAGTTCAGGATCCTGCGAAGCCGTGAACCCGTGACCGATGCGCTCGGCGGGGAGATTGAGCGCGCCCCATACTGAGCCCGGCCCGGCAGTTTCGCCGGCATGCGCAGTCAGGCGAAGGCCATTTGCGGCGGCGTAGGCATAGACCTCGCGAAACAGTTCTGGGGCGGCTTGGCGCTCGTCCCCGCCAATGCCGAATCCGACGACGCTCCGGTCTTTGTAGCGTGCGGCTACCTCGGCGACGGGCTGTGCTTTGTCTGGGCCGAATTGGCGGACCGCATCAAAGATCCAAAGCAGCGAAGTTTCAAAGTCGCGCTCTCCTCGTTCCCGTCCGCGTTCCAGTCCTTCGAAGATGGCATCGAAGTCCTGCTTGCGCCACAAGCACACTCCGACCGAAACGTAGACTTCGGCGTGCAGTACATTGTCCGCCTTAAGCTTTTGCATCAATCGGTAGGTGATGAGCTCGTAATCCTCTGGAGTCTGCAATTCCTCCGTCACGGTCTTGAATGCCATCAGAAAGCCGGTGAAGTCCTTGTAGCGGTAAAGCTGCTCTACCTCAGCCAGAGTGCCCTTTTTCCCATGACGTTTCTTCAACTCGAGCAAAGTAGGGGGATCAATCGAGCCTTCGAGGTGCAGATGCAACTCGGCTTTGGGCAGAGACACGATGAAGGCGCTGGAGGCAGTAGACGCCATGAACTGATTCTACAACTCATCTGCTTGGAACATTGATTACGCTGGTTCGCACCGTTGCTCTAATACGGGCAATTGCGTCCCAGTTCCGGTTTTTCCGTGCTCCTAAAGCAGTCCCAGGTCTCGGAAGCGCGAGACCTGGGGCACCCTGCGGAATTTTCTTCGCCGCGAGAGCGGCTATTGCGCAGAAAAACTATTGGCAGTTTGTGGCTTGGAAATACGCGGGAATTTCAGGGTTATTATGTCGTTCTGCCCTGCGTTGAAATCGAAACCGGTTCCGGTCACGATCAGGTTTCCGAAGGGATCGACGACGGAACCGGTCGTCGAAAACTCAGAAAACTGGCTTGAAGCCTGGAAGGTCCAAAGGGCGGTCCCGGCCGGGTTCAGTTTGGTTACCGTGTAGGCGCCGCCCGAGATGAAAACGTTCCCCTTGGCATCGCTCACGATCTCTCCGGATGACGGAATCTGCGTGACCCAGACTTGCTTGCCGGATGGATCGAGCTTCGAAGCTGTGGAAACGGGGTTGCCGTGGAGAAGCGTGAACCCCGATAGCAGGATCTTCCCAGCCGGGTCGACCGCTACGGACACTCCGCCATCTCCGGCCTCGGTCAAGGCGAAGATGAGTTTGCCGTTCGTGTCGTACTTCACAGTATAGGGAAACGACTCTCCGGTGATTAGATTGAGTGCGACGCCGGTAGCGTAGATGCCATCGTTATGATCCACTGCTCCGGCTCGCGGAACTTTGTTGAAATCGGGCGATTGGGTAAAGTTCCGGGTCCACAGAAGTTTGCCCTGAGGATTGATTTTCAGGACCGTCGTGTCCAGGCCCGGTCCAGCGTTTGTAGTATCGCCGAATACGATCAGGTTTCCTTTGCTATCGAGCTGGACATCGGTTACGCCGGAGCCGGGAGCGGCTCCCTGGTGCAGCTTCTGCCAGAGAAGCTTCCCTTCCGCCGTGAACTTGGCGACGATCATGGATCCACCCTGCATACCTCCGGCGTAGACATTGCCGGATTGGTCAAGGGCCAATGCGCCGATCTGGTCGATTGTGAAAGCGCTACCCAGAAGGTGCGTCCAGCGCGTCTTTCCGGAGGGGTCGAAACTCATGACTAACGCCCCAAACAACGTATAGCCTCCGGCATAGATATTGCCGTTTGCGTCCACCTTGACGTCGTTCGCGAAACCGGCGGACAGGGACTTGGGTTGGAAATGGAAGGCTCCTAACAACTTTCCCTGAGCGCTGTACTTGATAACGGCGAACCCGTTCAGATGGTGCGTATCGTCGAGCCCCGAGGCAATGTAAAAGTTGCCCGCGACGTCCGTGGTCATACGAGAGGAACGATCATCGAAGGGCTTGGCGAAACGAAATTTCTGTGGAGTTATCGCGAACGCGCTCGGATCAGCGGATTCCGGGGTTTGAGCTGTGCCACGAATTGGCAAGAAGAGCACCAAGGCGGCGGCAAAAGACATCAAGGCGCAAACTGCATGAGACTTTTGAGAAGTCATGTTTATTTTTTCCCTTAGCATTTATTGAGATTGTCGGCGCTAGACGGAGGCTCGCTGCGTGACAATGTCAGAGTATGAGAATGAAGAATGCAAGATGTCACCTTTCTGTCGCATTCAGGTCTATTCGTGGTGACACGAAGCGGCTCTCTGGATCTGTCGTGGTGGGTGAGTATGCAGGCCCGTCGGATTCGCGGGCGCTATGCTTTCTTGCAGAACTCGCTGTGATGGCGGCTATAGAGAGCGTAGACAGTCAGGCCTATCGCCAGCCAGGCGAAGAATCTTAACCAGGTCAGAATGGGCAGACCGGACATGAGCAGAATGCAAAAGAACACGCTGAGGACAGGGGCTGCAATGCCGCCCGGAGCGCGGAATCCCCGATGGCGGCCGGGATCGCGATAGCGCAGGATGATCACGCCGACCGAGACCAGTACGAAAGCGAAGAGAGTCCCGATGTTCGATAAATCAGAAAGCGTGCCAATATCCAGAAAGCCGGCGGGAATGCCAACGAGGAAACCGGCGATCCAGGTAGCAGTTGCCGGTGTTCGGAAGCGCGGGTGGACGCGCCCGAAAAGCCGAGGCAACAGGCCATCGCGAGACATAGAGAACCAGACTCGCGCTTGCCCAAGTTGGAAGACCAGCAGCGACGAGATCATGCCCATCATCGCGCCGAAGAGGACTCCGAGGTGAATCCAGTTCAGGGTGTGCGAGCCGGTTTGGACGGTCAACAACTTCATGGCGTTGACCACCGGCGCGGCGTCGTCACGGACGGACGCCCAGGGCACGATCCCAGTAAGCACAACCGCGACCCCGATATAGAGGACAGTGCAGACGACCAGCGTGGCGATGATCCCAATCGGCAGGTCGCGTTGCGGGTTGCGGGCCTCTTCCGCGGCGGTCGAAACTGAATCAAATCCAATGTACGTGAAGAAAATGATGGAACCGCCGGTCAGGATGCCAGACCATCCCATCGGCGCGAAAGGGTGCCAGTTGCCGGGATGCACATATTGCGCGCCGACAATGACAAACGCGAGGATTGCCGCAATCTTCAGCAGGACCATAACATTGTTGGCCTCTGCCGACTCGCGAATGCCGCGCACCAGGATCACGGTCAAAATCATGACCACGAGAAATGCCGGAAAGTTGAAACCGAAGTGCAGACCC
>Ga0210407_10001845_pt1 | contig 19020 bp, 11 predicted proteins | sample IncBWC27MmetaG_FD_150860 | JGI IMG/M metagenome (GOLD analysis project Ga0210407, IMG submission 150860) | Forest soil microbial communities from Barre Woods Harvard Forest LTER site, Petersham, Massachusetts, United States - Inc-BW-C-27-M | ecosystem: Environmental > Terrestrial > Soil >... | reverse complement strand
ACTGTCTTCGCATTCGCGGCGAACGGATTCGGCGCTGAATTCCTTGTAAACGTTGCCTTTTTCGTTCCAGCGTAAAATGCACTTGGTGAAAACGTAAGGACGCGGGCCGCGCCATTCCTTCAAGGCGCGAGCCACGACTTCTTCGGAGTGGCCGAGGCCGTAAACGGCGGCGGTGTCAATCCAATTGACGCCGAGTTCGAGCGTGCGATGAATCGCGGCGATAGAGTCGGCGTCGTCCTGCGCTCCCCAGGCGAATTCCCAGCCAGAACCCCCGATAGCCCAGGCGCCAAAACCGACGGGCGTAATTTTGAGATCGGAGTTTCCCAGTTTTCGCGTTTCCATTCGAATCCTCTTGCCGAGACGCGCGAGGCAAATTTCCGCCGCGGCGAATCTGATTATTTTATCTTCTACCAGTTTGATGAGATTCCCTCGAAAAAAGATAGAGAAAAAAGTTCGTGAGCACGAGGGCAGGAAAACTGAGAAAAACACTTAATTGGCGATGACGGCGGCGTCCAGCGAAGCAGTTTCGCCGTCGGGATTGGTGAGAGTGATTTGCTGGGGACCGGGCGTGAGAGCGGGAGTTACGACGAGAAGCGTGTTCGAATCCTTGAAGGAGACGCTGGCAGACCTTCCGTTGACAGTAACAGTGGTGGCGCTCTGAAAGCCGCTGCCGCGGATGGTGACAGTGGCGCCACCAGTTGCGGAAACCGTGGAAGGCGTGATGGTGCCGATTCCCAAGGGAACAGCGGCGAGCTGGACAACTGTTATGGCGGCGTTCTGACGCGTACCATCCGCGGAAGTAATGGCGAAGAGACGCTGGCCATTTTCGTCCGTAGCAAGAAAGCCACCATGGAGGCCGTCGACATCGGTCATGAACTGCTGAGGGAGAAGAATTCGCAAGCGGAGAACGCCCGAGTGCACGTCGAGGATGTCTATGCCGCCCCTTACTCCGGGGCTCGCGGGCGCACCCGTGAGAAATGGTTGATAGATCAACGCGCCGGAAGGATGGAGAGCAACACCGGGCACCAGCACGCGCCCCGGTATTTGCGCAAGCTCGGCCGAAGCGGGAACGGAAGTGAGAGAAAGATCGGCGGCGCGCATTTCGATTGCGCCATTTGACCGGAAGGCGAACATGCTGCCATCGGCGGCGGCTCCCAGATCCGTGGCTGAGGCATTGGCAGGAGAAGTGAGGAACTGATTCGGGGAGCTGGAGTTCCAAACGGCGACGGGGCCGCCAGGAGCAGAGCCAAAAGCCACAAAAACGTGATCGCCCGAGGCCGTGCCTTGAACCAGCGGAGCACCAGTGATGCTTGTGACTTCCGGTTGTGGAGCAGGCTGAATGGTTGGCGGGCTCGCCGTCAAGTTCATTTGCGCCAAGCAAGTCGAACACGCCCCCGAAGAACCGCCTTCGCCGCTGAGACCGACGAAGACAGTTTGCGCGCTTGTCGCGGCAACGCGAGCAGGGCCTGAGTTTGTGAAGCCGGGGACGCCGCCGACGGGCACAATTGTGGCGGTTCCAGTGACCAAGTCGAAGAGATAGATACTTTGGGAACCGAAATCGGCGACGACGAGTTGAGAACCATCGGGAGTCAGAACCGCACCGCGCAATGCGGCACTGGGGAGAGGACCGCCGGGAGGCTGGAGGGTGCGAAATGTATTCTGCTGGAGATCGAAAACATCGACGTGATCGAGGTTTGTAAGATAGAGGCGCTGGCGTTTCTGATCATAGAGCAGGAACTTATAGAGGGCAGGATTTGAATAGGATTGGAGACTCTGAAGATACTGAAATGATTTGGCTGAGGTTGCGGAACCGGCCGGTGTTGAAACGAAAACGTCAGCTTTACCGGAGGAACCAGCCGGCGTCTGGAGAGTGATGCGTTCGAGCGAAAAAGGATAGCTGGCGTCGAGGCCGAGAGAAACAGCGAAACTCGCAGCGCTCTCCACTTTTTGCACCATGGCGGTTGCGCCGCCGATCTTGACGGAGATTTTTGCAGGATCGCCGCCGAAGCCATAGCCGTAGATTTGTACGGAATCGCCACCGGAGTTCATTCCTACGCTTGGGAGGATTTGTAAGATTTGCGGACCGTAGCTGAAGGCGTCTGGTGCGATGGCAAGCCAGCCGTTCTGGAAATAGGGCGTTACGTTGACAGCGCCGTTGGTGGCGCTTGGAGGAGAGTTTGCCTGGATTTGAGTGGGACTCGAAGCGGTCACGTTCGATGCTGATTGAGTTCCAAAATTTAGTTGTTTGAGAGAAGTGAAGTTTTGCCCGGCAAGAGCGACAGAAGTTCCACCTACGAGCGGACCATCCGAGGGCTGGAGACTGGGCGCGGCGGCGATGACTGGAGCCGTAGAGGACAGATTTGCGGGCGCTGCGGCATCGATAAAGCTGACACCGCGATTCGAAAGGCCGAAGACGAGTTGTGTTTCGTCGGCGTCCTCGATTTCCGAAGAGACGCCCTGAATCGCGGCGTCCGGAACCCGGCCGATGAGTTGCGCCGTATGGCCATCGAGAACCGAAATAAATGAGGCTGAGGAAGCGGACTCGCTGAGATACAAGCGATTTCCGTCGGTTGAGAATGCCATGCCATGCGCGGTCGTGGGAACATAGGCGCCAACTTGTTTGAGGGAAACGTCCAGCAACAGAAGTTGCGTGGTCCCGCTGGCCGAAAAAATCACGGCAAAGCGGCTGCCATCGGAATTGGCAGCGAGCGCGGAAATTAAACCTGTGCCAAGCGTCAGCGGACCGGCGAGGACTTTGCCTCCCGAATCGAAGAGGGCCAGTTCTCCGCTGGAGTCGTTGGCAGCGGCGAGGACTTTCGAATGATCGCCGGAGCGGGCAAGGACGCCCACTCCCTGCTGAAACAACGCAGGGGCGGTGGAAGTAAGATCGGTCAGCGAATTCGACGCGGGGTCCCAGAGAGCCAGGAGGGCTTCCGAGGAAACGAGCTGGCGGAGACGCACCATGGATTTGCCATTAGAAAGCGAAAGAACCTCAATGGGACGGCTGAAGATCGTGCCGGGCAGCGGAGTGAGTCCTGTTAACGAATAGCGATTTTTGACGCGGAGCCCGGACGCATCGATCGCAACGATTCTCTCCAGTGCGGTGCCAATCCAAACGGTGGAACCATCGGCGGAGAGATCGGCGCTGGCGGCTCCGGGGACAGAGATTTGCGCGACGCGAGAGTTGGTGGCCGTGGAGAAAACGTCCACGCAATTCAAGGCGCGATTGGCGATAAAAATTCGCTTGTTCGAGGGATCGTAAGCGATATGGCGATGATGCGGCTCACCGAACGGATCGTCCGCCGCCGAAGTCGAATCCGTCCTTGCGTAGGCCGTGCGCGGGAGCGCTGGATTCACGCTGCCCTGTATCGCGAGAGCAAGGCTAGCTCCATGAGATAGAGCGCCGCTCGTGCCTTGCAAGGAAACCGTGAAATTTCCTGTAGGCGCATTTGCGGAGGCGCCAAAAACGACGGGGGTGATTGCGCCCGCGGTAACACTGAAGGGACTCACGGGATTGGAGTTCACGCCGGAGGGAAGCGCGTTCAGGGTTATCTGAACGGCACCAGAAAAGCCGTTCAAGGGATTCACCGAGACATTTACGGCGGAACTTGCAGCGCCCTGCGCGATGGAAATCGAACTCGATGACAGGCTCAGAGTAAAATCCGCAGCCGGCGGAGGCGGAGGAGAGCTTGGAGATAAACCACCGCAACCTTCACAAATCAATTCGAGCGAGAGGAGAACTGCCAGGAGGACGCCGTGGCGTAACCGTCCCATGAGATGACCCCGCGTACATTCCGCGCGAACGGCAGGTTCTCCGGGACAGGTGAGAGTCAAGACCGGCCGGCGCACTGCCCTGAAAGGATGCCCGAAGCAACGATACACTCACTCTTCTAATTGTCAAGATAACAAATAATGGAAGGGTGAGCGACAAGAGTGGCTAATAGACCTGGGCTCCAAAGTCGAAGAGAGATTCCTCCGCTCCAGGACGGCAAGAAACGCCGTCCCTCCGGTCGGAATGACAGGTTGTGTGGTGTTGCGGATGGAAGAAAAGCGGCGGCAAGCCGCCACACTCCAAAAAGGAACGGCGCCCCGGTGATACCGGGACGCCGCGATTGAAACTGTTGAATGTGGATGAAACTTAAATTGTCTTGGTTGCGGCCGCACCGGCAGGCGCCGAAGAATTGCGGGCGAACGCATGTGAACCGGATTCCTTTTCCGGGCTCTTGTCGATCTCGATGGAACCTTTGAAGTAGGCGCCGTCTTCGATCATGATGCGGGAAGTGGTGAGGTCACCGTTGACCGAACCATCCTTCTTGATTTCAATTCGATCCTTGGCGCGAAGGTTGCCCTTCACGTTGCCGTAGACCACGACCTCGCGGGCAATGATATCGGCGGTTACTTTTGCTGAGGGCCCGACAGTCAGCTTCCGCTCATCGAGAGTGATCAGTCCTTCGACCGATCCATCGATCAACAGATCTTCATTGCCGGAGATCTCACCTTTCACGTGCAGACTGGCCCCGAGCCGCGCCGTGGCGCGGTCCGCGGTTGCACCTAGTGGACGCATCGCATCTGTACTCATCGCGGGTTTATCCTCCCAAGTCGCCGAAGCAGGCTTCGACGGCTGATTCGTTTGTAAGTTTTTAAACTCCGGTTGCCCTGCTTGCGCTGCATCCGGTTTCTTATTGCCCCACATCGGACCTCCAAAGGGACAGCACCACCCCAACGCAGAATTCCGTCCGGGGTACTGCAAACTGTATTCCCCGGAAGTGCGGGCAGCAAACAAAGTGTGAAGCGGCTGTTCCAGACAGTTACTAGACTTTGGGACAGGGCGTGCCACGGCTGGTGGGCAGTCCACGGAGATACTGAAGGAAATAGGGGGAAATGTAAAGCGGGGTGGGGGGTAGTTTTCGATATGTCGAGTTTTCTAGAGTTACCAGAATAACGCGCAGTGAGGATAGCATTCCAAGCTGATTAAGGATTACGATTGTCGCGATGATTGATTCAATAGACAGGAATCGTTTGCCGTGGCTCTTTTTGGCTATTGTCCTGATGCTCGCGTCTGCTATCTGTGCTCTCTTGTACTTGGACGCGGTGGGCAAGATAAGCGGGTGGATTGGACTTCACGAATATGAGGGACTTCTCCCGATGCTCCGATGGCGCGCAAGACTATGGTCAGGCCTCGCCATAATTCTTCCATTTCTTACTGCGCTGATACTAGGGCTCGGCAAAGGTGCAGAACAAAAACATGCAGAAAACAGTCGTACAGGTGTTATCACTGACCCCGACGTGTCCCATGAATGGACTATCGTCACTGCAATTCTCGCGTATCTGCTCCGAGTAGTCGTCTCGGCGCTTGCATCGTTGGCTTTCGTCGCTATGTTCGTCCTAGTCGTTTCTCTACTCGAAAAGCTGGGCGTGCAGGTGCGCTAGTTCTTCGTCGCTAATGGCGCAAATTGGAAAATGACCAAGTACTGCGGCGCCGGAAATGACGCTATGAGGTTGGCTTTTCAGGGACGGGCTGCGTGGCGACGAAATCGGCTTGAAAACGGGTAGCGTAGGAATCGAGGAGCTGCTGGAGGCGTTCGGGGCTTTGGGATTTCAGGATGAAGCCCGCGTGGTGGTATTTCGTGATGCGGTACGAGATTTCGGGATCGTTGTAAGCGGACGTATCGGGATTTTCCTGGCGCGCGAGAGAAAGAATGACGGCAGCGTAGTCGCGGCGTGAAGGGGGAAGCTGGTAGGGCTGATTCCCTGCCCCGACTTCCAGGCGGGCCCACTCGCGCCAGAGGTTGATCCCCGTGGCGGTTTCGATGACATCGGAGATGTAAGCGCCGCCGACGCGGGCGGCGACTTCGATGAAATAAAACCTTCCATCGGCGTGAGCGCGGAGGAACTCGGCATGAGTGACTCCGCGCATGAGGCCGAGACCTTCGATCAAATTGCGATTGATTTGGAGAAGCGATTTGGTTTCCTCGGCTTCGCGGGGAAGGGTGCGCGTGGTGAATACGCCGCCTTGATGCGAAGTATCGAGCGGCGGAGTGCCGTAGGCGTGGGCTTCGGCGAAAACTAAACGGCGGTCGGAAACGACGCTATCCACGTGAAAGACCGTGCCGGGAACGAATTGTTCGAGCAAGTAAAAGGATTGCTGATCGCCGAGCTGGTCGAGCCAGTGCCATAACTGGTCGGGGTAATGAACCTTCTTCATGCCGATGCCGGAGGCTTGCGAACGAGGCTTGAGCAACCAGGGGTTTGGAACGCGGGACATGAATTCGCGAAGACGATCGTAATTGAGGACGTGGACGAATTCGGGGACGAGGATGCCGGCCTCGCGGGCACGGGCGCGCATGGCCAGCTTGTCGCGGAAGTAACGGACGGTGGTCAGGCCCATGCCGGGAATGCGGAGATGCTCGCGGAGGGCGGAAACATTCTCCATGTCGAATTCATCGAGAGCGACGATGCGATCGATGGAATGCGACCTGGCCGCGTAACTCACCGCATAAATCAGACCTTGCTGCGGAAGATCTTCGGGCATGGTGAAGACTTCGTCGATACATTCGAACGGCCACGCTGCGTGGCGAAGTTTTTCGACGGTCAGGAGAAGAACGATGCAGCCCATGGCTTTGCAGGTGCGGATGAATTCCTGGCCCTTTTCGTAGGAACTGACGCAGAGAATGGTAAGAGGCTGTTCCTGCGGCATGCTGCGCCTCCGGAGCTTGAGTGAATCGAGCGCGGATTATACAGCGGCTTCGCGCGCGGGATACAGAAATTGCAGAAACGGGCCGACGCGCTGCGCCCAGGCGGCTTCGTTGTGCTCGGCGCCTTCGATGCGCTCGTAGTGCAAATCGCGTTCGAGCTGCCAGCCTTTTTCGAGAAGCACGTCGCGGAATTTCTCGACGTCGTGGACGATGCGCGAGCCTTCGCGGGTGCCGATATCGAGCCAGATGCGCGGGCGAGTCTTGACGGTTGCTGTCCGGGCAAAACGGTTGATTACGAGCTGGTTCCACCACACCGACGGCGAGAGCGCCGCGATTTTTCCAAAAATGTGAGAATGCTGGAGTCCCAAATAGAGGGAGACCAAACCGCCGAGCGATGAACCACCGATACCGGTATGCTGCAAACCGGAAAGGGTGCGGTATTCGCGTTCGATGAAGGGTTTCACTTCTTCGATGAGAAATTTTGCGTAGCGGTCGGCGCGGCCGCCGCCGAGTTTGGGAACGTGGGTCGGAGTGTATTCGCGGATGCGCGCTTTGGTGTTGTACATGCCCACGATGATCAGAGGGACGACAACGCCCGCTTGAATGCCATAATCCGCGGTCTGCCCGACGTGCCAGTCTTGACCGGGGATAAAGGAAGTGGCGCCGTCGAAGAGATTCTGGCCGTCATGAAGATAGAGGACGGGGAAACGGCGCCCGGGCTGGTCCCCGTAGCCGGGCGGCGTGTAAACAATGAGGTCGCGCTGGTTGCGGAGAAAGCGCGAGCGGAATTTTTCGTGCTTGCGAAGCTGTCCGGAACTCACGGCGCGATGGTCACCAGAAGATCTTTCGCTTCGACATGCTGGCCGGAAGTCACGAGAATTTTCAAGATGCGTCCTGCAATGGGCGCATAGATATTGGACTGCATTTTCATGGCTTCGAGAGTGAGAAGTTTTGCGCCGCGTTCCACCGCATGATTCGCTTGCACGGCGATGCCGCTGATGACGCCGGCGGTGGGAGCGGCGACCTGGCCGGGATCGGCAGGGTCGGCCTTCGGATGAGCACGCTCGACGACGCGCAGCGCGCGATCGCGGACGTTGACTTCGCGAGGCTGGCCGTTCAACTCAAAAAAGAGCGTGCGGGTGCCATCGGGATGCGGCTCGCTGATGGTCAGGAACTTGATGATGAGCGACTTGCCGGATTCGATTTCGACGGTGATTTCTTCGCCGGACTTCAGACCATAGAAAAAGGCGGGCGTGGGCAAGACGCTGACATCGGAATACGTTTGGCGAAATTTGTCGTATTTGGTGAAAACGTCGGGATAGAGCAGGTAGCTCAAGAGATCGTCGCGCAGGACGGTGTGGCCTAGTTTTTTGTCAAGGGATTCTTGCTCGTGCTCCCATTTCAGCGCTTCGAGGTTTTTACTGGGGCGACCGCGAAGAGGAGCCTGGCCGCGCAGGATGATTTTTTGCAGCTTCTTCGGCCATCCGCCGGGAGGCACGCCGAGCACGCCGGAAAACATTTCGACAACCGAATTTGGAAATGACACGTCGTGTTTTTCGTCGAGCTTAAGAATGTCAGCCGGATGCATCTCTTTGGCCATCAGAAATAGAGTCATGTCGCCGACGACTTTGCTGGAAGGCGTAACTTTGACGATATCGCCGAAAAGCTGATTCACTTCGGCGTACATTTTTTCGACTTCCCGCCAACGATGGCCGAGGCCCATGGCGGCAGCCTGTTCGCGCAAGTTGGTGAATTGACCGCCGGGAATTTCATGCTGGTAGAGGCGCGCGGAGCCGGCCTTGGGGCCGGAGTCGAACGGCAGATAGTAAGTGCGAACGGTTTCCCAATAGTCGGAACATTCGTTGAGCGAGTCGATGTCCAACTGCGTGTCGCGTGGCGTGTGGCGGAGCGCCTCCACGATGGAATTGAGATTGGGCTGGCTCGTGCCGCCGCTCATGGCGGCGATGGCTCCGTCAGCGATGTCGACTCCGGCTTCGGCGGCCTTCAGAACGGAAGCGGAGTTGATGCCGCTAGTGTCGTGGGTGTGAAAGTGGATGGGAACGCCGACTTCGTCGCGCAGTGCCTTCACTAGTTCGAATGCTGCGTAAGGTTTGCAAAGCCCGGCCATGTCTTTTATCGCGAGGAAGTGCGTGTCCAGTTTTTCCAGTTGTTTGGCCATCGTGACGTAGTACTTGAGCGAGTATTTCGGGCGGCTTTTGTCAAGAATGTCGCCGGTATAGCAAATGGCAGCTTCGCAGACGGCGCCGGTTTCCAGCGCTGCGTCGATCGAAACGCGCATGTTTTCAATGGAATTGAGCGAATCGAAGATGCGGAAAATGTCGATGCCCTTGGCATGCGCCTCGCGGACAAATTCTATGATTAGGTTGTCGGGATAGGAAGCATAGCCGACGGCATTGGCTCCGCGAAGAAGCATCTGAAAACAGATATTGGGCACGCGTTCGCGCAGCTCGCGCAATCGCTGCCAGGGATTTTCATGCAAGAAGCGCATCGCCGTATCAAAGGTCGCGCCGCCCCACATCTCGAGACTGAAAAGATTCGGCAGGCGATGAGCGACTGCGCCGGCGGTGGCCAGCAAATCGAAGGTGCGGACGCGCGTGGCCATGAGCGACTGATGAGCGTCGCGGAAAGTAGTATCGGTAATGAGGAGGCGCTTTTCTTTTCGCGCCCAGGCAGCGAATTTTGCAGGGCCCAGTTTTTGCAGAAGCTGCCGGGTGCCCGGCGGCAGTTTGCCTGCGGGCATCGCCGGGATGAAAGGCGCCTCGAATTCTTTCGGAATCTGCTTCTCTTTTACTTCGGGATTGCCGTTGAGGATGACGTCGCCGAGATAGGAAAGCAGCTTGGTGGCGCGGTCGCCGCGGCTGGGAAAACGGAAAAGTTCGGGCGACTCGTCAAGGAAGGAGGTGGTGACTTCACCGGCGCGGAACTTCGGATGATTGACAACGTTTTCGACGAAGGGAATATTCGTTTTCACGCCACGAATCCGGAATTCGCGGAGAGCGCGGTCCATTCGCTGGCAAGCTTCGGGAAGATTTGCGCCCCAGGCCGTCACTTTGACGAGGAGCGAATCGTAATAGGCCGCTAGCGTCGCGCCGGCATAAGCAGTGCCGCCGTCGAGGCGAATACCGAACCCCGCGGGAGAACGGTAAGTGGAAAGTTTCCCATAGTCGGGAGCGAAGTTTTTCTCCGGGTCCTCGGTCGTCACGCGGCACTGGAGAGCCGCGCCATTGAGCGGAATATTCTCCTGCTTCGGGAGAGACATTGGCGGCTCATGCAGCTGATAGCCTTGCGCGACGAGTATCTGCGAGCGCACCAGATCGATTCCCGTGACCATTTCGGTGACGGTGTGTTCGACCTGAATGCGGGGATTGACTTCGATGAAATACCACTTCCGCGAATCGACATCGTAGAGGAACTCGACGGTTCCCGCATTGCGATAGTTGGCTTTGCGCGCGAGCTGCACGGCCGCATCGCAGAGCTCATTACGAATACCCGGGGGGAGATTCGCGGCCGGAGCTACTTCGACGACCTTTTGATGACGGCGTTGGACCGAGCAATCGCGCTCATAAAGATGAATCAAATTGCCGTGATGATCGGCGAGAATTTGAACTTCGAGGTGCCGCGCCCGAGGCAAATATTTTTCCAGGAAGACGGAGGCGTCGCCAAAGGCGGAGCGCGCCTCACCCTGGGCTTCTTCCAAGAGCGAGTCTAGCTGCGCAGCGTCATGAACGACGCGCATGCCGCGACCGCCACCTCCCATCGCTGCTTTCACGATGACGGGATAGCCGATTTCGAGCGCGATTTTTTGCGCCTCTGGTGCGGACTTGACGGGATTCTCGGTTCCCGGCAGAACAGGCACGCCAGCCGATGCGGCCAGTCTTCGAGCGGCGGTCTTGTCTCCTAGCAATTCGAGAAGTTTCGGCGGAGGACCAACAAAGGCGATGCCGGCCTTTTTGCAGGCACGGGCAAACGAAGGATTCTCTGAAAGAAAACCGTACCCCGGGTGGATAGCGTCGACGCCCTTCTCTTTCGCCAGGGCCACAATTCCCGCAATATCCAAGTAGGCTTCGACGGGCCCTTTCCCGGCGCCGACCTGATAAGCTTCATCCGCCTTAAAGCGATGCAGCGACAGCCGGTCTTCTTGCGAATAAATGGCCACCGTACGCAAGCCGAGTTCGTTGGCGGCGCGAAAAATGCGAATGGCGATTTCGCTGCGATTGGCAGCGAGCAGTTTACGGATCGGATTCGTTTTCTTCATCTCAGCGGCGATCAAAGCGTCGCGCGAAATTCTACATTGTTTCACGCTGGCAGCGCGACTCTCGTGCAGTTTTTTCGATTCAGGGAACTAATTCTTTTTCTGCGTCGGAAGAGGAGATTCCCGGGCGCAAGCCTGACCTATGGAGTGGTTGGCGTCGGGCATGCCCTGTTCTGCAGAATTGGCGGGAGCAGGCGTGGCTGCTGCTGATTTCAACTGTTGCAGCTGGGCTTGGACCTTTGTCCAAGCCTTAGCGTTGCGTTTCGTCGCGTACGGCGCGTCCGGTTCGGCAAAAAAGCGCAGAAGCTCCGCCTTGACTTCCGGTGCGGCACCCATGAATTTGTTTTCTGCCAGCTTATCCAACAATTCCGCATGGGCTTCATCGTTCAAACGGTACTTTCCGGGACCGGTGTTCTGGCCCACGTCGAAATTGTTGTTGGGCAGGTTGAGCCGGCCTTCGCGGACGTCGGTCAAGAGTTCACGATAGCGGTCGAGCGTGGCATTGAAACTGGCTTCAAACATCTGCTCGGTCTGAGGCGTAGGCGTTCTGAACTGCAGGATCTTAAGGGGGCCGAACTTGGGGATTAGCCTGTAGAGAAAAGCCAGGAAACGCTCACCGGGACTGGGCTTGCGATAGTCCTTGCCCCATTCGCGTTCATAGTTCGCTCGAGACAGGTTGAACAGAAACTTTTTCTTCGTTGCGTCCGGAATATCGTCTTTAATCTCGTCTTTTTTGAGGTGCCAGGCGATTCGAGTGGCTTTGGGAATGAGGTTGCTAACGTCGCGGCGGTACGAGTTGAGAACTTTGTCTTCGCTCACGAGCACGTCTTTCAACTCGAGACCATAGGTCTCCCGAAAGGCTTGTTCGAGAACCGGGCGGGATACTTCGAAGCCGATGAAGTCGTGATAACTCTCCGGAGCAAAGCGTTCGCGCGCAATCTCGAGAACGTCAAAGCCAAATTCGGTTTTCACATGCGCCAGCCGGTTGTCCTCAAACGAAACGCTGTCGCCATATTTCTTACGAAGGCTCGGATACAGAACTGGAACAGCTCGATTGATGCCGAGGCGGTGACCGTCGTTGTCCGCGGCATAGTGCGAAAGCGCGCCGAGGGCGAACGCGTACTCAACGATGTCTTTGGCGTCCCGCAGCAGCGCAAGGATGAAATCGCCGCTGCGGATGTAATGCGTGAGGTCGCTGAAGAAGGGGCTGCCATATGGGTAGTAGCCCATATCTTGAATGATCGCGCCGCCGTAAGCGTAGGCTTGCGCCCTGCTGAGATCTTCTTCGGTCGCCTGCGGGAATTTCTTCTGGAGGAGAGGCTTGATATGCGTCTCCCAGGCCGCATCGATGATGGCTTCATGCGAGAGAACAGCGTAAGCGTCAGCGGGAGCCGGTAACGCCAGCAGAGCGGCGATCAGGCAAACGACGATCACACGAGCGCGAGCAAGAAGATGATCCATGATTCCCGTTGACGACGGAAGACGCCGTTTCGGTTCCACGTCTTAGAATAAAACAAAACGAGGCTTCATGGCTTGAGGAGAGGCTGCGCAAAGCGGATGGGCACACCAAAATTGGAACCGCCAAAACCTTTCACAACCGCGAACGTCACGCCAATCACTTCGCCATCGCGATTGATGAGCGGTCCACCCGACCCGCCGGAAGTGGTTTGCGCATCGTAGACAATTTTGTCGGGAAGAACGTCGCCGATGTGGCCCTGGGTAACCAGGGGGCGAATGAGTTTACGGCGGACCAGTTCGTTCAAAACCTCATCCGGTTTTCCGCCCGTAGTCTTGGCAATGTCGTTCACGGCGTCTTCCCCGGCGCGCGCGAGAATAGCGCTGATGCCGGTGGCATAACCGAGGGATAGCAGAGGCTGCCCACTGACGGCCGCTTCCTTGCGGGAGTCTAGTTTCAGAATCGGTTTTTTCAAACCGGACAAATCACCTTTCAGCACCGCGAGGTCCGCCTGATCGGAGATTTCGGAAACGCTGACGGGAATGCCGGCCTTCGCGTCGGGGAAATAGGCCGTCAGTTCGGCGATAGAAGGGCTGAGCCCCTGGCTTGCAACGGAGGTCAGTTCGTCATTTTTCCACCAGGGTTGCGCCACGTGGTGATTGGTGAGGATGCGGCCTTCTCCGGCTATGAAGCCGGTGCCGAAGAAATCCGCGCGAACCTCGGGTGCGCGGCCTTCCAGGGTATACACCGGGTTGCCGTCGCTGTCGTGGAGCGGCTCGCCATCCGGATTGATCCCACCATAACGCAAAGGGCGGCCGGAAGCGCGGTCAACAAAGGAGACGGAAACATGGAGCAGGCACACGCTTGGGGCATAGGACCGAATCACATCTTCGGCGGATTGCGACTCGCTCTCGACGCGTTTGAGCCGGGCAGTGGTTTCTTCCAGCTCCTTGCGAAGCGAGCCTACGTCGCCGGGGTCGGCACCCGAAATTTTTTGGCGCAACGCTTCCGATTGTTGCTTGAGCTGCTGCTTCTGGTCGAGCACGTCGGCTTTCTGAAAATCGGCACGCGCGTTGCGAGCGTCCGCCATCAATTGCTCCTGGCGGTGAGCGCCGCGCTCGAGTTGGGCAATCATGGAATAAGCGCGGTTGGCCTCTTTATTGGCACGTCTGGAAAAGAGAATGAAAATTCCGGAAATCAAGAAGGCGACAGCAAACAGAGCGGACACGCCGATCTTCAAGGAGCGCCCAAGCGAAAAGGCGTCGCGAGTCATCTTTTCGGTGACGGCCAGAGCCTGGAAGGCGGTCTGCGCCACTTCGCGGCCTTCGTCGGCGATACGAGTTTTTTCGCGGAGTTCGTCAAAGGCATGTTTTTCACGCAATTGAACGCGAATGCGCGCGAGCATCTCCGCCGGTTCCCACGGTGAAGAAAGCACTTCGTCCGCGCCGAGATCCAGGCCCCGCGCCCGCTCCGCCCCCCCGCCTTGAATGAGGAGAATCACGCGAGTCCCCGCGGTGGCCGAATTACCTTTGATTTCGGAAAGCGCGTCACAGCATTGGATATCTGCAAGGTCGGCAGAGAGAATCAGCAGGTCAACGCCTACATCCCGTACAAACTTAAATCCTTCTGCCTGCGACGATGATACGGCCGCTTCGTAGCCTGCTGAACGCACCAATTCCTCAAGGGCGCGGCGTGAAGCGGGATCGGGATCCACAATCAGTATGCTTTGGCGTTTCGGGGGCAAGTTTGCAACCTCAGAGCTGGGATGTCCCGTCAAGTCTTCGTTAGACTTCTAGGACCTTACGGCTATCAGGTCAGCAGGATTCACAAGAATAACCCTGACACTCTTCTGATGCGCGCCACTGGATTCTGACACAAACAATTCAAAGCCGGTAATACGACGGGGGCGGGGCAGACCTGGGTACTAGGAGACGAGATTGTTGATTGGCACGCCCGTCTACGCATGCGGGAAAGTACAGTCAGAAACGCCGGAACTAGTATTTGCGAAGGACGCCGATGACGCGGCCCTGAATCTTTACGTCGTTCGCGGCCAACATGATAGGAGCCATTTCGGAATTTGCCGGTTGCAAGCGTACCTTGCCGGGACCTTCGCGATAGAAGCGCTTAAGCGTTGCTTCCTCGCCGCCGATCAACGCCACAACGATGTCACCGGCGTTGGCGACCTGGGTTTGCTCACAAACCACATAGTCCCCGTCCATAATGTGGTCTTCAATCATGGACGTGCCTTTGACCTGCAGGACAAAGGAATTGCCGCCACGCGCGAAGTCGCCCAGCGAAATCGTCTCGCGCTCCTCCACCGCTTCCAGGGGGCGCCCTGCCGCGATTCTGCCGACCAAGGGAAGTTCCTGTAATTTGCGATCGCTGACTTGTTCTTTGACGGACTTCGGCAATTGAATAATCTCGATGGAACGGCTCTGATTGTAGCCGCGCCGAATGAAACCTTTTTTCTCCAGGGTGGTGATGTGCTTATGCACGGTGGCCAGAGAAGTCAGCTTGAGGCCCTTGCCGATCTCTTCAAAGCTTGGCGCGTAGCCATGCTTGGTCTCAAACGCCACGAGGTAATCGAGAACTTCTTTTTGCCGTTTGGTCAGAGCCATGTGTGCGCCACTCCTTGCAAATCTTTTCCACAGGCACTTTAGGCGAAAAGAAAGCGAACGTCAAGTCCGATTTTTGTTTCGCGCTATTTTCACCGCTCACTTTCCCCGGTGCGTCTGGAAGTGATATACAGACGTTCCATGGATTCCCCTCCCAAACGCTCTGCCTCTGTGACTGCCGCGGCGGTCGTGGCCATCTTGGGCGGCGGTTTCCTTCTTCTGTGCTTTTCAGGCGCATTGCTCGCGCTGCTGCTTGTCAAGTTGCCGGGCACTGCCCCCCAGCTTCCGCCGTCTGTCAGGACCCTCGCCCTTGGCACTCAGGGCTTTTTGATCTGCCTGTCCCTCTTCGGTATCGCGACCGGCATTGAACTTATTTATCTTCGCACCTGGGCGCGCATCTCCGTCTTGATTTGGGGTGGGTTTTCGGTCTTTTTTGGCCTCATCGGGATCCCGATCGCATTTCTCACGCAGTTTCCTGCAAATCCGAATTCTCCTGCTTTGCCGGCTGAGAGCATGCAAGCGGTTCGCTGGATTTTGCTCGTGATTTACGGCATTCCCCTTCTGATTGGTGTTTGGTGGCTTATCCTCTTCAACCGCAAAACTGTCAAGGCGCAGTTTGCGAGCCGAGTAGAGTCTGCCGATCTAGGCCTCCCACGGAAACCTGCATGCCCTCTTCCCATCGCCGTGCTCTCCTGGTTTTACGTCGCTTCAGTCTTGAACCTCCTCTTCCTTCCCTTGCTTTCATTCCGTTTGCCGCTATTCGTATTCGGCCGCGTTCTTCCCGGGAGCACAGGTGGGGCAGTGCTGATGCTCAGTAGCCTCGCTTTTGCCATCGCGGGCATCGGCCTGTTGAAGCTCAAGCCATGGAGTTACTCGCTGACGATTGGCCTTCAGCTATTCTGGCTTGCGAGTGGTGTTGTGAGCGCGCTCACGCCAAACTACGGCGCGGTGATGGACTCCTATATGAAGGAGGTGCAGGCTTCCTTTCATCTGCCTGAAACACACTCCCCTCCATTTGACTTCGCGCAGCACTACGGCTGGATGATGGTTGGCGGACTCGTCTTCGCCGGGGCGATTCTCGGTTTGCTCGTTTACTACCGGCCACGTTTCCTCGAAGGGGCTTCGCGACCCGCCGGGTCATGACGACCCACCGTCCAGCAATCCACTCCGCGTTGCGGAACCTCCTGTCACTCTCACACACTGTCCGAACTTACCGATCGAGTTGACGCGTCTTTCTCGATAAGACACATCACATTGGGAAGCGCCCTCTACCCACCACGCGCTTGCCGATGTGATATTCTCTGAGGGTCGGCTCTTGGCGGGCTGCCTCAGAAGCTATCCTTCATCGCACCGCCTCATCCTTATGATTGAGCCGCACACCCCTGGGGTAGGGGGAGTTCATCGGTCAGCGGAGGCCTGGGACAAGAATGTCTACGCTCGCAGAAGTTCCACCGGTAAAAAACAAGCGCGAAGTGCTGGATCAAGCGGTCATCCGTTTCGCGGGCGACTCCGGCGACGGCATGCAGATTACGGGCAACCAGTTTACGAATACCGCGGCGCTTTACGGCAATGATATTGCGACTTTCCCGGATTATCCGGCTGAAATTCGCGCCCCTGCCGGGACGATTCCCGGCGTCAGCGGATTTCAGCTGCATTTTTCCTCCAATGAGGTGTACACGCCCGGCGACGCTATCGACGTGCTGATTGCCATGAACCCGGCGGCCCTGAAAGTGAATGTCGCGGACCTGAAGGCCAACGGGATCCTGATCGTTAACAGCGATAGCTTCAAAGAGGGTGACCTGCGCAAAGCGCAGATGACCTCGAATCCGCTGGAAGATCATTCGCTCGACAAGTTCCGGCTGTTTTCCGTCGAACTCGAGCGGTTGACGCGCCGTTCGCTCGAGCATCTCGGCCTGGACGCCAAGTCCATGGACCGCTGCAAGAACTTCTTCGCGCTTGGCATGTGCTATTGGCTTTACAACCGCTCGATGGACCCGACCGTTCGGTGGATTGAAGACAAGTTCAAGAACAAGCCGCTGCTTGTGGAGGCGAACAAGCTCGCGTTGAAGGGCGGCTATTCTTATTGTGAAGCCACGGAAGCATTTCAGATTAGTTATGAAATTCCGCCGGCGCAGCTCACCCCGGGGCTCTACCGAAGCATGAGCGGAAATCAGGCGCTGGCGCTGGGTTTTGTCACCGCGGCGCAGAAATCCGGGCTGACATTGTTTCAGGGCAGTTATCCCATTACCCCCGCGTCGGACATCTTGCACGAACTCTCGCAGTACAAAGACTTTGGCGTGATGACATTTCAGGCTGAAGACGAGATCGCCGCCGTCACTTCTGCGATTGGCGCCGCGTACGCGGGAGCCTTGGCGATTACCACAACTTCAGGCCCGGGCATGGCGCTGAAGACGGAAGCGATGGGACTTGCGGTCGCCGTTGAGATTCCGCTGGTTATTTGCGACATCCAGCGCGGAGGGCCGTCAACCGGCCTGCCGACCAAGACGGAGCAAGCAGACTTGTTGCAGGCTCTATTTGGCCGCAACTCCGAAGCGCCGATTCCCGTACTCGCGGCGTCGACTCCGGCAGATTGTTTCTGGGTCGCGATCGAAGCGAGCCGGATCGCGGTCAAGTATATGGTGCCCGTCATCATTCTTTCGGACGGCTACCTGGCAAACGGCGCAGAGCCGTGGAGGATTCCGGAGTTGAGCGAGATTCCGGATTGCCCGGTGAAATTTGCGAGCGACCCCAATGGCTTCCTCCCGTACAAGCGCGACCCTCAAACACTGGCGCGGCCGTGGGCGGTTCCTGGAACTCCTGGGCTCGAACATCGCATCGGCGGTCTCGAGAAGCAAGATCCGACCGGCAACATCAACTATGAGCCGTTGAACCACGAAAATATGGTGCGCGTCCGGGCGGCGAAGGTTGCGGCGGTCGCGCAGGAGATTCCCAATATGCTTCCCGCCGGCGACCTGGAAGGCGATTTGCTCATCGTGGCGTGGGGTTCGACCTCTGGATCGATTACTGCGGCGCTGAAAGCGCAGCGTGCCAAGGGGCGCAGGATCGGCCACCTCCACCTGCGGTACCTGAATCCGCTCCCGTCGAATCTGGGCGATATCTTCAAGCGCTACAAGAAAATTTTGGTGCCGGAGCTGAACATGGGCCAGCTTTTGTGGGTTCTGCGCGCGAAGTATCTCGTGGACGCTGTCGGGCTGAACAAGATTCAGGGACGGCCGTTCAAACAAGCGGAGCTGGAACAGAAAATCGAAGAGATGTTGGGACTCTAGGAGAATCGACCATGGGAACAGCAACGCTGCCACCTCCTCTCACGAAAAAAGATTTTCAAACCGACCAGGAAGTGCGCTGGTGCCCCGGCTGCGGCGACTATGCGATTCTCTCCGCGGTGCAAGCTGTTTTCCCGGAGCTCGGAATCAAGAAGGAGAATTTTGTCATCGTGTCCGGCATCGGCTGTTCCAGCCGCTTCCCGTATTACATGAACACGTATGGCTTCCACACGATTCACGGCCGCGCACCGGCAGTGGCGACGGGCCTTAAGGCCATTCGTCCCGACCTGGAAGTCTGGGTGGCGACGGGCGATGGAGATGCTCTCTCGATCGGCGGCAATCACACCATCCATATGCTGCGGCGGAATGTCGGCATCAAGGTTTTGCTTTTCAACAACAAGATCTATGGGCTGACGAAGGGGCAATACTCGCCAACTTCAGAACTCAACAAGAAAGCGAAATCAACACCCTTTGGATCGTTGGACCGGCCGTTCAATCCCGTCTCGCTGGCCATCGGATCCGAAGCCACGTTTGTGGCCCGGTCCGTGGACGTTTTCCAGGGACACTTGAAAGAAACGCTGAGGCACGCGGCCGCGCACAAGGGTTCTGCCTACGTGGAAATACTGCAGAACTGCAACATCTTCAACGACGGCGCGTGGTTCTCGCTGACGGACCGCGACGCACGTAGCGAGCACGT
>Ga0210407_10001844_pt1 | contig 19025 bp, 17 predicted proteins | sample IncBWC27MmetaG_FD_150860 | JGI IMG/M metagenome (GOLD analysis project Ga0210407, IMG submission 150860) | Forest soil microbial communities from Barre Woods Harvard Forest LTER site, Petersham, Massachusetts, United States - Inc-BW-C-27-M | ecosystem: Environmental > Terrestrial > Soil >... | reverse complement strand
CCGGCAAGGGGGACATGGTCATCGCCATCAGTTTTCGCCGTGGTTTGCGCCATACCGTGGAGGGGGCGCAACAGGCTCGCACACGCGGAGCATACTGCGTCGGTATTTCCGACACCTATCTTTCACCCCTGGCCCGCGATTGCCACGAAATTTTCCTGGCTTCCATTGAGTCCACCTCCTTCGGGGCCTCGTACGTCGCTCCGGTGGCGCTGGCCAACGCGATCTTCGCGGCCTGCGGCCAGTACCGGCGCAGCCAAACCATGGCCACGGTGAAGGAAATGGCGGAGGAGCAGAAAACGGGTTCGCGGTGGTACGCTCCTTAAGTCTTCAGGAATCGCTCCGCAACAAATGCTTCATATTTATAAAAATGTTCGCGCCGTCAACTTGAAATTACTTAGCATGTCGTTTATATTGTGAAAGTTGCGTCCGTGGTACTCCGCAACATATGTTGCAGAATACCAAGGAACCAGGAACCCGTCCCCGATGCGGATCGAAGCCATTACCCTGCGCAAACTTCGCGTGCGCCTTAAATCACCCTTCGAAACCAGCTTTGGAATCACTCACGATCGCGTCGTCCTTCTAGTCGAACTCCTCGCCGATGGTGTGACCGGCTGGTCGGAAGTCACGGCCATGGAAGGACCCTTCTTCAATGCCGAGACGTCTGGGACGGCGTGGTTCATTCTTCGTGATTTTCTAATTCCGCTTGTCCTTGGAAAGCAAATCTCATCGGCCGGCGACATTCCGCAGTTTTTCTCCGCAATTCGTGGCCACGAAATGGCGCGCGCGGGGATTGAAAACGCCGTCTGGCACGTTGAATCGCAACAGAAGAAGATGCCTCTCGCACAACTTCTCGGCGGCACGCGCGCGGAAATAAACTGCGGAGTCTCCATCGGTCTGCAAACTTCCCCGGAAGTGCTTCTCGAGAAAGTGGCGGTTGAACTTCGGGCGGGTTACCAGCGGATCAAAATAAAGATCAAGCCAGGCAAAGACCTCGAATACGTTCGCGCCGTTCGCAAGGCCAACCCGGACATTCTTCTCTCGGTGGATGCCAATTCGGCTTACACTCTCGCCGACGCCGCGCATCTCCAGCGCTTCGACGAGTTCAACCTGCTCATGATGGAGCAGCCTCTCTGGTGGGACGACATCGCGACGCATGCAAAACTTCAGCGGAAGATCAAGACTCCGATTTGCCTTGATGAATCCATCCGCCATGCACGGGACGCGGAAACGGCCATCGAGCTGGGCGCTGCCAAAATTATCAACATCAAGCTGGGCCGCGTCGGCGGACATTCTAGCGCCAGGGAGATCCAGGCACTTTGTCTCGCCGCGAATATTCCCGTGTGGTGCGGCGGAATGCTGGAGACCGGCGTCGGCCGCATCCACAACATCGCCATGTCTTCCCTTCCCGGCTTCTCGCTTCCCGGAGACGTCTCTGCCAGCAAGCGCTATTGGGAGGAGGACCTCATTGATCCTCCGGTCGAAGTCACTTCCAACGGAACGATTCGCGTCCCCACCAATCCGGGACTCGGCTATCATGTCCGCCACGAACTGGTCGAGCGCTTGACTGTGGAAAAAGAGACTTGGCGGGTCCGCTGAGTTAGAAGATTTTCTGAAAAATGGCGCTCGCTTAGTTTCATCGACTGGAGGAGTCCGCCATTGCGAAGCCTGCTTCATTTTCTTTTGCGAGCCCGATTTCTCGCCATTGCAGTAGTGTTGCCGCTTTGTGCGCCTCGCCCCTCGCTTTCGCAGTCCGCGGAAACTCTATCGTCCCGCATAGAGAAAGTCATCAGCCGTCCTGAATTCGCGCATGCGAATTTCGGGATCGAGTTTTATTCGCTTGACTCCGGGAGGGTCATCTACACCCTTAACGCCGAGAAACTATTCGTGCCCGCTTCGACCACGAAACTCCTCACTGAAGGCGCGATGCTCGCGACACTCGGCGCCGATTACCGCTTCCACACGCGCATCTACCGCACCGGGCCTATCAGTTCGAAAGGCGAGCTCAAAGGGGATCTGATCCTTGTCGCAAGCGGCGATCCGGACCTTTCGAACCGAATCCAGCCCGACGGCACGCTGGCGTTCGTCGACGAGGATCATTCTTATGATGGCCCCGCGCTTCCCGGCGATCCGCTTGCTGTAATCAAAGAGCTCGCGAGCGATGTTGCTGCCAAGGGCATTCGAAAAATCAAAGGCCGCGTGCTAATCGACACAAGCCTTTTTCCCGATGGCGGGCGCGAAGGCGGCACCCACGTGGTCATGTCCTCCATCATGGTCAATGACAACGTCATCGACCTGGTCGTGAAACCGGGCGAAAAAGTCGGGGACCTCGCCGCCGTGGACACCTCGCCCCGCACTTCATACGTCAAATTTGTAAATCTCATCACTACCGCCCAAGCGAATGCCAAGCCCGTCCTGGAATCACCGGCGGTGACAACAAACTCAGACGGCAGCATAGCCGTCACGCTTTCCGGCTCTTTGCCCTTGGGAATCGTTCCGCAAACGTCCGTGTTTGCCGTGCCTTCCCCCACGCGTTTCGCGGAGACTGTCTTGCGCGAGGCGCTCGCGTCCGCCGGCGTCAAGTTCAAAAATCACGATTCCGCGCACGTTCCGGAATTTTCGGGTTTTCAGCCTTTCTATACTTCGGAAAATCAAGTCGCCGAACACATCTCTTTACCGCTCGCGGAAGAAATTAAAGTAACCCTTAAAGTCAGTCAGAATCTTCACGCCGGAATGGGTCCGGTTCTTCTCGGCGCTCTCGTTGCGAAGGACACGAAGAATCCTCTGGAGGCTGGATTCGCGATCGAGCGTAATTTCCTGCAATCCGCGAAGCTCGACCTCTCTGGAGCGTCGCAGGGCGACGGCGAAGGCGGCGATTGGGCCGATCTCTTCAGCCCCGATTTCATGGTCCGCTATCTGACCTATTGGACCGCGCGCGCGGACTATCCCGTTTTCTTCAAAGCGCTTCCCATCCTCGGCAAAGACGGCACGCTGGCAAAAATTCAGACCAACTCTCCCGGCGCGGGCCACGTCTTCGCTAAGACCGGCACATACGGCTCGGACGACAAATTGGGCGGAAAACTCATGCTCAACGGAAAAGGCCTCGCTGGTTACATCATCACGAAGAATGGGAAGAAGCTTGTATTCGCCGCCTATGTGAACCACGTTTCTCTACCGCTCGATCGCGACGCGCCCCAGCAAATTGCCGGACAGGCTTTGGGTGAAATCGCCGCCGCGGCCTACGACGCGCAACTCGATGATGACGCACACGCGGCAAGATCAACTCCTTGAGGTTCGCGCACATGAAAAAACTTTACGCAGGCACTTCCGGCTGGGCATACGCCTCATGGAAACCCGGCTTCTATCCGGCGAAACTTAGCTCCGCCAAATTTCTCCCCTATTACGCTTCGCGGCTGAATTCCGTCGAGGTCAACTACACCTTCCGGACTCTCCCCAGTGAAAAGTTGCTCGCGGGCTGGAGCGCGCAGGTTCCCGAGGGTTTCCAGTTCGCCATGAAGGCCCACCAATCCATCACTCACATCAAGCGCCTCCGCAACGCTTCCAAAGCGGCTTTCGATTTCATCGCTTCCTTGCAGCCGCTGAAAGACACAAGAAAACTCGGGCCGGTACTATTTCAATTGCCCCCAAATCTGAAATACGATTTGGCGCTGCTCGTTGATTTTTTGGCTGGACTGCCGCGCGAGGCGCGCAGCACGATGGAATTTCGACACGATTCTTGGTTTCGCGAAGACGTCTATGCAGTTTTACGCAACGCAAATGTCGCTCTATGCGAGGCAGAAAGCGATGATCTCAAAACGCCTACCGTATCCACCGCAGATTTCTCCTGCTTTCGTCTTCGGAAAAGCGAATATCTGCCAAAAGCCCGTAAAGCCGTCGCCAAGCGAGTGACCGAACTCGTCGCCAAAGGCGATGTCTTCGCCTATTACAAACACGAGGAAACTCCTGAAGGCGCACTGCACGCGGAAGAACTCTTGAAGGTTGTTAAAGAAAATTAGTGAAGACTTGCCATTGCCGTTCTGGAGAACGCGCAGCGGCGGGGCAACAAAGAGTTCAAACGAATCAGCTCAGCGCGGTTTTTCCGAGCTCCGCAACGCGCCGCTCGTAGGTCACTTCGACAAGTCCGGTCTTGCCGTAATAGCGAATCACGATTTTGTGTCCCGGTTCTATCTTCGCGCGCGCCTTGAGCATCGAGTCCGAGAGTTCCACCCATTGCCCGTTCACAAGATAACTGCCTTCCCACCCGCGCAGCTCGAATCGTCCGTCGTTCTTCAAAATCAGCGGCGCCGCCGCGCAGGGCACGGTCTTCCCCGCTTGCCGGACCTGCACGCACTGGTAGCGCCCCGAAACGTCCACCTTCTGCGCGTGGCTCGTCGGCACAAAAATGCAGGCCGCGAGAGCAATCAGGACAAATCGTGCGACCTGCCACCCCGCTCCAACATACCCCATTGAGAACTCCCGCTCCGGGCCGCGTGGCTGCGGGCCGCATTACCCGGTCGTTAGTACAGGTGCAAGCCAAGCGCCAACTCGCACCAAGTTAAGCATCTTATAATCAATTACTTCCAAAAACCAAGTACCTGTACTTCCGGCCCTAGTGGGCACAATTCTTCCCCACATGAAGAGCTTGTAGGCACTCTTCGGAGGCCCTCAAAGCCCAACCCTGGCTGACTTATTGCACCGCGCGTAGCTAATCGAATGGTAATTCTGGCGCGGCCTGCCCGTCTTTTCGCGGATCCGAAGCTCCGTAATTCACCCCAGTGGCGAAATCCCGGAGCACCGCTTGTCCTCCCCCGACGTCACTGGAATAAGTCCCTTTTAATTGAATCTTGTGCCCCTTCGCCGTTAACTCGTCCCGCACTTTCTGCGAAAAGCGGTTCTCCATCATCACTTCGCATCCGGTGAATGCGCTGTGCCGGAAGCGCGGAGCCTCCAGCGCCGCCTGGATGTTCATCTTGAAGTCCGCAATATCCGCAATGAATTGCGCATGGGCCTGCGCCTGGTTCCAGCCGCCCATAATTCCAAACGCCATCCGCGTCTCGCCCTTTTCGGCGAACCCCGGAATGATCGTATGCAGCGGCCGTTTCCGCCCTGCTAGCGCATTCGGCGATGCCGGATCTATGTTGAAGAGTCCTCCGCGGTTGTGGAGCACAAATCCCGTTCCTGCCGCCACGATGCCCGACCCAAACGCGTTGTAATTGCTCTGAATCAGCGACACCATGTTCCCGTCGCGGTCCACCACGCTTAAATAGGTCGTGTCGCTCCCACCGGGCAATTCCCCCGCCTTGGTATCGCAATTCGCGTGATCCGGATCGATCGATTTGGCTCGCTGGTCCGACCAATCTTTCGAAATCAGTCTCTCCACCGGCAACTTCTGCTTCCGCGGGTCGCCGATATATTTCGCCAGGTCCGTATACGCCAGCTTTTTCGCCTCGATCATGGCGTGCAGCGCCTTCGTCGAGCCGAACCCAAACTGGCCGATTGGAAACGTCTCCATGATATTCAGCATTTCGAGGACGCCCATTCCCTGCCCGTTTGGCGGCAATTCGTAGACCGTCCAATCCCGGTAGGTGGTGTGGATGGGCTCAACCCATTCGCTGGTATATTCCACCAGGTCCTGCGCGGCCATCGTTCCGCCGTGCCTCTTCATCGCATCTAATAACTTCTCTGCGATCTCGCCTTTGTAATACGCATCTCGTCCGTTCTTCGCAATCTGCTCCAGCGACCACGCCAGATCCGCATTGCGAAACACTTCCCCAGTTTTCGGCGCACGGTCTCCCGGCAAGTAAACCTTCGTTGCGTTGTCGTCACTGCGCAAATGATCGGTCTCCAGCCCCCAATAGGCCGCTGTCCATTCTGGAACCGGAAAACCGTCTCGTGCGGTTCGAATCGCCGGCGCCAAATCTTCCGCCAACTTTTTTCGCCCAAATTTATCCGCTAGTTTTTGCCAGCCATCCACCGCGCCCGGAACCGTAATTGCATCCACGCCCTGCTGCGGCATATCCCGCAGCCCTTTCTTTCGCAGATAGTCAATCGTCAGTCCCTTCGGCGCCCAGCCGCTGGCGTTCAACCCAAACAATTTCTTCGCCTTGGCGTCGTACACAATCACAAAAAGATCGCCGCCGATTCCATTCATCATCGGCTCAACCACGCCCATCATGGCGTTCGTCGCAATCGCCGCGTCCACTGCATTCCCGCCATTCTCCAGAATTCGCACGCCGGCCTGCGCCGCCAGCGGCGATTCGGCGGCCACAATTCCATTCCGCGAAATCACCATCGATCTGCCCTGCCCGCGGTCTTGCCCTTCGCTCACGGGAGTCGACATCGCCGTGATAATTACAAAAAAAACGAAAACCAATCCGCGCAATGCGTAGAGATTCCGCATGATCCTCACTTTACCCCTTTGATGGCTCGGCCTAACTTGCAATGATCGATGAATCCAAACTTTGCTCCCGCACTCTATCGCGCTACGCCACTCTCGACAAGCGGGCTTTCCGTGCCCAACCAGCCGCCCGCACTCCCTGTCGCTCCACAATCCAAACCCCACACGCGCTCGATTTTCTCAATTCTTTCCCTGCGTTCAATCCTTTCCATTTTTCTTACCCTACATTCAATTAATCTATTCCACACATCCGTTTCCAGTTGCGCCCCGTACTCCCCCCTTACTCCAGAGTGTGACCCTACATTTGTTCGATCCCCTGACGGAACGAGCTTGGTGGAAGCGAAAGCCTTTACCACTGGCGGCGGTTGAGGGAGGGACTCGGGCGCGGAACCCTTCAATTCCCGTTCTAGATTTTGCCCGCCATCGCCCGCTTTCCCCGACCAACGCTCCCTATCTTGGCTCTTGTGCCGCTGCTGCGCCCCCTTCGCGTAAGTCGCGAGCGCTTCGAAGCGAGAAATTGCCTTGCTCCGTCCCGCGGCTCTGTGCTAACAAGCAAGCATGCGACCCTGCTCCACGCGTAGCTTGCTATGCGCGATTGGATTTTTGCTATCAACTTTCATCGCATCGGCTCAAATTCTTGAGCCGTTTTCAGCGGTCCCCAAGGAAGAGCGAGACACTCTCTCCAAGCGTCTTGGGGGCTATGTTGAGGCATACCAACATCGCAACTGGGAGAAGCTCTACGGATTTATTTCTGCCGTAGGAAGAGGAGGCGCCGATGTGCGGACCTTCGTTGTGGCGATGAGTTCTAATCACGGCGAGGATTTTGCTCAATATCCTGATCTTCAAACGTTCACTCCCTACCGAACCAGGAAAAATGGTGATGGTTACGACATTTACGGATGCGCAGGAGCTGTTCGTGAAGGCGAGCCATTTCGCGGCATTGCGGAAATGCATGTTGTATTCGAGCATGAAGACTGGTTCTTTACGGGATGGACCTTCCGTGATTCTTCCGAAGAAGCTTGTAAGCAGCTTTCAGACCCGAATTGGCAGCCCGATCATCCTCTTAAGTGGAATAGCCCGATGTTAGAGCTTGCGCACGCTCATTGAGTTTTTGTCCCTTCGTAGCGCGCTCACAGGAAGCCGACCCGCCGCCTAGCCGCGCCTCGCATTGGCATTTCTCCGTGAAACGCCTAGAATTCAGAAGACGTGGGGGAACGATTCAGGCTAAGCTTCGCCTCGCCCTACCGCGTCCATCCCGTTCCGGAGACTTTGCCTTGCCCGAAGAACGCACATCCGCGCCCCACGCCGAGTTGCCACATCCCGCCGATCCGCGCACGGTGTCCCAGATCGATTCATTGGTTCTTGGCCGCAACTCCGATCCTTTCGCACTGCTGGGCCCGCATCCCGTCAATGGCAGTTGGGCCGTGCGCTTTTTTCTCCCCTGGGCCGCCGAAGCCAGCATCGCGATCAAAGGCGTCGCAAAAATCACCGATGCGGTAAGGCTCCGTCCTGAAGGTTTCTTTGAAGCGCTTTGGCCATCCAATCAATCCAACCCGCCCGCTCCCGGCAGCTACAAAATCCAGGGCCGCACGCACTACGGCGAGCCGTTCGAACTCTACGACACTTACGCCTTCCCTTATTTGCTCAGCGAATTCGATTTGCACTTGATGGGCGAAGGCCGCCACTACGACACCTACGAAAAACTTGGCGCGCACCTCGCCACCGTCGAAGGCGTTCGCGGCGTTAATTTCGCCGTCTGGGCGCCCAGCGCCCGCCGCGTAAGTATCGTCGGCGATTTCAATCATTGGGATGGCCGCGTCAATCCCATGCGCGCCCGCGGCTCTTCCGGCATATGGGAACTCTTCGTCCCCGACCTCGCCGAAGGCGCCATCTACAAATACGAAATCATCGGCCCGCACGGAAACATGCTCCCGCTCAAAGCCGATCCGTACGCCTTTCGCTCAGAGCTGCGCCCCAATACGGGCTCCGTGGTCGCCAATCTCGAAGCTCATGCCTGGAAAGATTCCGAATGGCTCGCCCGTCGAACCGAAAAAAATTGGCTCGAATCCCCCATCTCCATCTACGAGGTCCATCTCGGTTCCTGGCGCCGCGTTCCTGAAGAGCACAATCGGTGGCTCACCTATCGCGAACTCGGCGACCAGCTCATTCCTTACATCAAAGACCTTGGTTACACGCACATCGAACTGCTACCCATCATGGAGCATCCTTACGACGGCTCCTGGGGCTACCAAACGCTCGGCTACTTCGCCGCTACCAGCCGCTACGGCACCCCCGCCGAATTCATGGAGTTCGTCGACCGCTGCCACCAGGCCGGTGTCGGCGTTTTTCTGGATTGGACGCCCGCGCACTTCCCTCGCGACACCCACGGCCTCGCGCAATTCGATGGCACGCATCTCTACGAACACTCCGATCCGCGTCAAGGTGCGCATCCCGACTGGGGCACACTCGTTTACAACTACGGCCGCAATGAAGTCCAAAACTACTTGATCTCCAACGCCCTCTTCTGGCTCGACAAATACCACATCGATGGCCTGCGCGTGGACGCTGTCGCCTCCATGCTCTATCTCGACTACTCCCGCAAACAAGGCGAGTGGATCCCCAACGAATTCGGCGGCCGCGAGAATCTTCACGCCATCGCCTTCCTCAAGCGCATGAACGAAGTCGCCCACGGCAAATTCCCCGGAATTCTCACGATCGCCGAGGAATCCACCGCCTGGCCGAGCGTCACGCGCCCCACGTATCTGGGTGGTCTCGGCTTCAGCCTCAAATGGAATATGGGCTGGATGAACGACACGCTAAAATATTTCTCCGCCAACCCCGTCCATCGTAAGTACGAGCACAACAAACTCACCTTCTCGCTTCTCTATGCCTTCACCGAAAATTTTCTGCTTCCCTTTTCCCACGACGAAGTCGTCCACGGCAAGAACTCGCTGCTCCATAAAATGCCCGGTGACATGTGGCAGCAATTCGCCAATCTCCGTCTGCTCTTTGCCTATCAATACGCCCACCCCGGCAAAAAACTCCTCTTCATGGGCCAGGAACTCGCCCAGCGCAACGAATGGACGGAAACGAACAGCCTCGATTGGCACCTTCTCGAACATGAATCGCATCGCGGCATCCAGCGGCTCGTCGGAGACCTGAACAAGTTCTACTCGGCGCAGCCCGCTCTCTATCAAGTTGACTTTATTTGGCAGGGTTTCGAATGGATCGACGCCAACGACTCCGACAACAGCGTTTTCTGTTTCCTTCGTCACGGCAAATCCCCGGACGACCTTCTGGTGGTCGTGCTCAATGCCACTCCCGTGGTCCGCGAAGGCTACCGCCTCGGCGTCCCCCGGTCCGGCTATTACAAAGAAATTCTCAACACCGACGCCACCATCTACGGCGGTTCGAACGTGGGCAACTCCGGCGGCCAAAATGCCTCCGATAGCCCCTGCCAGGGCCGCACTCACTCCCTGGTCCTGACGCTTCCTCCGCTCGCCGCTGTCTTTCTGAAGTGGATGCCCCCGGCGGATTAATTCAGCGAGAAAAACATGAACTCTTCTGCCACGCCGCAAGAAGGCCAGCGAACGGAATCCTCTTCCGCTGTCATCGAGGCTCCCCCGCAGCAGGGTCTGCTCGCCGGCGCCAAGATCATCAATGGCTCCAGTTTTTTTTTCGCGGTTCTGCAGAGCGTCTGCAGCGCCTTCATCGCTCTCAGTGGCGCTCGCTTGCTGATCGGCGTCGGAGCTTTCGCGGCCGCGTCCAGCACTTTGCGCATCGCGGATCGCATACACATCAGCGCCATCCGCATACCCATGATGCTGCTCGCCCTGATTGGCTCGTTGTGGAATCTTGCGGCTCTTTGGCGCGCCTGGTCTCTGCGCCGCCGTCCCGCCTCAGCATGGCGTCAACAACCCATTTCCAAACAAAGGCACCGGTCCGAGCGAATTCAGTTCTCTCTCTCGGTGCTGACGCTTCTCCTGCTCGCCGCCGAGTTTGTCGCCCATTACTTTCTGCTCGGTAAAGGCTGATCGATCCAAATCACCACGCCGTATGCCTTCCGTTCCTATCTAGTTCATCCCGGCGCGGCTGCATTCAATTCATTCTCCAGCCTCTCATGCAATCTCTCGCTATATCCCAGCGGTAACTCAAACGTCCGCTCGTCCGCCATCAACACCAGCACGTTCCTTGTCGAATCCAATATCGCCGAGCAAATCCCGCAGCTCTCCAGGTGCCGTTCAATCTCTTCACGCAGCTTCGCATCCACCGTGCCATCGATGTACTCCGAGATGTGCGCCCACACGTGCTTGCAGTTCAGCTCCATAGGAGCCTCCTGAAGAATCCCCGTCGCGCCGGAGCCGTCGTCTTCGCATAACCCACCAGTCGCTTCTGCAGCATAATCCTCGCGCGGTGTAGTCTCACCTTCACCACTCCCGCACTCAATCCCAGCGCGGTCGCCGTCTCCTGTATGTCCATATCCTGCAAATCTCGCAGCGCAAACACTTGCCGGTAAATATCCGGCAACTCACTTACGGCCGTCCTCAGCGCCTCGCGCAACTCTTTCCTCTCTAGCGCTTCCAGGGGAATCTCGCGCCAATCCGTCAACGGCGCCGGCGTATACTCCCCTTCCTGCCCTTCCACCACCTCGTCGATCGATTCCAGCATCACCCCCTTGGCCTTCCTCAGCCGCATCCTTCCCTGATTCATCGCAATCGTCACTAGCCACGTGCTGAACTTCGCGTCTCCGCGAAACGACCCCAGGTGCCGGTACGCGCTGATTACCGCTTCCTGCGCCGCATCTTCCGCTTCCGTCGCATTCTTTAAGATCGAAAAGCACGACAAATACACCATCCGCTCGTATGGCCGGATTAGTTCGTGAAATAACTCCTTCTCTCCTCCAAGGATCCGCTCTATCAGCTCCTTCTCATTTGTCCTGCCCGTCAACATTGACAGAATTCCATCCTCAATCGTCCTGCCTACCCGCATTTCGTCCGGGCGCTTCATTACCTTAATGCGAGTCGGTTCTTCCCGAAAAGTTACAAGATTCTCAGGAAAACGGTGCTCAAACTCGGGGCATTGTTTCGCGGATCGCTCGCCTCATTCCCGCAATGCCTTTTCGATGAAATCCGCTTTTCCCCATCAACACGGCATCAGCCGGAGTCAATTATCGCTACCCGCCCTCAAAGCGTAGGCCACGACGTCCGCTTTTACTCGTGCCTGAGCGCTGCCATCGGGTCAATCTGGCTAGCTCTTCGCGCCGGAATCCAGCAGGCCAGCGTCGCGACCCCCAACAGAATCGCCGGCACTCCGATGAAAACCGGAAGGTTGACCTCGCCCTTCGTAATCGCGTGAACCGAAATCACGAACGCAATCACCCATCCAATCGCCGCGCCCCGGGTGATTACACCCAAGTTCTCGCGAATAATTTGCAGCACGACCCGCCCGCTGGTGGCCCCGAACGCCATCCGCACCCCAATCTCTCTCGTTCGCCTGGACACGGCGTACGAAACCGCGGCGTAGATTCCGATCGCCGCGAGGCCCAACAGCAGCGGCCCGAGTACCAGGAACATTCGCGCGGGAATCCGGCGAAGATAGAGGTTTCGATCGATGTGCTGGGAGAATGTTCGCACGTCGTAAAGAGCAAGCATCGGATCGAGATCGCGCAGAACGCCGCGCGCTTCCGCGGTGAGCGCGGTTTCATTGCCGCTCCGCGTCCTCAGCTGAATCTGGCCTTCCATCGATGGAAGATCTCGGTACGAAAAATACACCGCTGCCTGCGCGGGCTCGCCGAACGCGTCGTACACCGAATTGCGCGCCACGCCGATGATCGCGAAGGTTCCCGCGCGCGTCTGTATGCGCCGCCCGATCGCGTCCGCCCCATTCAAGTACCGGCGCACAAACTCCTCATTGACGATGGCCTGTGCGGGCGCCGCTTTTTCCCGCATCTCGGCAAAGTCGTTTCCCTCAAGCAGGGGGATGGCCATCACCTTGAAGTATCCCGGCGTGACCGTATTGAAAATTGCCCGATCCTCCCCCGCCTCCGTGCGCACGCGGCCTTGCACAGTGAATGTCCGCGCCGGAATTCCATGCAAGTCCAGCGGAACATTCGTTGCGATGGCGGCCGCCTCGACGTCCGGCAAGGCTCGCAGCCTTTCCAGGAGCCGCGCAGCAAATTCGCGCTCGGACGCCTCGTCGGGATTCCGTCCGCTCAAGTCGTAGGCCGCCAGCAAAACGCCCTCGGGCCGGAATCGCGGATCCGTTTGGCGTGCCGCGCGAAAACTCTCCAAGAAGAGCGCTGCCGCGATCAGCACCACCATCGCCAGTCCGACTTCCACCCCCATCAGAACTTTGCGCGCACGGTTGCGGGGCCCCGTGTTCGGACTGGAGCGCAGCCCATCCTGTGGGTCCAGCCGCGCCAGATGGACCGCCGGCGCCGCCGCAAAAATCAAACCGCACGCCACACCCAGCAAAATCGCGAAGGCCAGTGTGACTCCATCCACTCTGGTCTGAAACTGGATCGGAAATGCGCCAATGATTGGCGCCACGCGCAACGCCGTGGTGCCCCAAACCGCCATGGTTGCTCCGAGGCTCGTTCCCAGCAGCGCGAGCAGCATATTTTCCGAGAGCACCAGGCTGACAATGCGCCAGCGTCCCGCGCCCAGCGCCACCCGCACGGCCATCTCCCGCTGCCGCGTGCTTCCACGCGCCAGCATGAGGTTTGCCGTGTTCCCGCAAACCGCCAACAATAGCAGCAGCATAACCCCTTGCAATACCGCGAGCCCGCTGATCAGCATCCGCTGCGGACCGCGCGGCGCGTCCCAGAACGGAAGAATCTCACCCCCAATTCCGGCACTGGCCTCGGGATAGTCGCGCGCCAGCTGCGCCATCGCCGTACTGAACTCGGCCTGCGCTTCCTCGCGTGTCGCGCCAGGCCTTAGCATCCCGATCAACGAAAATTCCCGGCTGCTGCGATCTTCCAGGTCGCGCGTTCCGCCGAGCAACGCAGGCCCCATCGTAGCCGGCGCCCACAGTTCGAACTTCAAGGGGAACATTGTTCCCTGGAATTCCCTGGGCGCCACTCCGATGACCGTAAGGTCGCGTTCGTTAACCCGCACTTTTTGTCCCACCGCCCCCGGCGCACCGCGGAAACGCGTTTGCCAGTAATCATACGAAATCACTATGACCGGCTCGGTTCCCGGCCGCTCCGCCTCCTCCGGTCGAATGAATCGTCCGATCGCAGGCTTCAGCCCCAGCGCTGAAAAATAATTGCCAGAGACGAGTTGCCCGAACGTCCGCTCCGTCTTGCCCGTCTCTCCCACGTTGAACGGCACCATCTGAAATGCCACGACCTCCCGCAATGCCGGCACTTGTTTCGGCAAATCGCGATATTCCTGCCAGGAAGCGCCTGGATACCATCCCCCCTCATTGCGCGGCTCCACCAGCAGAAAGTTCGCTGCACCACTCACTCCGGGAAGCGGTTGCAGCAGGATCATCTGAATCCAGGAAAGTATCGTCGTATTCGCTCCAATTCCAATCGCCAGCGAAAGGATGATCACCGCCGCCAGCCCGGGCATCCGGCCAATCGATCGCCCTGCGTTTCGCAAATCCCCCAGCAGATTCTCGACCAATAGCAGTCCACGCTCGGCTCGATAGTCTTGTTTCATCGCCTCCACTCCCCCAAACTTCAGCATGGCCTGCCGCCGCGCCTCCGCTGGAGATAACCCGGCGCGCAGATTTTCTTCGGTCTGCAGTGCGATATGTTCCGCAATCTCTTCGCGCAATCGTTCTTCCTGTTCGCGCCTTGCCGCCGAGTGGAACAGCCGTTGGAAGAACCGCCTCAGAGTTTTCATGACCAATCCTCCGTTTTCGCATCGAAGAACCGCCCGATGATCGCCGCTGTTTGTTCCCAATCCTTTGTCTCGGCCTGCAACTGCTTGCGTCCTTGCCGCGTCAACCGATAAAAGCGCGCCCGGCGATTATTCTTCGAAGCGCCCCACTCGGATGCGATCGCCCCTTCTTGCTCCAGCTTCAACAGCACCGGATACAGCGTCCCTTGATTCACCGCCAGCAGATCTCCGCTGATCTGCTCGATCCGCCGCGCGATTCCATATCCGTGCAACGGTCCCAGCACATCCAGCGTCTTGAGCACCATTAGCGCCAGCGTGCCCTGCAACACGTCCTTTTTCTGTTTCATAGCACCACCATGTTGGTTTCCAACAGGAAACATGCCACACTCCCTCTGGGAAAGCAACAGGTGGGTCTTCATCGTCTAATTTGAATTTTAGATTGTTTCCAGGATGTACAGCTTGTGGCTGTAGTCGAAGGTAATTTTGAATCTCTCGAAAAAACCCGCTTGGCCCAAAAGGCCCAATCCCAATTGTTCCAAGCCCGGAGTGAACCCCGCGTAGATGGAAAACTCCAGCACTCCCTGTAGGTCCAGAGTCACGTTCGCAAAGTGCATGGGGACGTTACTGCTGCCCACTCCTGAACTCATATCGACCGGAGTCGCCAAAGGGTCCAGCCCAAGAGGCTGCAGGAACGAGCGGGGAAAGACGCAGTGGTCGGCCCCGGAGTCTACTATCGCGCGGCAGGATAGCCGCTTTGCTCCGTTTTGCAGCGATAACGACAAAACGGGCCGTCGAACCACGCGGCCCACGGGAAAGGCTGGAGTTGCAGAAGCCTGCAACTCAGCATAAGGAACACGGTAGGATGCCACGTGCCTCGCGTCCTTCTACACTATCAGGCTTGTACCGTCCGCCTCAGGAACCCGAACGACAACTGGATCGTTTTCCCCTGCCTCTTTCGCTTTTTGCAGGGCCTCTTGTAATTCTGCCGCGAACGCTATGACTTTATCCTCGTTTTTGGACAAAGCCACCCATGCGCCTTTCGGAATATCGGCCAATAATTTTGTTATGTCTTTCGCTGCAAGCATCTGTTCTGCCTCCCTGCCTGCCTCAATTGGAGGGCGCCCAACTCTCCCCGTCTCCGTTGCTGCCGATAAGACTCGTTCGCATTTGCGGGAACGAGGGTCTATTTCGACATTATGCCTGACAATCCCGCATAAATGTTACGTCATAAAATGTAGCAACAGGATGAATTTGCAAGGGGAACCTAGGGGAACCCAGGGACATGTCTAACGAAGTCGGCCGTGTCAAGAGCGATTCCGTAGTGTTTTTGATTCCTGTGTAGACACCCGTACAGGAGCGCAGCGGCACTTTGTGCGGCGAGCACTCTGCCGGGGTCGTCGTTCTGTTTTTCGTGCTCCAACCTGATTGCTCGGTCCGTTTCACTTCATCCCTGTGGTGTAGCCCACCAAACATGTCTTCGGTCACTTGCGACCATGATGACGTTTTCGAACTCCCTCCCAACCCGGAGGGAGGCGGGTAGCCTAATCAGACGGACGGTCCGTTACGACCACTGTCCCTGTGAAGCATTCCCGCACCAGCCGGATTCGGTTAATGCTGGCTGCCAGCTATGCGCGCGACTCTTCGGTTTGTGAAGTGTCGCGCGCATAGCTGGCGGACGGTGTTAACCGAATCCATCGCTCGCTACACCTTCCTTCATCGCACCTCCGACACCGATTGCTTACGCTCTTTCCATCCTGCATGCCCCTCCGGGGCAAAATCCCTCGCAGCTTTCACCCAACGCGCCTGCCAATTTTTGCAACCGATCTTGCACCGTGGCAAAGACAGATGTTTGCGCCCTCTGCATTCAGCGGCGAGCCGTCTACTTCATTGGCGGTTTCTTCGCATCTTGCAGTTTCTTGTTCAGAGCGTCCCGCTTCGCTCTAGCAAGTGCCGGCTGAACATAGTACACGTCGAATAGCGACTCCAAAACATCGAGAGTCCACTCCGCCTCTTCCGGCTCCACAGGCAAGACCTCGCCTGTGGTCGTGCTCTTGTTGGGGTGCGCTGCAAAGTTTCCGATGTTTCGAACCGCGTCAACATTTTCAGCAATCGAGGTTGGCAATGACTTGCTCTCGAGTACTTGCTGAATCTCACTGCTGAGATCGCCCGGCTTCACCCCGGCCGCAGTCCGCAGAAGATGCTGCAGACACCTGCGACCGAGTGCAGCTGAAGCCTTCGGGCTCTCCGTAAGAACCAAACAGGCTTCTTTGTAGTCTTTAGCAATCTCCGCGGGTACTTCTGGAGGGACCGGAGCCCGCGCGACGCCTTTCGGTCGGACCATAGTGGTCCCCCAAAATGCTACATGTTTCGCTCCGACTACACCTTGCTGGTTGGCAGGGCCTTTAGCACCTTCCAGTAAAAAGAAAATAAATTTATGGCACGCCGGACACGTAGTCCGACCCAAGATCCATTCTGCCTCGACATCCGTCCCGAGGCCGACCGACCAGGCCGATTGTTGTTCGTGGAAGCTCTCCAAACAGTGAGGACATTTCATAGCGCGACAAGGTTAGTTTCTTCTGACTCCCGTTTACGAGATTTTGATCAGGCAGCTACATCGTCCAACCCCGCTTGCGGATCGGGAGGTGCATTCTTGAGGAGCTGCAAGAGGTTCTCGCCTTCCAGAATCGGCGAGTTCCTGCATCGCTCCCGAGAATCAGGAGCAGTGATCTCAATTTCTCGAAACCTGCCCTCTAGCTTACGAAACTTGGCGTATGCGCCTATGTCCAGGGCAAATGCTGCGAACGTTCCTGGAAAGCTCTTGTGCGTCAATGCTGTACCAACTATATGGATAATTCGATAGTCAAGAAGACGGTTCAATAATTCACGAAGTCCGTTTTGCTCTTGAAGGGCCTGGTCAGGTACCAAAAAAACGTTCTCCTTTCTCTCTAGGCAGAATCGCGTAATGGCATTTATACCTTTGAGAAGCATGTCCTGATCTTGTTGCTCGGCGTCGACTTTCAGCTCCTGTATTCTTCGCTGAAAAACTTGCAGACTAAGTTGTCGTACGTCGTCCTTTCCAATTTTTTCTTCTCCCGGTTCTTTGGTAGACAGCGCTTCCAACAACAGCGAGAGAAAATCCCTTGGAACGCCTCCAGCGGCTAAGACCAATCGGTCAAAGCCTTCGCCCATGAACAGATCATCGACTTCGCTCCGATGCATCTTGGCCTTCTCTCCATAGGCATACAATATCTGGCGAAGTTGCCCAGCGGTGCGCTTAAAATTCTCCAGGGTAAAATCCACGTTGATCGGCTGAAAGTCATGCCTTTCTTGGATTCCAATCGGCTGTTTGTCTCGGTCTGCGAACAATACGCTTGCGTGGCGCAGTGTAGCAATCTTGAAATAAAGAGGAACGTCCTTGCACAATCTATGGATGTAATCCGCTACGTGCGGTTGAATACTCCGGGGAAGGTGGTAAAAATCGTCAAGGGCGAGGAAAACTGCCTTGACTTCAGTAGACAGTTCAAAAAACTCCCTGATGCGCGCCTTCAGAGTGGGCAGCAGAAGATTAAGTTCACGAATCTTGCTGTCCTGCTCCTCATATTCCTTCTCGATGGCGGCCTTCTGTTCCGCGCGTTCGGCTATCCCGACGTGTAGACCATGAGCAGCGAGGCCAACCGACCTGTCATCTGAGGCTTCGGACGAACTGGCTGTTCGCACTTGCGTCGTGCGTTCGTCTGCGTTTCGCTTCAAGCGTAACAATTCGGCACGAATCTCTTGAATGAGTTCTCGCGACCGCCGCTTTTTGCCGAACCACCCGGTAAGATTTTTTTCTAACTCTCCAAACAACTGATCGAGTATCTCTATAAGAACATTGGGGAAAGAGTGCTGTTTGTAGTCTTCGCAGTTTATATAGACGACTTTGACATCCGCCTTGACGCGCCTTTCGGACTCGTGAAGTAGGAGGGTTTTTCCGCATCCGCGCCGACCAAAAATTACATGGTTTTGTCGAGCAACGGCATCTGAGAGAGTATTCGCTGCATCGATGTAATCCACAGGTTCAGGGCTGTCCCGCTGTACACGGATTCCCTCTTGGACAATCGTACGTAGAGTCTTGATATCTTGCGACATCTGCACGCCCCAGAATGAGTGCTTGGACCCAGAGTCACCGAGAAGCTACATATTATATGGCTAAACAACCGTCCACTCAAGATAATGATGTTGTATAACAAGGCTGACATACGTATGGGACAAAAACCTTAAGCGTGCCGGGCTCTAAGGCCGTGAAAACGAAGGGGCCTTTCGAATAGACTAGCGCGTGGCAAAAACGAGTGAGTTTGCCCACAGGCAAACTTGCCCCCGCCAGGCACCTCATCCTTCCAGTCCATCGAAGAGTGGGGCCTGTCTGGACCGATGGTCTTTATAATTACAGAGAGTTCCTAGGCGACCGTCGTTCCAGTTTCTCGCTCAAGCCTCTCCAGCGCATGCCCGCTTCCCGCCGCCGTTGCGAACCCCTTCGGCCGCTCCTTCCCCGCAAACCCCAAACAAATCTTCCACTTATCCCCTTCAACTCATAAATCCCCAGCGACGCCAGCCCCGCATGCGGCACGTCGCTGAACAGCACGTCAAACCTCTTCGGCTCGCTGACCACATCCACCGTGATCCGGCCCGCATAATCCGCCCCCATCCCCACCGTCGAGAACTTTTCCCCGTCCACCACAATCTTCGCCCCGCCAAAAAATCCCGCCGCCACCTCCCGCCCCTCCCCTTCCACCCTCCCCCCC
>Ga0210407_10001842_pt1 | contig 19027 bp, 17 predicted proteins | sample IncBWC27MmetaG_FD_150860 | JGI IMG/M metagenome (GOLD analysis project Ga0210407, IMG submission 150860) | Forest soil microbial communities from Barre Woods Harvard Forest LTER site, Petersham, Massachusetts, United States - Inc-BW-C-27-M | ecosystem: Environmental > Terrestrial > Soil >... | reverse complement strand
CGCCGACCACGTCCAACAGTTCCTTTAGGTGCAACACTTACAAAAAAACGGGGGTGGCGTCTCGCCTCTCCGAGCTTCGATTTTAAGATGTTCGGACTTCCGCACCCTTTGCGCAAACACCCGGGGGGAGCACTGCCACCCACTCGAGGGAATGAACGACAAGGAGCGTCAAAAGGGGGCTGTCGCAGCATGTCGCTTGCGTGGCGTGGAGCGCGTAGGGTCAGGTCATCGGGCCAAATTCAAATTGGAAGAACCGGAGGCTGACCATGAAAGCGACGACTCACAAACGGATTTTCGCGGCGGGGTGCATGCTGCTGTTTTCGACGGCGGCGATCGCGGCAACCAAGTTTGACCATGCCGAATATATGAAACCAAAGACGGAGGGCCAGAAGAAGGACGATCATCCGGTGAAAGGGAGCATTGCGTTCGACAAGGACAAGAAAACGGTCGAGTTCCTTGACGAGAAGGGTGCTTCTGTCATCAGCATCCCCGACGACAGGATCAAGAGCATGCTGTATGAGAAAACGTCCAAGCCGCGATACGCGGAAGCGATCTTGATCAGCCCGTTCTTTCTGTTTACACATTCGAAGAAGCACTTCCTGACCATTCAATACACGGATACAGACGGCCAGGGAAAGTATGCGATGGTGCACATGGATAAAGGCAACGCGCAGGACATCGTGGCCGCTGCGGAGGCGGAAACCGGCAAGAAGGTCGAGCGCAGCGAAGAGAAGTGACGGACTGGGGGCGCGGCTGTGCTGCGCCCCTGCAAAGGAAGGTCAATCCACTGCGCGCAGTATGAGAATCGGGTCAGGGATGAGCGGAGGCGCGTTCGCGGATGGATTTTTCGGTGAGGAAGGCTTGCTGGCGGATGCGGTCGGAGATTTCGGGGAGTTCGCGCTGGTAGGGACGGATGGCTGGGAGGTCATCGGGCTGGCCGATGAGATAGAGGGCGCGAAGGGCTTCCCAGGCTTGTTCGTCGCCGGGGGAGATCGTGGCGATCTCGGCGCCGGCAGTTACGTTCGCGCCCGGGGCAACAGAGAGGGTGCGGATGCGGCCGCTGATGGGCGAGCGAAGTTCGGTGGTTTGCTGCTCGTTTTGGGAGGCGACCGCTGAGCGGTCCACTTGGAGCTTGGCGACCAAGCCACCTTGGTGCACGGCGGTTCCTACCTTGTCTGAATCCGTAACGCGGCCCGCAAAGGGAGTCACGATTCTAGCGGGCTGCAGAAGCGCGACGATCTGGAGACGGCCGGAGGCGTCGCCAAAGCGGACAAGCGAAAGGGCGGCGTTGCCGCGAACCATCGGAGAAGAATCCTGGAGCATTTTGAGAAGCGTCTCGTGAAAACCGGGGCCAGAAGTGTCCTGGCCCATGACCCAGGCGTCGGTGTTGCGCACTTCCTCGACGCGGTGCGAAGCGAGACGGACTAATTCGGGGTACCAGCGCGCTGCTACTGAATCGTGGCGGCCCATGCGCTCACCCAGTTGAATGAGAGCGTGCTGGATGTGGCGCGGATGCTTTTCATCTTGCAAATATTCGGTGATTTGTTTGTCAGGAAGCCGGCGGCCGAACCAGGTGTTCCACCAGAAGAGGAAGGGCATGAGGACGATCAGCCAGGCGGTGACAAAAAAGAGCGCGCGGTTGCGCGGAGACATTTTGTGATGCGGAGAAGAGGCGGGCTTCTCCGAGAAATCTTCCATGGAGGTTTCCGGCGGATCGCCGGGTTCGGGAGAGGACGGTAGACTGGCCATTTAGCTTTCGTCAGAAGCCGGGGGCTGCTTGGCGGACTCGGCTTTGGTTTTTCCGAGGAGGCCGCGGTCGCGGAGTTCCCAGAAGACGTTCAGGAAAAAGACTCCGGAAATGCTGAGCATGATGAGGCTCTCAAATAAACCATCCACGGTAGTGAGCGTGCCGGAAAAGACGATCCAACCGATGCCCCCGAGAGGGATCAGTCCGAGCAAGATGGAAATCAAGAGCATCACGGGAAGCAATGGACCTCCTCAAGTGCTTGTCGCTGCGTGACCACACGTTCCAGAATCCGCGCCAACTTGGCGAGCCCCTACACTTCAAATGCTAGGGCTTGAACGTTGCGTCTACTGTTTTGGCATCTTTGGCAGCAAGAGTCACCTTGACGTCTTGCTCGCCGAGCTTTTCTTGCACGAAAGCGATTGTGTAGTCGCCGGGAGGTAGACCCTTAATCTCATATTTGCCATCGGGACCGGTGACGGCGAAGAACGGGCTCTTGGTTACGTTGACGAACATACGCATCCAGGGATGCTGGTTGCACTTCACCGGCAGCATGATTTCTTCGCGGGCGAAAGTTTTCTCGAGCGGCGTGGCTTGCGGAGGCTGGGACTCGTTCCACTCGCGGTTGTCTTTCGGCGTTGGGTGAATGTTGTGGGTCGTGGGATCGCTGTTGACGATCTTGATGGTCTGATTGGCCACTACGCCCATCACGTGGGGATGGTATTTGCAGCCACTCTGATCGAGGGTGATGGTTTCCTTGGGAATGTCGAACGTGCGACCGCCGAGGCCCTCTTTTACGTAAACGAAAACGTTGGCGAGATGGCCGCCCGATGCCACAACGTTTTCAGCTGTGTTCGTGCCTTTGCAGGCAGGGTCCTGACTCATGTCAATCCTAGCGGCTTTGGGGGCTTCGCCATCGAGTTTCACGGTGCCGCTGACGCTGGCCGCAGTGGCGGGATCAATCGGAGTGGCCGGCGCCGCCGCGGGTGCGGAGGCGGGAGCCGACGCCGTTTCCGTGCTTTCCTTCTTGCCGCATCCTGCGAGGAGAACAAATCCAAGCAAAGCGGCAAGGCTCCAAACTGCCATGGATGTTTTTATTTTCATGATTTCGTCATACCTCACTTGAAATTTGAATGCGCAAACAAAGTAAAAGTTTATTTCGACGCGCCGCCACCGTTGCCGGAGGTTTTCGTTCCGGACGGCAAGTTGCCGGCGCCGGATGCGGCGCTAGAACGACCCATGGCAGCGCTGACTCTGCGCTGCTCTTCCGGCGTGAGCTGGAGAATGTAATCCACCAGAAGTTTCGTTTGATCCTTGTCGTAGCCGTGGAAAGAAGCGGGCGTCGGGCCGGAGAAAACCCAGTGGCCGTTTTCGCGCTTGAAGAGGCCGGATGGCATGGACGTTCCTGGGCTGATGGCTTGCGGGTCGATGATCCAACGTTCCACCCAGTCGGGCTTCAAGCGGCCGCGGGCTTGGAGGAAATTGGGAGCAGTGGCGAAGCGATCGTGAGCCGGGTCGCCGGTGGCGTGGCATTTCAAGCAAGGCGCGGCGGTGCTGCTGAAGAGGCTGCGCGCCATTTCGGTTTCCTTGGCCGTCAGGACGGGAACCTCTTCTGGAATGTATGGGAAAGGCTGGCGCGACAGGGCCTGGAAAAAGCGCACGAGTTTGCCCAGTTCGTTTTCGGAGAAGGAGAATGTGGGCATGCGGACTTGCAGGTAGGAGCGGACACCGTTGCGATTGGTGTCCGTGCTGCTGAGCGACGGATTTTTCAGGAAACGCTGTAGCCACTCGGGATCGACGCGCGCGCCTTCGGTGAGGAGCTTGGGCGGAAGCTGTTCCTGCGCATCCTTATAGTGGGCCATACCCATGAGAGAAGTCTTCTGCCCCGGAATGAGTTGGTGGCAGCCCATACAGTTATATTTCTTGACGACCCACCAGCCTTCTTGAATGTCGCGGCGATAATCCAATGGGCGGTATTGATAGTTGGCGGGAAGAGGATTTTCCTGGCTGCCCAAGAGGAAAGTGGTGAGGGCGCGAACCTGTTCCTTGGTGAGGTGCAGATTCGGCATGCGCAATTTTTCGGTTTCGGGTTTGTCCTTGCCTTTGTCCCAGATGTTGGGCTCGGCGAGTTTGTGCTCGAAGAAACCTTTTTGGTCGTACCAAGGCTGTTTGGCGGGGCCTTCGGGGAGTCGCGCTAAGTCGTCGGGGTCGGTGATGGGTTCGCTGCCGCCACGCTGGGCGATATCGGTGAGCAGGGCGAAATCCATTCGCTCGATGGGTTTGCTGCCTTCGATGGTGAGCTCGGTGCCGATGCGGCCTTCTTCCTCGAGCCCGGAGATTTCATGGCAACCGGCGCAGCCGAAGTGGCGAACCCACTTCTTGCCTTCCGCTTTCAAATTGGGATCGTCCATGAAGGAGGCATCGGAGTAGGAGGACGGCTCTTGCTTCTTCAGAGTGATCAAATAGCTGGCGATGTCTTCGGCGTCTTGGGGAGAAAGTCGGAGGCTGGGCATCACGGTCATGTTCTGGACTTGGAGTTCGTGGCCGTCGTTGGGGCAGCGGCTGTGGTCCAGATCGAAAACGTAGGGCAAGCCCTTCTTTTTATAATCTTCGGGGCCGATGTCTTTCTTTTCAAGAGGGCAGTAAGGACGCGTGCGTTCGCGCGCATTGTGGACCCAACGAACCAGGTAATCGTAATTGTCCTTCTCACCGACGCGGGTGAGGTTGGCGGCAAAGGTTCCGCCCTGCAACTGGTCGCCTTCGCCGATGGAGTGGCAGGCGAGGCAGCCTCGCGTTTCGAATAGTTCTTTGCCGTGAGCGGCGTTGCCGGGCTTGTGCTTGGGCACGGAATCCGTGAGCGCGGACTGCCAGATGAAGGCGGAGATGGCTTTGATCTGATCGTCATTGAGACGGAAATTCGGCATTTTGGTTGTAGCGCGGAAGTCGCTCGGCTTTTTCAGCCAAACAGGGATCCAATTCTTGTTGAGCTTGAGGCGGATGTCCTTGAGATTGGGGCCGACCTTCTTCATGTCCTGCAAAAGGCTCTTGGTGGAGCGGTCGAACTGTACGATGCGGAGGTCGAGCTTGCTGTTGGTAACCTTGAGGGCGACGGCGCGATCGTTGAGGCGGTTTGCTTCGTCATTGCTTTCGGCCTTGTCCGCTTGCTTCATCAGGTCGCCGGCTTGCTTGAGGTTGTCCTTCTTCTCTTGATCGAGTTGCTTGATCTGCTGGGCCACGGAGATCAGGTCTTCAGGTTCCTTGTCGTAGCCTTCGAAACGGTGACAGCCGACGCAGCCGCGCTGGCGGAAAAGATCCTTGCCTTCGCTGACCACCCAGCCGACATCGTTGGTGACGACAACCATGTCGGCGGAGTGGCAAACCTGACACCCAGCTTCGTAGTTCCCCTGGGAGAAGATAGGCCAGAGCCAGTGCTCGTAGTTGCCGTGGGCTTTTTCAACGCTGGTGGTGGCGCGGCCATTGCCTTGGTGGCAAGGCGTGCAAGCGAACTTGTCCGGATCGTGAATCTTCAGGAGGTCGGGTTCCGGGTGGCTGGTGAACGCGCGGGCGTATTCGTCAGGTTTCTTGCCCGGCAACGACATGGCGGCGGCAGTCAACTTGACAGGCTCGCGAATGCCCATGTGGCAGGACTCACAGCGGTCGACGATATTAGAGCTGTCTTCCCTGATGATGTCGGCGCTGTGTTCGCTGACATTGATCTGGCGAATTTTTGGTGTCCAGGCTTCCACGCCGTTCTGCAAGTTGGTGAGCTGGGAGGGAGTGAGGTTCACCATGTGGTCGGTGAGGTAGGAATCCATCAATTCCTTTTTTTCGTTAACGGGCTTGATGAGTTCTCCGAGCTCCGCACTCAGCTGGGTGCGCTCATTTTTCAGGTCGTTATAAGTTTTTTCGAGCTCGTCGTAATCCTTGAAGGTCTGCTTCTTGCCGTCAGGCATTTCCGCGGTGGTGCTTTCCTTCTTGTACTCGTCGAGATTCCTGCGCTTGCGCTGCTTTGCGGACGAGCTGGTCTCGGTCTCGATGTCATAGGTTGAGGCGCTGACATAGGCGCGGCGGTCGGTGAAGACATTTTGTACCGCCAGAATCTGGGCGCTGAGGTCGCGCAGCCTTTCGTTGATCTCCTTGATGCGCGGGGCAGCGCTCTTGCTGGCAGTCTCGTAATCTTGCTTTAGCTTTTGGTAGTCGGGGCTGCCTTCGACTTCTTTTTGCGCATCGCCGGACTGCGAGCGGGCGGTTTTCAGGAACGTCGAGTAGCGGTCTTTCCATTCATGCTGGAAAGCTTTCCACGGCCGCTGGCCAAAATCCTCGTCCCACATGGCCCAAAAGAACGTGGCCATGAGGATGACCATGGCGATGACGTAATGCGGGGCGAGCGACTTGCTGACTACCGGGTCGTTTTCGGGAATGGGCTTTTCAGGCACCAGTTCCTCCTAAACGTTAAACCAAGGCGTAATCCACACGTACTTAATGTGGAAGAGCAACCGCAAGAGCATTTTGATCGGCAAGCCGAGCATGGTCAGAAAAAATGTCATCAGAATCGAGTACTGCAGCAGACTCATGCGCTTGAAGTCTTTGGCGTTGTGGCGGCGGAAAAAGGCATGGACCAGCATGCCGCCGATGGCGAAGAATCCGCCGACAACGACTGCGCCGAAGATGCCTTTACCCCAATTCGAAGTGATTCCGAAAAGATCGGGCAAGTCGCGGTTGACTTCGTAGATGAGGCGATTGTGGTCCCAGGTCTGGCCGGGCCAGAACCATTGCCAACCGGGGCCACGAATGAAAGTGCCGATGAAAATCATCGAGACCCACAGGATGATGAAGCCGAATAGAAACGTTCCGATGGCAAATTTACGCTGCTTCCAGGTGTAGTAACCCGCGCCCAGCGGGTTGGTATCAATATAAGGGATCACCATGAGGCCAAGGATGATCAGCGTGGGCATGACCACGCCGGCGATCCAAGGGTCGAAGTAGACGAGCATCTCTTGGAGGCCGAGGAAATACCACGGGGCCTTGGCGGGGTTCATAGTGAGGTTGGGATTGGCCGGTTCTTCGAGCGGCGCGTTCAAAGTGATGGACCAGACCATCAGGATGATGGTGACGATGATGGCGGCCAGAAATTCGATGCGCAAGAGAAAGGGCCAGACGTGCACTTCTTTGGCCCAGCCGGGCTTGAAAGGCCACGCCTTACGGTGATGGGTCCTCGCCAGTGCTGCATCTCCAGCGAGTTGCTCGATCAAGACGTCATTGGCATGTGCCTGTTTCCATGCGAGGTAAATGTAAAACGCCAGCAGCGGGATCATGGCAATGATCGGAACGTTGTCCGCGGCGGAGAGAATTTCCCACAATTGTTTCCAATCCATGGCTACTTCTTCGCCTCCTTCACTTCGGAGTCGAGAACCACAGGTGCTGGGCCGGAGATGCCGCCGTCCTTGCGAACACGCCAGAAATGCAGGACCATGAAGATCGAAGCGATGATGGGAATGCCGATGCAATGCCAGATGTAGGAGCGAAGGAGCGCGTTGGCGTCCACGATGGAGCCGCCGAGAAGGCCGAAGCGCACGTCATTGTACGGCGTCATGCCCAACATTGAGCCGAAGGGACCCTCGTGGCCTAGAAGGGGAGTGGCGCGAGCCATGTTCGTGCCGACGGTGACGGCCCAGAAGCCGAGCTGATCGTCGGGAAGCAAGTAGCCGGTGAAAGAGAGCAGCAGAGTCAGCACCAAAAGGATGACGCCGACGTTCCAATTGAACTCGCGCGGCTTTTTGTACGAGCCGGTGAGAAAAACACGGAACATGTGGAGCTCGACGGCGATGACCATCAAGTGCGCGGCCCAGCGATGCATGTTGCGCAACAGCTTGCCGAAAGGCACGTCGTGTTCGAGATACAGCACGTCGCGGAAGGCCTGCACTTTGCTGGGATGGTAGTAGAACATCAGCATCACGCCGGTGAGCGTGAGAACGATGAAGAGATAGAAGGTGATGCCGCCCATGCCCCAGGTGTAGCTGTAACGGACCGCGTCACGGTTGATTTTAGCGGGGTGCAAGTGCAGAAAGACGTTAGAGAGGACCCCGAGGGCGCGATTGCGCGGCGTGTCGTCGTGCTTGTGACGAAAGATTGAGGTGAACAGCTGGGTCTTGGTGGGCTTCTTGAGTATTTCTACCTGTTCTTTGGCTTTTTCAGGCAGGTCACTCTTCAGAGATACAAAAGCTTCCTTAATGGCTGCTATGAAACGAGCGACCAGGCCAAGCGGCTTGTCATTTTTTTCGCTCGGCGTTTTCTCTTCGGGCATCGTCTGCGCTCCCGTTCTGTAGAGGCTCGAACTTTTGCTGTCTCTCCCTTACGCGCGGAACGCCTTCACGGCGCTCCCAGTTACACCGGCAAAAACGATCCCGGATCGCTGAAGTGGCTTGGTTGTCCCTTGGGCCACTGATAGAGCCGGGAAGTGTCCACAATAATCTGGCCGTCCGGCGCGAGTTCCACGTGAGCGCGATCCATCGGACGCGGAGCCGGTCCTTCGAAATTGACACCCTCACTGTCGTAGCCGCTGCCGTGGCAAGGGCACTTGAACTTGTTTTCGCCGGCTTTCCAATCGGGCGTGCAGCCCAAATGAGTGCAGCGTGCGTAAATGACGAACACGCGATCCGGAGTCCGATCCACCCAAATGCGATATTTCTGCTGCCACTTGGTATCCACGCCCAAGGCGTAGTCAGAGGCGTAGCCGATCTTGAAAACCGTGGGAGGCTCGAAAAGCGTGCGGGGAAGAAAAAACTTGAAAAAAGCGATGAACCACGCGCCGAGGAATCCGGTAACGGTGACCCACACCAACCGCCGCCGTTTCCGGTTGATTTCGCTGGGTTCGGGACCGACAGTCGCCAAGCCGGCCGCCGCCGCTGCTTTGGACGTACCGACGGCAGGCGTACCGACATACTTCGTTGCATCTCCGCCACCGGCAGCGGATGTCTTCGCCGCTTCGGGTTTCGGTTTGGCCGAATCAGTTTCCGGGCCCGCCATGCGTTACCTCCTGGTTTCCTGGTGCTCGAAAATATTCGGCGGTCCCCGAAAGCGCCGCCCGATCCCCCTTAGGCTATGGTCCCGTCGACCCCGACCGGGTCGGGGCCGAAAATGAACTGGTCCTGAAAGTCAGAATGCTCAGAGACGATCGCAGTTTATCCGCAGTGAACGGAGACGAGTGCCTCCGATGAACAAGATTCTGTTTGGGTGGTCCGGGAATACTACAGGGAGAGGACGCGCACGCTGAAAGCGTCCGAGGCCCGACGGATTGGAAGAGTGTTATGCGAAAACATCGCGAGGTCCTCAACATTTCGCTGGACCCCCCAGAAACGAAACGGATATTACTCAAAACAAAAAAATTCGTCAATGCGTGTTTGCGGCGTTGGCAGAAAAAGAATTAGAGCGCAATTCGATGAAAAGCGCCAGCAGCAAAAAAATAATAGATGCAAGAACCCGCTTGCGCTCAGAAGAAGCTGTGATATATTCGCCCCGGTTTGTATCCCCCACTTCTCTGATCGCAGGGAAATTCGAGCGGGGCCTCAGTGGGGAAGGCCGAGAATCCAACTCGGGGGGCGCGCTGCATGGGCCTCATTCTTCTGGTTGTCATCTGGCTGATCACGTTCGTCAGCACGTACTTTTTTATCGCCAAGACATGGTGGTTGCCAGTGGGGGCCTCGGCTGCGGCTGCCGGAATCGATCATCACTTCACTGTCTCCTTCATCCTGATGGGCGCTGTCTTCGTGGCCGCGCAACTTGCGTTAGGCTTCCTCGTGTGGAAGTACCGTTCAGGCGGGACCGCTTCCACGGCGGAATATTCCCACGGCAACGCGAAGCTCGAAGTGGTGTGGACGGTTCTAACGGCGGTACTGTTTGTCGGCATGAACCTGATGAGCAGTTCGATTTGGGCGTCCGAGCGATTCCGCGCTGCGGAAGCCAACGCGGTGCACGTCGAAGTTACCGGTATGCAGTTCGCGTGGTATTTCCGGTATCCGGGGCCGGATGGAAAATTCGGACTGACGAAGCCGGAGCTGGAAGATGCTTCGGCCGGCGGTGAGGCTGCGCTCGGCCTCGACACAAAGGATCCGGCCTCCAAGGACGATGTGGTAAGCGGAGTTATGGTGGTGCCTGTCAACCGTGAGGTGGAGGTGATCCTTCGCGCTCACGACGTCATCCACAGCTTCTTCGTTCCCGCGATGCGGTTCAAACAGGACGCCGTGCCGGGCCTGGCCATCCACATGCATTTCACGCCGATTCAAACGGGAGAATTTGAGATTGCTTGCGCGGAACTTTGCGGGCTTGGCCACTACAAAATGCACGGGATGCTGAAGGTCGTCAGTCAGGAAGAGTTCGACAAGTGGCTGGCGGCACGGGAGGCGGAGAAACAATAACCATGGCTACGCACGAATCGGGTCTCCCGGGAGTTCACGCGCACGCTGCCCCACAGGGTTTCATCCGCAAATGGGTCTTCAGTCTGGACCACAAAGTCATCGGCCTTCAGTATTACTTTCTGGCGCTCGCGGCCGTTTTTGTGGGGATGTTCCTATCGCTGCTGATGCGCATTCATTTGATCTGGCCGACCGCAACGCTGCCGTTCCTGGGTGAGATCCAGCCGGCGACCTACCTGAGTCTCCTGACCATGCACGGCACGATCATGGTTTTCTTCGTGCTGACCACGGCACCGCAAGGCGGCTTCGGCAATTACTTCCTGCCGATTCAGATCGGCGCGCCGGACATGGCGTTCCCAGTGCTGAACATGCTGTCGTTTTGGACGACCTTCCTTGGCTTCATCGTACTCCTGGCGGCTTTTTTCGTAACTGGCGGCGCACCGCTTCACGGTTGGACCGGTTATGCGCCGTTGAGCGCGCTTCGATCTATGCCAGGTGAAGAATTAGGGGCAGACCTTTGGATCACCAGCATTGCGATATTCTGCATCGGCGCGCTGATGGGAGCACTGAACTTCATCACCACTACGCTTGATATGCGGGCCAAGGGCATGAGCATGATGCGGATGCCGCTGACGGTGTGGTCCTGGTTCATCACCGCCATCCTTGGACTGCTGGCGTTCGGCGTGCTGCTTTCGGCAGGCATCCTGCTGCTGATGGACCGGAATCTCGGCACGAGCTTTTTTGTGCCGCTGGTTACACTGAACGGCCAGCTTACCGGGCACAAGGGAGGTTCGCCGCTTCTATGGCAGCACCTGTTTTGGTTCTTTGGCCACCCTGAGGTTTACATCGCCATCTTGCCGGCGATGGGATTGTGCTCGCAACTGCTGTCCGTGTTCTCACGCAAACCGATCTTTGGATATAAGGCCATGGTGTACGCCATGCTGTCCATCGGGTTTCTGGGGTTCATGGTTTGGGGCCATCACATGTTCATGAGCGGTATGAGCCCGTACACAGCGTTTGCGTTTTCGATCATGACCATGGGTATCGGCGTGCCGTCAGCGATCAAGACGTTCAACTGGCTGGGTACCCTGTGGCACGGGCGCATCCGCTTCACTTCGCCCATGTTATTTGCCATCGGGTTTGTTTCCCTGTTTGTGACCGGAGGAATCAGCGGCCCGTTTCTCGCGCAGCCGGTGCTGGATATCTACCTGCACGAGACGTATTTCGTGATCGCGCATTTCCATTTGATCATGGGCGTGGCCTCGATCTTCGGAATTTTTGCCGCGACCTACTATTGGTTTCCCAAGATGTTCGGACGAATGATGAATGAGACGCTGGCGAAGCTGCATTTCTGGCTCACGTTTGTCGGCGCGTATGCCATTTTCATGCCCATGCACTATTCCGGCATGGCCGGGCAATTGCGCCGCTACTCGCAGGGCACGGAAGTCGCCTGGATCAAGGCCTTGACTCCCATTCAGGTATTCATCAGCATCGCCGCGTTCATCACCATCGCCAGCCAGTTCATTTTCCTGTTCAATCTTTTCTGGAGCATGGCCAAGGGCAAGAAGGCCAGCGACAATCCGTGGGAAGCGACAACCCTCGAATGGACTACTGCTACGCCGCCGCCGCACGATAATTTCGGCGGGCGTACACCCGTTGTGCACAACGGACCTTATGAATACAGCGTGCCCGGCGCGCCGAAGGACTTCGTAATGCAGAGCGACCCTGAAATCAAGGCGAAACACTAACCGGACATGGCCAGCTTCTCCACTACCGCGACGATCATCGAACCGGAGATTTCGCGGGACGATCACGGAACTCCGCCGCCGATTCGAGACGGCGGGGACTACGGCCGTCCGGGTTCGCCGGACTATGGCACCCGTTTGCGGCGTGCGCGGCTTGGGCTTTTCGTTGCGCTGATTCCGGTTGTGATGCTGTTTGTTTCGTTCACCAGTGCTTACGTGGTGCGCCAGGGTTTGCCGACGCTGGACCCGCGCACGAACAATCTTACCCGCGACTGGATTCCAGTGGCGTTGCCGAGATTGTTGCTGCTCAATACGTTTGTGCTGCTGGTCAGCAGCGTGAGCATGGAATTGGCGCGCCGGCAAATCAGAGCGCGAGCGATGATGGAGACGGCGTCAGCCGGAACTCAAATCGAGATTCCGTGGCTTGGTATGACTGTGATCCTTGGTCTCGCATTTCTTTTCGGGCAGTGGATGGCTTGGAAGCAACTGGCCGCGAACGGATTTTATGTTTCCACGACGCCAAGCAGTTCCTTCATTTATTTGCTGACCGGCGCGCACGGCGCACATTTGCTGGGCGGGATTGTCGCGTTGTTTATCGCGGGCGTGGCGTCGCTGCTGCACCGGTCCTTGAAGACGCGAAGTATCGTGGTCGACGTGACCGCGTGGTACTGGCATTTCATGGCGGTGTTGTGGGTTTACATTTTTTGGTTAATGAAGGTTGCTCGCTAACGGCAAGTTGATACGGAGGCCGGACGCATGGCAGATCACGTAGTGACGCACGATGCAGCGTCAGTGTACGAACCATCGCTGTTTGGAACCTACTCCAAAAAGATCGGGATGTGGCTGTTCCTGCTCTCCGATTCGCTGACGTTTGGCGCGCTGCTCTACGCATACAGTTACGGGCGCATTTCCACGCCGAATTGGCCGACGCCGTTCCATTCAGAAAGTATTGTGAACGCTACCATCATGACGGCGTTCTTGCTTACCAGTTCGCTGACCATGGTGCTGGCGGTTCGCGCCTCCGTGCACCGCGACAGCAAAGCGCAAACGCTCTGGTTGCTCGCGACCATGCTCTGCGGGATAGGATTCATCGTTCTTCACGGGCGCGAATGGAGCAATTTGATCGCGGAAGGTTTGACGCTTCCGATGTTTCCGAAAGTTCCGGGGCATGAAGCGGCCAGCGAGTTTGCCACCGTATCACAAACTGTGCCGCAGTTTGCCGCGACATTCTTCGGGCTGACGGGAATGCACATGCTGCACGTGACGCTGGGAGTGATTTATCTTGGGGTGGTTGCGCTGCGCCGGAAGTTCATTCCCATTTTGCTGGTGTTATGGCTAGTGGCCTGGCTGGCAACGCCTGCTTATAGTCCCTTTCACTATGGCGCGCACGTCCTCTTAATTTCCGCGATTGTATGCGGGATCATTCTGTGGCTGAAGCCCAAGGTTTACGATTCGTCGGACGTAGAAGTCGCCGGACTGTACTGGCACTTCGTCGATCTCGTGTGGATGTTCATTTTTCCGTTGGTCTATCTGATGTCGGCGAAGATTCTCTAGGAGCGCGAGAGTTATGGAACCAGATCAAATCGCCATCGCTGAACGGGTTGCGGAAGAGCACCGCCATCACAAGAAAGCGCAATTTTTCTGGGTGTGGGGCGCGCTGCTGGTGATGACGGCAATCGAAGTTTATCTGACCTATCAGAATATGGAGCCGATCAAGATGTTGACGATTCTGATGGGCTTGTCGCTGATCAAGGCCGCGCTGATCATCGGATTCTTCATGCACTTGAGATACGAAGTTTCGCGGATGAAGTGGCTGACGATGTGCTCGGTGGTGGCGTGCTTGATCCTGATGACCATCTTCTTTTTTCCGGACGCCAAGCGTATTATCGAACTGGGAGTGAAATGAAACTTCGCGCCGCGATACTTGCGTTAATGCTTTCAGCCTGGGCCGCGCCGGCCTTCAGCCAGGGCTGCGCGATGTGCTTCAGCACGGCTGCGGCGGCTTCCAAGGATGGGCAGAAGGCGATCAGCAAAGGTGTTCTCGTGCTGGTTCTGCCGCCAGCGGGCTTTATGACCGTGGGAGTGGCGCTGGCGTTCTACTACGGGAAAAAACGGGATTTGGAGAACAGCTGAGTACACTGGCCCGGCTGCGCGTTTTGAAAATTTGGCCTAATGACTTTCACGCATTTGTAGTCAGAAGCGAGTAGTCCGCAGGGCAATAAGTCTGCGGTACCCCCCTACCCCCCCCCATCATTTTGCATGAATATCAAAAGAAAAGACTTACAAAAAAAGCATTTCGTAAGTTGTTGATTTTAAAGCACCCGGCATTGCGTTGTTTGGGGCTAGCCAGGGCCGAAACGGTCGGCTTAAAAAGAAAAGCGGGAGCAAGCTCCCGCACTCCAAACGTGGTTTCTTACAAGAGTAAGCGTACCACGTGATAGAGGAAAGTCAAGGAAAACTTGGGCAGCGGGTCAGTTTCTGATTGCGCGGGCGGTCTCAATGGGTCGACGCAACACTAGGCCGAGGTCCAGTTGTAGGGGCCTCAATAGCTAAGAGTCGTTCGCGAGCGTTGATTCAAACTAAACACCATCCTGGCTAGGGTCTGATTCAGTACCGCCAGGACAAAGCGGTTCTCAATCGGGAAGTGCTGTCGGATCAACTGACTAGATGGTGTTGCACCGACCGGTTGAGCTCGCACGACTTACCAGGAGTTGGAAGCCGGCTCCAATTCACTTGGAAAGACTTTAGTATCGGGTTTACACCTCTAGCCAGATTGGGGGCTTTTCCCTATTGCAGCCCCGCTGTCTCCGTGTAAGCCTGCGTACCCTAAGAGTTCCATAATGCGGGAAAAGTACTCGTTTCCGGTTAACCTCGACTGCGGGAGCAGAGGACCGGGAAGAGTTTTGGTCATTGCGGAAGATCCGTGGGCACGCGACACCATACGTGTCTTGTTGAGCAGCATGGGCTGTCACTGTGTCATGGCATCTAGCGTGGAGCAGGCGCGGGCCAAACTTTGCCAAGAAAACCCTGACGCCGCCATTGCGGACACGCATCGCACAACCGGAGCAACTTCGCCGGGACTTTCCGGACTTGATAAAATTTGTCTTAGCCTGCGTGACCGTATCATTATCGTCACAGGCGAGGGTCACGACCGGGAAGTTACCGCCTTGATTCAGAAATACTGTCTGCCCCAAATTTCGCGGGAACGCTTGCTTCAGGACCTCTGGAGCACCCTCAATTCATTGCCCAAGCAGAGTTCGGTATTTCGCCGCGTCATGTTCTCTGCCCGCCTCATCTTTGACAGCTTTCTACAACCCGCGCCCGCCGGCATCCGGAGTTCGCAACCTGCCGGCCGACGGGTCGTATACCAGGCCGATAGCCTAGTGGTTGATCTTCTCCTCGAGCCGCCCCAGACCGACTCCCGTCGCATCTCGCTCGTTGGCCAACTGTTGGACTCTGCCAAGCCGAAACGCCAGTTGGATATTCTTTCGGTCGCACTCCAGGGTCGCAAGGGGCCAATCGCCGTCGCGTCAACCAACAAGTTCGGGGAATTCCATTTCGAGTTTGGCCTGGAGCAGAACGTCAACCTGGAGATCGAAACCGCGGCAGACCAACGGATATCCGTCGTTTTGCCGCGTCTGGAATGGGTCCAACAAGGAGTTGCAGGAGCTGTATAGCACACCCCAGAAGGTTTTCTTAAGGTCACAAATCCTCAGTTCCGAAGGCTTAGGAAATGAGGAGAGGAGTAGCACATGAAATGCAGGATTTTGTGCCTCTGCCTATTCTCCTGTGCATTGTTGCCGACGAGAGCCGCGCCGCAGAGCATACCGGCAGTTCCAACTACACCCACCAGCCTCCCAGCGACGGCCCCGGCCGCCACGTCAACCCGGTTCATCGTCCGGAATCCCGCGGGGCTCGCTTCCATCCAGCAACTCTGCCTCACCCTTGGTTGCAATGTGACTGGCGGCATCGATGGCAGCCTTGGCAAGCTCTTTCTGGTTACCGCCCCGTCAGGGATCGATCCCAACGCGTTCCTGCAAACGCTTCGCAGCCAGCCAGGAGTCACAAACGCGGAACTCGACGCCCTGCTGAGAGTCATGCAGTCTACGGCTCCCGCGGCGCCTAGCGGACTCTGGGACTCAACGCCGGTGAATTACTTCGGCACCACCGTGTGGCACGGCTACGTCGCTCAGCCCGCAGGCGCGATCGTCCGGCTCCCCGACACGCAATCTGCGTTCAACGCGACCGGCGCCGGCATCGTCGCAGACATCGACACGGGAGTAGATCCGAATCATCCCGTTCTCCAACCCGTTTTGCTGCCCGGTTACGATTTCATCCGGAATCAGCCCATTGGCTCGGAGATGAGTGACTTCACTGGAGCGCCCCCACCGCCCAACTCGACGAATATCGCCCGAGTGAACCAATCCACTGCCGCGGTGCTGGACCAATCTACTGCCGCGGTGCTCGATGGCGGCCCGCAATATGGCGCGTTCGGTCACGGGACTATGGTCGCGGGTATCATCCATCTCGTGGCGCCTACGGCACAAATCATGCCTCTAAAGGCATTCCAAGCCGACGGCACCGGCTACTTGTCGGACATCCTGCGCGCCATTTATTTTGCTGTCCAAAATGGCGCCAACATCATCAACATGAGTTTCAGCCTCCCAACCTACTCTGGGGAAATGGCCAAAGCCGCGAAGTTTGCCGTTCACCATCAGGTGATCTGCGTCGCTTCCGCAGGCAACGACGGGAAGGAAGAGATGGTCTATCCGGCCGGGCTCGCCAGTGTCATGGGTGTAGGCTCCACCGCCAACGATGACACCCGCTCAACGTTCTCCAATTACGGCGACGAACTTGTTTGGCTCGCGGCCCCAGGTGAAGGCCTCATCACCACGTATCCCTTTGGCACTTACGCGGCTGGCTGGGGAACATCGTTTAGCACGCCCATGGTTTCAGGCGCGGCCGCCCTCTTGTTAAGTATTAGCGCCAACTGTAACGAGTCCTGCGCCGAAAAATCTGTGGCCAACGCCGTGCCCCTCTCCTCCGATTTGGGCAACGGCCGCCTCGACCTCTACCAAGCCGTCTCCTACATCCGACGTTCCCTCAGTTCACCCTGAGCCTATTCGAAGGTGTGCCCCAAGCCCGCCAGGGTGTCCTAAACAAATGGCCCGCAGACGAGAGGGGCGATTGTGGATGGGTGACGGGCTAACCGGAAACTACCAAACTATGGGGAAATGTCCGGACGAGCGACGTGGTAACTGCAATCTACAGAAGACGTTTCACTTTAGCTGGCCGAGCGAACTGCCTGGAAGTGGGTTGTAAGCCGCGAAAGCGCTACTGGGCGGGCAGAGAAGGGAATAGACCTCAACGAAAGCGGCGGTGGGCAGAGAGGGAAGTAAACCTCAACGGAACCGGCGCAGGAGCGGTTGCTGCGGGGGGAGCCAAGTTGAGCCAGCCTCTACGCCCCGGAAAGACCACCCTCATGGCCGTTCCCGGAAGGCGTCTAGCAAAACGAAATCGTCATCACGCGACGCGAGAGCAGGGGAAGCGCTCGCCGATTTTCGAGTGATAGTAACCCTCTTTGGAGGGGGCCTTCATGAATTCATCGAACACAGTTGAAGGCACGTTGAAAAACTGATAGACACCGCCCTTTACAAACTGGATCTCGAGCGTCTCCGAATCTTCCTGGTAGCCTACCTGGGTGATTTCCTTCGAGGGAACAGGGAACCGATGCATTTTTGAGAGCCCCCTTTCTGGTGAGAGACGCTTCCGTACGATGGCACAGGGATAGACCATCGCGTCACGGCCTTGGGTGGAATCTGGTCTATGGTCTAGTTGTCATTCCCCCTGGCCGTGGCCCTGGATGTCCCTCTGGTAGTGGCTCAACGGCGGGATTCTAGCATAGGCAAAACAGATACGAAGCACCTTTTCTTTTGATAGAGGGAATAGGTGCCGTCAATACAGAAACCGCTGACGAGTCCGATTTCAGGAAAGCGCCGCTTGTTTCGCCGAATGCAGCAAAGCCTGAGGACGAGATTCGGATGATTCCCGGCCAGTCCAGGAACTGCGCAACTCTTCGGCGCGGCGTACAACGCGGTCAATTAGATCCTTGGATGCCAGCGATTTACCGGATCCGACGGACTTGGCGCTGGTTGGAAAAATTTGCAGGAGCTCCAGTTTTTCAAAAACAGGCTTCATGGCGCGATCGGGATTGCGGAAAAACTCCGTGGCCCGGATGCGCGTGAAAATCCAGCCCATACGTTCAAGAATAGATTGGCGCTCCATATCGTCGGCGAGTCTTTCCAGTGGATGGTAGCGGTCACCATCGCACTCGATGGCAAGGCGCTTGTCGTCGCCTTCGACGACCAGATCGATACGAAAGGCGCCGACTCGCCACTGCGAGGCGACCTGGTAACCAGCGGCTGTAAGGCGAGTCATGACTTCGCGTTCGAAGGCGGACTGGGTGCGCTTTTCTTTTTCCTCCAGCGCGCGCATGAGGCGAGTGGGATCTTGCGCATGCTCAATGAGCTGGCGGCGAAGGTCATCGGGCTTGAGATCGTCACGAGGGCTCAGAGAATGGACGATCCACATCTGGTCGCGGGCGCGGCTGGCGGCCACGTTGAAACGCTGCTTGAAGAGTTCCTGATCGCGGAGAGAGAGGGGCCCGCGTTGGGCGGTGTCAACGAGAGAGATAAAGATGACGTCGCGCTCGTCGCCCTGGAACTGCGCGGCGTTCCCGCAGAGAAGGTGGCGTTGCTCGTAACGGTCCGGCGAGATGTGTTTGCGAAGGAGATTGTCAATTTCAATGGCTTGCTCGTCGCCCACCAGAGAGACGACACCGAAGCTGAGCGGCTGACCGGCGTCGTTCTTTTTATATTCAGGCTGTTCGATTGCGGCGGCAACCAGCGAGGCCACTGCAAGAGCTTCTTGGCGGTTGACCTTACCATCGCGGCTGGAGCCGGAAACGCGATGCGCGACCGTGTGCGGGCGAAGCTGGACGCGGCTGGCGTCCCGCAAAGGCTTGATGCGCCAATCGTAAGAAATCATGTTGCTGAACTGAATGATCTCCGGCACGCAGCGGAAATGCTCGACGAGGCAGGTTGTGCCGCCAAAGGATTGGCGCGCCA
>Ga0210407_10001838_pt1 | contig 19052 bp, 18 predicted proteins | sample IncBWC27MmetaG_FD_150860 | JGI IMG/M metagenome (GOLD analysis project Ga0210407, IMG submission 150860) | Forest soil microbial communities from Barre Woods Harvard Forest LTER site, Petersham, Massachusetts, United States - Inc-BW-C-27-M | ecosystem: Environmental > Terrestrial > Soil >... | reverse complement strand
AGGTAGTTCCTAAAATCCTCGGCGTTGCATTTCTTCCACGGTGTTTTGTTCGCGGCACGAAAAGCTTCCAGCGATTGCCGGTAAGCTTTTAGCGTGCGCGGAGAGGCGTTTCGCTCGACGGCGAGATAGCGCAAGAATTCTTCGGCAATCGGATCTCGCGAGTGTTGCGCGGACAATCGATTATTCCGGCTTCTCGATTACAAACCGAGTGTTCGCAGCATCCGCGCGTCCGCTGTATTGGCTCTTGAAAATTGGCGGCGGATTCGTCGAAATCTCTTCGTACCCTTTCAAAACGAACTCCGGATAGACGCCGTTGCTGGCCGGCTCGTAAACTTTGTCTCCGCTGAAGTAACCGTAGAGCTTGTACTCGTAATTGTTGTCGCTGCCGAAACTCAAACGCTCACGATCGGGCGCGAGTTTTTGCTTTTCATTTAACATCACGAGCTGAGCCGTGCTCCAGGGCTGACCCGGCCCACGCACATAGCCCCAGAACTTGAAGTCCGGTTTGAAATAACGCCGGCCGATAAAATAATCTCCCGGCGGTTCGGCGGCGATATGCTGGGCCATCGCGATCCTCGCCTGCTGAATTCCTTCCGGCATCGTTTCGCAACCGGTGAAGAAAAGAGCACCGAAAAGAATCTCGATCGAAAACAAAAATCGAACTGCGCGCTTCATTCGCAAATCGACATCTTTGTATCGCAGCTTTGCGCAGGGCGCAAACGTTGAGCGTGAATGTTGGAGACGGTGGGGTGACGCTCTGCGGCGCCGTCGAATTCATCGACACCTGTCGATTCATTCGGCTCGACCGAGTCTCACGGTATAGGTTTGGCCCCGGGCTTTGAGCCGTTGTCGCGTTCCCGCGTTAAGGCGTTGCATCGTTTCGTCTCGCCCGTAAACTTGCGACGAATGCTTCGCCCAAAAACCAAAACGCAGTCGCTCAGCGTTTGAATTCAACCGGAACGGCCGCGCCGTTCTCTTGACCATGGTTCGATTATTCAATGCGCTCGGTGCGCCGCTCCTCGCGTTCTTCCAATATCTGGGCGAAGTCGTGTTGCTGGCGACCGACACTTTCCGCTCAATCTTCACGCACAAGCTGCGCTGGAAATTATTTCTCAATCAAGTCGTCGAGATCGGACTGCTTTCCCAACTCGTCGTCGTGATCACGGGCGGATTCACCGGCGCGGTTTTTACAGCGCAGACATTCTTCCAATTCAATAAACTGGGAATGGGATCGGCCGTGGGCGCGGTGGTTTCGGTCTCGATCTGTCGCGAGCTCGGGCCAGTCCTGAGTGCGCTCATGGTGGCAGGACGCGTCGGCGCGGCGATGTCTGCTGAAATCGGGACGATGAAAGTGACCGAACAGATCGACGCGTTGCGCGCTCTGGCCGTTTATCCGACCGACTACCTTGTGGTGCCGCGCACGCTCGCCATGCTGATTTCGATGCCCTTGCTCGTGGCCGAGTGCATTGCCGTCGGCATCGCTGTTGGATATTTCATCGCAATTTTCCTACTCGAGATTAACGGCACGTACTACATGGCGAACATGGTGCGTTGGACCCGGAATCGCGACATCATCATGGGTCTCTCGAAAGCGTTCTGTTTCGGGATACTCATCGTTTTCATTAGCTGTCACAAAGGGTTGACCGCGCGCGAAGGCGCGGTGGGCGTCGGCCGCGCTACGACTGAGGCGGTGGTGAATGCCTCCCTCGCGGTCCTGATCTGCAATTTTTTCCTCACCATGTTGTTCAACATCATTTACCCGGCCGGCTATCAATGAGCGGAGTGGTGGAGTAAGAGAGTAACGATCGAAGCGCCGACATCTTCCGCAGTGTCCATCAGCCCTCAACCCTCATCGATCAACGCTTCACCAATGATCGCGGTGCGGTCATTAGTGAAGAGAATCGGCGCCCAAGAAATCTTGCGTGGGGTCGAGCTCGAAGTCGCGCGCGGTGAAACCCTCGCAATTATCGGCCGCAGCGGCGGCGGCAAGAGTGTGTTGCTCAAACATCTTATCGGTTTGATGCGACCGGATGCGGGAGAAATTTGGATTGAAGGCCAAAATATTACTAGCATGACCGAACGGCAGCTCGCGACCGTTCGTCAAAAAGTCGGAATTCTTTTTCAGGGCAGCGCTTTGTTCGATTCGATGACCGTCGAGGAGAACATCGCTTTTCCGTTGCGCGAGGCCGGCGAGCGCAATCTGAAAGTGCTGCGCACGAAAGTACATGAAATGCTCGAGGTGATGGAACTGCAAGGCGAAGAAAAGAAAATGCCGGTCAATTTGAGTGGTGGAATGAAGAAGCGCGTCGGTCTCGCGCGTTCGATCATTCGCCAGCCATCATGTATTCTCTACGACGAACCGACTTCCGGGCTCGATCCGGTCGTTTCCGATTCAATCAACCGGCTGATCCGGCGATTGCAAAAACGTTTTGGCGTGACGAGCATTGTCGTTACCCATGACATGAAAAATGCGTTTCATGTGGCTGATCGCGTCGCTTATCTCCACGAGGGCCGGATTTATTTTCATGGAACGCCCCGGGAGCTCGAACAAACCGACAACGTTCTCATCCAGGATTTTTTGCTCGGACGTTCGGACGAACAGTTGAGAGTTGAGAGCTAGGAGCTAAGAGTTGAGGGTTAAAAAGCAATGAATCGGCACGAGCGAGGTTTGGAATTCAAAGTCGGCGCCTTCGTTTTTGTGGGCTTGGCCATGTTGGGCGCGCTGGTCGTGCAATTCGGCAGGCTGGGGGAGGGTTTCAAAACTTATTACAGCCTCAGCGTTGGCTTCAAGGATGCGAGCGGATTACTGAAAGGGTCCGATGTCTTGCTCGCGGGCGCGAAAATCGGAAAGGTCGCGGGAGGCCCGCGGCTTTCTCGCGAAGGCACCGGAGTGGACGTGCCGTTAAAGATTTACGATTACGTTAGAATTCCCGCGGAAAGCAAGTTCACCGTGGGAAGCTCCGGTTTGCTCGGAGATCGATTCGTAAATGTGACAACGCCGCCCGGACAGCCGAAAGCGTACATCTCACCTAACGCCTACATCACAGGCACACGCGAAACTGGACTCGACGATCTCACGCGTGAAGGCGGCCAGGTTCTGAATGATCTTCACACGACGGTGAGCCGCTTGAATGAGGAAACGTTGTCGGCGGCAAACATGCAGAATTTGAAAGCGAGCATGGAGCATCTTAATCAAGCGACGGGTGCCTTGGCCGAGTCTTCGAAAAAACTCGACGGTGTCATCGAGAAAACAGATTCCACGATGAGCTCAGCCAAGAAAGCGGCGGACGATTTACAAGTCACGATTGGCGATGCACGCAAGGCGTTCAAAGCCGCCACCGAGGGGAAGGGATTACTGGCCGCACTTCTCACCAATCCAGAACTAGCGAATGATTTGCGCGCGCTCATTAGCAACTTGCGCGCGCACGGCGTTTTATTTTACCGCGACAGCGCCGCCAAGATCGACGTCAACGCTCGGGAGCAAAATAATCCGCCGCGCAAAACCGGGAGGCGGCAATGACGCCGCTGCTTACCGTTAATCTGCTCCGCGTTCTGTTTGTGACATTCTGCGCCGCGATTGGCGCCAATGCCTCCGCCGAGCTGGCAGGGAACCTGTGGCCGGGTCTCGTCCTTGGCCTGATCCTCGGGCTGGTCGTCGTATTGATCGATCGTTTGCTCAAAGGCTTTTCGCTGCGCGCATTTTCCTCGGCAACGTTTGGCCTGCTGCTCGGCTTGCTCTTTGCCAACCTGCTGATGGCCTCGGATGTTTTGCATTATCGGTCGGAAACGACGCAGTGGGCCGCACGCCTGATTGTTTACGCCACCTTCGCTTACCTCGGCATGATGCTGGCCATGCGCAGCAACCGCGACGAATTTTCGCTCGTCATTCCCTACGTCCGCTTCGCTCGCGAAACAACCCAGCACGAGCGACTCATCGTCGATACCAATGTGATTATCGATGGTCGCATCGCCGATCTCTGCGCGAGTGGGTTTCTCAGCCGATCACTCATCGTGCCGCGATTTGTTCTTGATGAACTGCAAGCACTGGCGGATTCACGCGACCCAGCCAAGCGCGAGCGCGGCCGCCGCGGCCTCGATCTTCTCAACCAATTCCACCATTCTCGGGAGATGGAATTGACCATTCACGAAAGCAGCAGCGACGATCGCGAGACAGCGGTCGACGCGCGATTGGTACACACGGCGAAGCTGTTACAGGCGCGTTTGCTTACGAACGACAACGCGCTTTGTCAGGTGGCGCGGCTCCAGCAAGTGCCGGCCCTGAATCTGAACGATCTGGCGCGCGCGCTGCGTCCAATGGTAGTGGTCGGCGATGAAATTCAATTGAGCTTAGTGAAAGAAGGTCGCGAACAACATCAAGCCGTCGGTTATCTCGCCGATGGCACAATGATCGTCGTCAATCACGCGCGGCCACATCTCGGTAAGACGACGACGGTAGTTGTTTCAAGCGCCTTACAAACCACGGCCGGCCGGCTGATTTTTGCCGAGCTCAAGGAAAGCTCAAACGCTCACTCGACCGCTGAAGCCGAGAGGGGGACGCGATGATCGAATCGTCAAAGAGTTGTTTGGAGGTCCAGATTTCTCGGCCTGCTCGCGCTCTGAAGCGGCATACGTTCCTTCAGCTCACATTCATTCTCGCCGTCACGTGCATTTTTGCACTGACGACTGCGGCAGACGAACTTCGAATGACAAAAATAGTCTTTCGCGGCATGAGCCCGCATGCCGCGCCGGACTCATTGGGAGCCCAGCCTAAGACGCTCACCCAGGTGGCGGACAAGGAATGGACGCTCTACCGGGTAGGCGACAAGTACTCGAGAATCGAGGAAGCGCCCGACCCTGCGGGGCGCATTCACACCCTTAACATTACGAGGGAGCCGGATGCCTGGGTAATCAACTTGCTCGATAACACAGCGCGTCACATCATTGATCCAGGACCAACATTCTTCGCACGCCTACCGATGATTTCGACCCTCAAACCGAACGGCCAACCGGATCCTGACAAGGAATTCCAGGACCTTGAGTTCGGAAATGAGGTGCGATTTTTTCGCGGACATAAGGCCCGCGACCTCGGCGTGCGCAAGGTCGAGGAGAAGGATTGCAACGCGCTGGCAATAAAAAGTGGCGGACGGGAAGTTACTCTTTTGCTCGATCCGGACACTGGCAAGCCTGTCGAAATCGATGTGACCAAGGACGGGAAACCCGATTTCTCCATCCGTTATCTTTCCTACGAAACCGATCTGCCCTTCGACCCTTCTCTTTTTGAGCCGCCGCCAGGCCTCAAGATCACCGAATCGAAGTGATCGCAAGCGTCGCAGCTGCGATGTTTTTTCTGGGCGACATAGCTGCAAGATACAGTCTGTTCTTGTCAAGTAACTGCATGTCGTCAACGTTTACCTTCTATGAAATCAAAAGCATTCTGCGCGCTGCTGGTCATCGTCGGCTCGCAAGTGTTTGCTGCGCGACCGGAACCGCAAGCTCAAATAGATACATTCTTTAGCACACTCGGTGATAAGGGTGCTTCCGCGGCCATTGACGGTCTCTGCAAAGGCACTTTACTTGAATCACGAAACGGTTCGCAGGTCGCCGCGTTCCCGCCTGCGCTCGAAGAGGCTATCAAGATTGACGGCAAGATTGACCGGATTGAGAAGGTCGACAAGAAACTCTTCGGGGATTCCTTTGTTAGAATTCGCATGATTTCCTATCACAATTTGGGCGGTGCACCGTTGTTTTGGGAATTTATGTTTTTTAAAGCCAAAGACGAGTGGCAGATCTATATCTTTCGATTCAACGACGAAATTGACAAAGCATTTTCCGGTTCATAACACCGATTAGCCTGCAAGGCGTTTCACGAGGAGGCGTGAGCGCACTTCTCCTTCGCTCAATCCTTCGATGTGAATTATTTTCTCGCGCGATTTCTGACCGCGCTCCAGCAAAATGCTGCGTTCGGAAATCTTCAGCTCTTGAGCTAGGAAACTGCGCAGAGCCGCGTTCGCTTTTCCTTCCACAGCCGGCGCGCGCAGTTTGATTTTGATTGCCGCTCCATGCTCGCCCATCACCTTGTCCTGTTTCGCATTCGGAACAATGTGAAATCGGAGAGCCGCCATCGATCAACTGTAGCGGCGGTCTGTGACCGTCGCACTAATTGAAGTGGAATCTAGTGACGGTCATAGACCGCCGCTACAAGCCGACCGCGGCGCGGATGCGCTTGGTGACTTGATTCGCTACTTCGTTCTCGCGGTTGGCGCCGCCGGCGAGGGCGTTGTATTCGCTCCGCCGCGAAAACAAAGCTGGGTTTCACGCAGTCCACTAGTTAACCTGCGGTTGTCGTGACGATGCGCACCTGTTTGAATCTGGTTCTGCTGCTCACGCTGCCGGGACGGCTTGCCGGCCAAACGGGACGCGGTGACGAAATCGCGTCGCTAAAAACAGCGCGCGTCAATGGCGTCGAGCTTCACTATCTCGATGAGGGATCTGGCCTGCCGCTGATCCTGATTCATGGCGGCCTCGGTGACTACCGGGAATGGGGCGCACAAATGGCACGTTTCTCCGCGCGCAATCGCGTTATCGCATACAGCCGCCGCTACAACTATCCGAACCACAACGAGCCAATTTCGCCCGATCATTCCGCGATTATCGAAGCGGAAGACCTCGCCGCTTTGATCGACTTGTTGAAGCTGGAGCGAGTTGACATTGTTGGTTATTCCTATGGCGCATTCACCGCGCTCTGTTACGCCACTCGCCATCCCGAGCGCGTTCGTAACCTTGTGCTGGCGGAACCGCCGGTCTTGAAATGGCTGCCCGACATTGCCGGCGGAAATGTCGAACTCGACCGCTTCATGAACGCGATCTGGCAGCCAGCGGCTGCAGCATTTCGAAATAATAATCCCGAGGCGGCGCTACGAATCACCTGCGATTACTTTAGCGGAAAAGGTTCCTACGAGGCCATGCCACCCGGCGGGCGGCGCGCGTTAACGGATAATCTCCGCGAATGGCAAGCGCTGACTACCTCACGCGATGCGTTTCCGCCGCTCGACCGCGACGCAGTGCGCAAATTGAACATGTCGATCTTGCTGTTGAGTGGAGAGAAAACGTTACCACCTCTTCGTTTGATCAATGAGGAGTTGATTCGCCTTCTGCCGAACGCTGAGCACGTCGCGGTTCCGAACGCTACGCACGACATGTGGATCGAAAAGCCGGAGGTTTGCGGCGAAACCGTCAGGAGCTTTTTAGATCGACATTAACGCAAGCCGACCGCGGCGCGGACGCGCTGCATGACTTGATCTGCGATCTCGTTGGCGCGCTTGGCGCCGCGGGCGAGGACATTGTCGATGTATGATTTGTCGGCCAGGATTTCTTCGCGGCGTTTGCGCATCGGCGCGAAATATTCCCACAGCTTTTCGAAGAGCTGTTTTTTGAAATCACCATAGCCGGTGCCACCTTTCCGAAAGCTTTCCTGCATCTCTGCGGTTTCATTTTTCGAAGCGACGAGCGAGTAAAGCTGAAAGATTGTCGAGGTTGACGGGTCTTTGGGGGTTTCCACCGGCGTCGAATCAGTCACGATGCTCATGACGCGCCGTCGCGTTTCCTTTTCATCAGCGAAGATGTCGATGGTGTTGCCGTAGCTCTTGCTCATCTTCTGGCCGTCGATGCCGGGCACGGTTTCCGTCGCCGCTTGAATGCGCGGTTCGGGCAACTTGAAAATCTCGCCGAAGGCTTCGTTCATCTTCCCGGCCAGATCGCGCGTCATTTCGAGATGTTGTTTTTGATCTTTGCCGACCGGCACGATGTCGCTGTCGTAAATCAAAACATCCGCTGCCATCAGGACTGGGTAGTTAAAAAGCCCGGCGGAAGCGGGCATACCGCGGGCGAGTTTATCTTTGTAAGAATGCGAGCGCTCGAGCAAACCCATCGGCGCGATGGTCGATAAAATCCACGCCAGCTCGGTCACTTGCGGCACATCCGATTGCATGAAAAGCGCGCTGCGCTCCGGATCAAGACCGCAAGCGAGAAAGTCAAGTGCAACCCGATGCGAATTTTCGCGCAGCGCCTTGGGATCGCGCAGGCTGGTGAGGGCGTGATAATCGGCGATGAAATAAAACGCTTCCCCTTCCGCTTGCAGCGCAATCGCCGACCGCATCATCCCAAAGTAATTGCCAATGTGCAGGACGCCGCTCGGTTGGATGCCGGATAAAATGCGCATCAGATTTCAGGATTCGGATTCTTGGTCGGCTTACCGGGACGAATGCGCTCCATCAGCTTACCCGCCGTTCGCCGGATTGCGATTCGGGTAGGGCGGGGCGGGTGGGAGTTCGTAACGCTTGGTCTTTAGCTCGGCCTGGATTTCTTCGATGGCGCGGTCGAGCTGCTGATCTTCGCCGTGGAATTCCTTAGCAGGATCATTATCCACCGTGATGTCTGGATCGACGCCGTGACCTTCGATGATCCACTCCTTGCCTTGCTTCGAATAGACTGCGAACTCCGGTTTGAAGAATTGGCCGCCGTCTGTGAATGGAAGCGATTCGCGAATTCCGACAACGCCGCCCCAAGTGCGTTTCCCGATCAATTTGCCCAATCCGAGCGCTCTAAATCGATATGGAAAAATGTCGCCGTCGGACGCGGAGAATTCGTCAATGAGCCCAACCATCGGGCCAATGAATGTCTGTGACGGATCGGTCTGCGGCACTCCGTTGCGCGCGATGCCGACCATAACGAGTGCTCGCCGGAGCCGCTCGATGACAAGTGGTGAGACGAAGCCGCCGCCGTTGCCGCGGACATCGACAATGAGCGCTTTCTTGCGAATCTGCGGGAAATAAAGCTTGGTGAATTCGTTCAGCCCCGGGCGTCCCATGTCGGGGATGTGAATGTAGCCGACCTCGCCGCCGGTTTTCTTGCTGACTTCATCGATGTTTTTCTGGACCCACGCGGTGTAATAAAGCGATGCTTCATCGCCCACCGGCACAACCGTGATGTCGCGTGCGCCATCATCGCTCGGCTTTGAATTGACCCGGAGAATAACTTGTTTATCGGCGGTGCCGATGAGCGCGTCGTAAAGATTTGGCAACGCGGAGACGGGAGTGCCGTTGATCGCGAGGATGTAATCGCCCAGCTTGACGTTAAGGCCGATGGCAGTAAGCGGCGAACGCGTATGTTTGTCCCAATTTTCGCCCGGAAGAATTCGATCGATGCGATAAGCGCGCGTGGCCGGGTCGCGCGAGACCTCAGCGCCGAGAAGTCCGAGCTTGATCCGCGGCGTCTCCGGCCGTTCGCCGCCGCCAACGTAGGTATGGCCGCTATTCAATTCGCCGATGAGCTCGCCAAGCAGATACGTGAGATCGTTACGGTGATTCACGAACGGAACGAGCGCGGCATATTTGTCGCGCATCGCCTTCCAATCGATTCCGTTCATGGTGGGCGAAAAGAAAAAGTCGCGCATTTGCCGCCACGCTTCGAAGTAGATTTGCTTCCACTCGGCGTGCCGATCCAGCTGCATGTCGAGGCCGGAAAGCTTTAGCTCGTGGTCCTTGGTCTCGATCTTGTCCTTGGGCAGATCGATGATGGCATAATCTTTCTTGATCTTGACCAGCATCTTCTTGCCATCGGCGCTGATTTCGTAAGCGTTCACATCGCCGAGCACGGTCTCTTTGCGGTCCTCCAAGCTGTAAACCGCCAGGTGGCGCTTGCGGTCCCGCTCGTTGCCTAATTCTTCCTCGTCCTCCTCTGCATCATCGGCCACCGTGCGGCGGAGATAGAAAATCCGGTCCCCGACCATTCGGATGTCGCTGTAATTGCCGGGCTGAATTTCGAGACCAACGATGCGGTCATGAATACCGTCGGTATCCACTTTGACGACGACCGGCTTCTTTGGCTTCGCGATCTCGGGCTTGCTTTCATCCGTTTTTTTCTCACCCGGTTTCTCCTCTGATTTTTTCTCGCCGGCTTCTTTCTCTTTTTCTTTCTCCTTTTTTTCCGCTTTGCCGACCTCGTCACTGCGCGGCGCCAGCGGCGACTCCGTTTCTTTGGCTAGCGTGACGAGATAGACCCGATCCATATCGACATAGACATTCGCGAACTCCTCTTCGCCGAACGTCGGCTTGAAATCGCGGCTCGAGGCTAAGAGCAAATATTTTCCGTCGTCGCTGAACCTGACGTTTCCAGCGGCGTACCAATCGTCGGTCACCGGCACAGATTTCTTGCTGCCGATGGAATAGAGATAAACTTTCGGGAGATCGTTTTCTTCCGGTCGCGAATAAGCAACCCACTGGCTGTCCGGCGACCAGTCGTAAGACTCAATCTCGCCGTATTTGTCTTGATCGATTTGCGTGACCGCTTTGGTTCCAACATCGACACAGCGGAGCCTTTGCAACCGGTCGCTCCACAGCAGTTTCTTGCTGTCGGGCGACCAGACGGCGTGATAATAATAGGTGTCGGCGCCGCTTGTTATCTGTTGCGGCTGTCCTTTCCCATCCTGCGAGCGGACACATAACTCGTTCTCGCCGGTAGCGTCCGAGTTGTAGGCGATCCATTTGCCATCTGGCGACCAGACCGCATCGCGCTCGTGCGCATTCGAAGTCTTCGTCAGATTGCGCGGCGCCCCATCCTTTGCCGGAATGGAAAAAAGATCGCCGCGCGCGACCACAATCGCTCGTTCACCGTCCGGCGCCAGACTTATTGATTGAGTGTGTTTCGAAGCATCGACCAGCGCAGCGCGTCCGGACGCGAAATCTTCCTTGACCTCGATCGGCAGGGGCGTCGCCTGTCCGGCGGCCAGGTCGTAGCGCCAGATGTAGCCCGCTTCTTCGAAGACGATCGAGTCTTTGCCGATCGACGGGAATTTGATGTCGAACTCTTTGAATGTGGTCAGCTGTTTCGTTTGCTTTGACGTGAGATCGATCGAAAAAAGGTTCATCCGGCCATCGCGGTCGGAGGTGAAATAAATGTGATTATCCGGTCCCCACATCGGGCAAATGTCCTGCGCGGGATTATTCGTCAGGTTCTCGGTCGCACCGGTCTTGAAATCGTAAATCCAAACGTCGTCTGCCATTCCGCCGCGGTAATGTTTCCAGGTGCGGAATTCACGGAAAACGCGATTGAACGCCATTTTCGAATCATCGGGCGAGAACGAGACGAACCCGCCGCGCGGCACAGGCAGTTGCTGCGGGAGCTCCGCATCCATTCCCACGGTGAAAAGCTGGCCGATGAAATCGTTGAATGATTTCATGCGCGAACGAAAAGCAATCAGCGGTTTCGTGTTCTCCCACGTCATCACGATGTTGTTTGGGCCCATTCGGTCTGAAATATCGTCGCGACCCAGGGTGGCCGAAGTCGTCAAACGTTTCGGCACGCCGCCTTCGCCCGGCATTACGTAAACCTCGGTGTTTCCGTCATATTGCGAGGTAAATGCGAGCTGCGTTCCATCGGGCGAGAAACGCGGAAACGAGCTGTAGCCCGGACCGCTTGTGAGGCGTCGTGCCGCGCCGCCATCTTTGCCGACGGTATAGAGTTCGCCAGCGTAACAAAATACAATCTGCCGGCCGTTAGTCGTCGGAAAGCGAAGCAGACGTGTCGTGCCCGGCAAATTTTGGGCCGAGGCAACGCTGGCCGGAAGGAGAAGAGATGTGATTGAAAACAGCAAGAGCAGAGGACGAGCAAATAAAATACGCATAAGAATCATGACCAAGACATCCAAGCTGCAATTGAATCAGCCGGATGCAACCGCCGGTTCATTCGGACCGCATCATGCCAAAATAATTGCCACTGCGCAGCACCGCGCTCGGTTGGATGCCCGAAAGCGCGAAGCATTAGATGTTGGACGTTGGATGTTTGTACCGCGCAGAGGGAGCGGATTTTCCGGAAACTCGCGGCGCAGGTGTTTATACGGCGGCATCCGGCAAAACCTCGAAAAATCCGCAAAATTGTCTTGACGTTTTTTCACGGAGTCTATAAAAGGCGTGATGTATGGGGACTCAGTCTCAGGGTGTGTACGTACGTTCTTTCAGAATTCTCTTCATTGCTCTGATCACCTTGGTTTTGGTGGCGACATCGGTGCGCGCCAACGCAGCCAATGCTTCGCAGCAGTTCGAGCCTTCGTTTTCACACCTTGACATTACGGCTCAGGGTGGCGTCACCAGCGATAGGGACACGCGCTTCACCAACATGACCGCGGATGATCTGATTTACAATCCAGCGAACCCGGCGCTGGCTCTGACGAATGTCAATCAATTCAAATCTACTCTGAATCGGGCTAAAATTGAGGCCCGCGATGAGAGCGCTGTGCCGGCTGCTCGCGACGTTGATTCCACTGTGCCTCTGGCGCCCGAACCACCACCCTGGGCGATGATGGCCATGGGCGCGGTCGTGCTGATCGGCGTCCAGCGATTGGTTCGGCGGAAAAAGGCTTAACTCCCCCGGGAGTCTCGCCGGAGTGCCGGAAAACAGCCGTCTCGGCTGTCATGGAAGACAGGCTTCTAGCCTGTCGGCTGTGTTGTGACAGGCAAGGCGTCCGCCTAACCACAGCTCGCCACACAGGAACGAAGTCATGCAGCAATGACGAATGACGAATGTCTAATGACGAAGGAATGACGAAACCCGAACCCGCGCTCAATCTGCTAAGGACAGCCGCCCCTACGACGCTCCGATCGCTTCTTCGTCATTTTGGCATTCGAGCTTCGTTCGTCATTCGCCTGCCGTGCCGTAGTCCCGCGACTGCGGGGCGAAGGCAGGTGCTTCGTCATTCCTTTGACTTCCTGTTGGAAACTTTCCCGCGCCAGCCGCTGGGTAAAGCGCGGCGTGCCCACGAAAAAATCGCAAATTTCTTGCTTGTAATTTTTGGACCAATGTTCATTGTTGAAAAAATTGCGGGGCGTTTGAAAAATAAAAAATAAATACAACTTGATCGCCCGAGCCGCACTGCTCGCGCTCGCATTAATCGCTGCGTTCGCCTTTAACACGTCCGTTCGCGCCCAAGCGCTGCCCGGCAGCCTTTGGTACAACGGTGACCGTAATCACACCAACGGACTCGCCAACGAGCGGGACGACAGCCTGGGCTTCGGCTTATACGCCCACGTTTTTGATGATTTCAACGTGCCTGCAGGGCAAACGTGGACTGTGACCAGCCTCTATTCCAACAACTACAACAACTATATTGAATCAGGAGGTACAACCACCGCCGTTGAATGGTCGATCCGCCAAGGCATAACGAACGGCAACGGTGGTACACTGATTGCCGGTGGTACGGCCGGCCCAGGCAACTTCGCGTTTTTTTTCAAAGATACCGGCGACTTTGGTTTTTCGGAATACACAGCCCAGGCCCTCAACCTGAACATTACCCTAGCGCCAGGCACCTACTTTCTCAATGTCACGCCAGTTGGCAATGGCTTTGGTCGTTCCTTTGACTCGGAGACCTCGGGCTTAAACTGCGTAGGTACGCCCTGTGGCAACAACGGGAATGCCTTCTTCGACAGCAACGAGGGTTCCGGATCCCACTACGTGGGCCCCATTAACACCGACTTTTCCATGGGCGTAATCGGTACGGTGGTGCCTGAACCGCCACCCTGGGCGATGATGGCCATGGGCGCGGTCGTGCTGATCGGCGTCCAGCAATTCCGCCGGCGGAAAAAAGCTTAACTCCCGCACTCTCGTCGCAGTGCCGGAAGACAGCCGCCCCGGCTGTCATAGAAAACAAGCTTCCAGCCTGTTGGCTCTTTTTTTGACAGGCAAGATGCCCGTCTGCCAGGACAGGCGGGACGCCCGTCTTCCGATTCGCGGCCATTCCTGCGCTCCCACTCGATTTGTTTCTGCTCGCTAATTTTTTCATTAGCCGGTAGATAAAGCGCGGCATGTCTGCGCGTTCCCAACCCGTTTCCGTCGTCACCGGGGGCGCCGGTTTTTTGGGCTCGCATTTGACGGACCGACTTCTGGCGGAAGGTCATCGCGTGATCGCGATCGACAATTTCATCACGGGCAGCGACGCGAACATTGGGCATCTGGCCGGGAACGAGAATTACCGGTTCATCAAGCACAACGTTTCCAACTTCATCTTCCTGCCGGAAGAAAAGATCGATTACGTTTTTCATTTCGCTTCCCCCGCCAGCCCGATCGATTATCTCGAATTGCCGATCCCGACCTTGAAAGTGGGCGCGCTCGGCACGCATAACACGCTCGGTCTGGCCAAGGACAAAAAGGCCTCCTTTATTCTGGCATCGACCTCGGAATGCTACGGCGACCCGCTGGTGCATCCGCAAAAGGAAGATTACTGGGGCAACGTCAACCCGATCGGGCCGCGCGGCGTGTACGACGAGGCGAAGCGTTTCGCCGAGGCGATGACCATGGCCTATCATCGTTACCATCGGATCGACACGAAAATCGTGCGCATCTTCAACACCTACGGTCCACGAATGCGCCTCCGCGATGGGCGGGTCGTGCCGGCGTTCATCGGGCAAGCACTAAGCGGAAAGCCGCTCACGGTTTTCGGCGACGGCTCGCAGACGCGCTCGTTTTGTTACGTCTCCGATTTGATCGACGGCATTTTCAAACTGGCGATGAGCGATTTTCACGAGCCGGTCAACCTGGGCAATCCGCGTGAGATGACGATCACACAATTCGCCGATGAGATCATTCGCATCACTGGGGCAAAATCGACCATCGAATATAAACCGTTACCGGAGGACGATCCGAAAGTGCGCCAGCCGGACATCGCGCGCGCGAAAAAAATTCTCGGCTGGGAACCGCACGTAGATTTCGAAGAAGGAATCAAGAAGACGATCGAATATTTTCGGGAATCGCTTAAAGCCGGCAGGTCAGGTTAATAGGCTTGACCCTGATCGCTCCATTCGAAATTCTGGATGAGGTTTGAGAAATGAATTTTCGGAACCAATGGGAATCACGGAAGCGTTGCACGTGCTTTTCAAGTCACGCGCATAAAGGTAGAGTGCCGCGGTGACGAGCGCTTCTTCAAGGCGCGCAGAGTGAATCCAAAGAACATCTTGACCGAGCTGAAGCGGCGCAACGTTTACCGCGCGGCGGTCGCTTACGGAGTCGTCGCATGGTTCCTTACCCAGCTCACAACGCAGGTTTTTCCGTTCTTCGAAATTCCAAACTCGGCGATTCGATTTGTCGTAATTGCGCTTGCGGTTGGTTTTCCGATCGCGATGTGTCTGTCCTGGCTCTACGAGCTCACGCCTCAGGGAATTGTTCGCTCCGAAGAACTCGATCCGGTCAAAGCACGATCTGCGCGTCACGCGACGGGCCGAATTCTCGATTTCATCATCATTGGCGTGCTGCTCCTTGTGATCGCCATGTTAATTTACGGGCGCCGCCCATTTCGCACGTCCGCCGGGCAATCAATTCTCGAAAAGAGCATCGCCGTCTTACCATTCGAAAACCTGAGCGAAGAAAAAGCCAACGCTTACTTTGCCGAAGGCATCCAGGACGAGATTCTGACGCGTTTATCGAAGATCGCCGATCTGAAGGTGATCTCGCGCACATCCACACAGCATTACAAGAGCGCGCCTGAAAACCTGCCCGAGATCGCCAGGCAACTTGGCGTCGCCCACATCTTGGAAGGCAGCGTGCAGAAGAGCGGCGACGTTGTGCGTGTCAACGTGCAGTTGATCAAAGCGGCTAATGACTCCCATCTGTGGGCCGATACCTTTGATCGCAAACTGACCGACATCTTTTCGGTCGAGACTGAGGTGGCCAAAGCCATCGCTGATCAGTTGCGAGCGAAACTCACCGGTCAGGAGGAGCAAGTCATCGCCGCCAAACTGACGGATAATCCCAAGGCTTACGATGCGTATCTGCGCGGCCTGGCTTATAACGTGCAAACGACATACACACCCGCCAACGCCCTTGGTGCACAGAAATATCTCAGAGAAGCCGTGAGGTTGGACCCGAAGTTCGCCCTTAGTTGGGCGCTACTGTCAATCGCGGACGCGCGCGGCTACATCACACAGAGTCTTGAACCAACGGTCGCCCTGCGTGAAGAGGCACGGCAGGCAGCCGAAACCGCGCTCGCTCTTCAGCCCAATCTCGGCGAGGCGCTGCTTGCCACGGGAAATTACTACTACGCCTGTCTAAAGGATTACGACACCGCGGTGCGTTACTTTGAACAGGCACGTCAGTTCTTGCCGAACAGCAGCCAGATTCCTCCGTTGCTGGCCTCTGTCGCCCGGCGGCGCGGCCAGTGGGAGCGGAGCGAGTCGTATTTCAACCAAACCGAGCGGCTCGACCCGCGCAACGTTAACCTGCTCGGACAGCATGCACAATTGTATATCGAGCTTCGTCGTTTCCCCGAGGCGCTGCGAAAGTTTGATCAGGTTCTCGATATTATGCCGGGCGACGTCGACACCCTCGCAGCAAAGGCGGCTATCGCACAAGCTGAGGGCGATCTGCCGCGGGCCTCGGCGCTCCTCTCTCCGCTCCACCCGCCGGCCGAAGACCCCCAGGCGTTGGAAACACAACTTTACCAAGCGATCCTGGAGCGTCGCCCTGCACAAATCATCCCTCGGCTAAAGGAGATATTGGCCAAGCCTGATCCAGCGTTGGGTTCTATCACTGGCGAACTGCGCTTTTATTTAGGATGGGCACAGGACGTCACCGGCGATCATACCGCCGCTCAGGAAAGTTGGCGACAGGCGCGCAGCGAACTGGAACCTTTTCTGAAAGAACAGCCGGAAAATTTTGGTCTCATGGGGGTTCTCGCGCTGACGAGTATGGGCCTTGGTGACAAAGCCGCCGCATTCAAACTGATCGAGCTAGCGATGGCCGTGATCCCGATCGAGAAAGATGCCGTGCAGGGTCCTATTCCGATCGAGATCCTGGCCCGGGTGTCGGCGCGCATGGGGGAGCCCGACCGCGCCATAGCCGCGTTGAACAAACTGCTCTCGATACCGTACGATGGCGCGCTGGCTGAAAACGTGCCGCTCACTCCTGCGCTTCTCCGGCTCGATCCGATGTTCGATCCGCTCCGGAACGATCCGCGTTTCCAAAAACTCGTCGCCTCGCCCACGCCGAAAGCGCCGAACAAATAATGCGGCGCGGTGAGCGCCAGCAAACTCCTTGCGGGCGACTGCGTCATGCTGGTCAATTTCGAAAAAAGAAATCAGAAACAAGAATCGAATATTTTGAGAAACCGTTAAAGCGTTAAAGCGTTGAAGCGTTTCATCCTTGGTCTAATCGGATTCGTTGTCGTCTGGATTCTCGGTCTGGCGCCACAGTTCCTCGCCTACGCCCACGTTTCCGGAATCATTATCTTCGCGCTCGAGGGTGGGGTTTCGATCGCGGGCTATCTCTTCTATGTGCGGCTGCTGGAAAAGCGGCCTGTGCTCGAACTCTCTGGCTTTCGAATCGCGTTGCTGCCACTCGGCCTGCTCCTGGGCTTGGTTTGGTTCAGTTTACTCATGGCGATGCTATATGCGGGCGGTCACTACCAGATTAACCGACTCGCGTTTCCAAACCGATTCTTATCAGCCATCATCTTCGCGTTAGGGACGGCGATCTGGGAAGAGGTCACCTTTCGTGGATTACTCTTTCGCGTTACCGAACAAACCTTCGGCACGTGGGCTGGCGTCGCCGTTTCCGCCGTTGCCTTCGGCGCGCTTCATGGGTTGAACCCGAACGCATCGCTGGCCGCGTGCGTCGCAATCGTTCTGGAATCGGGCGTTCTCCTGGCTGCGGCATATTTTGCGACGCGCACGCTCTGGCTGCCGATCGGGCTGCATTTCGGCTGGAATTTTGCAGAAGACTTCATCTTTGGCGTGCGCATGTCGGGGCACGCCGCGCGCCCGGCAATCCTGGATGGAACGCTGACGGGCTCTTCGTTATGGACCGGTGGCAACTACGGACTCGAATCCTCGATTTGGGCCATCGGCATGGCCGCGATCCTTTCTGCGGTCCTCATTGCCATCGCCGTTCGCCGCCGCGAAATCGTCCCATTTAAAATTCTGCATGTGAGGTTTGAGAACTGAAATTTTCAGGAGTCCTTCTCGATGGACACTTCGGTCGCTTTGATTATGGCGAAGACAGCATCACCCTTTTTAAGGTTCATCCGCTCGACCGAGCCGGTTGTGATGATAGAAGTCACCAGCCCAGCGGCAGTGTTGATGACAATTTCTGAGACGACCTTGTCAGATACAATCTGCTCAATCGTGCCGGGTAAATGATTTCGGATGCTCGTGCTCATAAAAAAATATCAGCTACGGCTCGGTTCTAGCAAACCGATAACCTCATCCAAGTCCCAAACATGATCGAAAAAGATCGTTGGCTGGGGACCGCGCGTTGAATCCAAAAACGGAACCAAGAAAAAAATCCGACATTTTGAGAAACCGTTAAGACATCGAAGGGTTGAATCGTCGAACGGCGAGGAATCGGAATGTTGAAATGTTGCAGTATTGAGCGGGGTAAATTTTCCGAGCACGAGCCGGGCGGGACTGCTCCTGGCAAAGATTTCACTGGCGCGCGCATGGTTTCGGCTGTGAATTCTCTCATGATTAAGCGCGCGCTTCTTGTTGTCGGCTTTCTCGCTCTGTGCTTTCCCCTGGCGGCGCAGACGCCTTCGCTGGACGCCTCTTCCGCGTTTGCCTTCTATCGGCCGGAAATTTTCAGCACGGTGGATAGTTTAGCTTTAATTGATCGGCTTCCCGTCCTGAACTTTTTGGACGGAACGCGCCTGCCGGTCTCGAGCGAGATGGGCCGGATGGGAACGGCGCCTGTCGAGTTCCCTTCGATCACATATATGAGCCTCGCATACGTGAGCGCCGCGAAAGTGCGGAACGGAAATGCTGCTCAGGTATCCGGAAAGGACGGAAAGGATTCGTCCGCCGAAGTGATGAGCGCGCCGTCGAGGCCGTATTATTACGGCGGGGAAGTGGGCTTTATGTACGGACATTCGAGCGGCAAATTCGGTGGAGACGAGTTCGGCACCTATATCGATGGCACCGTGGGCAACGACAAATTCCAGATCAACGCCGGTGCGTCTTACCAAGAGTGGAATGGGCGGTTTCCACGCCGGATTCGTTAATTGCTCCAAGGTAGTTCCT
>Ga0210407_10001837_pt1 | contig 19053 bp, 19 predicted proteins | sample IncBWC27MmetaG_FD_150860 | JGI IMG/M metagenome (GOLD analysis project Ga0210407, IMG submission 150860) | Forest soil microbial communities from Barre Woods Harvard Forest LTER site, Petersham, Massachusetts, United States - Inc-BW-C-27-M | ecosystem: Environmental > Terrestrial > Soil >... | reverse complement strand
CCTCGCCAAAGACTTCGAGGCGACAATCGCCAGCGCCAAGGCTTGGCTCTATCTCGCCTCGGTCCAGCTCCTCATTAGACGACTGGCACGTGCCTAATTCTACCTATACGATTCTGAGTCGGACACTAAGGAATTGTCCGACGATGATGTAATTTTCGAGATGGCCAATTTCGACAAATCTCAGACTGGCATTGACGGCTTTGTCTGGATTTCTACTTTAATGACTGGACACGCTCCTAGAGTTAAATACTTCATAAAACCTGGAAGAACACAGCCAAGCTTCTCTGTGATGATATCTGATCAGCCCGAGTAGTGGCAAATAGCTTGCCGGCTCGCACTGTCAGCCAGATGGCTCCGTTGGTCATCAGATGGGTGTCATTGAACAAAGATGCGCTATTGGATTTTTGGCATCATGGGGACACATGGCCAGCGGCGCAGTTGATTAGCTTCCTCCAAAGCTTCCAACGAATATAAGCTGTCGCCTGGACCGACTCGACCTCTCTGCTGCAAGCAGTTTGGGACCACGCGAATGCATGCTCAACCCACCGACAGCTCGGCGCGATTTCTTGTCGGGTGATGTTGTACCCGCTTCACGGCCCGCGAACTGCTGCCACGGATCGCTCCCGAGCTGATCGGTCCGATCGATCTGGCGAGCTGGATTGCCCGGCGTTAGGCGACGGCCGCCGATTCAATTGATGCCAGTTCGTCCTTCAGGCGCTGCTGTGCCGCCTCGAGATCATGGCCGATCTGCATGTTGAGATACAACTCCGGCGCCCCCCCGGTCAGGCGAGCGAACCGCAGCGCCATATCGGCGGTCACTGCTGCGCTGCCGTTCAGCACGGCATAGAGGGCGGGGCGCGACACCTTCATGCGTCGAGCAGCTTCGGCGACGGTCAATTTGACGTGGTCTTCGAGGATCTCGCGCATCAGCGCCCCGGGGTGGATGGGGGGCCGTTTCAGAGGGCGCCGGACCGGCAATTCCGGGCGCTTTCGAACGCGCCGTGAGCTGCCTTCGTCAGCTAAGGCCTTCACCAAGGCAGTGATCAAGTCGCGCCGCGCGGTCGGATCCGCCTCAATCCTATGGCGCGCGAGGTAAGCCTGCACCGCCGCCTCGACGACTATGACGAGCTCGTCCGGGCGTAGAATGCGCAAGCGTTCTGGACCGAGCTCAGCACTCAGACGAGTGAATAGCGCCTCGAAAGGAGCACGAGCGGGCGTCGGTCCTGTCGCGAGGGGCATTGGCCTAGTCGCGGGGGACATTGGCTTGATCCTTTAATGGTATTGTTCGAGATCGACCCGTAATGCCCGTCCTTCGCGCCACTCGAAGGTGATGCACCAAGGGCCGTTGATGTGGATCGAGTGCCGTCTCGGCCGCCCGCGGAGCGCGTGGAAGTCAAAGCCCGGTTGATGCAGCGCTTCAAGGGTCGCCGCGTTGTCGATCGCGGCCAAGCGAACCAGAGCCCGATGGTGCAGATCCGCCCGCACGCGAGCGCTTTTGCCGGTCTCGAACAGCTCTCGCAATCCACGGTGCCAAAAGCTTTCGATCACACCGCAGGTGATGTAAACCGTGGCCTAACATCTGTCAAGTCAGGCTTTACAGATCGGACGAGCTTAACGGTATCGCGAACCGCCATTGCCGGCTCGTCTACACGAGCGATCCCACGCGGAAGGTGACCATTCGCTTCACGGCAATACCGATCTGAAGCGAGGGACACTGCGTAGCATTATTGCCAAGGCCGGCTTGCTATAGATGCGTCGCGTATCGAAGGGACCGCATCCGGACCGCCGTAGATTGACAGCGCAAGGGAATGTCCTAGGATCGCCGCTATCGCAGCCGTGGCTGAGAAGGCGGCGAATTCCGTTCTATGGTCAGTCGTTAACCATGAAAATCGAAGATATCGCGCAGATTCCTCCCGACCCGCCTCTCGCTGAGGAAATGTCCGACGATGATGTAATTTTCGAGATGGCCAATCTCGACAAATCTCAAACTGGCATTGACGGCTTTGTTGGGATTTCTACTTTGATGACCGGACATGCTCCGAGAGTGAAATACTTCGTAAGACCAGGTAGAACGCAGCCAAGCTTCTCTGTGATGATATCTGATCCGCCCCGAGTAGTGGCAATTAGCTTGCCGGCTCATACGGTTAGCCGGATGGCTCCATTGGTCATCAGATGGGTATCACTGAACAAAGGTGCTCTATTGGATTTTTGGTATCATGGGGACACATGGCCAGCGGCACAGTGGATCAGCTTTCTCCAAAGCTTCCAACGAATATAAACCACTGTGCGCTGGCTGAATTCACCGCTCTGCTGTGAACATTTGGGGACCAAGTAATGCATGATCTGCCGGTGACGGCTGTGGCGGTTGGCGATGCGGCGGCGGCGATTGCGGGCGCGATCGCGCGCACGCCGACGATCGCAGCGCCGGCACTCTCCGAGCTCGTCGGCGCCGAGCTCCATCTGAAGCTCGAAACCCTGCACCGCACCGGCTCTTTCAAGGAACGCGGCGCGCTCAACAAGCTGCTGAGGCTCGACGCCGCCCAGCGCCGCGCCGGCGTGGTCGCGATGTCGGCCGGCAACCATGCCCAGGGTGTGGCCTACCACGCCCGCCGACTCGGGATCCAGGCGACGATCGTGATGCCCGAGGGCACGCCCTTCATCAAGATCGACCGCACCGAAGCGTTCGGCGCCACCGTGGTGCTGAAGGGCGACAGCCTAGCTGCCGCCCGCGAGGCGGCCGATGCGCTGGCCCGCGAGCGGGGATCGGTGCTCGTCCACCCCTATGACGATCCTGATGTCATCGCCGGGCAGGGCACGGTCGCCCTCGAGCTCCTCGCCGATCGGCCCGATCTCGATACGCTCGTCGTGCCGATCGGCGGCGGCGGTTTGATCTCGGGGATTGGCGTCGCCGCCAAGGCGCTCAAGCCCGAGATCGAGATTGTCGGCGTCCAGTCCACACTCTACCCCTCGATGTACCGCGTGCTGCGCGGTGAAGACCCGGGGCCGCCCGCCGCCGCGGCGACCTTGGCCGAAGGGATCGCGGTCAAGGAACCGGGCCGGTTGACGCGACGCATCGTCGAGGCGCTGGTGTCGGAGATCCGGCTCGTCGACGAGATCATGCTCGAGGGTGCCGTCGAGATCCTGCTAGAGCAGCAAAAGCTCGTGGTCGAGGGTGCCGGTGCGGCCGGCGTCGCCGCCGTGCTCGCCGCACCCGAGCGCTTTCGCGGCCGGCGGGTTGGCATCGTGATCACCGGCGGCAACATGGATGCGCGGCTGCTCGCCTCGATCCTGATGCGCGGGTTGGTGCGCGAGGGCCGGCTGGTTCGCCTGCGCTGCGAGCTGCCCGACGTGGCGGGGGCCCTTTCCCGCCTTTCGGGAGTGATCGGCAAGCATGCCGGCAACATCGTCGAGGTCCACCACCAGCGCCTCTTCCACGATACCTCGGTCAAGCGCGCCGAGCTCGACGTCGTCGTTGAAACGCAAAACCGGCGCCATGTCGAGGTGCTGATCGCGGCCCTCGTGGCGGCCGGCTTCCCGACGCAATTATTGTTGAGCTCGGCCGATGACCAGCACGCCACGAACAACCGCTAGCGCTCCCGGCGCAATCGGATAAGTGCACCCCGGCGTAACCCTTTATCGTCCATGCCCGGCCTTGTGCGGACGAGCCCGGGCAAGGGGCTTTCGGAACCAAAATTCGCGGCAAAAACGCTCGGCACGAACCATCCTCCAATTTTCCCCGGACAGCCCTGCGGCGGCCGGCACTTTTGGCGGGAGCTGCCCAGCGTTGGACAGGACGATGTGCGCCGCCATATAAGCGGCGCTGATGGGCAAGATCCCGTTCCTCAAAATGCACGGCCTCGGCAACGACTTCGTTGTGCTCGATGGCCGCCGTGCGGCGATTGCGTTGGATGGGGCGAGCGCGTGCGCGCTGGCCGATCGGCGAACCGGCATCGGCTGCGACCAGGTGATCGTGCTTGAGCCGCCGCGTCATCCGACGGCCCAGGTGATGATGCGCATCCGCAACCCCGATGGCGGCGAGGCCGAGGCCTGCGGCAACGCCACGCGCTGTGTCGCCACTCTGCTGCATCGCGAGACCGGCGACACCCGGATGCGAATCGAGACCATTGCCCGTCTTCTCGACGCCGAGGTTCTGCCGGATGGATACGTCGCGGTCGATATGGGACCGGCGCGGACGGGCTGGCGTGAGATCCCGCTTGCGCGGCCGATGGACACCGAGCGCGTCGAATTGGCTCTCGGACCCCTCGCTGCGCCGGTCTGCACCAATATCGGGAACCCGCACGCGACTTTTTTTGTCGCCGATGTCGAGGCAATCGATCTCGCGGCGCTCGGGCCGATCCTCGAGCACGACCCGCTGTTTCCCGAGCGTGCGAACATCGGCGTCGCGACGGTTGGGGAGCGCGGGGACATCCGTCTGCGGGTCTGGGAGCGCGGGGCCGGAATCACCCGTGCCTGCGGCAGCGGCGCTTGCGCCGCCCTCGTTGCCGCGCACCGGAGGGGACTGGCCGGGCGCCGGGCACCCGTTGAGCTCGACGGCGGGACCCTCGACATCGCGTGGCGCGAGGACGGGCATGTGATCATGACCGGGCCGACGGCACTGAGCTTTGAGGGTGCCTTCGACCCGAGCCTGCTCGCGGGGCCCTGAGGAAAGTCATGCCGGAGACCGAGATCATCACCTTCGGCTGTCGGCTCAATGCGTTCGAGTCGGAGGTCATTCGCCGCGCTGCAGCGACGGCGGGACTCACCGAGACCGTCATCGTCAATACCTGCGCCGTGACCGCCGAGGCCGAGCGCCAAGCGCGCCAGGCGATTCGGCGGGCGCGGCGGCGGCGTCCGGGAGCGACGATCATCGTCACCGGCTGCGCCGCCGAGATTGCGCCGGAGCGCTATGCCGCGCTGCCCGAGGTCGACCGGGTTCTCGGCAATCAGGCCAAGCTCCGCGCGCAAAGCTACCTGCCGGACGGCGTCCCTGAGGCGGAGCTGATGGAGACCGCCGAGCATCTTGTCGACGGTTTTGAGGGGAAGAGCCGCGCTTTTCTGCAGGTCCAGCAGGGTTGCGATCACCGCTGCACTTTCTGCATCATCCCCTATGCGCGGGGCCCCAGCCGATCGGTGCCGATGGGCCTCGTCGCCGATCAGGCACGCCGGCTCGTCGCTTCCGGCTATCGCGAGATCGTGCTGACCGGCGTCGATCTGACGGCCTATGGTGGCGATCTGCCCGGTGCACCGAGCCTCGGCCAGCTGGTGCGCCGGCTGCTCGGCGCGGTGCCGGAGCTGGAACGTCTGCGGCTATCGTCGCTCGACCCGGCCGAGATCGACGCCGAGCTGTGGCGGCTGCTGGCCGAAGAAAGGCGGTTGATGCCGCATCTTCACTTGTCGCTGCAGGCAGGCGACGACCTGATCCTGAAGCGGATGAAGCGGCGGCATTCGCGCGCCCAGGCGATTGCCGTCGCCCGGCGCGCCCACATGTTGCGCCCGGAAGTGGCGCTCGGCGCCGATCTGATCGCCGGCTTCCCGACCGAGACCGAGGAGATGTTCCGCCGCAGTCTCGACCTCGTCGCCGAATGCGGGCTCGCCTTCGTCCATGTCTTTCCGTACAGCGCGCGGCCCGGCACCCCCGCTGCCCGCATGCCCCGGCTACCGGATCCGCTTGTCAAGGAGCGCGCGGCGCGGTTGCGGTCGGCCGGGCAAGCCGCGCTCGCGGCCGAGCTGGCGTCCCGGGTCGGCAGCGAAACGGACGTCCTGATCGAGGCAGACGGGAGGGGTCGCGCCGAGTTTTACGCCGCAGTGCGCTTTGCTGCATCTGGAGCCGCTGGCTCGATAAGGCGGATGCGGCTAGTCGACAGCAGCGGCGGCAGTCTTGTCGGAGTGCCAATCGCATGAGGTTTTGGCGGCGCCGCGAGGGCGAGGACGCGACGGAGGTTCTGGCGCCGGACGCCGAGAGCATTCCGGCGACCGAGGACTTTTCGGGCGCGGCAGCGCCAGCCGAACCGGCGCTGGAGACGGTTGAGACCGAGGAGCGCCGAGGCTGGTTCAGCCGGCTCCGGGCCGGGATGTCGCGCAGCTCGGCGCGCCTCACCCAGGGCATCAACACGATCTTCGCCCGCCGCCGGCTCGATGACGAGGCCCTTGAGGAGCTCGAGGAATTGCTGATCTCGAGTGACATGGGGCTCGGGGTCGCCAGCGAGGTCGCCGAGGCGTTGCGCAAAACTCGCTTCAACCAGGAGGTTTCGCCCGAAGAGGTGCGCGCCGCATTAGCCGAAGAGGTGATCCGGCTCGTCGAGCCGGTCATGAAGCCGCTGCGTCTCGATCTCGCGAAGAGGCCTTTCGTCATTCTCGTCGTCGGGGTCAACGGCAGCGGCAAGACGACGACGATCGCCAAGCTCGCCAAGCAATACCGCGATGCGGGCCACCAGGTGATGCTCGCCGCCGGCGACACCTTCCGGGCCGCCGCGGTCGAGCAGCTGCAGATCTGGGGCGAGCGCACCGGCTGCCCGGTGGTGACCCGGCCGGAGGGCTCGGATTCGGCCGGACTCGCCTTCGACGCGCTCGTCGAGGCCCGCACCCGGGGCAGCGACATATTGCTGATCGACACCGCCGGGCGGCTGCACAACAAGGCCGATCTGATGGGCGAGCTGCAAAAGATCGTCCGCGTCCTCAAAAAGGTCGACCCGCAGGCCCCCCATTCAGTGCTGCTGGTGCTCGACGCGACGACCGGCCAGAACGCCCACGCCCAGGCGGAAATCTTCCGCGAGATGGTTGGGGTCACCGGGATCGTCATGACCAAGCTCGACGGCACCGCGCGCGGCGGCGTTCTCGTGTCGCTCGCCGAGAAATACGGCATCCCGATACACGCCATCGGCGTCGGCGAAACCGCCGACGATCTGCGCCCGTTCGAGGCGCGGGCCTACGCGCGCAGCCTCGTCGGCCTCGACCCGTAATTTCAGCCCCAGTTGCCGGCGGCGCGCATGTGGGGATCATCGGGCTCGAACCGGTCGGCAATTATGCCGTGCGCATCCCCTTCGACGATTTGCACGACACCGGCATCTACTCCTGGTCCTACCTCTATGAGCTCGGTGTCGAGCGGGAAAAGCGTCGGCGCCAAAAGAGCCACCGAAGGGGCTCTGTCGTTCGGCGGTGCGACAGCTTCAGGCGCGGCTTGTCAGCTCGCGCGCGAAGCTTCGCCGGAGATGATGCGCGAGCTCATCGATCTCGCCAAGACCGCAGAGGATGAGAGGGTCTTCAATGCATCATAGATCTCGCGCCGTGCTGGGATGCCTTTCAGGTCGCCCCAGACGATGGCTCGCGCTATCTTTTCCCCTTGGTCTGAGATTGATTCGTCGATCGCGTGGGTGCGTTCCACATCCCGCATGCTCGCCGGCCGGATCCCGGTAACTTTCTTCGCGACCGTGTCCACCTCCACGGCGCCGTGATCGGCAGCTATTGCAAGCACCGCCTGCATGTCGCGGCTCAAAACCCGCTCCAGTACCATCGCGGCGGTCCAGTTCTGGCGGTCCGGCATTGCCCCTCCTCAGGGAGTCCGCAGGGGTGGCCGCGGCGGCAGGCTGGTTGCGGTTTGCAGCTCTTCCTAGCGTCCTGGTAGCCCCCAAGAATTTGGTTCAGGCGCCGTGCAGTGAGACGACGTTCGCGGGCGCTGTTACCCCGCCGCTCAAGATCTCTTCGACCCGCCGCCCCCACGCGTCCAGCACCGCACGTTTCTCGGCATCATAGGAGTGTCGGTCATAAACGGCCGTGATCCCCGATTCGACGCGGTTCAGCACCTTGGAAACGACGAGTCGGCTGATACCCATGCTCGTCATATGCGATGCCGCGGTCCGACGCAGATCATGCGGCACGAAGGACACGCCGGAGCGACGGCGGATGCGGTTGTGGGCCTTGTAGATCGCGACCAGGTGGCCCTCTCCGTCAGCGCCCGGGAAAGACCCATTCCGAGCCTTTCCCGAGCGGGTGGAGCTCGTCGAGAAGTCCGAGGACCGGAGCCGGCAAAGGCACCCGGTGAGCCAATCCGTTTTTCGCGATCTCGGCCGGGATCGTCCACCAGCCGCTCGAAATCTGATCCCAGCGCATTGCCAGCACCTCGGCGCCCCGCTGCGCGGTCAGTAGCCGCAGCTTGAAGGTCGCCGCCGTCGTCGGCGTCTCGGCCCAGATCGCTAGCCAGACGCCGCGGATCTCCTCCTCGGGTCGCGACAGCAGGGGTTGGCGCCGAGGACATCGCGCGCGACTGCCCAATTGAACAGCTTGCGGATGATCTCCAGGGTGCGGTTCGCTTGGATTGGCGCGCCGCGCGACACGATCTCGTCGAGCATCGTGATGATGTCACGGCGGGTGATGTCCTTCGCCTTACGCTTGCCGAACCGGGACAAGGCGTCCTTCTCAAGGATCAGCAGGTCCTTGCGCCAGGAACGCTTCTCACGCTTAGCGTGGCGCTCGATGTAGTCGTGGGCGAGTTCGGCAAAGGTCTCTACCGCACGCTCGGCTTTCTTTGCGGCAGCGGGATGGGTGCCTGAATATTGCACGGCGTGGTGCGCGACGGCGGCCTTCTCGCGCGCCTCGGCCAGCGACAGCGCGGGATAGGTGCCGATGGTCAGCCGCCGTTCACATTACTGTGGCGGTACATCGCCACCCAAGCCTTCCGGCCACCCGCCGAGACTCGTAAGCCGAACCCGGGTGGTCCGCGTCCCAATAGTCGATCTGGCGCGCTGCCGGCAGGCGGATCGTCTCGACGCTGCGCGCGGTCATCTTCATGCTCGCCACGATGGGGACCTCTTTTAGGTACCGCCGGTCGCCGAGGTACCAGATAGGTACCACCATGCCGGGAACAAGGCGAAACGCGTATTCCTAAGCCCATACGGTTTCACCTCGTTTCGCGAGAGCCCCTATGTCACGGGGCTGTTAACCGCTTGGTCGCTGGTTCGAGTCCGGCCCGGGGAGCCAATATGATCAGAGGGTCGGACCACAAAATCTGACCCTCTGATCCCCTCGTTTTGCAGCTCCTGGCATCTGGCCCCTCTGCAGCTTGCCTTGCCCGCAATCTTGCGACGGCCTATCGTGACCTCTGCTAGCTTCGGACCGAGAACAGAGGAACAGCCATGCCGCTTCCGCAGGATATCAGACCGGTCTTCCAGGATATTCAGGACACGCTCGTGCGGTCCGAGGCGCCGTGGATCCAGCAATCGCCGATGTCCGCCGTCAAGGTGCTGTGGGTCGGCCGCGAGACCGGTACCTGGGCGTCTCTGCATCATTGGAAAAAGGGTTATGTTGCGCCGCCGCATAAGCATCTCGCCGGGGCCCATGCCTTTATCATTTCCGGCAAGCTGCAGGTTCGCAACGGCGTCCTGAACGCCGGCGACTATGTCTACGAGCCGTCCGGGATCCTGCACGACGCGACCACCGCCCTCGAAGACACGACGTATCTCTTTATCTGCAACGGTGCCGTGCTGTTCTTCGATGAGAACGGTTTTACCCGGTACACGAATTGGGAGGTCATGGAAAAGCTGCGCGTCGAACATCAAGCCCCTGTCCGGGCCGAAGCGGCCGAATAGGGAGCGGCGGGCGTGAAGGCGGTCGTCTGCGAGGCGTTCGGCGGGCCCGAAGTACTGGCGCTGCGCGAGATCCCGGACCCGCCCCCACCGGGCGCCGGCGAGATCCAAGTGAGGATCGGGGCGCGCGGTGCGCAATATGTCGACGTCTTGATGCTCGCGGGCAAATACCAGTTCCGCCCGGAACCGCCCTTCATCCCGGGCAGCGAGGCGGCCGGCGAAGTGGTCGCGCGCGGCCCCGGCGTCACCCGGTTCAACATCGGGGACCGGGTCATGAGCCGGCATCGGCTCGGTGCGTTTGCCGAGCTGGGCAATGCCGGCGCCGAGAATTGCGATCTCATTCCAGGCGGCATGAGCCTCGAGGAGGCCGCGGTGTTCCGCGGCGCCTACAGCACCGCCTATCACGCGCTGTTGCAGCGAGGCCGGCTTACGGCCGGTGACCGGGTGCTGATCCACGGCGCTGCCGGGGGCATCGGCATCCCGGCGATCCAGCTCGCCAAACTGTTCGGCGCTGAAGTCATCGCGACCGCGAGCACCGAGGAGAAGCGGTCGGTCTGCTTGGCAGAAGGTGCGGACAACGCGATCGATTACCAGGACGGCTTCCGCGACAAGGTCATGGAGCTGACCGGAGGCCGCGGCGTCGACATCATCTACGACCCGGTCAACGGTCCGACCTTCGAGGAATCGCTGCGCTGCCTGGCCTGGGGCGGGCGCATTCTGATCTTGGGATTTCTCGGCGGCGCGCCGGCGCTCGCCCGCACCAACTACCTCTTGATCAAGGGCATCGAGGCAATCGGGGTGCGCATCGGCGGGCTCAACGAAGCCCACCCCGAGATCGCCGCCGCCAACACCAAGGCGCTGCTCGAATTGGCCGCACAGGGCAAGCTCAAACCCCGCATTTGGCGCAGCTTCCCGCTGGATCAGGCGGCAAACGCGGTCCAGAGCCTGATCGACCGCAAGGTAATCGGCAAAGTCGTGCTCGTGTAGCATTTCGGCACCCACGCCGAGGAGGCTCCAATGAAGATTACCGACGTCACTCTGACCCTGTTCGCCTGGGAGAGCATCCCCTCGACGATCTACGGCCATCACACCGCCCGGCCGACCGGCAAGAGCGATCTCGGCCTGCTCGCGATCACCACCGACGACGGCATCACCGGCCACGCCTTCCTCGGCACCTCCTCGAACCCGGCGAGCCTCGACGGGCCCGGCCTGATCCGCTTTCTGAAGCCGCTCCTGATGGAGCAGAACCCGCTCGACCGCGAGCGTCTCAACCGATTGCTGTGGGGCCGCGTCCGCGCCGCGACGGTGCGCGCTATCGGCGCCTGCGACGTGGCACTGTGGGACATCGCCGGCAAGGCAGCGGGGCTGCCGATCCATCGGCTGATTGGCACCACCCGCGACCAGATCGCCGCCTATGCCAGCTCGGAGATCCACGCCGCGCCTGAGGCATATGTCGAGCAGGCCCGGCATTACCAATCGACCGGCTGGCGCGCCTACAAGATCCACCCGCCGCAATCCTGGCGCGACGACATCAAGGTCTGCGAGGCGGTGCGCAAGGCGGTCGGCGACGACTACACGGTCATGCTCGATTCGACCTGGAGCTACCGTTACGAGGAGGCATTGCGAGTCGGCCGCGCGATCGAGGAGATGGGGTTCTACTGGTACGAGGACCCGCTCGCCGACCAGGACCTCTACAATTACGTCAAGCTCAAGCAAAAGCTCGACATTCCGATCTTGGCCACCGAATTCCCGATCGGCGGCTTTGATGCCTACGCTCCCTGGATTCTCGAGCGTGCCACCGACTTCCTGCGCGGCGACGTCGCTGTCAAAGGCGGGATCACCACACTCGTCAAAACCGCCCACCTCGCCGAAGCATTTCGCATGAACCTGGAGGTCCACCACGGCGGCAACTCGCTGAACAATGTCGCCAATCTCCACGTCATCATGGCGATCCGAAACACCGAGTTTTTCGAGGTGCTGTTGCCCGACGCGATGCAGAAATACGGCCTCCTCGAGGACATCACCGTCGATCGCGCGGGCCTCGTCCACGCCCCCACCGAGCCGGGCCTCGGCGCCAGGATCGATTTCGAGCTGATCGAGCGCAAGAAGGTCGGGGTGCTGAACTGAGGCCGCGAACCCGCGCCGAGGACGACACGGCGAGGGAGCGCTGTAACCCGCCTCTCCCTGAGAGCAGGGAGGAAATCTGATGCGACGCGGAAAATCGCCCGTCCGATCGACCATAAGGTGATGCAGATCATATAGTTAGACGCCCGAAACAGGGTTCGGGCAGCAGGGAGGCGTCGAGCGCTGCTGAGGGAGGCTGCAGGGAGGATTTGCGTCGGCATCTGGCATCGCATCGTTGCTGCTATAAACACACGCTAATGGTTGACAAATTAGCACATACGGGCTATAAATGCAAGCTCCAAATCGGAGGTGCGCGATGGCGGAGAGCGATAGCGGAGAGCGATAGCGGTTACCAGGTGGGCCCGGGCCGGCCGCCGCTGCACACCCGCTTCAAGAAGGGGCAGTCCGGCGCGGGCGCGGTTAGAGAGGCCGCCAAGGCCGCGATCGAGAAGCTCGGCGCGGAAATCCAGCAGGCTGGAACCGAACCCACCCTACTTCGCCGCCAGGCTCAAATTGCCGGGCACAACGACGAGAGAAATCTCTCTAGACCCTCGCATTCGCCGGGGTGACGACAACCCGTTCTGAAGACCCGCTTCATTTTGGGTCAGGCTTTCATGCTTGGGTGATCGGGTATTTCGCGAAGATCGCCTCGGCCCGCTTGAACGCCTTGTCGATCGCCTGCTCCGGCGTCATTCCGTTGGTCATGACGTCGAGCATCGCGACGCTGAACGCGTGCTCGGCGTTGACTTCGGCCATCGCCGGGTTGAACGCCTCGTAGAGCGGCGACGTCGGATCGATCAGCGTCTCGGTCGCGAAGGCGATGCGATGCGGGTCCTCTTTGAACCAGAACGGGTCGCTCTTGGCGATTTCGGGCATCGGCACCACCCATCGGCCGAGCCCGCCCTTCAGATATTCGTTGAGCACCTTTGGCTGCACCGCATATTTCAAAAACTCCTTGGCGACATCGACGTTTTTCGCCCCCTTGGGGATCACGGCGCCAAAGACCCCCATTGGGCTCGGGATTTTCTGGCCGTCGTTGCCGAGCGGCATGCCGCGGGTCACGATGTCATCGTACAGCGCTTTATTCTTGTAGACGGCGACCTCGGTCGAAAACCCGTCGAAATCCATCACGATGAGTTTGGCGTGGAAGGCGTTGTTGTCGTCGGCGTCGTTCCAGTTGACGACCCCCGGCGGCACGTAACCCTTTTTGAACGGGGTGGTGAGCTTGGTGATGGCTTTGATCGCGGCCTCGCGCACCTGCGGGTCGTCGGTGTGCAATTTGCCGTCCGGCGTGACGAGGTTCTTGCCGCCATAGGCCATCAGGAACCCTTGAAAGAGGATGGCGGGGTCGACCCCGTTGGCGGTCAGCTGATAACCGTAGGCGTAGATGTTGCGCATTCCCTGCGCCCGCAACTTGTCCTGCACCGGCATGAAAAAGTCGAGAAAGGCATCCCAGGTATTCGGAATGTCCTCAAGCTTGTACCCGGCCTTCTCGATCAGCGACTGCCAGATATTGAACGGAACCGCGCTGCACTTCATCGGCACCGCATAATAGGCACGCCGCTTAGTAACGTTATTGTAGGTGTAAGTGCCGCGGAGCGCGGTATCGAAATATTGCGATTTTATCGGTTCGACGATATCGCTGACATCGACGAGCTTGTCGGCCCAGGCGTTCAGCGGCAAAAACTGAAAGTCGGCCAGCTCCAAGATATCCGGGACGACACCGCTGGTGATCGCCGAAATCGCCTTCTGGCGCATTGGCGCGAACGGGATGATGCTGTAGTCGATCGAGTTGCCGCTCGCCCTTTCATAGTCGGCGAGGAGTTTTTTAAAGGCGACATCCTCCTCCTGCGCGAAGCCCTGCACCCACCACAGCTCGGCGGTCGTCGCCGCCGCGTTGGTGATATGGGGTCGCGCCAGCGCCCCGGCGGCAGCCAGCCCGAGTGAACTGCGAAGCACTGAACGCCGCGTCAGAATGGCCATGGTCGTTCCCTCCCGTTCACGCCCGCGAACCGATAACGGCCCGCGTTCGGGTTGTCGCCTCTGACCCAAATGTAGAACGGGCGCTCCGGGGCCTCAAATGTTAATCGCTGCCGCGGCGGCAGCGCCAAGAGCCTTCCGGCATTGCTCGCCGATGCGCTGAACGAGACTGTCGTCGTGACGATCGACGGACGGCGCCGCAAGATCACCAAGCGCGAGGCGATCGTCACGCAGATGGTCGACAAATCGGCGAGTGCCGATCTGCGCGCGACCAAGATGCTGATCGATATGATGAAAGACGTCGAGCACAAGGCCGGCGACCCGGCACCGCCGCCCGAACCTCGCCCGCTGGCCGCGGCGGACAAGGAGGTGGTGCAGCTATTCGTGGCGCGGTTGCGCCGGCAGATCCTGCACGAGATCGAAGAAGCGAAGGCGGCAGATCCGACCGGCGAGGTGGCGAAGCACCTATAACGATAGCGTTGCTAACGGTCGATGAGGGTCACCGACCGCTGCTCCGTGCCCTCGCTTTTGTCCAGAGTGATGATCGCAAGCTACTGGTGCGGTAACTGGTCTCCAACTTGGAGCGTCGAACAGGCTAGCCGAGCAGCTTTAGGGACAGACTCTCTCGTGGACCACCCGCGGCATCGATGAGGTCACCAAGCACGATATTCAGGATCGTGTCGCGGTCACTTTCGTTCCGGTAGGGGATGCGGGGAAACCTAACCGGGAGTTCCTCGATTAGAGATGTCCTGTACTGGAACTCAAACCAGCCGATGGATAACGCACCCAAACGAACCTTCCCGCCGCCAGCATCCGGCAAGCCGGTCGTCCCGTCGAGCGTGAACTCGATAGCGAACTCCCATTCCGGCACGTTTGCCATAGAACGCGCTGTGTCGATGGAGCCCAAAACAGAAAGGTAAGCTCCCAAAAGCCATCCAATGAAGAAGTGATGCCGACTTGCTGTGGGCTCGTGGCGATACCAGAGGTCGATTAGACCGGACTCGAATATATCAATCCGCGCCGCGTAGTTGTCTTGCCCATACCGGCGCAACCCTCTGACAATTTGTCGGAAGCCGCCGAGCGATGGCCCTGCGAGATCGACATCTGTGGACGCGTAATTGGCGCGAAAGCGTGTCCTGACAGGAAATGCGTTCGGATCACCCGAGAGCCGCGGCAGCCCTGGAAAGCCCGCCAACGGCATCGCGGTGATGCGGCAGACACCGTTATGGCCGCTGGCACGCTGCCACCACTCCTCGAAGCCCGACGCTCGCTCGCTGAAAATTTTATCGAGTCGATCGGCTCCGCGAGCGAGATCGAGCGTCAGATCTTGGATCTCCCGCATCGTCATCTGCACCGAACTCGCGCCTCGCCTAATGAAAACATGACCGTCGCTTGCAACACGATGGGGGCCGATCGGAGAAGCGAGGGTGCGAAAAATGACTACGCCTTCTCCGGGACCGCCCGTATCGATGCCCCGGACATGAAGACCGGGGAGCACCGGATCTATACACGCGCGTGCGGCATCTTCCATCCTCGTAGCGAGGTCGTGAATGCGCGTAAGAGGCCGGATATTGGTAGCGCGCGGGGGTTTGTCCTGAGTTTCCTCGAGACCCAGGACCAGGGTGCCACCTTGCGCATTGGCGAACGCGACGATTTCCCGGAGCAAACGATCTCGGGCATACGCGGTGAAGTCGCCGCCCGTTAACCACGGATCAGGTCGATTTCGCTCTGCGGGCAGTTCCCGTTTGAATTCGAGCAGCTGGCTTTCGTATGCCTTTCGTGTGCAGAGGTCGCGAACGTCGTCGACTGTGATCTGATCGAGTGGCTTGGTTAGCATAGTCGATTGCGGTGCCGGGAGAGGTGGGCGATCTCAGCAGCAAGTTTGCCGAGTGTCGCGGCCACTACGTGGCCGTTGCAACCCTTGTTTGGTTGAGCACATGAAGCACCAACGGTCGCAGCTCAGGTTCTGGTGCCTTGCCGTATTGTTGATGGATGCGGCGCGACTGTCTCGCCACATGAGCTAAACCGCCCCTTCCGTCAAGATAAGCGAAATTAGCCTGACGCCGCGCCAACGAAGCCTCTGGCATGCCGAGACGGTTGGCTATCCCCGCTTCCATCAGCGGGAGGCGGCGGGTGCTGTGACGCGAAAGGTAGAAGGCCACTAAGTCGTCGCCTTCTGTCCAACGGTGCTGGGGTTTTGCCAAAGGTTCCTCCACTCGCGGTTCGGCTGCCGGATTGTGCACGCTCAATCATTACCTTTTGACTTCCTCGCAGGTGTGCCATCATCCTTTCTTATGTACTTGATCAACTTGGCATCAGCACGCTGGGAGACACGATCCTCGAAGCCAGCGGAAGCGTCGGTTGAGGATTGTCGACGCTGTCGGACTTGACCAGCAAACGTAGGGCGGAAAAGCGGGAGCGCATTCCGCCATTCTCCAAGGCATACTCCCTTGCGTGCCGGACTATCGCCGCAGTCGAGTTCCGGGTGGATCGGTCTTCCTCACGGTCAACCTGCTCGACCGTCGCTCTGACCTGTTGGTGACGCAAATTCAAGCACTGCGTGACGCTGTTCGGCAGGTGCGGCTCCGCGCGCCCTTTCGCACCGACGCCTGGGTCGTCCTTCCCGACCATATGCACTGCCTGTGGACCTTACCGGCAGGCGATGCCCACTTCCCCGGTCGCTGGCGCGCGATCAAGCCGCCCCGCGAGCCGCGATCACCGGCGATGACCAGCTGTGGCGAACGCGGCATCTGGCAGCGGCGGTACTGGGAGCACACGATCGGCGATGATCGAGACTTTGCGACTCACCTGGACCACACGCACTCAACCCGGTGAAGCATGGTCTTGTGAAACACCCCGCGGACCGGCCGCATTCGTCGTTTCGCCGATGCGTGGCCAAGGGGCTCTATCCGGCCGGATGGATCGGCGGCAGCGAAGAGCCACTTGAGACGGGCGAGCGGCGCTGACCCCAGTGGCGGAATGCGCTTCGCTTTTCCGCCCTACGTTTGTTGCCGACCGCTTGGTGCACACCAACGCACGCAAAACCACGCTATACGTAAACTGTATATCAACTGGAGTTACGTGCTAGATTAGATTACATATTTGATGTATTCTTTGCGCATGCCAGCTGGCGATCGCCCGCCCCGCCGTGGCAAGTTCATCGCCAATGAACAGCTGCGGCCGTTGCGTAAGGAGCGCGGTTTATCTCAGGCGCGACTTGCCGAGCTTGCCGGCTGTTCGCAAGCCGACATCCACCGGCTGGAGACCGGCAACGCGAGAACCAGCGCCGAATGGGCGGAGCGCTTGGCTCCCCATCTGGGGGTCGAACCGCGCGATCTGTTTCCACGCGCGGCCGGCTCTCCGAGGCTCGCCGATGGCGGCGGGGTCGACGCGGATATCGTGCGTCGGGCAATGGCGGTCGCCCGCCGCTGGGGACGCGGCGACGATCCCTGGACCCCCGATGTCCTCACGCTGGTCTACAACCTTTTAGCACGCGAACGGGACGGTCGTCTGATTACCGACGATGAGCCGACGCTGTCGTTGATCGATGCGTTTGTGCGCCGACTGCGGGGCGACTTGCCGCCCCGTTAGCCTTCAAGGGTGGCTGCTCAACATCGGTTTGACCCTTCGCCAGTCCCCAAACAGATCGCTGCGCGGCAGGCAGGCTTATCTTGTAGGTGTCGCAGACAGCACGGCAGGCCCACTCCCCTCCAAAGTTGCTCGCCGCCGCCTTGCCCTTGTTCCGCTGCGAGCGTAGGGCGGAAAAGCGGAGCGCATTCCACCATTCTCCAAGGCATACTCCCTTGCGTGCCGGACTATCGCCGCAATCGGGTTCCGGGTGGAACGTTCTTCTTCACGGTCGACTTGCTCGACTGTCGCTCAGACCTCTTGGTGACGCAAATTCAAGCGCTGCGGGATGCTGTTCGGCAGGTGCCGCTCCACGCGCCCTTCCGCATCGGCGCCTGGGTCGTCCTTCCCGACCGGTCGCTGGCGCGCGATCAAGACGGCATTGGCGAAAGCTTTGCCCGTCCGTGAGTGGCGATCACCGGCCATGACCAGCCGTGGCGAACGCGGCATTTGGCAGCGGCGGTACTGGGAGCACGATCCGCACTGATCGAGACTTTGCGGCTCACCTGGACTACACGCACTTCAAGCCGGTGAAGCATGGTCTTGTGAAACATCCCGCAGACTGGCCGCATTTGTCGTTTCGCCAATCCGTGGCCGGGGGCGTGGCCAAGGGGCTCTATCCGGCCGGATGGATCGGCGGCAACGCAGAGCCGCTCGAGACGGGCAAGCGGCGCTGACCGAAGTGGCGGAATGCGCTTCCTCCCGCCTTCGCGGGAGCTGAAGGCTTTTCCGCCCTACGTTTGCTGCTTGGCGAGCCAGATGTCTTCGGGGATCGCGGCGGGCTGGGCGAGCGGCGACAGCGCCCGGTTGCCGCCGGCCCCGAGCGGCACCGGCAAGGTGCTGGTATCGTCGATCATAGGGCTCTGCTCACGGTCTGCACCCGTGCCGGGTTGCCGAAAGCGACAGCGCCGGCGGGAATGTCGCGCGTGACTACGCTGCCGGCACCGATGAGCGCATCGTCGCCGATGCTGACGCCCGGCAGGATGATGGCGCCGCCGCCAATCCACACATTGCATCCGATGCGAACGGGACGGCCAAACTCCAGACCCGCGGCCCGCTGCGCCGCGTCCCGCGGATGATCGGCCGCAAGGATTTGCACTGCGGGCCCGATTTGCGTCTTGTCGCCGATGCTGACCTCGACAACATCGAGGATCACGCAGTTGAAGTTCAGAAAGATGCCGGTCCCGAGCCTGATGTTAAAGCCGTAGTCGCAATGAAATGGCGGTCGGATCACCGCGCCCTCACCGACGGCAGCGAGGCGTTCCAACAACAGCTCTCTGCGGTCGGCGGCCGATGCGTCGAGCGCCGCGTTGTAGCGCACGAGCCACCGGTGCGTCGCCGCCAGTTCCATTTGGAGTTCCGGCGCGCCGGCGTCGTACAGCTCGCCGGCCAGCATCTTCTCCTTCTCGGTGCGCGTCCGCTCTCGGCCTCCCACTGTCTCCCCGCCCCTGTGTTCCTGTTCGCTCTTTGGACTATAGCCTACCGGTCCCCCCTTTTATGGGCACCCGACGGACTTGGGTAGAGGTAGGGATCTCAACCAGCTCCAGCAAGCGTAGGGCGGAAGAGCGGAGCGCATTCCGCCATTTTCCAAGGCATACTCCCTTGCGCGCCGGACTGTCGCCGCAATCGGGTTCCGGGTGGAACGTTCTTCTTCACGGTCGACTTGCTCGACTGTCGCTCAGACCTCTTGGTGACGCAAATTCAAGCGCTGCGGGATGCTGTTCGGCAGGTGCCGCTCCACGCG
>Ga0210407_10001836_pt1 | contig 19054 bp, 15 predicted proteins | sample IncBWC27MmetaG_FD_150860 | JGI IMG/M metagenome (GOLD analysis project Ga0210407, IMG submission 150860) | Forest soil microbial communities from Barre Woods Harvard Forest LTER site, Petersham, Massachusetts, United States - Inc-BW-C-27-M | ecosystem: Environmental > Terrestrial > Soil >... | reverse complement strand
ACGCGGCCGCGCCGCGGCTCACCTCGGAAGTGATCCGGGTATCGAAGGCGGTCCTAAGCGTAAGCTGCCAAGCTGTGCGCCCATCCTGGAAAACATTAAGATAAATGCTGTACGGCGAAGATTCCCGAATCTCGTTGTATGCCGTGTCGCCCACCACTCCCACGATCTCGTAGGAATTGTCATCCCCGTGCGCAGTGGAATGATCCAGCGTGACGTGCATTCCGATCGGGCTGCGGCCGGCGAAGTAGTCGCGAGCCAAGGTCCGATTGATGACGGCCACGCGTGGACCCCCTTGATCGTTGAGTGAGAATTCGCGGCCGGCTAGCAAAGGTATTCCGTAGGTCTCGAAGTAGTTCGGCGCAATCCAGTTGATGGAAAGATGGCGGCGATCCTCAGGCCTTTCTTGATAGCCTTCGAAGGTCGCCAAACCAGATGCCCCGCTTCCCGAGATGGGGGTCTTTGCGCTGAGCGTGGCTGATCGCACTCCGGGAATCGCTTCGAGTTGCCCCAACAGTTCTTGGCAAAGATAGGAGAATCGCCCGCTCTGGTAGCTGCTATGCGTGGGGTCGAGGCTCACTAGCAATAAATGATCGCGGCGGAACCCCAAATCGAGATGCTCTAGATCTGAGAGATAGCCAATAAAAAGAGCGGCCGCGCTCAATAATGTGACCGAGAGAGCCACTTGAGCCGCAATTAAGCTCTTCCCGAAGAGCCGCAGAAATCTTGATTCGCCGGTTTGTCCCGATTGCCGTAATCCGGAGGCTGGCACGGTGCTCAGTGCATGCATTGCAGGAGGCAGCCCGAAAAGCAATGCCGTCAGCAACGCGACCCCTGTCGTGAAAATCAGTACATGAAGATCGGGTCGGAAGTGTACCTCAAAATGATTAGGCAGTCCCGCCATTCGCTGGCCCGACGTGAAGATCCGCACCAGCAGTCCGGCGCCGAAATACGCCAGGACAATCCCGAACAGACTACCTGCCATAGATAGCAGCAGAGACTCGGTCAGCACCAGACCCAATAGACGAAGTCGTCCTGCGCCGAGGCAAACGCGTACTGCCATTTCATGCTGCCGCGCAGCCCCGCGTGCCAGCAGCAGGCTGGCTACATTTATGCAGGTAATCAGCAACAGAACGCTCACCATCGCCATGAGAATAAGCAGCGGGGTGGCGACCTGCTGGCGCAAAGGCGACGTCAGCCCCGTCCTCGCAGACTCCAGCTCGAACTTCATCCTGAGCACGAACGGATTATTGCTGGACTTATCGCTGGCCGCCTCAATCGCCGACCGGAATAGGACGGCCATTTCCGCCTGGGCCTGCTCGATGGACACACCAGGCTTCAACCGTCCCACCAACGTTAACGATCCTCGAGCAAGACCTGGAGGGGTGACCAGCTGCATGGCGAGTGGCAGCCAGACATCTTGGCTGAGCTCATGGCTAAGTCCAAGAAAACCTCGCGGCGCTACCCCGACGACTGTTACTGGAGTTTCACCTACAACGATCTGCTTTCCCAGGATTGTCGGGTCCAGGTTGAATTTGTTTTTCCAGTAAGACCAGCTTGCCACCGCCACCGCGGAAGTCTGGCCCATACGATTGTCTTCTGGCCCGATCAAGCGTCCGATGGCTGGTTTCAACCCGAGCACTTGGAAGAAGGTTCCGTCCACGTACCCGCCCACCACCGATTCCGGTTCCAAGCTCTCACTGCGCACAAAGAGGGGTTGGTAAGCATCGGCGATCAAGCCTGATAACACATCATTGCGGTCGCGCATGACCTGATACGCATCCCAGGAGAATCCGTTGAACTGGGGCTCGCCAGGGAACCGGTGCAACAATTCCACAAGCTGCCCTGGGTCATGCACCGGCAAAGTACGAAGCATCGAAGCATTGATTAGCGTGAATATGGAGGCGTTCGCGCCGATGCCGAGGGCGAGTGTAAGGATCGCGATTGTGGTGAAGACGGGAGACTTGCGCAACACTCGCGTGCCGAATCGAATGTCTTGAAGACGGAGTTCGAGAAAGTTGAGGCTCAATCGCACACTCAGCCTCCTACGAGGATAATACTTCTGCTCCAGAATCGAAACGGCCTCGCAAACAATTTGAGCTTCAGCGTCAAGGCAAACGCCGTTACGGGACAACTAAAACTGATCATCCGGCAGTGAGAGTGACGGTCATTCATTGTTTCATCGTTTTGGTGTGCTGCCGTGGCTCTTCCGGTCGAGACAGCCCTGTACGGCTGCTTGCACTGACTTGGAATCCGGCGATTCAGGTGCGGGATACAGAGGGTTTTCCGTGTCTTTCACGAATTGCTGATAGAACTCCTTCTCGGTCTGCGTCCCTCCTCCCGCTACTGGCCCTAAAGATTCTCGACGTCGTACTTCTGCCATGTAATCAGCATCCAAGACGACATAGGCGGGCAGCTGCTCCTTTAGCGCCAAATCCTTAGGGCCGAGGTAAAGGAAGGCATCGACCAAGTCGGCCATAGGTTTTTGCAAACCCTTGGGTGTTTCGTGATGCACGCTGCAGTCCGTTTCGTCGATTTGGGTCGGGGGTGGGAAGAAATGGCCAAAATCCAAGTCCCCAACCCAAGTGCCCTTGGCCCGTGCAATAGAAGGGCTCGGCCAGTTTGCGAAGGCGCCTGTTACCTCCGGGGAGGCTGCGATGAGCTCGGATATGACAAAGGTGACGTCGGGATAGTTTTGTTCATACATCGAAACGGCGCTGGCGCGGACTCCGCTCATGTGGAATAGATGAAAAGTTCCGAATAGCATGAGGCATTGCGGTGCTTCGAGAGGACTTCCTTTTCCATTGCGGAAGCGATGCTCGCATCACGGGGACCGAGTTTCAAAATATCTTGGAAATTCCTGATTTGGTTCCAGTCAATCGGAGGATCTCCAGCAAGTACACGAAGGCGCTTTTCGGGCGGCAGCTTCTGGTTAATCGCGCGCAGCAACGGGTAAAGTTGTTCGAAGAATCCGAATCCCCACACACCACATATCGGCTGCGTCTCGTTTCGCCATACTTTTCTAGCTTCCGTGAGCGGCACATCTCCGGCGATATAACGGTCTAAGACGGGCTGGTATAACGAATTGCCGCACTCGACCACAACATCGTTCACCTTTGCGGGAAACTCTGGATTTCGGACCAGGGCAAAAATGAGATCATCCAGATCTTTCAGCCCGTGGTCTTCCGGCATGGCAACGACTTCATATTTGTCGAACGCGGCGAGGATAGCGCGTATAGCAGGTTCTGGTTTTGGGTCTGCCCCCATCGGTCTCGCAGATTGCTGCGTTTGCGCTCGACTTGTGGTCGAGATCAGTACGATCAGGAAAATTACGATGGCGTGCCATAAAAAGGTGATGCTAGAGCAGCGCCTGCCGACTCTTAAGCCAGATGTGGAGTTTTCCATGGGAATTGCTCCCGTCGTTGCTGGGCAAGTCTCCCTTGGGCGGGCCGCTGAGAAGACAAACGGCTCCACGCAGTCTATTACAGACGATCGTTCGAGGATCGGGAGCGAACAATCGGGTGAAGACCTGAATTGTTGCGCAGGAGTTTCCTGACCGTCCGCCGGATTCACTCGGCGCGGCGTTTGGAGTAACAGGCGCCCGCTTTTGTTCCAAGACGCCGGTCACGTTGTCTGAAAACAAGAACGGGATGCTGGGGCTCTAAGAGCAGATCATCCTCTCTTCCATGCCGATCGTCTCTGCGACATTGATCGAAAACATCGCTCCCACCAAATGAAGTTGATAACACCGCCATGTCCTCGCTGTCTGCACCGGGACCTCCACAGGCTGCCCCAACGCTGCGCGCGCTCGGGACGCGACACGACGTGCATTTGGCGCGGAGAAAGCCGCATTTTGACCAGGCTCCTGCAATGCTGCTGGATTGAATTTAAGCGGGTGGCCGCGAATCCAGCCATGGAAGAAGTACGGCCACCCGCGCTGTGCTCAACGAGCACTCAGAGATTGAGCTCGAAGTGAATGACGTCGGAAACGTGGAAGTTATCGTCTATCAGACAGATGTGACCGCCAACGATGACGTAGCGGTAGTGTCTGGGGCAGGGCGGCAGGCGATCGAGAAGGTCAGCGGGCACGGGATGGATACGATGCCGCATATCGTGATCGAGGACGACGCCCACCTGAAGGCGAGATTCGGCTTCCGGGGGCAATCTGTCCCGATCGCGGAGTCCTTGCGGGAGCCGGTCGTGGTGTTCATTGAACCAACCGCGGGCAGCCTCGCGGTCGTGGTCTTCGAACCGCGGATGCTCGTGATCTCTGTCGCGATCTCGGTCGTGATCCTGGGCAAAAGCGCTGCCACCAAAGACAGGTAGAGTCAAGGTGAGAAGAACTACGGCGCCAGTGGAAAGCAAGTTGCTTGTCTTCATAACTTTCTCCCATATCTGAATTGGGCCGGGACGGTGCGAAGCGACTGCAGTCAAAGCAGTTCGAACTCTGCTGAACAGCGAGCGAAATCGGGCACGCGGGTGGATCAGGAGGACGCCGACATGTTTCCGGCCTCCTCCCGGCGAGTTGAGTTAACGTTTAAGTTGGGGAGATGAATTTTGAAGTGCGGCGATGAGGTCATGTGCCGCAGCAGGAGCGGAGCCGTTGGGTTCGGAGATGATATTGGCGGCGCGAGCCTCACTGCCGTACAGTCTGCGATTGGCTTCTCCATCCGGGCGCAACGTCGAGCCCTCGAGAGAAGCGCCGGCGAAAACTCCCCGTGCGCGGGAGTAGCTGAGAATCTCCGCGCGCATGTAGGCGTCCGTGTCGGCTGCGGCCGAACGTCCCTTCGGTCCAGCGGCGGCTGACAAGTCTGCGCCGAGCTTCACCTTGCTATGCAAAAGGCTGCTGGCGCCGCGGTCGTTCATGATGAGAAAGACAAAGTCAGTGGCTTCGCCACCGATCTGTAGGCCGACGCTCGCACCTTCGAGTGCATACATCGCGGGAGCGCCCCACGGACCAGTGAAGTCCTTGCCGGTGCGGCAGACCATCGTGCCACGGCCGTAGCTCCCACCGACAACGAACGCAGCCTTCAATACCGATGGCATTACGACGACGCAGCGGGCCTTGTCGACGAGGTCTTGTGGAATATCGTCAGGAACATTTAGAATTTCCTGCATGACCCTTCCTGAATTCTGAAGCCGATCCTGCTCGTCTTTTGTTTTGCTGGGATCTTTCGCGAACAACAGTGACCCGAAAGCGAGAACGCCCGCAGTTACTAATATCCGGTTTCTTGCGTGTCTCATTTCTACGCCTCCTTGTGCGACTCGTCGTTGTGCGAACTTCTATTTTCTCGAGCGGGCGGATACTCTGAGACTTTCCTGTCGCTGACTAGAGAGGCAACTTTATGGCCAGAAACACTTTGAATTTCATAACATCCTGAAAATTCAAGAACATAGAGCTGTCGCTGGAAGAGGTGCCTGAAGCAGCGTGAAATGCGAAGTGTATAGATTTTTCCGCAGGAGGAGCAGTTCTTGCACGCAGTGAATGAGGACGTTTATTTACGGGAATGAAATTGACCGAATAAAACTACGCGAGATATCCTAGAGCCGAGACGAACGCCATGAGACGGCTCTTTACCAATTTCATCCACGATCTGCGCTTCGCCTTGCGGCAGATTCGGAAACAGCCAGGGTTCGCCGTTATTGCCGTGATCGTTCTGGGGCTAGGGATCGGCAGTTCGACCGCGGTCTTCAACGTCCTTTATCAGGCTTTACTCAAGCCTCTCCCGTACCCGGATACGCAGCGGCTCTTATTCGTCCACAACTTTTTTCCAAAAAACCAGGTTTCGGTGGCGGGCGTCTCCGCGTTTGATTACGCCGAAATCAGGCGACACACAGATGTGTTTACGAGCGCCGGCATCTTCTACTGGAACGATCTAACGCTGACCGGTCTGGACGACGCACGGCATATGAACGTCGTCAACGCGTCCGCGACGCTCTTTGATGTTCTCCGCGTGAAGCCACAATTGGGACGAACCTTCTCCGAGGCAGAAGATCAATATGGAGCCGCTGGCACCACGGTTCTCAGCGACGGTTTGTGGCGCACTGCTTTCGGCGCCGATCCTAGTGTCCTCGGTCGCATCATCTATTTGAATGGAGCGCAATACACGGTCGTCGGTGTCATGCCAGGTAGCTTCCAGTTCCCCTCGCACGAAACTCAGCTCTGGATTCCCGTTGCTCTGCGGCAGAGTGCGTTCACGATCCAGGGAGGACGGCTGGAGAAGTGGCTGCATATGGTCGTGCGGCTTTCTCCGGATGCGACGCCGCAAAGAATGAAATCGACACTGCAAGCGATCGGTGACGAATTAGCATCCGCCTTCCCATCGTTCTATCCGAAAAGCGCCGGCTGGCATTTCGCCACGCGGCAGATTGGCGATGAGCAAACTGAAGCGATCCGGCGCTGGCTCTACCTAGCATTTGGTGCTGCTCTTTCGGTTTTGCTGATTGCCTGCATCAATGTCAGCGGTTTACTGTTAATTCGAGCGACTGCACGGAATAACGAAGTCGCCGTGAGAATCGCAATTGGGGCTACGAAATATCGGATTGTCCGGGAAGTGCTAACCGAAACAAGCGTTCTGGTTTTTTCGGGTTGCGTCCTAGGCTTTCTTTTCGCGATGTGGGCAGTTCACCTCGTCAATCTCTACGGACCACTGGCGCAGCCCACACCAGTTCAGAGTTGGACTCTCCTTTTTGCATTGGCGCTCGCGCTGATGAGCACGATCTGCGCGGGACTGCTCCCGGCGCTGCTCACCGCGGAACTGCCCGTTGAACGAGCACTCAAAGGCGGGGCAACGCGTATGTCAACAAGGGGCGGCGGCTGGCGGAACGGAATTGTGGCTGCCCAGTTTGCCTTGGCAGTCGCTCTCATTTTTACGGCCACGCAGTTGAGCCGCAGCTTCCTGAATCTGACGCGCGTACCGGCAGGGTTCGAGCAGCCTCACGTCTGGACCGGAGCGCTTGATCTGCCGAGCCGGAGCTACGTCGGTGATCAGAGTTGGAACACGAAGTTCTTTGAACCACTGCTAGCGGAGTTGGCATCCTTGCCCGGAGTCGAGGCGGCCTCGGGAGCTAACGCGATTCCGTTCAATCCGAGCGGAGTCTGGACCGAAGAATTGCGATTGCCAGAGCGGCCGAAGAGCAATCCACCTCCGGAAGCGCAGATCAGCATCACTTTCCCCGGTTACTTCGAAGCGATAGGGATTCCGTTGTTGCAGGGCCGCACGTTTACGAATCGCGACCGGGCCGGGTCGCCGCCAGTTGCCGTGATCGATGAAGAATTGGCGCACCGCTATTTCCCGGGCGAGGAACCGGTCGGACACCTCATCGGAAGCGGCGGAGCGGGCACCCCGGCCCGCATCATCGGCGTTGTCGGCAGCGTGCATAATAGCGACTTGGGTGGACCTCAGGAACCGGAGGTCTACTATCCTGAGTTACAAGAGCGGACCGAATCGACGTACCTGGTGCTGCGCACGAAGGGCGACGTGGACCCAACAGTGGCAGTGCGCAAGGCCATCGCCACATTCGATCCTGGTGTCGCTTTGTACGATGTGCGGCCCATGGATGACCGGGTCGCCGCGTCTTTGAAGCTGCGGCATTTTGTCGCCTTCCTGTTGAATGGATTGGCAATCACGGGCATGGTGCTCGCGGCGGTCGGCTTGTATGGTTCACTTGCTCATCTAGTTGAGCTTCGCCGCAGCGAGATCGGAATACGGGTTGCGCTCGGTGCCATGCAATCCCAAGTTGTGCGAATGATTTTTGCTCGCGGTGGGATCGTCGTCACGTCAGGTCTCGTCGCGGGCACTTTGGGTGCGGTTATCGCGGGGCTTGCGGTGCGAAGTCAACTGTTTGGCGTGCAGCTTACTGATGTGGCGACCTGGATCAGTGTGCTCGGCGCAATTGTGATCGCCGCGGCAATCTCAGCATGTTTCCCAGCGTGGCGCGCAGCGCGGATCGAGCCGTCAGTCGCGCTTCGTCACGAGTAAAGGATTCTGAATTGTCGGTTGACTGGAATTGTGAGGATGGCTTTCGTAGAGACGGGGAAGGCGGCTGACCATTCGTGACTGAGAACATCACGCGGAGCTAATCGCCCACCGGCCAGTGACCGCCCTGTACGATGAATTCTAATCCGATACTATGTCTGCTGCTTGAGAAGGACCGCCAATAGACCACCCTCGCCCGCGCCCAGAAGTCGCTACGGAGAGATTTAAGTAGCACCAGACTTCCTGGTTCCCAAAGTCGCTGCGTGGTCACGCGAGCGCCACGAGAACTGATGTTATGCGTTGAAGTAGCCTCGGTGCTCCAACTTCGGTTAAGGTTGGCAAGCTCGACCGGCTCGGCCAAGATTGTCCGCGCTCCCCTCCGAATGCCTCCGTTGGTACCAGCGGTCACTTCGTCGTGTGGGGACACTTGCTACCCTCCTCATCGATTATCGGTTCGAGTGTTACATCGTCAATCCGGTACTTACCCTAAATTTGCGCGCGTGACGCTGTTCAATAAAACAGAGCTCCGATCCCTCGAAAGGTCCCGCCTCCGGAGCTCGGAAAGGTGGTGGAGCTTCCGCAGGTCGGCGGACTCCATCACCGATATGAACGCCGAGCAGCCTAGCGTCCCGGACCTGTTCTTTCGCACACTTAAACTTGGCGGAGAACCCGGCTTTGTGGTGCGGTGGCCAACCAAGAAATGTCGGCGACAATCAAAAAAACTGACCGTCTCAGGGCGCAAGCTTTTGCTTTGTTGGCCCGTGCCTCCGCGTTGACTCGGGGCCGATGTGGAGTCGGTACTTCACATTCGTGTGACGTTTGCATTCACTACAACCTCGCCGGTTTAGCCGGCGCGGGGGGAGTGCGATGAACAGGCTATTTTGGTTTGGATTGTTTATGTTGCTGCTGGCGCCCTCTCGTGCGAAGGCACAGAGCCCTTTCGACGGCTTTTGGCTGAGGGATTTGACTAGGGCGCAGTTGCCGAAAAAGTCGACGACTTCTATGCTGCAGAATGGAGTGTTGCATTGCGAAATTTGCCGTCCACCGCTGGACGTCAAGGTGGACGGGCAAGATCACCTAATTCCCAGTGGCGATGCATGCAGAAACACTGCCCTCGTAGAAGTGCTTGATGACCGGACGGTTGAAGTCAGTTACATGGAGAATGGCAGGGTAACAGGCATTAAGAAAGTGTTGGTTTCGCCGAATGGAGCCAGGCTGGCTTTACAAACCTGGAAACGCGAAGGGAATGTAATCGAAATCGACAGGATGACAGTTGACCCTGCTGGTCAACTCATGATCATTCTATCCGCGGATCCCCAGCGCGGCACCACCGAGCGGCTGATGGCAAAAAAATTCAAGCTGACGCTGTAAACTCTGCGTTCGGCTTCGACGGGGTTTCGTTTTTTAGCCATACCCTGATGCCGATAATTCGCAAAGCATGCTCGTTGTTGACTTCCATTCTGAAAGCGGGAACTCCCGCAGCGCCAACGGGCGGGGAAACTGGAATCAGCAAAGAACTGCACAGCGGGCCGTTTTCTAGCCTGCCCCAAAATGTATGGATTTTGTTCGCCGACGTTTCTAACCGGAATTGCCTCATTTCAAGACCCTTACTTGATCAGCGGGTGGTTTATGGGCAGGCTAGAAAAATGTCTGCGGTGCATTTCCTTTGCTGTTTCGTGTTTCCTCCCGTGATTCCTCGCCATGAGTGGCCATGTGGGCGAATGAGCAGTTCGACGACATCTAAAGCACCCTGAGAGTCAAAAGGCGGGGAAAATGCAAATGAGCGTAAAGCTACGGGTGTCGCTTGGGAACGAATGAAATTAACGCCTCTGGGAATTGAGCGGGATAGGGGATCATCTCAGGATTAGTAAGTTTGACGAGCCGACGATAGTGTTCAATTAGCTCGTCGGCTTCTAACCTGACTTCCACGGTGTGGAAGTTAGGCTAAAGATAGGCTAAAGACGGCAGACGCTCCGCGTGGATCAACAGATTCTCTTCTACCTCATCGCGAACAACCTCCGCCAGGACCAGTTTGCAAAGTCGTGCCGTACACATCGACAAGGCGGCCTTGTCGAGGCCCCATTGCGAAACAATGCCTCCGGCCAGGATATTCGAGTCGAGGAACAGTCGAATTCGCCGTTGGCTCGTCACTTCTCGCGTGGCCCGCGAGACCGTCGGCGTGAGGTTTCCTGGAGGAATCGGGCTTTTTGTAATGGCGCTCAAAGACGCGCTTTCTCGCTTCAGGCAACGTCGTCAGGATTGCTTCCGGCGTAAGACCCGCACCTGTGAGAGCCGATCCCATCTGTTCGCAGAGACGCTCAAAACGCTGCTGTTCCGGCAGAAGGACAAGGCCGTCTCCCAAACGCAACACGGCAAAGGGCGCACCCGTTCTCAACCCAAGGTCCTTGCGGAACGGCCTTGGGACGGTCACCTGTCCCTTCTCACCTATCTTCGTAATTGTTAGATATTCAAGAGTTGCCTGTCGGCTCGCCACTGAATCGCGAGGCACGCGGACCTTGCGTGTTTGTCTCAGAGTGCAAGATCTCTACATTCCATCATAGCTGGGTCGGGAGAGTATAATGCGCGTGGATGAGACGGACGATGGCACGCTCACTCTTTCAGAGGTTATTCGGTCAGAAGAAGCGCGGCGACGCGGAGTCGCTGGGCTTGCGGGAGACTGTGAAAGGCCTCGTCAAACCCGAGAGGCCATCCGATGGTGTGGCTGAACAAGATGAAGGCAGGCCTTTGGAGGCTGGCCCTGCGGATGCCAGGATCAGGACAAACGTAAATTCGTTGTTTGCTTTCGTGGACCCCAAGGATCCGTTTACGCCTAGTGAAATCGCGGGCGAGCAATTACTAGGGCCGATATTGTCGATCATGAGTGCCAAGCAGTTCCGGCACCTCTTCCTGTTTCATACCCCACATACGCGAGAAAACGCGGTTGCGACAAAAATAGAAGTGTCGAGCAGGTATCCGAATTGCGAAATTGTTGTGCATGAGCTGCCTATTTCCGATCCGAAGGACTACTCATCCGTGATGGGGCGCCTGGCGCGAACGGTACGGGGACTGATGAAACTGGGTTCGTCGGAGATCGCGGACTGCTACGTTTGTGTTTCAAGCGGCACAGCGGAGATGAGAGCCGCGTGGTTTCTACTAGCAGCTCTGGGAGTTTTGCCGGCGAAGATGCTGCAAGTCGGATCGCCGGCACGGCCACTCTTCGGCGAGGTCAACGTAAAAGAAGTGCGGATGGACTCCAGCGATTGGCAAACAATACTCGACCTTGCAATGCCGGATGAATATTTCCGCGGGGAGGTGAGGGAATCGGTCACGAAGCCTGGATCGCCACCCATAGCGCTGGGAAGAGGAGGAGTACCGTGGTGGATTCAGCGAAGGGCGAAGTTCGAAGAAAAACTCAAGGGTGGCGAGGAAACTTTGGGGCTCGACAAAGCCTTTGCGGAACGGATGCGGATGCTGTATGGGGACGCACTGTCTGAGTTCCTCTTGCCACATCTGGGGGAAAAACTTCGGCGCAATAAGGTTTTCACCTCCGTATTCTCTCCCGACGAGTTGCAGGATTTCGCGCAAGAGGTCTTTAGGAAATTCGCCGCGGCCCTTCGCCAGCAGGGCTGGGCTGATCACCCGGAGCGCTTCGAAACTCTCGCTAACTCAATCTGCAACGACGTTTTACTGAGCTTTTACCGGTCTTACGCCGACACCCAATCGATGGAAGAACCGGACGAGCAAGCGCCACTAGTTGCGAGAGAGATAAAGCTCACGCGAAAGCGAGTGGAGGCTCTGCGGCGAGCGAAGGAGCCATTGCGAGAGGAAGCAGCGAGAAAAGGGCCGGCAGAAGCGGCCAAGAAAGCGCCGACAGAGACTGGAGAATACCAAATCATGTCGGGCGGGCGCATTGCCCGTCAAACACCGCCAATTCCTGGTCTTGACGATGCTCTGCGGGAAGTGGGGATTTTCATCGGCTCCGCGACTCTGCGGCATGCCGCGGAACAGGCGGGCATCGCCGCGGGAAGTCATTTACCCGTTCTTCTCCTGGGCGAAACCGGGACCGGGAAGGAGCGATTTGCGCATCTGATTCACAGGCTGAGTCCGCGGTTTCATCGTGAGATGGTGGCGGTTAATTGCGCGGCTATTCCGGCGTCGCTGGCGGAGAGCTATCTCTTAGGCCATGTAAAGGGAGCGTTTACGGACGCGACAAGCGACGGGAAGGGGATTTTTGAGGCCGCCGACCAGGGCACGCTGTTCCTGGACGAAATCGCGGAGCTGACGCTGGAAGTGCAAGCCAAGCTCCTGCGCGTTATTCATGATGGCGTGGTGCAGCGGCTGGGAAGTACGGCGCCCCGGAAAGTCGACGTGCGAATCATCGCGGCGAGCAATCGTGACCTCAGGAAGGAAGTGTCCGCCGGACGTTTCCGCGAAGACCTCTATTTCCGGCTGGAAGTTGTGCAGATTAACCTTCCGGCGTTGCGCGAACGCCGGAGCGAGATTCCTGAGCTGGCGCTCATGCTGCTCAGACAAATCAATCAGCGAAGGGAAAAGCCCCATCAGCTCACGACTGGGGCGCTGGCGCGTCTTGAGCGAGAAGCGTGGCCTGGAAATGTCCGTGACCTGTTGAACGTGCTGGAGAGGTCCGTACTCTATTCGCGCGCAGATGTTATCGACGCGGAGGACCTGAAATTTAACTGCGATCCACCGGGAAAGGATCCTTTCGCGGCGCTGCCGGAACTATGCAACGAGTTCAAGGTCGAGGAGTATCTGAGACAGGCACGGAACGAGCTTTTTCGGCGAGCCCTTGAGGCGTGCAAAGGCAATCAAACCGCAGCCGCGGAGATGCTAGGAGTTTCCAAGCAGGCGGTCAACAGGTTTGTGCGGGGGCAGGACGACAAGGAGAATTGACGGCGCGTCAACCACGGTTGTCGCAAAACGGTTCCACGTCACTGTAAGTGATTGATTCTACGATGCTGGATTTGGTCTGCCGCGTGCCTTTACTCCCCCCACAGGCACAAACAACATGCAGACCCTTCAAGAAGAATTCTCAGAAATTGAAATCGGTCGATCTTCTGAATTTCGTAATCTCATCCTGTTTCCATTAATGCGGCGAAGCGCAGCCGTCCCACCGTTGGACTATCTCCTGTTGGAAGACGGGATAGCCCAAGGAACGGTTCGCGTGACCGAGCTTCATGCAGGCGGATCTGTCCCAGAGCTACGTCTTGAAAATAACGCGGACCTTCCGGTGTTGCTGGTAGACGGAGAAGAACTCGTAGGAGCGAAACAGAACCGCGTCCTGAACCTGACGATTCTCGCGCCAGCGAAGCATACAATCGTGATCCCCGTTTCTTGTGTAGAGGCGGGCCGCTGGAGGATGGAGTGTAGCGATCTGCAGGTGGCCAATCACGTCATGTATTCGTTGGGGCGCGGAGAACGAGTGACGCAGGTCACGGCTGCCATGCGTTCGCATGGCACGCGCAAATCGGACCAAGGAGCGGTGTGGAGAAACATCGCCGCCAAAGCGACGCGTCTCAAGGCGTCGTCGCCAACTAGCGCTATGTCCGCGATCTATGAGCGCCACGCCAGTTCGGTGGAGGAATTCGCTCGCGCTTTCGCCTGGCAGGAGGGTCAGTGTGGAGTGGCGTTCGCGATCGGTGGCCGAATTCTTGGTTTGGAAATCTTCGATCACCCGGAAGTAATGCGCCGGTTCTGCCAAAAACTAGTCCGGAGCTATGCTCTGGATGCGTTGGACACAGCTCTGGCGGGGAACGAACCTGTAAGCGTCGGAGCGGTGTGCGCGCTTGTAACTCAAATCGGCGCGGCCCAGAGTTTCGCGGAGCAAGCCTTGGGAATCGGAAAAGATGTTCGGTTCACTGGGCCGGAAATTTGTGGCGCGGCTCTCTGGGCACACGAGCGCTACGTACACATTTGTACCTTCGCGAAGAATGGCAAGAGTTCCGAAGCTCCTAATTTTTGGACGCGGATGACTCGTCCGAGCCACCGCCGCACGTTTTGAATGATGCACAAAAGGGTGAACTGAACGGAACACCGCAAGTAGGGCAGAGGCCGATGTTTCGAAAATCGGCAGGCTCTACCAAGAAAGGCTTCGATTTAAATGTCAACCACGGACAGCAAACAAATGAAGACGGATGCTCGGTCGGTGCTTGGTCCGGACAGAGACCGTCTGGACTCCTGGAAGCAAATCGCAGTCTATCTGTATCGAGAAGTACGCACGGTGCAACGCTGGGAGAAACGTGAAGGCCTGCCCGTCCATCGACAATTTCACGTGAAGGGATGCACGGTCTGGGCATTCAAGCACGAGATGGATGCCTGGCTCAAGAATCGTTGTCGAGCACCCAGCAAGTCTGCCCCCAGAGTGAGGCTGTTGGAACACTCGGCAGATTGGTCGAGCCCAACACTGCTCGTAGCGAGGCAAACGGGAAATACTTGCGATCTCTGGTTGGTGGTCGCCCCGAACTCGCATGGGCGCAATAGCGAATCGGGTGTCGCAACAATCGATGAAAAGGTAGATGTCCGAAAAGATGTGACAATCGAGCGAAATTCGATCGCAAGGCTTGCGCACGGCAACTCGTGACATAGGACCGTTGTCGCGCTTTGTCGGTTGAGGGCGGTACCTAGCAATCGTTCAAACAATCATCCTTAAAACGTATAGCTTCCATCGGACCATGGTTGGCCACTGCTCTCGCCACAAGCGCAATACCTCAGTGATTACTTAAAAAGCGGCCAACGGTTATCACTTCAAAGCCGGCCAATGGAAGGTGCCCTGAACTCAAGTGTTTTATCCTATCACCGGCTGCTGAGGCAACGTTGATCTTGTGAGTTGCAATCAATGAGCGAAATGACGATTTGTCACCAACAATCCGGCCCTGTCCTATAATTTTGCACGGACCTTGCTTCCGGCGCCCAGATGGTTCAGGGAAATATCGCGGGGGCGAGTGAGTCAACCGCTGGCACAACTGTTTCTCAATGCTGACCGAGCGGGAAATCGAATTGCAGCTCTCCTTTTTGGTTTGGGATCGACCGTGTTCTGCTATCTGGGTTTAAGTCGCGTTACATTCCTCGAACACTGGCGGCCTGGGGAATCGTTTCGTCATTAGTGCCGATAATGGCTCCCCTCTCCACCGTTATATTCCCAGCTTTGATCGAAGCACCGCTTCGGAGGGCTCGATCCGGATGGCCGATCATGACTTTTGAAGTCATGGTAGGCCTTTGGCTGCTCCTAAAGGGGATAGGGGCACCAGTCGAGTCAGTCGAGTAACCGTAACGCGGACACCGAGGTCACTGTCGACAAGAGGCAATCGGTAGGGGCGGTGGGGATCGAACAACGCCCAGAGGAAGTGGGTTAGGTCAGCACCTGCCCATAAACCAGCCGGGGATCAGATAACTGCCGCGAAATGAGGCAATTCAAGCCGGCGAAGCAGGCGCCTGCAATTCATATGTTTTTGGGCAGGCTAGAAACGGTCCGCTGTGCAGTTCCTTTGCTGTCCAGTTTCGTCCGTGATTTCGCGCCATGAGTGGCCCTGTGATCGCAAATGAGCAATCTTTGAGACATCCACGGTCTTTTTTGGCCGGCCGTAGCCGCTTCGCCGACTGCGGCCGCGGGCCAGGCCGGCTTGTACGCGTTCGCTGAGTCGGATTCTTTTCTGCTTCGCGATCGTGGCGAGAATCGAGATCATCGCATCCTTGGAAAGACAGGGTTCGCCACGAAGCTGTCGTTTATTCGCTTTGTCTCCCTGGCCGTTCCAATCCTGTTTGCAAGCTCTCCCTCCCCCTAACAAGCAAGCGCAACTCAGTCAATTTCTCTCTCCACTCTCCGATAATCCGCGGGAACTCCAGGTCGCTCAGTAGATCGCGGAAAGGTTTCGCGTCTGCGGATTTGATTCCTACACATCGAAGCTATCCTTGACGCGGGGAGCGCTGCAGGCATAGTGTTGCGGTCAGTAAGAGGGACCCAGGAACGCGGCAAACGCCCTGGGCTCCTAACCCCGCATTGCGAAGACCTAATTTGTCGCACACGCCGTTCTCAGGAGACCTGGAGATGGCACAATCGCGTGGCGGAGCTAAGATCCCGTCCGGGCTTGCATCGGGGGCGGTTTAGCCATGGACTGCCCCATCGGGTGCGGTGCGGAAAAGTCACCCCGACGATGGGCAAAGGGAACGTTTTTTGTCGTGCTACTTGAAGTCAGCGCACTGCTTTCTGCGGCAGCCCAGGCCAAGCCAGTCCGGCGCGTTCTCGTCTTCAATGATTTTGGCTCTGTCTCCTCGCCTGGTATTGCGGAGATGGATCGGGAGATCTTCGACGCGCTGCAGAACTCCTCTTACAGGGTGGAGTTCTATAACGAGAATCTTGAAGTTACTTTGTTTCCCGAGGAGGCTTCCCAACGCCAGGTTCGCGAATGGTACTTCCGCAAGTATTCAGACCGCAGACCGGACGTGATTATTACGGTGGGCCCTGCTTCTCTTCGGTTCATGCAGGAAATTCACGAAGGACCGTTTAAAGATACGCCGGTTGTCTTCTGCGGCGTCATGGAGACTCCAGCGGGGCTGGAGGCCAACTCGCGTTTTACCGGCGCATGGTCTGGCGTGCAGACCGAGAAGACCATCGAGTCAGCATTGCGCTTGCAACCCGGCACTAGGCACGTGGTAGTCGTGGGTGGTGTAGGCTCGCTCGACCGCCAAGCACAAGCGATTATTCGGGAGAACTTGCGCGGCTACGAATCGAAGTTTGACATCACTTACCTTACGGATTTGTCGATGCCCAATCTTCTCGAGCAGTTGAAGCTACTGCCGAGTGACACGATAGTTCTGCATACCGCAATTACCCAGGATACGGCCGGAAACCGGTTCGTTGATGCAACTCAGGCCGTACCTATGGTGGCCGGCGCGGCGCGTGCGCCGGTGTTTGTCTTGGACGACGTGGATTTGAACAATGGTGCGGTGGGCGGAGATCTTTTGAGTTGGGCCGCGACGGCCCGTGACGCTGCCAAGGGCGCTTTGAGAATTCTCAACGGAGAGAAGCCGCAGGATATTCCCATCATCAGGAGCGACAATGTCTTCATGTTCGATTGGCAGGCCCTGCGGCGCTGGGGTCTAAAAGAAGCCGACCTTCCGCCCGGCAGTATCCTTCTCAACCGGAAGCCAACTTTTTGGGAATCCTTCAAGTGGTACATCATCGGCGGCTTTTCTCTGATATTGGTAGAGGCAGTGCTGATTTTTGGATTGCTCGTTCAACGGGCCAAGCGAAAAACAGCGGAGGCCAGCCTGATTATTGCCAACGAGCGGCTTGAGAAAGACCTCGCCGAAAACAGACAAATGACGGAGGCCTTGCAGAAATCGGAAGCTAAGTTTTCCAAGGTCTTTCGCTTGAGCCCCATGGCTAAAACGTTAACGAGGCTAAGGGACGAACATTGTGTCGATCTCAACGAGGCATTTGAACATCTGAGTGGCTGGAGGCGTGACGAAGTGCTAGGGCGAACTCCTGCTGAGATTGGAATCTGGACAGACCCAGATGAAACGCGTCGTTTTGTTGAAGAGCTGAAGAGAGAAAGACATATTCGAGACCATGAAGCTCAGTTTCGCACAAAGAGCGGGGAGATTAGGATGGTCTTAGGATCGTCAGATTTGGTCGAGATTGATGGTGAGTTGTGCGCTTTGACCGTCGTTGCGGACATCACCGAACGCAAACGGACAGACGAGCAACTCCGGCGTCTTTCCGGTGAGCTTCTGCGGTCGCAGGACGAGGAGCGAAGAAAAATCGCGATGGATTTGCACGACTCGACTGGTCAAGACCTCGTTGCTTTGGCAACCATGCTTTGTCAACTCCGTCGCTCAATTCCTTCGAGCGAGCGAAAATTGCGCCGCCTTGTTTCCGAGTGTAAGGCATTGGCGGATAGGTGCATCCGTGATGTCCGCACCCTTTCTTACGTTTTGCACCCGCCGGTGTTGGATGCAGCTGGCTTATGTGACGCAGTTCGTGACTATGTGTACGGCTTCGCCAAGCGGAGTGGTGTCCACGTGGAATTGGAGCTGCCCGGACGTTTAGGCCGAATGCCGCGAGATGTGGAGCTAGCATTATTTCGAGTCGTTCAAGAGGCCCTCACCAACATCCAGCGCCATTCGGGCAGCCAACAAGCCAAGGTACGAATTCATAGCAACGCGAATCTTGCATTGGAGATCAGCGACCGAGGCCACGGAGCTTCTGCCCTTAGCCATGGAGAGAGGGAGGTGCCCCGATTCGGAATGGGTGTCGGAATTTCCAGTATGCAGGAGCGAGTAAGGCTGATTGGGGGTCGGCTGGACATCGAGTCCACTAATCAGGGAACAACGGTTCGCGTGACGATGCCTCTCGGGGGCGAATATGAAAAAACTTCGAATTCTGATAGCTGATGATCACGAGTTGGTGCGGCGTGGCGCACTCACGATCCTCCAGGCCCAAAACGGATGGAGAGTGGTTGGCGAGGCGACGAATGGTCGTGAGGCCGCATAAAAGACAGCTAAACTTAAACCGGATATTGTCATAGTCGACGTCAGCATGTCCGAACTGGATGGAATCGAGGTAGTACGTCAAATCCGGATCGTCACGACGCTTGCGGAGACGATCCGGGAATGCGATAGTCATACACAGATGCATGTTACTAACACGGCTGCCATTGTATATAATCCGGCTTACTATTGTGCCTACCGGAAATTCTGTCCGGGCTCCCTTGAAGCGCTAAAGGCCATAGGACAATGTTACGTGCCTTGTCCTCGTAAGATGTTCGCCGCGTGACGTCGATCTGGATGTCGCCGATTCTTAAGCCTCTCGCCAGCTATATCATTTTAGTGAACCACACCGTAAGTCATTGATTGTCCGGCGGTTTGGGCGTGGGATTGTGACGCAGATCCTCGTCTTCCCAAGGTGCGAGTGAGAGTCGAACGTAGACCTGCGGTGAGCGATTAACGAACCACATCTTGCGGGGTGGGCGTGAGTGTAGCAATGTTACGCCATGAGAGGGCGTAGGAGGAAAACGCGGGCGACATACGGAGTGCGAGCTTTAGGGAGCCAGGGAGGCTGC
>Ga0210407_10001835_pt1 | contig 19055 bp, 17 predicted proteins | sample IncBWC27MmetaG_FD_150860 | JGI IMG/M metagenome (GOLD analysis project Ga0210407, IMG submission 150860) | Forest soil microbial communities from Barre Woods Harvard Forest LTER site, Petersham, Massachusetts, United States - Inc-BW-C-27-M | ecosystem: Environmental > Terrestrial > Soil >... | reverse complement strand
AAACCAAGCCCGTCGAGACGACGGCCAAAGAAACCAACGCGAAGACTCTGAAAAAGAAGAAGAAGCTCGGCGTGTTTTAGGCTAGTCTTAGCTGTGCTCGGCTGTGCTCGCGGTGGGCGTCTGCATCCACGCGGCAAAGCGATTTCGCGGAGGCTCATGAAAGAGTTTTTCATCTCCCAGTGTTCCCAGCAGGAAAACAAGATCATCACTTCCAGCTTCGTAGTGGCGTCGAAGCAGGTGAAGGCCAAGAAGAACGGCGAGCCTTACCTGGCGTTGATCCTGGCCGATCGCAGCGGCCAGATCGAAGCCAAGATGTGGGACAACGTCGACGAATTCATTCTCGCCTTCGAGCAGGACGATTTTCTCAAGGTCAAAGGGCTCGTCAACAAGTACAAGAATCGATTTCAGCTCACGATTCACAAGCTGCGGCGCATGGATGAAGCCGATATCGACTTCACCGACTACCTGCCCAAGACTACCAAGGATATCGGCGAACTCTGGAGAACGCTGACGGAGTTTGTGGCTACGTTCCAGAATCCGCACCTGAAGTCGCTGGTCGAATTGTTCATGGCGGACTCGGAGATTGCCGAGCGTTACCGCAATGCTCCCGCGGCCAAGACCCTTCATCATGCTTACATTGGCGGTCTGCTCGATCACGTCGTGTCACTGTTCCGCTCCTGCGATTTGGTCAGCCGCAACTATCCGCAGGTCAATCGCGACCTGCTGTTGACGGGAGCGTTCCTGCATGACATCGGCAAGATTCAGGAGCTGACCTACAATCGTGCGTTTTCTTACAGCACGCGGGGCCAGTTGCTCGGGCACATGATCATCGAACTGGAGATGCTGCAGGCGAAGCTGGCGAAACTGCCGGGCTTTCCCGAGGAACTGAAAATTCTGCTCGAACATATGATCATCAGCCATCACGGGCAGTACGATTTCGGATCGCCCAAGCTGCCGATGTTTCCCGAAGCACTCATGCTGCACTATCTCGACGATCTGGATTCGAAGATGGAGGCGATGCGCGCCCACTTCGAGCGCGAGGCTCTGCTAGAGGGACCGTGGACCAGCTATAACGCGTCGTTAGGGCGTCCGCTGCTCGATTCGCGGAAGTTTATGCAGGGCGAGAAAGCAGCCGCCGCGAAAAGCAGCGCGGAGGATTCCAGCGCGCCGCCAGTCGCCCCAGTAGCGGGGGAGCAGCCCGCTTCCGCTGCGCCGGCGCTTGACATGTTCAGCGAACAGAAAGCATAGATCTAACATAGCGAGCATTGAATCGCATGAAGATCGAATCGTCCGCTTGCGTTTGCGCACTTCGCCTGGTTCGATTAGAGTTCTGGCCTCAACAAATTTGATCCGGAGGAAAATATCATGCGTTCGCGTGCGCTGTATGTACTGTCCATTTTCCTGTTGTTTACACTCGTGGCCTGCTCGAAGAAGCCAGCCGATACGGCATCCAACTCCGCGGGCCAAGACACGGCAGCTCCGTCGAATGCTGCCGGCGGAAGCGCGATGAGTTCTCCAGCCGCGCCTGCGACATCAGCACCCGCGGCATCCGCACCTGCGCAGGCCGCGCCTGAGCCGCAGCCGCAGCCGTTGGTCGTGCCCGCGGGGACAACTCTGACTGTCCGGCTGGGAGAATCGGTGGGATCGAAGATCAGCGCGCCGGGTCAGTCTTTCAGCGCCACGCTTGCTTCGCCAGTCACCGTGGACGGTAATACGGTGATTCCAGCGGGCGCATCGGCGCGCGGCACGGTGGTCGACGCAAAACCTTTGGGCAGGTTCAAGGGCGGCGCTCTGCTGGAGCTCAGGCTGAATTCAATTACGGTAAACGGGACCGAGCAGCGGATTAAAACCTCAGCCTTCAGCCGCACGCTGAAGGGCAAGGGCAAGCGCACAGCCGTGATGGCAGGCGGTGGCACGGCGCTCGGCGCGATCATCGGCGGCTTGGCGGGCGGGGGCAAGGGCGCTGCGATTGGTGCGGCCGCCGGCGCTGGCGCAGGTACGGGCGGGGCGGCATTTACGGGCAACAAGGAGATCATTCTTCCCGCCGAGTCGGCGCTCAGCTTTAGGCTCACGGCTCCGCTGGAAGTGAACGCGGGAAGGTAAGCTTCGCCGATAGAAGTCGTGTAGAGACGCAGGCGAGACCAAACGATCTGCGTCTCTACTTTGATCTGCGGATCTACCCTCGACGGTTTTGATCGACTCAACCACCTCCATGCCGATGGACTTCTCGCGTTTCACCACCATCAGCTTTGACTGCTACGGCACTCTCATTGATTGGGAGTCGGGGATTCTGCCTGTCCTGCGGGGCGTACTGGGAAGCCACGGTCAGAGTCAAAGTTTTTCCGACGCTGCCATTCTCGAACTCTACGCGGAATTTGAGGCGGAGGCGGAAAGCGGCCAGTACCAATGCTACCGGGATGTGCTGCAATCCGTAGTGCGGGCGTTTGCGGACCGCTTCCGTTTCAAAGCCAACTCCGCGGAGATTCGCTCGCTGCACGAATCAGTCGGTGCATGGCCGCCTTTTCCGGATACCGTGGCTGCGCTGCGCGAGCTTCAGAAGCGTTACAAGCTCGTCGTGATTTCAAATATAGACAACGATCTATTTGAGGAGACGCGGAAGCATCTGGACGTGGAATTCGATGGCGTGATCACGGCGGAACAGGCGAGAAGCTACAAACCTTCCATCAACAATTTTCAGATCGCCTTGCGCACACTTGCGCTTTCTCCAGACCGACTGCTGCATGCCGCGCAGAGCATCTATCACGACGTAGTGCCGGCGCGGTCGCTGGGGATCTCGACAGTCTGGGTGAACCGGAAATCAGCTCGTCCCGGGATTGGCGCAGTTCGAGCCTCCTCAGCACTGGCTTCCGAGAAGCGAGCGGACTTGGAGGTTCCCGATCTTGCCAGCCTTGCCGCAGCAGTTTTGAAACATACGCAAGACTGATGCTTTGGCAGGTAGCCGCGCTACTACATCGTGATCGGCAGCGGAAGAATCTTCTTTTGTATGGCGACCGTGACCAGCTGGGCCTTGTTGTGAATGTCGAGTTTGCGCATCAAGTTGAATTTGTGCGCGTCCACCGTCTTGACGCTGACACCGAGAGCCGCCGCCGCTTGCTTCACAGTGAGCCCCTCTGCGAGCAACTTCATCACTTCGCGTTCCCGCAGAGTCAGGTTACTTCTCCGTAGTGGCACTCGTCCCTGGTTTGGCTGGATCGCGTCGTCTCTCAATCTCGTCTGGACCTGGGGACTCAATGACCGTTCGCCGCGATGTACTTCGCGCAGTGCGCGCAACAAAAGCGGCGCCGGAGTATCTTTCAGCAGATAGCCGCTGGCGCCCGAGCGCAGGGCTTGCTGCACATACTCCCGATCCTCATGCATGGTCAGATACACGATGCGGGTACCGGTGTGTTCTTCGATGAGGCGTCCCGCTTCGAACGACGACATACCAGGCATGCTGATATCGAGCAACACCAGGTCGGGGCGGTGCTCCAGGACCAACTTGAGCGCCTCGGCGGCATCGCCCGCCTCGCCCACCACGGTAAAGTCGGGAGCATCTTCCAACAGGCGGCGCACACCGTAGCGCAGCATTTCGTGATCGTCGACGATCACGCAACGAATGGGCTCAGCAAATTCCGTATGAAACGGACCAGCCTTCGTGGTCAACATGGACAAATCCTCGCGTACTCTGACGAAGTGACGCGATGACTCTGGGAACCCGGGGTAGTCCGGCGATTGCCAGCACAAAGGAACCCTTAATTGTACCCGCATAGACCGCGTCTTCGGCGAAAAATCGGCGCAAAAATCAAAAAGAGCTGAACTTTTCCACTTCATTTACAATGCCTCTTCCACATGCTGCGCTACTTCACTTCCGGAGAGTCCCACGGCGAGGCCCTGGTTGCATTTCTTTCCGGCCTGCCAGCCGGGCTGGCGGTGGATCAGGAATTTGTCGACCGCGAACTCTGGCGTCGCCAGCAGGGCTTTGGACGCGGCGGGCGCATGAAGATCGAAACCGACAGGGCGCACTTTCTTTCAGGCGTGCATCACGGGAAGACGATCGGCTCGCCGATCGCGGTGATGCTAGAGAATCGCGACTGGCAGAATTGGAAAGGAGCGCTGCCGGTGGAGACGGGCGATCCGGAGAAACACAAACGCGTGGCGTCGCCCCGCCCGGGTCATGCCGATCTCGCCGGAGCTTTGAAGTACGATTTCACGGAAGCGCGGTATGTACTGGAGCGCGCCTCGGCCCGGGAATCGGCGGCACGGGTTGCGATTGGCGCCCTCGCCAAGCTAATGCTGCGTGAGTTGGGCGTGGAAGTTTTGAGTCATGTGATTGCGGTCGGCGCGGTTTCGATTGCGGATCGGGAAATCGCATGGGAGCAAATCGAGCCACTGTCGCGCAAGAACGAAGTGCTGCTGGCTTGCGCCGACGCCGATGCCGAGCAGCGCATGAAAGGAGAAGTCGATAAGGTTCTGCGCACAGGCGACTCAGTGGGTGGGGTTTTCGAGGTGGTGGCGCACGGAGTCCCTCCGGGTCTTGGCAGCTACGCGCAATGGGATGAGCGACTGGATGCGCTGTTGGCCGCGGCGGTCATGTCGCTGCAGGCGGTGAAAGCGGTCGAAATTGGAAGCGGGATTCAGGCAGCGCATTCGCCGGGGTCGGCCGTGCATGACGAAATCGGGTATCAGAGCGACAAAGGATTTGCCGGCTTCACGCGCACGCGCAACAATGCCGGAGGTCTGGAGGGTGGCGTCTCTAACGGCCAGGAGATTCGGGTTCGCGGTTATCTAAAACCGATCTCCACACTGCGGCGTCCATTGCAGTCAGTGGATTTCGCGACGCGCGAGCCGGTGAAAGCGGCGTATGAGCGCTCGGATGTATGCGTGGTACCCGCCGCTGGCGTTGGCGCCGAGGCGATGGTAGCGCTCACATTGGCGCGCTGCGCGCTCGAGAAATTCGGCGGCGACTCGATGAAAGAAACGAAACGAAATTTTCAAGGCTATCTGGAACAGCTGAAGAACTATTGATCTGAAACTCGTAAACCGAAATTTAGTAATCCCAAAATGATTCATCCAATTGTGAAATTTGGCGATCCCGTCCTGGAAAAACCTGCGGCCGTGGTGACCAGCTTCGATGACGAGCTCAAGAAGCTGGTGGAAGACATGTTCGAGTCGATGTACGCGGCTCGCGGTGTTGGCCTGGCGGCTCCGCAAATCGGCGTCTCGAAACGAGTCGCCGTCGTGGATGTGACCTTCAAAGAAGAGCCCGCTGCCAAGCTGGTCCTGATCAATCCGGTGATCGTCAGCAAAGAAGGCCGTCAGCGGGGCACCGAAGGCTGTCTGAGCATTCCTGAATTTCGCGAGGAGGTCACACGCGCCAAAACCGTGACGATCCGCGCGCAGGATCTGAGCGGAAAGTTTTTCGAGCACACCGGAGAAGAGTTGCTGGCGCGGGCTTTCCTGCATGAAACTGATCACTTGAACGGCAAGCTGTACATCTCACACATCAGCGCGCTGAAACGCGACCTCATCAAGCGCAAGATCAAGAAACTGGTGAAGGCGGGAGAGTGGTAGCGACTACTTTGATGAGTTGTCATCCCGAGCGAAGCGAGGGATCTGCATGTCGCGGCGAACTGCAGATCCCTCGCTTCGCTCGGGATGACAAAATCTATTAAATCGAGATCGGACGCCTGCGGCCGCACACCTATGATTTTGGTTTTCTGTGGCACTCCTCGTTTCGCTGTCCCAACCCTGGAGAGATTGGTCGAGGCCGGTCATTCCGTGCCCTTGGTGGTGACGCAACCGGATCGGCCGCGCGGACGTGGGATGGAAGTAGCCGTTTCTCCTGTTAAAAATGCGGCCACCCGCCTGGGCATCACCGTCATGCAACCCGCGGCCATCAAGAACAACGCCGAATTCCGCGACCAGCTTGCGCCGATTGCTCCGGATGCGATCATTGTTGTCGGCTATGGCCGCATCATTCCGCAGTGGATGATTGATCTTCCCCGGCTCGGGAATTTGAATCTGCATGCGTCTTTGCTGCCAAAGTATCGCGGCGCAGCGCCGATTCAGTGGGCGATCGCCAACGGTGAATCCGTCACTGGTGTGACAACCATGCGCATCGACGCAGGGCTCGACACGGGCGACATACTCATGCAGCGCGAAATTGCGATCGGGCTAGAAGATACAGCCGAGACATTGGGCCCGAAGCTGGCGTCCATCGGCGCGGAGCTGATGGTCGAGACCCTGCGCGGGCTCGAGACCGGGCAAGTTCGCGCAACTCCGCAGGATCATGCGCAAGCCACGCTCGCGCCAATTCTGAAAAAAGAAGATGGCCGCATGGACTTCTCTCGCACCGCAACCGATCTGTTCAACCGCCTGCGCGGCTTTCAGCCGTGGCCTGGGGCGTTCACGAGGTTTAAGGGTAAAACGCTGCAAGTGCATCGCGCTCAACCGTCCCAACATTCGGTCACGTTGACGCCTGGAGAAATCGCGGCGGAGGGAACACGCCTGCTCGTTGGCTGCGGTGAGGGCGAAAGCAAGAGTCGCGGGAAAGATAAAAGCACGGACACTGCGCTGGAGTTGATCGAGGTTCAACTCGAAGGCAAACGCCGCATGACCGCCCAGGAATTCATCAACGGCTACCGGCCCAAATCCGGCGACCATCTGGGAGAATAGGCTGCACTGAAGGCTGAAGATGCCCGTTTCACCTGCTCGCGCCGTGGCTTTCGAAATCCTTCTCCGGGTCGAGCGCGAAGAATCCTACGCTGCGGAACTGCTTCATTCCGATCGCCTCGCAAAGCTCTCCTCGCGTGATCACGGGCTTGCCACTGAGCTGGTGATGGGAGTTCTCCGCTGGCAGTCTCTGCTCGATCAGCACTTGGTTGCCGCAACGTCGCAGAAGCTTGAGCGGCTGGACAGCGAGGTTCTCTGCGCATTGCGCCTGGGCGTATATCAATTGCAGTTTCTCTCCAGAGTCCCGGCACGCGCGGCGATCTTCGAAAGTGTGGAGTTGGTCAAAGCGGCGCGAAAGCGCTCGGCGGCTCCGCTTGTGAATGCGGTTCTCCGGACAATTTCCGGTGCCGGAGCCGAAGACATGCTCGCGAAAATCAATACATCGCCCGATTCGATCACCCTGGCCGAGAACGCTGCTCATCCCGCGTGGCTGGTGGAACGCTGGATTGAACACTATGGGATTGAAGCGGCGCGGCAGATCTGCGCACACGATCAGATGGTGCCCGAGACGGCCATCCACATTCACGACGATCAAGTTGCTGACGAACTTGCCGCGGCCGGCGTGCAGCTTTCGCCGGGTCGACTCCTATCGGCGGCACGACGCGTTCTTGCGGGCGATGTAACCGGAACGCTCGCCTACGAAGAAGGCCGCGTCTCCATTCAGGATGAAGCTTCGCAATTGGTCCCGCTGCTGGCCGGTCGTGGAGAGATGATCCTCGATTGTTGTGCCGCTCCCGGCAGCAAGACTGCCCTGCTTGCCAGGCTCAACCCGCGCGCCAAAGTGTTTGCTACAGAGTTGCATCCTCACCGCGCGCGCTTGTTGCGGAACCTCAGTCGTTTGCCGAATGTCCACGTGGTCGCTGCCGACGCGCGTCAATTGCCTTTCTGGTTTGCCTTTGACTGCATACTCGCCGACGTTCCCTGTTCCGGCACCGGCACTCTAGCCCGCAACCCAGAGATTAAGTGGCGGCTCAAATCTGAAGACCTGCACGATCTTCAGTCGCGGCAAGTGGCGATCCTGAAGTCCGCGCTTGCCCAGCTTGCGGTGGGCGGGCGGCTTGTTTATTCCACGTGTTCGCTGGAGCACGAGGAAAACGAAGCGGTGGTGGAAGCTGCGCTCGAGAGCGCAGTGGAATTCAAGGTCGCCGATTTGAAGCGAGATCTGGAGCAACTGCGGCAGTCTGGCGAAATGTGCTGGGAAGATATCGAATCGCTTCTCGCTGGACCATATCTGAGAACAATTCCCGGCGTCCATCCTTGCGACGGCTTTTTCGCTGCGATGATCGAGCGCGGATAATCAATGGAGCGACGGGCGTCTCGCCCGTCCATTCCGGCGGCCGGCGTGCGCCCGGTTCTCCACAAGCATTGCTAGCGAACTTCGAAATTCACCGCGCTGCCGGCTACAATTTTCTGTCCTGGCGCCGGAGTCTGGGTCACGATCATGCTCGCTGCACTAGGCTCGGAGACCGCGAACGGCGCAACTGGCGCTGTTTGCGGCTCGAAGGGCGACGGAGGCGGCGGGAGCACGCTAACTTTGCCGACCCGGATACCGGCGTCCTGTAGCGCCAGCATCGCGCTGCCGAGCGGTTGTCCGGTGAGGTTCGGCATCACATAGATTGCAGGCTCGGGACCGTCACCAACCAGCAGACTGATTTTTGGCGCAGACACGCCGCTGGCATTCGCCGGCGGGCTTTGTGATATCACCTGGTCCTGCGGCGCGTCCGACAAACTGATGTGCGCGACCGAGCCCAGGCCGAGTCCACGGCGCCGTATGTTCAACTCCGCGACCCGCTCGCTGCCTCCGGTCACGTTGGGAATCGCGACCCGCTGTGGCCCCAGACTTTGAGCCACGCGGATCGACCAGCCTCGCCGCACCTTCGTTCCCGGCAACGGCATCTGGGTCATAACTTTTCCTTCGGGAATGTCAGCGCTGTAGAACTGCCGCTCGATCACCACCAGAAGGCCCGAAGCTGCGCCCGCGCGCTCGGCTTCGAGCGGACTCATGCCCACGAGTTTCGGGATGGTCACCTCGCGCCCGTGGATGGCCAATCGCATGGCTGTGAGCGCTGAGATTAGCGCCACCGTCATCAGGACTAGAGCCAGGAGCAGCATGCGAAAAAATTGTCGCATTGCTGAGGATTATAACTTCCCCGTAGAGACGCGGCTTGCCGCGTCTCGGCGGCTTCAAGTATTGTCGCTGCGGGCGGAGACGGGGCAAGCCCCGTCTCTACGAGAAATTACGGCAGCGTGCCGCCGGGCTCTTCCCACTTATTGCCGCACGCATGGCAGGCCCACCCCTTCTTGTATACCGGGACGGGAACGCCAGCGTACGCCGTCATGTAGGAGATCGGCTTATTCAGTTCCTCACAGCTGACATCGAGCGATTGGCACCGCGGACACTTCGGCTGCTCGAAATTTCCGACACCCTCAACATCCAGCATTTCGGGGATGGGCTGATTCAGGATTTCGATGGCCGCTTCCGCATCCTCGGCGCGAACCTTCAGCTTGATTCCGCCGAGAAGATTGGAGATGAACCAATCCATGCGGATCATGTTGTCGTCTACCAGGTAAGCCTGAATCCCCGCCGACTCCAGGCTACCTTTCGCCAGTAGCGCATCGGGAAGATCGCGGAACTGGCGCAGGGTGACGGTTTCGGTGAACTCGAAGACGTCTTCGCCACCGGGCGGAGCAATCGTGATCTTGAGGCCCCGCTTCGCAACCTCGGTCTGGAATGCTTCCTGGGCGATGGCGCTCAACTCATCGCCGCTATCAGCGATCTGACCAAGTTCTTCGTCGCTCATCGCCGAGTACACGCCGGCTATGCGCCCACGTTCCTGTTCGGGAGTCGGCATAGCCGGACATGATACTCCGAAATGAGCTACTGGTTTTGGGTCGAACTCGACGATGCTAGTGCCGCTTGCGTCTTTTGTTGTCCGACCCATTCGTGAATGCGTGTGCTGAGCACGTCCATCGGAAGCGCGCCGCCGGCAAGCACCTCATCGTGGAAGGCGCGCAGATCGAATTTGTCGCCGAGTTGGTCTTTTGAGTACTGGCGGAGCTTCAGAATTTCGAGCTGTCCGATTTTGTAGCCGAGTGCCTGCGCCGGCCACGCCATGTAGCGGTCGGTCTCGCTCTGTACCGAGGGCTCGTCTATGGCGGAGTGCTCGTGGAAATAGTCGACCACCTGTTGACGCGTCCAGTGCTTGGAGTGGAAGCCGGTGTCAACGACGAGGCGAATCGCCCGCAGCATGTCATCCTGAAGGTGGCCATAGTAGCTGTAGGGATCCTGGAAAAACCCGGCTTCCTTGCCCAGTCTCTCCGAGTACAGCGCCCATCCTTCGGTAAACGCCGTGTAGTATTCGTGCTGTCGGAAGGTGGGCAGTTCGGGCAACTCTTGCGCAATCGTAATTTGCAGGTGATGTCCAGGCACGCCTTCGTGATACGCGGTCGTCTCGACATCCAACAAGCTGCGCTTGGCGAAGTCGCCGGTGTTCACCATGATGTGGCCGGGCCGCGAACCATCGGGAGTGCCGTCAACGTAGCTCGCGCCTGACGCTTCTTTCTCGCGGAATTCCTCGACCGGCATCACCTCCAGCCTGGCCTTCGGCAGCCGTCCAAACATCTGCGGCAGACGCGTGTACATCTGATCTATATATTTGCTATACAAGTCGAGGATTTCCTGCCGCGAATGCGCGTGCAGTTTGGGATCCGCATCGACGGCCGCATTGAGGCTTTTCATGTCCTTGTAGCCAAGTTGTTTCGCCACCGCGAGCATGCGGCCTTCGATATCTTTCACCTGCTCCAGCCCGATCTGATGGATCTCATCGGGTGACAAATTTGTCGTCGTACTTTCTTTCACGCGGAATGCGTACCAGGCGGCGCCGTCCGGCAGGGCCCAGGCTCCGGGCTCCGCTCTCCCTTTCGGCGCGTACTCGTCCCGGACGAACGCCGTAAACTTCACGTAGGCGGGAATCAGGGAGTTCTTGACAGCAGCCAGGCCCGCCTCGCGCAGCCGCTTGCGATCGGCTTCGGAGATTGCATCGGGAAACTTATCAAAAGGATGAGTGAACGGGCTTTGATCTGGAACCGTCGTGGCGATTCCGTTCGCTTGCGTCACTACCTTTTCCAGTAGAATTTTTGGCGGCATCAACCCCGCCGCCATGCCTTTGCGCATCTGCTCGATGGTCTGGTCGAACAAAACCGGAAGCAACTTGAGCCGCGTAATGTAGTCTTCGTAATCCTTCACATTCTCGAACGAAAGAACGCTCACCAGTTGTGGCGCGTCGATGTGAATTCCACTGGACTGGTTTACCGGCATCTCCCACGGTTTGAAGCGGGCGCCTTCCAGGCTTATTTTCAGGTCTCGAACCATGAGCTGTTTGTTCAGCGCCTCCTGCTCGGGAAAGCCGGCTGTATCAATCGCTTCGAACCGGTCGAGGAAGCGGCGGGTCTGTTCCAGATCGTCGTCGATGGCTTGCTGGGAAAAGTCATCCAATTTGTCGTTGTAGCGCTTGTCACCGAGGATCGAAGCATAGAGTGGGCTGGTGCGCATCGTATATTCCCAACGCTCATGCAGCAGGTCGTTCAGCGCTTTGCGCCGCGCTTCGAGATCGGCAGGTGGATTCGCGGCGGCCACGGTGGCCGGAATCAGCATGGCAACGGTTAGCAACGAGATCAAAAATCGCATTGGAACTCCAGAAAACAATTTTGTTGGCATTCAGGAAACCACACCAAAGACAGGTTTGTAATGTTAGACGAATACGCACGCGGATCGTTATCAGTTCCCGGAAAAATCATTTCCCCGCGTTCGCACGGGCACGCCGCAGCCCGGCAGCAACGCCCTGGCGCACGGCGCGCCCGTATCCGGCGGCGTCCATTGCGGTCGCAGTCGCAGCCGCAATGCCACCAGGAGTGACTGCCTCTTCAAGGAGTGAGTCCAGTGAATCCTTTCCTTCACGCCAGGCGATGATCCCGTCCGCCAGCGCATGCGCGCTCGCCAGCAGCGCAGTGTTTCGATCGAGACCTGCCGCTTGCCCACTGCGTGCCAGAGTCGCGAGCGCGTGATAGCCGTGGCTGCATGAGTAGATCACAGTGAATGCATCGAACTTGCTTTCCGGGATTTCGATAACTCGGCCAAAGCTGGCCAAAAGATCGCGGACGCGTTTCCGATTCGCGCGCGACAGAGTCCGGGCAAAAGTTACCGCCGTGAGGCCGCGCCCGCTGCGGCAAACCGGACTCGGCATTGCGCGGGCCCATCGCACGGGTGGACCGACCAATTTGTCCAAGACACGCAGCGGCACACCTGCGGCGACGCTTACGACAAGCAATGGCTGATCCACGTTGCCGATTGCGCGAAGAAGTTCACGAACCGAACTCGGGCGAACTGCGACGATCAGCACATCCGCCCGCTTGACGGCGTTGTTCAGGTCGCGCTCGACCGCAACCGCGTAACGCTTTTTCAGATTACGAAGCTTGCCTGGATTGCGATCATGCACGACCAGGCGGTGTCTCGTCTTCGCCAGGCGCAGACCCGCCAGCATCGCCGATGTGATTCGCCCTCCACCGAGGAAGACGACCGTGCTCATGCCATCTCCGCGCAGACTTCGTCAACAGCCGGCAAAAGCGTTTCGACATCCCGCATGGTATGCGCGGTCGAAATGATCCAGTGCAATCCGTTTGAAGGCGTCATGTAGATGCCGCGATCGAGCAGTCCGTGGATAAATCGCGAGTACTTTGCCGTATCGGCGTACTGGCAGTAGTCGCGATAATCGTGGATGGCGTCGCGGCCAGTGAAGTAAATCTGAAACATCGGGCCGAAACCTTGAACGATGGCGTCAATCTTTCTCCGACGAAAAACATCGCGCAGACCGGCGATGGCGGCATCTCCGACAGCGTAGATCTGCTTGTAAACCGCGCCCTCGTTTGCCGCGAGCAGATCCAGATTCGCCGCGAGTACACGCATAGTGAGCCGGTGACCGTTGAAGGTTCCGTAGTGCAGCACCATATTGTCACCCCAGCGCATGCGGTCGAGAATCGCGCGCGGCCCCGCCACAGCGCCAACCGGAAACCCCGCGCCCAAGGCCTTGCCGAAGGTGCTGAGGTCCGGTGTCAGGCCGTAGTGTTGCTGGCATCCCCCGGGTGCATAGCGGAATCCGGTTACAACTTCGTCCAGAATAAACAACGCGCCAAACTGATGCGCCAGATCGCAGACCTTCTGCAAATATCCATCGCGCGGCAAAATGCAACCCATGTTCGCCATGATCGGCTCGGTGATCACGGCGGCCAGTTCTCGTCCATACCGGCGGAGAATACCTTCCAGCGCTTCGAGATCGTTCCACGGTGCAAGCACCACATCGTCGAACACCGACGCCGGAATGCCCTCCGAATCCGGAAAGCGGGTGGGATTCTCTCTCGATCCGAGCTGTTCCGCCGGATGGCTGTGTCCGTTCAAACAGTAGGGATCGTACCAGCCATGGTAGTGGCCTTCGAATTTGAGGAACTTTGTTCGTCCAGTGTGTGCGCGGGCCAGGCGCAAGGCGAGCATCGTGGCTTCACTGCCGCTGTTGGTGAAGCGCACCGCCTCCGCGGACGGCACCATACGCTGGAAGCGCTCGGCGGCTTCCGCCTCCGCCGGCGTGGCGGCTGCAAAATGCGAACCACCGGCCATCGTCTGCGAAACCACTTCAACAATTTTCGGATGCGCATGCCCCTGAATCAGCGCTCCGAACGACATCATGAAATCGATGTACTCGTTCCCGTCGAGATCCCAGACGCGCGATCCGCGGCCACGCTCTAGCACTAACGGCCCCGGCGAGTACACGGCCGCGCCGCGCGAAGGTGAGTTCACGCCTTCGATCAGCGAATGCTGCGCACGCTCATACCACTCGCGCGAGCGCTCGCGCTTGTTCGTCTTCGTCGTCATTTTCGTGGTCATTGAAATTAGAAAATTGGAAATTGAACCCGATCGCTAATCTGCCGTACCGCCGCCGTCCACCACCAGCGCGGCTCCAGTCATAAACGACGAATCGTCCGATGCCAGGAACAGCACGGCTTTCGCAATCTCGCCGACGGTCCCGATCCGTCCCAACGGCCGGTTCTCGCAACCCTCCAGATACGTCTTCCAGTCCAGGCCTCGCATCCGCGCATCTTCCGGCAGCATCGGAGTGTCCACATCGCCTGGGCAAATGCAATTCACGCGGATACCCTGCCGGCCGTGATCGACGGCCATCGCCTTGGTGAGCAGAACGACTCCGCCCTTCGAAGCGCAATACGCCACCGCTTTGTCGCCGCCGACGATGCCCCAGCCCGAACTGTTGTTGACGATCACTCCGCCACCTTGAGCGATCATCGGCCCCAGCGCGTACTTCGACATCAGGAACGTTCCCTTCAGGTTGATATCAATCTGCAGATCCCATTCTTCTTCGGAGCATTCCAGAGCCGTCTGCGGAAAGAACACTCCCGCGTTGTTGAACAGAATATCGAGCCGCCCAAACGAGCGCAGCGTCTCGTCCACCGCGCGTTGACATTCGGCCGCCTTGCGCACGTCGGTGCGCAGAAAAATTGTCTCCCCGCCCGCCTCAAGAATGCGAGCCATGACCGCGTGGCCACGAGACTCATTGCGACCTGTAATGGCGACCTTCGCGCCCTCGCGCGCAAACAGTTCGGCAGCGGCTTCGCCGATACCGGAGGTGCCGCCTGTGATCAGAGCTACTTTGTTCTCAAGGCGCATCATTCGAGGCACATCAGTTAAACGGATCCCGCTAGCCCTCCGCCATCGACGACCAGCGCAGTTCCCGTGGCGAACGATGACGCATCGCTCGCCAGATAGAGTGCGGCCTGCGCAATTTCCTCTGGTGTGCCCACACGGCCGAGCGGACGCTTTGCAGCTTCGGCAAGGAAGCTGCTGTTCTCTTCTCCGAGTTGCCGCGCTTCTTCGCGCAGCATTCCAGTATCAGTGTCGCCGGGACAAATGCAATTCACGCGAATCTTCTGCGGTCCGTGATCGATGGCCATCGCCTTCGTCAGCAACACCACCGCGCCTTTCGAAGCGCAATAGACCGCGGCCTTCGCGCCGCCAGTCAGTCCCCATCCTGAAGCCGTGTTGATGATAGTTCCGCCGCCCGCCTTCTGCATGTGCGGAATTACTTCGCGCGACAGCAGATAAATCGACTTGACGTTCACCGCCATCACCCGGTCCCAGTCTACTTCGCTGAGATCGAGAACCGTCGCCCGCCGAATGATGCCGGCATTGTTGAACAGAATATCGATTCGTCCGAACTCGCGAATCGCACGCTCGACCAGCCGCTGACAATCAGCGGCCCGGGTCACGTCGATTCTTTCGAAGAAGGCGCGCCCGCCCGACTTGGTCATCTGATCGACAACGCGCTGGCCATCATCCGCATTCACGTCCGCCAGGGCAACCGCCGCTCCTTCTCGCGCAAACAAGAGTGCCGTCGCACGTCCTATGCCTGACGCAGCGCCCGTAATCAGCGCAACTTTTCCTGTAAGCTGCATGGCTTACCGGCTGGCCAGCCCTCCCGCAGTTTCTCCGCCATCGCATGTATACACGTGGCCGGTGATGTTTTGCGCGTCGTCCGAGGCGAGAAATGCGAAGAGCGCGGCAATCTCTTCCGGCCGAGCGTGGCGGCGCAAAGGAATCTTCCGGTTGACCTCTTCGAGCATTTCATCCGTGTACTCGGCGCGCTGCATCGGCGTCATCACGTATCCCGGAGCCACCGCGCACACCCTGACTTTTGGCGCAAGCTCCAGCGCCATCGACTTTGTCAGCTCGATCACGCCCGCTTTGGTGGCGTTGTAATCCGCGTAAAACGGATATCCCATGACGCCGTTGGTCGACGCCGTTTGCAGAATCACGCCGCCACGCTCCATCATGTGCCGTGCCGCCGTCTGCGCAACGTAGAACACTCCAGTCAGATTCACCGCCATCACTTTGTCCCACTCTTCCGGCGTGATGTCGAGAAAGTTATGACGGATACTGATGCCGGCATTATTCACCAGCACATCCACGCCGCCCATAAGGCGAATCCCTTCAGCAAAGGCGGTCTGCACCTGCTTCAAGTTCGAAACATCGGCTTCGAGCGCTCCCGCCAAGCCGGGCAGTTCGCGCAAGATCTTCCGCCGCGCCTCCGCGTCCCGGTCGAGCACGCACACCACCGACCCCTCTTCAAGAAACCGCGCTGCCGTGGCCGCTCCTATGCCACTGGCGCCGCCAGTGATCAGGACTCGCTTCGCTTTCAGTCCGCGCACTCGCGCCTCCACCACAGAAAATCGGGCAGATCAGGATACCTGTCTGCCCGCGAACGTGCCATCGCCGTGAACGTCGATGTCAACTCGGCGGCGCCGACTTGCCGCAGGTATTTTCGACTTCCGCCTGGATGTCCTCTTTTTCGACGGTGGTCTGACCCATGATGAACTGCCGCTTACTTAGCCGTTCGCTTCAACTCGAAGACGAGGTAGATCATCTGGCCAATATGATGATGCAGGTGGGTCGCGCACTGCAGAACCATATCAAACCGGTCGCGGGCGTCCGCACCCACTGCCGTATATTCCTTTGACCAGTCTTCCGCCGATTGCCTGCTGATCGCGGCGATTACCATCGCGATCGCATCATCAAATTTCTTCAATACTTCTTTCTTGGACGGCCGTGCCGCGTCGGAAAACTCCAGCGGACGATCTCGCACATATCCCGTTCCCGCAATCTGCGCTCCGATGTAGTAATTCAAGTTACCGGTGAGATGGAGCAGGAGATGGCCAAAGCTGTTGCCGAATGCGAAGGGTTTGGCCCAAAATTGCTCGTCGCTAAAGGGGTCCGCCAGTTCGTGAACAACGCCCGCCAGTTTCTTGTAACGGGCTGTCAGGCTTGCTGCAGTCGTCTGTTTTAGATCTGTCATAAGTTTCCCTACGCGCGAACGCCAGAAACCGGACTTCGTCCGGCGGGACAAACGAATGCGTCCGTCTCTACCTGTTTCTTGACGCATGCGCTTTCTTCACATCCGCCTTCAGCAGCGCCATCAGCTTTGAAACCGACGCGCACTTCCCCCAGATTCAAATCGCGTCAATCAGCTGCAGGTTATGGATGACGCCAGAGACGCGGCGAGCCGCGTCTCTACGGAGGAGTCACTTGTTCGAGCCGGCCGGCGCGGTTCCGGAGGAGGATTCTCTGTCGATCGGCAGCAACTCTATGGCGCACCCAGAACCTCCACAGCTCAACACCCCCCGGCGAACAATTTTCACGGACGACACATCCGGAAATCTCACTGGGAAGTCCTTCTCCCGCAGTTGTTCGGCCGCCGAACGCAGGCTCTCGTCGCCGTCCACAAACTCGGCGCGCTCAGGACGAGGCGAGCTGTCAAACACGAGGTTAAACCGCGCCGAAACTGGCTTGCTACTAATTACGATCGGCCCGAGTCTCACCGTCCGTGCTTGCACGAGCTCCGACGGTGCCTGCGCCACATCTTTCTCTGCGGCGGCGGAATTGCCGGCGAGCTTCGCCAAGCGCGCCCGCGAATCCTGAACTTCATTAGGGCTTCCGCCCGCCGCTACGGCCAACGCATACATATGACGCGCCTTCTCCGCTTGTCCCTGCTTTTCAAGGACCTGCCCCAGCCGGTTAGCAACCGTGCCCGACTGGCTCAAGAGCCACGCCGACGGGAGAAATTGCATCGCCGCCAGATTTTCGCCGCGCTGAAATTTCGCCCATCCGATCCGCGACCATGCCAGCGCCACCAGTCGCATCAACGAAAATGCCGACGGCCCCAGCCGGTCCAACTCGCCCGAATCGAACTGCCCTCCAATATCGTAGAGAACCTGCTGCGCATCGTTCTCGGCCTGCGTTGGATCAGTGTCGTTGTTTAACGCCGCCGCGAAAATATCCTGACCGGAATCCGCGCCCGCACTGCCCGTCAGTCCCTTCATCAACTCTTGCGCTTGGGATTTCTCTCCCAACCGCGCATACACCTGGGCCAGCGCCAGCTTCGTCTCCGGATCATCCGGCGGAATCGCGGCCGACGCTTCCAGTTCCGTGCGTGCGTCGGCATCCCTTCCCAGTTGCGCCAGCAACAAGCCGAGATTCTTGTGCGTCGCTTTCTCGTACGGAGCCGTCTCCAGCTGCTTGCGATAAGCCGCGATCGCCTCGTCGGTCTTCCCCGTTTGCTGTAACTCCATCGCCAGGTCGCCGTTAGCATGCTTGTGATTCGGATCAAGATCGATCTGCTTGCGGAACGCGCCGATCGCCTCCAGATGCCGGTTGGCTCCGGCGTACGCGAGTCCCAGATCATACCAACCGTCTTTCACAGTCGAATTCGGCCGACTCGAATTCGCCTGACTCAGATTCGCCAGGCTCGCATCCGCGTCCACAGCGCGCTTCAGCAGGTCGATCGCATCCCGATAATCCTTGCTCTGCAGCGCTTTCACTCCAGCTCGATGCAGCTCGGCGGGAGTTCCTTCGATCTTCGAAGCCGCCGTCGCCACTCCTTGCCCCGACGGGGTCAGGATCGTGCACGACAACAGCTGGTCTTGATCGCTTTGCGTTGCATTGTGAAATGATTCGTAGTCCGCACGCCGCGACGCCGCCAGCTCATTCATCTTTACATTCAGTTTGCGCTCGCCTTCCAACACTCCTTTCTGCTGCGAGTACGTCGATGAATAGTCGCCATAGTCTCGCGACATTTTCACCGCGGTCGGCGTATGCACCGTGTAATTGGATGGAAATTGCAGACGAACCCGGTAGTCCATTTCTCCGGCAGGACCAATGTTCATCGGCTCTGTGCTCCGTTCCGACGTTCGAATGGCAGGCATCCCCAGCGGCGGGATGGGACGGAAATTCACACTCGTCGATGGAACCGTAAAATACCTGTCCTGGTGCAGGTGATACTTGAGGTGAAAAGGCTTGCTCGTGTCCTCGATGGGATCGAGTTGAACGAGGTCGACGTCACCCGGCAAGCCCCAACTGGTAGAGAGGACTTTCACAAAGTCTTTCCACTGCGCCTGCGAGAATCGCCGAAAGCTGGCGCGCATCGGCCAATCGCGATCTCCCTGGGCCGTGACCTCAAGCGAGGCATCGAGTGCGCCGAATTCGCTGAACTTGCCGTCGAGCGTGAAGTGCATGAAGGTCTTGATGGGAGAATCCGCCGGCGTTCTCTGCAAGCCTCCGTCGCTATCCTGCGACGCCACCACTGCTTGTTTGTTGCGCAACTGGTAAAGAATCAGCCCATAGGGCGTCACTTCGGGAGTCGTGTCCAGCCAGGTCAGCCCCGTTCCCAGTCGCGCCGCGGTGATCACATGATCGAATTGGGCCGGCGATG